>Ga0209237_1001084_pt1 | contig 15998 bp, 16 predicted proteins | sample GraSoi013_1_40cm_2_FD_185820 | JGI IMG/M metagenome (GOLD analysis project Ga0209237, IMG submission 185820) | Grasslands soil microbial communities from the Angelo Coastal Reserve, California, USA - Sample 10_02_2013_1_40cm (SPAdes) (version 2) | ecosystem: Environmental > Terrestrial > Soil >... | reverse complement strand
GAGCAGCATCTCGGTATCGACATCCCAGTTTCCCGGGAAGAGGTTTGGGGCATCCTCACCCTTCTTAGACAAAGGATAGAGTGAAGTCCCCCAAGTCACTTAAAGATTCCTTCGACTTCTCGGGCTGGCTACGGGGAGGCAGCCTTGACTACGATCGTTCCCTTCATCCATGCGGGGTGGAATGTGCAGTCATAGCTGTAGGTTCCGGGGACGGTGAATGTCTGAGTGAAAATGCTCCCCTGCCTCACGGGTCCCGAGTCGAAACTGCTGGGTGCCCCGGGCAAGGAGGTGACGGTATGCGGGATCGAGTCCTGGTCGACCCAGCTAATCGTGTTGTTTTTCCCGATGACTACGGTTATTGTCGCGGGGTCGAAGTTCAGATTGTTTGTCTGGGTCCCGACCCCACTAGGTAGCTTAACAGTTATTCCTTGGATCTGCCCGCCGCCGCAGTTCTTCGTGCAGTAGATGGGCGTTAGGTTGAGTGCAAGCACGGCACCCACAGAGAGCGCGAGGACTAGCGCAACGATGAGTACGACGGCAGTCGTGAACTTTCCGGGGCCGTAATCCTCTTCCTCTTCCTCCAAGCCAACCACCTAGTGACCGAGGCTCGCGAACATTCCAGCAAGTAGAGCCAGGAGGAAGAAGAGGGGGATGATCGAGAAGATCTTGAGGGACCTCTGCTCGTACCTGATGTGCATGTAGAAGGCGAAGATGAAGATTGCCTTGCTCAGGGCGAGGACAGAGATCGCGTAATTGACGAAGACGTCACCGGCGTAAGTGTAGAAGAGAAAGACCTCGACGACAGTCGCGGCCGCCAGGTACACCCAGATCAAGAACACGTCGAGAGACTTCATTTTTTGCGCCTCATAGAAGGTAGAAGAGCGGGAAGAGGAAGACCCATATTATGTCGACAAAGTGCCAGTACAGCCCGAAGTACTCGACCGTGTCGTTGTTCTCCTTGGAGAAGCCACCGTTCATCGTCCTCTTTATCAGGTAGGCAAGAAGAATCAGACCGGCCGTCACGTGGAGCCCGTGAATTCCTGTCGTGACGAAGTAGGTCGACCCCGGTAGGCCGCTATTGAACCAGAAACCCTTCGAGAACAGGTCCGCCCACTCCGATGCCTTGATCCCGAGGAAGAGCGCGCCGAGGAGGAAGGTCGTGGTCAGCCACATGAGCAGTCGCTTCTGATTCCCCGCCCTGATGGCCTGGATCGCGAGGACGACGCTAAGACTACTCGTCAAGAGGACCATAGTGTTCGTCAATCCTATGGGGATGCTGTGAATCGTTCCCGGCGACGGCCAGCGCGGGATGTCAGCGCGAATGAAGAGGTAGCTACCTAGTACACCGCTGAAGAGGATGACTTCGCCGGCCAGAAAGGTCCACATACCCAGCTTTATCTTCGGAATCTTCGAGAACGGCCACAGCTCGCGCCCTTCCTCCTCCGGGACGTGGAACCTTGACCAGAGGTCGTCCCGTGCCCACCCGTAGAGCGACCACGCAATAACCACGAGGCCGACGAAAATCACAGGCCACCCCACCCCCAGCTCGAGGAGGGAGAAGCCAAGCATCGCCAGAGTAACTCCAATCGTGAGTGCGATCGGTCTCGAGCTGAGGTGTTGCTCGTGGTGCTCGCTCGAGCCGTTCCCGTTCGTTGGCATCCCGGGGGCGTCCAAAGCCTGGATCGAGGGCATTCCTCCCCACTCGGGAGCGAGGCTTCTCCAGGGATTGGGTGGAGAGACGATTCGACCTCTGACGCCGATTACGAGGTTCGCTATCAGCAAGAACTGGGCGACAGCGAAGATTACCCCTCCGACCGAGGCGATCAGGTTGAGAGTAGACCAACCGGCATCAATGGAGTAGGTGGCGATCCGCCTGGGCATCTCATACAGAAAAAACATGGGGAAGTAGAGGAGGTTGAACCCTATGAAGGAGATGATGAAATGAAGCTTTCCGAGCCGCTCGCTGTAGAGGTGCGACGTCATTTTGGGGAGCCAGTAGTAGATGGCGCCCAGCAAACTGAATATCGCGGCGCCGACCATGACGTAGTGGAAGTGGGCGACGACGAAGAAGGTGCCCCTGAAGACCACATCGAGAACCGGCGAGGCGAGAAAGACTCCCGTAATCCCTCCGATGATGAAGAGGATGATCGCCCCGACGGCGAATAGAAGAGGTGTTGTCATCCTGATTTGGCCACCCGCGAGAGTGCGAATGAATGAGATCGTGATGACATCGAATGGTAGGGAGATGAGAAGGGTCGTGACGCTGTAAAACTGCTGGTTGATTACGGGGATTCCCGTGATGAACATATGGTGCTGCCAGACAAGGAAGCTCAGCGGGACAACCGCCCCCGCAGTCGCGGCAATGATGATGTTCTTTCCGGCCAGGGCTCTCCCCGCGAGGGCGGGGAGAATCTCGCCGATCGCCCCAAATCCGGGCATGAGCACGATGTAGACCTCAGGATGCCCGAAGAACCAGAAGAGGTTGTCCCAGAGGATGGCTCCTCCTGATGTGGAAGCGAAATAGAGAGTCCCCAGGAGCCGGTCGGCCGAGAGCATGATCAGCCCGGCGAGCAGCGTAGGGAACGCGAAGAGCATCTGTATCATCGTGAAGAAGATGAACCAGCTGAAGATCGGCATCTTCCTCATAGTCATGCCGGGCGCGCGCATGTAGAGTATCATCACGATGAAGTTCACGCTTCCGAGGGTCACGGATGTTATCAACAGGGCGAGGCCGAGGAACGCGACGGTCACCCCTGGTCCCGGGCTGTAAGCTGGGTCGGCGAGGGGGGCGTAGGTTGTCCAACCCCCGTTCGCGTTTCCGCCGGGAAGGAAGAATCCCAGCGCCGCGAGCAGCCCGCCGAAGAGGTACATCCAGTAGCTCAGGGCGTTAAGGCGGGGGAAGGCGAGGTCCTTCGCGCCAATCTGGAGCGGGACGAAATAGTTGGCGAAAGCGATGCCCAGAGGAGAGAGGAACCAGAGAATCATGATGAGGCCATGCATCGTGACCGCTTGGTTGTATGCCAGATCGGTAAGCAGGCCATTGCCGGGGACTGCGAGTTGCCCCCTCATCAGCATCGCGAGGATGGCGCCGATGAAGCCGAAGTAAAGTGAGGTCACAAAGTAGAGGATGCCTACGTCCTTGTGGTACGTCGTGAAGAGCCAGCGCTTCAGCCAGGCGTTCATGCCTTCGCGACTCCCAGCTTAGAGTACCAGGACTGGTAGGCCGAAGGAGTGAGGACGACGAGCTTAGTGAACATCCCGGCGTGACCGATGCCGCAGAGCTCTCTACATCTGATAACGAAGGTACCCGTCTGAGGCTGGTTGAACCATATGACGTTGTTCCTTCCAGGCGTCGCGTCGATTCCCACGGCGAGGCTCGGAATGAAAATACTGTGGGTAACATCCCTCGAGGTGACGTTAAGAACAACGTCCTGCCCCGCAGGTACGGTCAAGTTCCCCGAGGAATATCCGTTAGGATATATGAACGTCCACGACCATTGTCGTCCGACCACGCTGATGTGGAGCCCGCTGGTAAGCGCCTGAGGAGGAGGCACTATCAACCCGAAGGAGGCGAAGGTCTGAAACTGCACGATGAAGAGGACAGTCCCCGTGACAGCCAGGGTGGCCACCGCCCCCTTCCAAGTCTCCTCCTTCGCTTCAACCTTGGCCGCCATCGAACTCCTCGCCCTGTACTTCACCAAGTAGTACAGCAGCCAGGCAATGACGACGACACCGGCGACAGTTCCGAGTTCGACATACAGGTTGAAGAGCGACTGCCACGTGGCAGTCGTTGGCGCTGCGGATGCCAGCCCGTATAACATGAACTCACAGCGGCGACCTCCACAGTCGTTATAAGTGTTATCGGAGGTTAGCGAAAATATTCATCGAGACCCAATGCATATTTAGTCGAGCGAAATCCGCGAGTTGCGGTGAGGTGGCGGAGCGGTTACGCGTGCGCCTGCAGTCTTCGACAGCAAGCGCATTCACGTGGGTTCGAATCACGCATCGATACAGAAAGAATCGATGCGAGCGAGTATCCCACCCTCACCTCTCGCATAAAGAAATGAGATACATTAGATCGCTATTAGAGCAACCAAGAATAACGGGATGAAGACTAGTGAGATCGTGTTCAGAAGCTTGATCAAAATGTGAAGCGACGGTCCCGCTGTATCCTTCCACGGGTCTCCCACGGTGTCCCCCACGACAGTCGCAGCGTGGGTGGCCGTCCCCTTCCCTCCGAGCTCCCCTCCCTCGACATACTTCTTCGCGTTGTCCAGGGCGGCGCCTCCCCACATCATCATGATCGCGAGGGGGATTGCGGAAACGGTGGCACCGATTACCAGCGCGCCGACAGCCGTCCAACCGAGGATGATCCCGATGGCGAGAGGGGTCACGACGGCTATCAGCCCGGGTGCGACCATGAGTCTTAAGGCGGCCTTAGTGGAGATGTCCACCGCGATCGCGTAGTCCGGCTTCCCCGTTCCCTCTCTGAGCCCGGGGATTTCCCTGAACTGTCTCCTCACTTCTTCAACCATCTTGTACGCGCCGTTCCCGACCGCACTTATCGCTGTTCCAGAGAAGACAAAGGGAAGCATCGCCCCAACGAGTGCGCCTATCACGACAGAGGGGTGGTTCAAGGCGAGTTGATTCCCGAGCGAGCTGAGCTTATCCGCGAGGGCCGAAGCCTGCCCCGCTGTTATCGCTGTAAGGTCGAAGAGCTTGGCCTGGTATCTGGCCACCTCCAGCACGAACGCTTGGAAGAGGAGCAACGACGCAAGGGCTGCCGACCCCATCGCGTAACCCTTCGTCAACGCCTTCGTCGTATTGCCGAGCGCATCGAGCGGGTCAAGCCTATCCCTGACCTCCGGGGGGGCTCCAGACATCTCAGCGATGCCGCCGGCATTATCAACTATCGGACCGACTCCATCCATCGTAAGGACAAGACCAGCCACCGAGAGCATCCCCATCGCGGCCATCGTCGTCCCGTAGACGCCTCCAAGGAAGGTTCCTCCCGAGACTCCGCTCAATCCAGAGAGAGAGGCCCAGGACTGACCGAGGATGAAAGAGACCAGGAGGGTCGCCGCCACAGTCACGATCGGAAGCCCCGTCGACTGCATCCCGACAGCGGTCCCGGAGATCACGTTCAACGCCGGCCCGGATTGGGACCTCTTCGCGATCTGGATTACCGGCCTCGCCGCCGAGCCCGTGTAGACCTCCGTGTAGATGACGATTAAGAGCCCGGCAACGAGTCCGGAAAGCATGCAGCCGTAGAGGGCCATCGCCGCTGCGGCGTTCCCGTTTGTCGTAGCTCCCTCGGGACCGAAGATGAACCATGTAGCCACAAACATTAGTACGGCTGCGACGATGGTGGAAGCGAAGAGCCCGTCGCGAAGAGGCTTCATCGGATTCTTGAACTTCTTCTCGTAGAGGGCAACGCCGAGCCCCACGAAGGTTGCCAGGATTCCCAGAGACCTTACGATCAGTGGCATTGTAACGTAGTAGACGTTAATCGTCGAGAAGAGGATAATCGAGACGATTAGTCCGATTATCATCCCTCCGAGGTTCTCGGCCGTCAGGGACTCGAAGAGGTCCGCCCCTCTCCCGGCCTCGTCGCCGACGTTGTCACCGACGTTGTCGGCTATCACCGCGGGATTCCTCGGGTCGTCCTCCGGGATGTTCTCCTCGACCTTCCCGACGAGGTCCGCTCCCACATCGGCCGACTTTGTGAAGATTCCTCCACCGAGCTGAGCGAACAAGGCGGCGAGAGAGGCGCCGAACCCGAAGCCGGCCAAGACGCCGGGGTCCCTGAAGGCGGCATAGAGGAGGGAAAGGCCGAGCAGACTCATGCTGATGACTGCCAGCCCTAGGGCGCTTCCCCCGAGTGTTGCCACCTTCAATGCCTCGTAGGTCGATTTCGCAGCAGCCGCGGTACACCTGACGTTCGCGTTGGTGGCGGAGAACATCGCGATGTAGGCGGCGGTCAGGGAGAAGGCCACCCCGAGAAGGAAGCTAAGGCTGATCTCGACGCCGTACCCGACACCGGCGGTTAGGCTGAAGGCCCCGACGATGATGAGGGCGAGGAGGATCGCGATGACGGCTATCGTCGTGAACTGGCGCTTCAGGTAGGCGTTCGACCCCTCGATGATCGCCCGCCAGATGCTGACCATCTTCTCGTTCCCGGTCGGTCGTCTCCGGACCCTGTAGACCAGCCCGACCGCCGAGAGAACACCGAGTATGGCGATTGAGGTCGTAAGTAGAAGCGGGTCTAGGGCCAAAATCGGAATTCCTTTACTTTCACGGCTCCCCCTCCAATCTGTTATTAAACTCTCGCAGTCATCTTCCGAGTTTAGTCAAGGCATACGAGACTATCAACGGCAGGACGGCCGTCGCCTCCGCGTAGAGCGTTGCGGTCTTGGCACTCTCCTTCACCTTTCCCCAAGAGATGGCTTCTCGAACCTGCGCACCGCTCAGCGAGCCGTCGTATTCAGCCGCGGTCGTGATGTAGCACGCATAGTCGAGGCCCCCCTTGAAGAGGTTCCACCACAGGACGTGGTGCTTGCTTATGCCGCCGCCGATGATCACCGCGCCGGTGCGCTTGGACCCGTAGACGAGGTCAGAGAGGTCGTTCTGGTCCTGGATGACATCTATCCTGAAGTCCCTGTGCTGATGTGCGAAGAGCCAGAGCTGGCTCCCCACCGCGCCGTCCATGATTCCAGGCACAAAGACTGGAACGTTCTTTCTGCTCGCAGCGCACAAAAGCGAGTCGTTCGAATCGAGGACCTCTCCCAACTCTCGACAGAGTTCACGGCTGCTGAGGCTCCGTCCTCCTCCGGAATACAGGCGGGAGAGGAAGGGCTGGACCTTTCTTTCTATCAGGGGGCCGTAGTTGTCGAGCGGGAGGAGGAGGTTACCCAGCCTGTGATACCCCTCCCTGTGCAGCTTCCTGTCGTCCATCTGGAAGTCTCCGTGATAGTAGGCAGCATACGTCCTGGCGACATCGTGGTCGAGCGTTCCGCAGGTGGTCACTATGACATCGACGAGTCCCTTATTCACCATCTCCACGAGGACTCCGCGAAGACCCGTCGCAACGGGTGCGGCGGGGAAGGAGAGAAACTTCGTGCACCGTGAGTCGCGACTCATCGCGACAACTATTCGCGCCACCTCGGAGAGGCTCTTCGCCATGAAGCCTCCAGCCTCGTACATCCTGTCCAGGAGGTTGACAACCTCGACGGACCTGACGGCGTGGATGTCCTTCACGATACGGAGGCCGACCCCTCGCTTCATCGTGCTTCTTCGAGGCGAACGGTTTCGAGTTCTTTTAACTCTTGGTCGGGCCTCCTTTTTTCACTTTCATCAACCCCACCCTCTCCACTCCCAAACCGACCCATCCAACAGAGAGAATTGTAGCCGCACCAGACTGCCATGTCAGAGCCAGAAGATTTGCCGAGTCGAAGAGGAGGAGGGGGCGGCCATGCTCTCCTCTTCGTCGTCGTCGATATACCTGGAGAAGTGCAGTGAATGCTCGGGGCAGATCATAGACGCTGGAGACGAGTTCGTCTGCCAGTCCTGTGGGATGGTGACAGCGAAGGAGGTTCTAGAGGGTCGCGAACGAAAGATGCCACAGGCTCTCGATTACACGCCTCACGCCCTGGGTGGTTTCCTGGGACCACCCGAGCAGGAGTACGAGGAGCAACAGTCCCCCCCTACTCCCCCCGCCTTCCCGGACGCCTCTTCCAGCTTCAAGTATCTCAAGCTGGTCTCGGACTTCGTCGGCAAGGGAGAGAGCTGCGTGTACTCTTGTGCCAAGATGATAGAGAGGGTCTGCGAGAAGCTCAGCACTCCGAAGATCGTCGTCAGCCAGTCGATGGTCATAGCGAACAAGGTCTTTGAGCTGAGGAAGAGAAACGAGATAACGGTGGCTGCAATCTCGGCCTACTCTATAATCACCGCGTGCAAGATAGAGGGCATCACCTCGGTCGGGGTCAAGGAAGTGGTGGAGGCTCACAGGGCGCTGGGGAGGAGAGTGAAAGCGACTGCATTGATTCAGATCTCCCTCGATTCGCCGATCAAGACGCGGGCGAGAAGGGCAGAGGATTACCTGACCAGGGTGATCGCACACCTGTCGTCCAACTCAGGGCTGAGGAGAAAGCTCGGGGAGCACATGATGAGCGAGACGGTCTACTACAACAAGCTGTACAAGGTGGCCCGCGAAGCGCTCGGCATAGTAGAAAGAGAGGCGATGGGAGGGCACAGTCCGTGCGGACTGGCCGCGAGTGCGGTCTACGCTGCCGAGGTGGCCTTGGCGCAGTCGGATTCAAGAATACGATTCCTCTCACAGAGAGAGGTAGCCGAGTGCATCGGGGTGGCGGAGTACACGGTTAGGGAGCAGTATGGCGAGGTCTTCAGACCTGTAGGGAGGGAGTTGAAGGACGCGATCAGGCGAGAAGAGAGCCTCCCTCAGAGACTCGCCACGTGAAGTCACCCGAGACCCCGGGTACACCGTACTGAGAGACGACGACCTCGTAACTTATTGTGGGGCAGTGGACGCCCCATCTATCCATCGACGACGATGATATCGAGAGGGTCAGCCCCGCCTCGCGGGCCAGCGCGCTGTAACGGCGGTCAGCCTCAGCGATTGCCCCTAAGATCGAGGGGGTGGCGCACGCGCCGGGTGTCCGTTTGAGCCCCTGGACCTTCGAGCGAAGGTAGCCCACTGCTGAAAGACACGTCGCGATCGACTCGTCGTAGAGTATGGGAAGATGGAGGTAGTGAACCTCAGCCTTGTGGTACTGGACCAGGGAGGTAGAGAAACCGAGGTCGACCGTGAGGGCGAAGTTCAGGTACCCAGAAACGAAGCCCGTGAACGGGGTGAGAAGGGTGAGATTGTCGCTCTGAACCCCGCTCCGGGTCACGGCTCCCCTCGCGTTCGCCGCGATGCCCCCGAAATTGCTCGAAAGCGCAATCGAGCGGAGAGCGGGCATGGCTCCGAGAGGGTCTGAACACGGATGGCCGCTCGCCTCGAGAACAGACTGAGAGGTGCGGAGAAGGGAAAGCGCGACCAGTCCCTTCGCCAACTCTGCTTCTGTTGCTACTGCCTTGGCCTCGTCGGAGACCGCGTGAAGGACGACACCTTGTTCTTGGCTTTCGTAGAGTGCGACGTTCGAGGCCACAAGAGTCCCGAAGATGACAAGAGAACTTATCGTGGCGGCTATCGCTTTGCGTCTGGTACCCATGCCTCCAAATTCAGCTCCGAGTCTACCATCGCGAAGGATATGTTAGAGTAAGCATAATGCGCCCCGGTATTCGGGAGGCATCCGTCGCCGCCGATGCGCGCGTTCAGTATTACCGAAGAGCCGTACTCTGCGAGCCTGTCACAGATCGCGCGGAGGGACGAGGTGGTAATCCAGACCAGCCCGACGGATCGGACGAAGCCGAGGATCGCGTCGCGCGTGTTGGACCTCCGGGCCAGTTCGGCTGACTGCTCCCTTGGGAGGGCGGGGTTCATCGTTGCGAGGAGGGCGATCGAAAGGATCGCGACGCAGGTTCCCGCGGCGATGTCGATTGTCCTCGTCTTCTCACCCTCCTAGGTGGAAGGCGAATGTCAGCAAACCGAGGACGAGAAGTAGCGTGAAGATGACGTAGAGGATTCCAATCTCGAGGTACAACTCAACTGACCCCTTTCTCGACAATTCTTAGCGCCCCGCTAGACAGACTCGCAAGATAGGTTACGTCCGTTTGGAGTGAATATGGCTGACTCCACCAAGAGAGACTTCGTTCCGCCACCACAGAGGATGATGCCGCCCTGACCTTGTGACCGTCGACCCAGACACTAAGGTTGGTGAGCCAGCTGTGATAGCGGAGCGTGACGGTAAGACCTGGAACAAGGGAGTTGAGGGTGGCGGAGATTCCGTCGAGAAGCGAGTCGACCTGAATCCGTGTCGCCACCTGGGCCTCCATCGAGACTGGAACAGAGGCCATCGATAGGAAGGCACCCGAGGCAACCAGGTAGAGCGCCCAGCCGTAGATTGACGAGAGGGTGCTTGAAGGCACTGTCTGTCACTCTACCTCCAATGTGAGCCAGTTCGAACTTGCGCGAAGCAAGAGGGTCCTGACGCCGCTGACCGACTCGAAGCTGAAGTCGCAGCCAGCGGGTATCGCCGCAGCGACCCGCGAGGGGCCGCTCTGGAAGATGACGGTTCCACCCCGGCAGGAAATCGTCGCGTTGTTCAGGAAGAGAACCACCCGCCGCTCGGAGTTACTCGCGAGTGAAGAATAGGCGGCGGAGAGGATGGAGGAGAAGGTCGCGGAATTGTCTGTCTGGCCGACGCGTTGTGTGTAGTCCGTGAAGAGGTACACCCCAGAACCCGCGAAGAGCATGGACGTAAGCACCACGAGCGAGTATTCGATTGTCTCTACCATATACCGAACAATACTCCAACCAAGAATTTAAGCGGCAACTGTGGGTGTTTTTATCGGCTCCCCGCATTATCTCTCGAGAGCTTGGAGAGCCAGCTCATGAAGCTCATTCTGAAGGTCGCCACAAAGAGGAGAAGGACCGAGAGGCCACCGCCACTGCTCATCGAGGTCTTTGAGGAGACTAATGGCGCGCTGATCGAAGAGTACGGTGTCTTCCCCTTCAGTTACTCCGTAAGACGCATGTTGAAAGGCGACGCCCCAATCTATGGGGTACGCCATGACCTCTCCCCCCGTCAACTGGTGGCTCTGCGGCGGGGGGTTCAGCAAATCGCGGCGGAGCTCTCGCCTTCTTCAGTCGAACCCCTCACATTCGAGAGGCTCGTCGAAGTTCTCGAGCAGCTAGCGGCTAAGCATCTGGGAGAGAGTGATCTCAGGGGCCATACAAAGGAGCTAGCGACACTCTCCGCCTACGAAGCGATTGGGATGTCGCGAATTCTTGCTCTCGCCATGGACAAACTTGTCACGGAGTTCTACGTCGACTCTGTCCGGTCACCCGCATATCTTGACCACTACAAGTACGGGAGGTGTGAGTCCGCGATCTTCCTGACAGAACGAGAGAGAAAGGCGATAGAGACCCATCTTGACACATTCAGAGGCTACACTCTCGACTACACACTCCCGTCACTCAAGAATGACTTGGACGTCGGTGGGAATCGTCTCCGCGTCTCTCTGGACCTGGCGCCTCTCTCCGTAAACGGCTTTTCGCTCGACGTCCGACGTCTCAGCGTCGCCACGCTGTCGCTCGTCGACCTTGTGGAGTGTGGGATGATTTCAGAGGAGGCGGCGGGGTTCGTCGTCGCGTGGCTCGAAGCGGGGATGAACGTTACGATAACCGGGGAGACGGGAACGGGAAAGACCACTCTCCTGAACGCACTAGACGAGGCGCTCGACCCTCGCCTACGGAGGATCTACATAGAGGACGCGGTCGAGACGAAGGACCTCCTCGACCGCGGCTTTCACCAGATGAAGATCAGGGTGGACCCCTTCGAGAGGACGAACGAAGCCCCGAGAACGAAAGGGGTGGAGATAATCAAGATACTTCACCGGTCACCCGACCTAGTGGTCCTGAGCGAGATCCAGTCAGAGGAGCACAGCCACGCCTTCTTCCACGCGCTATCCTCCGGAATCAAGGGGTTGCAGACTTTTCATGCCGGATCACCGGAGCAGGCGATAAGAAGGTGGGTGGAGGTTCACGGGATTCCTGAGCAGAGCCTCCTGGATTTGGGGTTGATCGTCCAGATGAAGCGGCCCGACCGTCTCAAACCCATGCGCTTCGTCAGCAGGATATGCGAGGTGGCGAGCGAGAACGGGAAGGCCAGGCTCCGTGACGTCTACGTCCGCGACAGAGAATCCAAGCTGGAGCGCATACTCCCATGGGAGAGAATCGAACTTCGCGGCGGAGAGGCTTCGCCGGTCGAGTTTCGGCGACGAACGGAGGTGCTGGTCTCTGGTCTCTCACTCCGGAGAAGAGGTGGCGGCAGAGGATGAAATTCAATTCCCTGGAGCACTATCGGATCAATCCCCTGAGGTTTCTCCTTCTCCTCCTTCTCCTCTCTCTCTCGGGAGGGGCCGCAGTCTCTGCCGTCACGAGAGATATCCTAGGTTCAGACTCGTGGATCATCGGCGCGCTCACCGCGGCCGCGATGGCATATCTGGTTGGGAGCGAACCGAGGAGAAAGTTGGACACCGTCTCTCTCTGGCAGGCGAGAGAAGCGCCCGTTGTGGCCGCGTCAGCGGCGGTCAGCCTCCGGGCCACCGGCTCGAACTCAAGAGCTCTTATGCTGCTAAGGTGTGAGGAGGAAGAACTCGCAGGGACGCTTGAGCATGCAAAGAGAATGGTCTTGCTCGGGCACGCCCCAAAGGAGACGATCGTCGAGTCTGCCGCAGAGATCGCCTCAGACTCGGTTTCAGAAGCCCTCCTCTCGATGGTCTCCAGGGAAGCGGGGAGCATAGAGGACGTGGGGGACGAACTCGAGAGCGTCTTCGCCGCCACCTCGCTGGGGGACGAGACGAAGGTGCCCGTCTTCATCGCCGTCTGCTTCTTCGCGCCGATAATGCTGCTACTCTTCGCTGTTCTGACAAGGAGCACCACCCCCCTGGAATTGGGTGAGCTCGTTGTCCTCGAGCTGATCCTCCTGAACATCGCCTTCGCCTTCTCCTCACGAGAAAGAAGGAGGCTCCGAATCTGAAGGAGACTAAGCGGATCGCCGGGTTCAGAAGAATATTCAGAGAAGCGTCGAGGGGGAGGGGATTAGCCTCCTCACTCGTCGATACTTTCAGGCTCAGCAGAGACCCCTCTGAGAAAGATGTCGCGAGGTTGGTACTCCTTGGAATCCCCGCGAAAAACGCGCTGAACCGACTGCTGGAGTCGGAGGAGACGGGGATGAAATCGCTCGTCACATACGTCGCCTCCGAGAGCGGGTTGAGCGCCAGAGATGCGGGGAGGAGGGCGGAGAGGCTTTCGGTCACGTTTGAGAGATGGGCGCGGCTCAAGGAAAGGAGGAGACTAGAGCAGAGGGTCCTTGAGCTGAGAGGGCACATGGTCTCCGCGATCCTGGGTCCCGTGATGGCCTTTCTGTCATCGCTGGCACCGTTCGTCATGTCGTTTCAGTTCCTCTCGGGTGCTCCAGCCCCGTCCAGCGGATTCGTGGTTTACGCGGCCGGTGCGATGACGATTGCTAGCTCAGCCTTTCTCGGCTCTTTCTTTTCAACGGGAAGGAGATACATCGACCCGATTGTAGCGGGAATCGCCTTCGCGGTGGCCCTCCAGATGACCGCCCCAATAGCGAGCGTTCAGCCGCCGAGTTTCGTGGGGATTAAATAACTTAACCACATACTCCTACGTTGATCATCAAAGCCTTCCGAAGGAAGAATAGGGGACGCGTTGCGGCCCAGCTGATAGAAGAGGCTCTGCTTCTCTCGGTCGCTCTCGTGGCCCTCTCCCTCCTTGTCGGGGGGATCGAGTCGATACTCAAGGAGAGCGCGAACTTCACCACGGGCATTTGGAACGCGATCTCCTCGGCGATCAGCGGCATCTTCGGCCTGAGCTTCCATTGGTGAGAATACTGAGGCAAGAAAGAGTCCTCTCGAGGCTCGGCTGGAGGCTGCGCCCTTCAGAGACGATAAGGGTCGACTCGATCAGAATTCGCGGCTCAAAGTACCTCGCGCTGACGCGAGGGGGGAGCCAGAGGCTGCTCGCTCTCATGCGAATCAACCTGGAAGAGGAGGAAGAGGAGACGAAACTAGATTACTCGGGCGCGATCCGGATGACGATTCACCAGCAGAGGATGAAGGGACTCTTCGAGGGGCTGCACAAGACAGGGCTGCCCTTTCTGTACATCACGATGATGACCCCGATGAAGACGGGGGAGGACGAGGAGGAAGTGCCGGCATTCGAGTTCGACCTCGTGGTTGGGACATGGGTCGACGGAAAGGAAAAGTCCCTCGAAGCTTCCTTCACTGAGCTCGAGCAGAGAGCGAACGTCTTGGCCGCCACCCTCTCAGTCGCGATTCCGAACTCCTCGGTGAGGAGGCTGAACAGGGCGGGGTTGAGCGAGTTCGTCAACTCTCTCCTCCTACCCGGCGAGCCTAAGCTGCCGCAGGTCGGAAACGCCTCGGTCGTGAGCAGTCTGGAGACTTTCGAGGCCAGGAACCCGATGGTGTCGAGAGGCGGCGTGACGCCTGAGTTCTACCTTCCGAACTCCTCGGAGTCGGGGCGGGGGGGGCTTCTCCTGGGAAATGTAAGGACCCGTGGGGCTCAGTTCCACGAGTTCAGGCTCGGCGTCGAGGACCTTCGACAGCACGTCGCGATACTCGGGATGACAGGCGCTGGGAAGTCTACGACAGCGGCCGCGTTGGTTGGGCAGATTGCGAAGCTGGGGCTTCCCGTAATGGTGATGGATTGGCACAACGAGTATGGGACGATACTCTCTAGGATAGGCGGTAGGGTGCTTTCGCCCACAAGGGACGACTTCACGCTCAACCCTCTGGAGGGGAGCGGGCTTGTCGACCGTACCGAACACATCGAGATGGTGACGGACATCTTCGCCGATATCTACAGGTTCACTCACCCTCAGTCATTCATGTTCAGGAATGCGTTGCAAAAGTGTCTGGGGGAAGCGAGTGAGCAGGAGATACCGACCCTCTCGTCCCTAGTGAGGACGATAGAGGCCTACCCGCTTAGGAGCGCGTACGACAACGAGACGAAGGTAGCTCTTCTGAGGCGGTTGGTCCCGCTCACCCAGGGACAAGCCGGCAAGGCGCTCGACGGTCCGGGGACCTTCACGGTCGACGACCTGCTCGACAAAGCCCTCTGCATAGAGCTGGGCGACCTGCGAGACACTCAGACGCGGGCGATCTTCATGGACGTACTTCTGAAGATGATCTACGAGCACAGAATTTCTAGGAGGGGCGCACTAGAGCATGTAATCCTGGTCGAGGAGGCGAGAAACGTCGTTCCCGCACGAAGGGAAGAGGACCCGCCGGCGGTGGGGGAGCGGATGGTCTCGGAGCTTCGCAAGTTTGGGGAGGCGATGATCTTCGTCGCACAGTTTCCCACACAGGTCTCCTCCGAGGTCATCAAGAACTCGGGAGTCAGAATCGTTCACAAGGTGGCCTGGATGGAGGACCTCAAACTTATCGGCTCCTCCCTTAACCTCACCCCCGATCAGCAGAGTTACATCGCGGACCTGACTGTTGGAGAAGCCGTGGTCAGCCTCTCCCGTATTCAGAGGCCGATTCTGATTCAGATAAACGCAGAGTCTGTCCTGGAGGAGGAGAGAAGAGATATCAACGCGGCGGGCGAGTCGTAGTGTGTGGTCCAGTCCCTCCAACCTCCTGCCTGTAAACTTCGCCTCGACTTGTACCCCTCCGCAATCGCTCTGGCCACCTCCCGAGGCCTCGATTGGCTGGTGTCGAACTCACGAACTCTGGACGCACCAAAGGATCGCAGAGAGGCGGAGAGCGAGACTCCGATCAATTCAGCTTCAAGATTCTCCCGCAGATGGTCACCACGATATCCTCTCGCCCAGAGCCTCCCCTTGAGGATCGACGGGTCGCATCTTAGGACCGCGACGTAATCGATTCTTTTTTCGCCTCGGAAGAGGTCGGGCAAGAGGTGGCCGTGGAATACGACACCGCTCCAGGCAGTTTCCCGGAGAGCTCGGCTCAGGCGTTTGGTGTCCACGACCACTGACTCGTCAATCCGCTCTGCACATCCAAGCTCTCGGGCGAGCACATTGAGGTCCTTCGAAGTGAAACCAAGCAGAGCGGCCAGTTCAACCGCGACACTCTTCTTCCCGGTGCCGGGTGTGCCTGTTACGCCCAGGAGCTGCTTCAATGAGTGGGCATAAGTTGATTTGAGCGGAGCGGAAAGGAGAGAGGACACATCTAGCAGCGGTCAGGAGTGAGCCTTGACTATGACCGTTCCCTTCATGTAAGAAGGATGAAGACTGCAGAAGTAGCTGTAGGTTCCAGGGCCCGTAAAGGTGAAGCTCCAGGTCTGGCCGGCGGGAATCAGAGAG
>Ga0209237_1001081_pt1 | contig 16021 bp, 17 predicted proteins | sample GraSoi013_1_40cm_2_FD_185820 | JGI IMG/M metagenome (GOLD analysis project Ga0209237, IMG submission 185820) | Grasslands soil microbial communities from the Angelo Coastal Reserve, California, USA - Sample 10_02_2013_1_40cm (SPAdes) (version 2) | ecosystem: Environmental > Terrestrial > Soil >... | reverse complement strand
ATACCAGCGGTAGCGCCCGCCCCACCCCCACCCCCAGAAGAGGAAGCGGAAGACGAAGAAGACGATGAAGAAGAAGAAAATGAAGCCGAACGGGAAGAAGAAGAAGCCGAAGGGGAAGAACCCGTAGTACGGGTACCCGACGGCCGCCGGCGCTGAAGCCGCCCTTGCCGCTCCGAACGCCAGGCCGCCGACGATTAGGATTGCGAGGATTGCGATGAGGGCGACTACGCCCCATCCGAATGGTGATCTTGTGCGAAACCTTCTGTTCTCGACCGATGTGTTCATGTGGTTTTTCGTCACCATCAGAGCCACAGCTTCGGCGTTATTTATTGATATCGGTTTCCCGATAATCGGAAAAACGATACGCTTAAAGCCGCACTTGACCATGCTCACACTCGGGAAACTACATGTGGCCTTTCCGCTGGATGATGCAAAGAAAGCGGGGACTACGGATGCTGATCTTATCGATGCTTTCGAACTCCCCCAAGAACGGCATCGAGATAATGAACGAAATCGAGGCGGCGACGAGAGGATGGTGGAGGCCCTCGCCGGGGTCGATCTACCCACTGATGAAAGACCTGATCGGGGAGGGACTCGTGAAGAGGACCGAGGACGAAAAGTACGAGCTGACAGACAAGGCGAGCGAGCAGATGGAGTGGTCGTTCGGTCCCCCGTCGACAAAGCCGCAGACCGTCGAGGAGATGCTCAACGAGATCACTTCCTACGTCTCATACTTCGAGGAGCTGAGTAGTTCGGACCGGTCAAAGCTGACTCCACAGATGAAGAGGTTGAAGGAGATCGCGGAGAGGCTGTCACGCCTGCTGAAGCCGTGAATCGTGCGTCAAAGTTAGACCGGACGGCTGCGCGAGAAACCAAATTGCCTGAAATGTTTGGTTTTGTTGGCTGAATATGTGCAAATTCTAGCAAGTGCTGCAGCCCAGTTCTCGAACCCCAACTTAGCCAAACTCCAGACGATCCTACCAATGGTGTTTTACGCTGGCTGATTAGTACCAGGATTGTCAGTCTTCATTGTAGTACAGGAAATCGTTGAGAGTTAGAATGAGATTGCCCTCCGGTCTGTCGCTGACACGACCTTCAATCGAGAGATAGTTCGCGCCTCAATGGCTGTTCTACTCCATAGAACTAAATCCACATCGAGCTTTACTGATAACTCGCATGGCAGTCCAAGGGAACGCAATCGGAAAAACATCTCTCGCCTTGCTAGTAATAACAGTGGGCTTGACAGGCTCGTTTGTTATCGTTTTGACGGCATCGCAATCGGCCACACGTACAGGGACTACAATCCAGTCTAGGAGTACGACTTTTCCCTGTACAGACGACAAGATTTGTGACGGGGCTTCACACGGTCAAATCACAACCGCAAAAGTGACTTCCTCCAGTCGGTCCACGTATCCCTGCCCGACTATACCGGGACTGAGTGCAATCAGGTTCTCCAATGGAACTGTCGTGTGCGAACCCGGCCCTCCATTCGCCGTTGGCGATGGCGTGGTCGACTTTAGGAATGGAACGCGAGTTCGGGTGAACGCGGTCGGTGTGCATGCTTCTGCGAATACAACAAAGGGGATCGTCTTAGTCTGCACTAATGGAACTTTGATAACTGTGACAGCTCGAGGGGTCAGTTCGGTCATAAGCCCGACAATTCTGCGTGCGAACGTTATCCCGCATGGGAATGGAACATTGATTGCGCCTGAAGGCACAGCATACACAGTCCCTCCCGAGACGGCCACGGCGGTCATCTTTCATGTAGACAGGAATTCCAATCTTTCTGGAGCATTTGCGACAGACAGCCCCATCATCGACTCATTTCTACCGCAGAATTCCTGGAATCCTTCGGCGACAGGGTTTCTTGGTCCTGGCCATCCATCGAACTACGGGTCGTTCTCTCTGACCCCTGGCCTCTACTATTGGGTGTTTTACAATCTGGGTAGCTCAACTGCCACAATAACCGTTGTCAAGAGTATCATTCTGAGCTGACCTTGCCGAATCAATTCGTTTTCGCTCGCCATCCATCATCTTACCTTCTCACTCCGACGACTGCAAGACGGAGAGACGAACCTCTCAGATTGGGCCAGGACTTACCGAGGGAGAGGCTTCCTGCCCGTGGAGGTGTACACCTCGCACCTCGGAGACAAGAGGACGTTCTATGCATATTGCACCTCTTTGAGGTTGAAACATCTCGATTGCAGGAAGGCGAGGGTCGTCGTGTCCTACAAGGTACGAGAGGCAACCGGAGGTCTACGTGGCGTTCGTTCATCTGGCGTACATAAATCATCTATCCGTGAATAATACAATGAGTTCACAGTCTGTCCCCTTTATGGGACGGCACGATGGTGCCATTGAAAGGGGATGAATTAGTTTCACGATATAGAAGCCTAACAATCCTCAAAATGCATATCTACTCGTTCGCTCTCTGACTCGTAGACAGAAGAAGCGGGTAACTAGGTAAGGCCTGGTGACATCAGAAGTTGAGCGTTGCGGTTGGGGTGCATAAGAGAAGAAGATTTCTCGCGGTCGTACTCTTGATTGTGACAGTGGTGGGAAGCATATCCATCCTCACAACTTACTATCTATTGAGCTCTTCCAACGAAGCAACCCAATCCGCTCAGGTCGGCAGCATCTTTGCCGCCCATCTCCATAACATAGAGTCCAAGAACGCCTCTGCGGTGACGAGAGAGTATGCGGATAACGCAACGCTCAACATGGCAGAGACCACACCTGACCACATTACTGGCACCCACGAATACAGTGGGAGCGGGAAAATCAGCGCCTTCTGGGTGGACACATATCAAGTAGAGCGTACTTTTGCTCCCTTTATCACCGTCGGTAACGCGAGCTATACCGTGAAAGTCAGCGGGAGAACGGCGCTCGTGAATGCAACATTCTACCTCACTGAAACTCCAGAGTGCATGTTCAGATCATTGGTAAAGGCGACTGTGTCGTACGTGAATTCAAGTGGCAAATGGTTGATATCGAACGAAGCCTGGGACGCCAGAGACGTAAATGGAACGTTGTGCGGCGGCGTGCACAGTAACCCGCCGTAGTCCTGAGCAATCTGGCTGATGCGAACTCTCATTATGGATGGACGAAGTTATGTCAGCCAGGCAGGACTTCGCGCAGATGATAGGAAAAGCGATTTTTCAAAAAGTCGCAAGACCTTCAGGTATTATAGCTGGTCATCCGATGTTCGGTAAACTGTCCGTATCCGTTTCCCACCTGAGTCATTGCGTACGGTTCTGCGTTGACGTTCGACGTGGGAGGAGGGTGTACATATAGATGCCATACCCCATCCGTTATTGTAGTTTGAATACACACCCCGGTAGCCGCCTCCAACCTTTCTTCCTGTCCCCAACCCGATTCGCGTCGGGTCGGAGATGTTTCATTAGGCATTTTGCCAAGAGCCTAATCCATCCGAAGAATCTTCTGTTACATTCCCCCCATCATATATTATTCTGACGCGCGATTCTAACTACGATAGTGTGATTTGGGTCCAGCCTCGAGGAGTCCTAAGAAATTCCTCCCCGCATCTTCGATACTCGTGATGCTGCTCCTGCTCCTGACACTTGCAATTCTAGCCCAACCGGCGGCAGTAAACGCGATGGGAGACGCGCCGTCAACATGCAACAACCGCTACGATGGACGTATCACATCTTTCATCATAAGCAACGGGACCCGGACGTTCAATGCGATGGCGCACCCGGGAGTCGCCTTCGATGTTAAGGCGAACGGCTACTACAACGTGACGTTTGTAATTCATACAGCCAACGCGAGTTCCAATAACAACACCGACCCAGGGACCACTTGGTACAACACGGACATCAATGATTTCGGCCAAGGCGTCTGTGTGCCTAGTCGGACGAATACCAGCATAGGCCCCAACCAAAACGTCATCATCAATTGGACGCACCTTACTGACCCGAGGGGTACGGGCACCCAAGACGTTCATTGGGGCACGTGGGTGAACGGCATGCCCGTGGGGGGCGTCTCTTACCACGTGAACTGGATTGCTCCGACATCGACCACCACCTCCACTACCACTTCAACGACCACAACAACTGCAACTACATCCACAACAAGTACCTCAACGACTGCCACAATAGGTATTGTCTTGGGCAACGTGCAGTCCACGTCGAGGACAGTCTCCTTGCCGCCCTACCAGGCCACGCTTCCCAGCTTCAACGTCGGGTCAGGCAGCAACCGCCTCCTCATGGTCGGAGTGAGCGCGAACAACAACAACGTGTTGTCAATCACATTTGAGGGAGTCCAATTGACAAGGGCAGTCTCATCCTTCAACAACAATGACGCGGAGTTCTGGTATCTCGTGAACCCCACCGGCACCGGAGACATCGTCGTGACCTTCGCTGGCCCCACCGCGGCGGTCGTAGGCGCGTACTCCTTCTCGGGAGTCAGTCAATCAAGCCCAATACCCACGGCTGCCACGAACCACAACACGGCTGCGGGCAGCCCCTCGGTATCGATATCGACCCAGTATCCGAACAGCTGGGTCCTCGACCTGCCCTCGATATACGGCGGCGTGACCCTCGGCTCTCCCTCGTGCACGCAGCAGTGGGACGCCAACATGCCAGGCGCGATAACGGGCGCATCGAGCTCGACGATTGCGGGGTCACCAGGACAGGTCAGTTGTGGCTGGACCGCCAGCAACGGCGGCGACCTCTGGGACGATGTCGCCATCGAGCTTGCGGCATCAGGTTAGTCGCCACAGCAACCCGACGCGCTAACTTTATACTGCTCCTCGCTCACTCAAAAGTCATGCTTAGTGAAGAAAAAGCAAAGCTAAGGGAGAGGCTAACACCCGAACAGTACGAGGTCTGCGTCAACAAGGGAACCGAGAGACCGTTCACCGGCGAATACTGGGACAATCATGAGAAGGGTATCTATCACTGCGTAGTCTGCGGCAGCGAGCTCTTCAGCTCCGGCACAAAGTTCGATTCAGGGACAGGCTGGCCCAGCTTCTGGGAACCGGCGAAGAAGGAAAACGTGAAGGAGAAGACTGACCGTTCGTTCATGATGAAGAGGGTCGAAGTGGAATGCTCAACCTGCGGATCACACCTCGGTCATGTCTTCGAAGACGGTCCCGACCCGACCGGCCTGAGATACTGCATCAATTCTGCGGCTCTCAAACTGGTCAAGCCCTAAGCCTTCCTACCCCCGCCGGCCCGCCATGTTCTGGCTTACCTGCGTCGTTGCGCCTTCCAGGCCTGCGCTCGCTCACAGAAGGCCTCCGCCTCGTCCTCCGTCCTCGGGCAACGTTTGTAGTGCACGATGATCTCCCGCAACGCTTCCTCGATGGGAGTGGGAAGGCCGGGGCATAGGGCGTCGAGCTGCGCCCTCACCTCGGCCAATGGTTGCCAGATCTCTGACGGGATGACTAGGGGCACGCCTCCCTTACTTGCCATGGCGCCTTTGCTCGCCCATTCGTATTTCTAGCTTTCCTACGGATATCTGCTTAAGTAAATGCTTGCAACAGGAGCTGAGCTGAAAGCAAATTATGCTTGTTGATTTCAAGATCAAGAAGTTTTCGGGGTGTCGAGTTGCTTCGATAACCTATGTCGGGCCATACAGGGAGGGCGGCGACATGATGCGGGAGGAGTTCAATCAGATCGTGAAGTGGGCGAGGAAGAAGGGCGTCCGAACTGGCCGGTGGTTCTTCTTCGCCATGCTGGATGAGTCTGAAGTTCCCGACAAGAAACGAAGATGGGAGGCGGCAATAGAGGTCAAAGGGGCCAAAGCCGAAGCCCAGGGCGGCATCCGGTTCAGAAAGCTCCCCGACCAGCTCGTCGCCAGCGTCACCTTCGACCCTGAAAAGGTCTCTCCCCGCGTCATCTATTACGGCCTGGAGGGGTGGCTCGAGCAGCTAAGGAAGGACCGGGAATACAAGTCCGCGGGTACGACACGTGAGGTCTACACGCGCGACCCCTGGAGGAGCGCCCGTGCCTGGGCGAACGTGGAAGTCCAGGTTCCCGTAAAGAAGCTCCGTTAATCAAATCACGATGACCTCGTTCTTCGACGACGCCTACAGGGGGACCCCTCCCTGGGACGTCGGCCGTCCGCAACGGGAGTTTGTCAGGCTGGCCGAGAGTGGAGAAGTTCGTGGGAGGGTCCTAGACGTAGGGTGCGGAACTGGGGAGAACGCCATCTTCTTCGCAAAGCGCGGCCTGGAGGTTTGGGGGGTGGACGCAGCCCCTCGCGCCATCGAGAAGGCAGAGAGGAAGGCGACCCTGAGAAGAGTGAAGGTGACCTTTCTGGTAGCCGATGCTCTCCGCCTTGAGCGGCTCCGGCGAACGTTCGACACGGTCACGGACTGCGGACTCTTTCACACCTTCTCGGACGAGGAGCGTGAGAAATTCGTCGGCAGCCTGAACTCTGCGCTCGAGACCGGGGGTACCTACCTCATGCTCTGTTTCAGCGAGAAGGAGCCGACAGATTGGGGAGGTCCTCGCAGGGTTACCAAGGAGGAGATCAGAAGCAGTTTTCAGAAGAAGTGGAAGGTAAACTACATCAAGGAGGCGAGATTCGAGAGCAGCTACCATTCCGACGGGGGGATGGCCTGGCTCTCGTCGGTTACGAAAGCTTGAATCGTCGGAGATGAACATGACGGAGATACAACTTGAGGATATCAGTGTGATGTGCGTCGTCGCAAAAGGCGGTCCATCCGGAGCTAGGGCTGCCTTCGATGAGCTGGAATCGAAACTCCCGAGCCTCAGAGGTCGGAAGTTCTACGGCACCTACCACGAGGGTGAATATCGTGCCTGCGTAGCCATGAATGAGGGCGACTCTCCGCACGCGATCAATTGATCACATGGGTAATCCCGGGAGGGAGGTACCTTCGCGAGAAGGTCGATGACTGGGAGCAGAAGGTCGAAACACTCGCTTCAATCTTCGAATCGATGGCAAGCACTCGTCGGGTCGACCGCACGCGCCCAAGCGTAGAGGTCTACCGAAAGTCAGAGAGAGTTGCTGCTATTGCTGCCGATAGTAGCCGGCGGCTCGAAGGAGCCCTCGCTCTAATTCGAAGCTGCCTTCCCTGTCTGCGACCCGTGAGCGTTGCCGTTGACGACGAAGACAACTCCCAAGACGAGAAAGGCCACCCCGACGGCCACATTGCCATAGAAGAGGAAGAGGAAGAACGCCAGGGTCAGAAACGCGAACCCGAAAGCAGAGCTGGCCTTTCGAGCTCCCTTCAAACCGCTCCAACTCAGCCGCAGTCAAGCCCTTAAATAAAGCAGGCCATCCACTCGCCTCGTGTCTCTCGACTTCAGCACGGGCGCGATTGCCAAGCGTGACCTCCTAACCGTGGATGAGAAGATAACCGTGCTGGACGCGGCCAGGCTGATGGTGGAGCACGACGTTGGAAGCCTCGTGGTGGAGAAGAACAAGGAAAGAATCGGAATCCTGACCGAGAGGGACATCTTGAGAAAGGTTGTCGCGAAATCGCTACACGCGAGTTTCGTGACGGTCAAGGAGGTGATGAGCTCGCCGCCCGTGACCATTCCGCACGACAAGCCCCTCAGAGAGGCGGTCGACCTGATGAACAGAAGGCGTGTGAGAAGGATGCTCGTCACGGAGGAGGGGAAGATCGTTGGTATATTCACCCTGCGCGACATACTCGCCTACAACAGGATCTGCCTCTACTGCGGCAAACAGATCAAGTCGGTGATGGATACTCCAGAGCCGGAGCCCTACCTCGAGTGCACCTGTGGTGCAAGGTACCATACGAGGTGCTCTGAGACCGTTGTGAACTGCTCGAACTGCTCGCGGACCCTCGTGACTCACGTGATATACCCGGAACCCAGCGAGACGAGTGGCGGCTAGCTCCAATCTCAAGTATAATAGGCGCAACCGGATACCTCAAACCCATGATGGAATCGAAGCGGGAGGTCGGGAAGGTCGCCCACTTCTTCCCGAAGATATCCGTAGCCATAATAGAGCTGAAGGCCCCGATAGCGGTGGGTGACAAGATAACGATAGCAGGCGCCACGACGCGCCTGGAACAGGTCGTCCAGTCGATGGAGGTCGAGCACAAGGCAGTAAAGAGCGCCCGAGGCGGGCAGTCGATCGGCCTGAAGGTCGTCGGCAAAGTCAGAGAATCCGATGTAGTCTACAAGTGACCCGTTGCCTGCTGCTGCAATTGCCGTCATATCGGGCCAGGTCAACAGAATCTACCCAAATTGTCAGAGGGTCGAGTCATGCCAGATTAACAGACCGCCTCCCGAAGAGGGTGGCAACTCTCTCGCCGTTGGTGAGGCGGAGATGGGGGAGGCCGCCCGAGCCGGCTCCCGACAAGCGCGGTCGGGAATGTTCATGGCGGTCGAACTCTTCGAGGCCGAGCCTCGTGCTCAGGAGAGCGTGGTGTGGCTTGACAGCTTCACAGGGAGAGGGCTGAGGGCCGTTCGCTGCGGGAAGGTGGCGCAGAGCGTCTTGCTTAGCGCTCCCGTTTCGTCGGCGGAGGACCCATGGCTCGATTCAAGTGAGGACGTAGAGCCGCGTCACGTTTGAATGAACAGACGAGACGGCGAGGGGGGTTCTCGCGGAAATACTCCCAAGCAGACAGAAGCTCCATACGAAACTATTTGCAGAGCACGAAGACCAGCGCCTCTGCCCAGACCGAGGCAAATCAGAAAAGGAACTCGGCGACGTTATGAAAGAGAGATTGAAAAACAGAGGGAGGTGGCCTACTGTCCGGCCACCACGACTTGGCTAGCTAATGCTTCATCTCCTAGCACAGACACCAGGTATTGCTGCCCCGGCACGATCGACTGGCCCCCTTGGAGCGGCTGAACGATGTGGAGGTTGAACCCGAGTGTTATGGTCCCCTTGTAGCTGAGCGTCGCGGATGCTCCGGCAGTGAGGTTGTACCCCCCGCTCGCGAGTGCTGTCACGACGTCCTCAGCTCCCACTCCCTGCTGATGAGCCGCCAGGATGTACTTCTGGATTGGAAGGAGGGTTGCGTTCGGGAGGACGATGAAGATCGCCGACCCGAAGAGAACTGCTGGGGGACGGTCATGCTCCGCGGCCATCAAGGGAGTCGCGAGAGGCGACACCACGACCAACCTTAGCTTGGTCGACTGGCTTCCCGTGTCCTTGACGGTCAGGCTGAGCGAGGCGGGTGTGAGATTTGCTGATGTAATCACTGCGTTTGAGGTGAACCGCTCCAGTACGTCTGTCCACCAGGCCTTGCCAATCAGGCTGAGCCTATGGCCCTCGTGCTCCTCCTCTTCCGTTACCTGGCTGGATGGAACAGGGAAGGCTTTCGCCCAGTGCCTGATCATGAACTCCGGGTTGGACGCGCTTCCGATGTTGTAGACAGTGGGTTGTATGTTGATGATGGTCGCGCTTGGTTTGGAGGCGTTCACCTCGATGCCACCGACAATCGGCACTATCAGGGCACTTCTGGGGACGAACGCGGTGTAGTTCTTTCCGTTATATGTGACCTGGGCCGAGGAGATGTTGAACCTGAGGAGGTTGTACTCGCCGGCCGCGATCTTCACGGAGGAGATCGTCTGGCTGACGTCGACTGTGCTGAGGAGCTCGATGGAGCCACCTGACTTTAGCAAAGTCCATCCGCTCTGATTCCCTGCCTCAGAGACGTGGACCGCCAGGTTGCTGTAGGCTATGTAGACTTTGGTTACTCCGAGGGGTACATGGGGTGGGTCCGTCAGCAGGACTGACAGAGTCCCCGGTGCCCCGCTGCTTGTAGTGGTGTTGTTGGTGGTGTTGGCATTCGGTAGCAATGAAACGCCCGAGAAGATGGCGACTGCTAGGATTGAGGCTGCTACTACCAGCGCTGCGGCGCCGGATAGTATGATGTTCTTTTTCGTACTCATGCCTTCCTCTTAGGCCGGAGGAGTCTTGAACCTGCAGTTTTGAACAGGAGCCCCGGTCTGGAATTCCAGACGTCTCACAGGTTCGGGGACATTTTTCCTAAATAATTGTTGATTTTTTGGACCCAGCTACCGAGCTTGTGAAGGCAGCGAATAGTAAGCCGAGGAATCCCGGAGCGCGTTCTCCGAGGAGTCCGATCGCCAGTGCCCGACGGGAGTGAAGCGCTCCCCCGCCACGTCAAACCGACCCGATGACCCGAGTCGGAATCCCGAGAAAATGGCGAGGGCTTTGGGCGAACGGAAAGAACTGACAAGTACACAGTTCTGACTCTCAAGACCATGCGCCCCGCCTCGAAGAAGAAGAAAGGCGACCCCCTCCTGATCAAGTGGGAACGCACCAACGGTGCACGGTCTCAAAACGCGGTCGACATCTTCGGCGATATGGAATGCTACGGATGCGGCTGCCAGTCTCTTGTCGACCCACAGACTGGTGAGTGCATCATTCAGTACTTCTGCGAGAGGCACAGACGTCTGCCGCTTTCGGTAATGAGGCAGTTGAGATAGTTCTCTAGGTCTCCGTCTAGGAGGGTCTTCCATCACCAGAGACCTCGCCAGTGGTCTCGATTTCTGCGAATTTGCGCCAGGGTTAAAGAGGCTCCCACGCCCCCGTTGGTCGTGCCCCAGGGTTGGAAGGCCGAGCCGCCGGAGGACGACGACGGCTACTTCGAGCGGATGACCAAGGCTATCTTCTAGGCAGGGCTAAATTGGAGAATGATCGAAAACAAGTGGCCCAACTTCAGGAAGGCCTTCGACCAATTCTCCGCAAAGAGGGTCTCGAGCTTCGGCGAGAAGGAGGTTAAAGCGCTCATGGGCGACACAGGGATTGTTCGAAACGAGAGGAAGATACGGTCGGTCATCGAGAACGCAAGGGAATCCTTGAGATTGAAAGACGAGTTCGGCTCCTTCGGCGATTACCTCAAGTCGTTCAAGGGAGACGAGCGGCGACTGACAGAAGACCTGCAATCCAGGTTCAAGCATCTGGGTGAATCGTCGGCGAGAACCTTCCTCTATACGTCTGGTTTCAAGCTAAGACCAACTCGCGAAGAATTGGAGTGGCACTCCCACATGAAGGAAGGTAAGCACCCGCGGTAGTAGGCTAGACCTGGCTGGGCTGCTCCGCGTAGCTAGGATGCTCACTCTGGGCGAACACCGCCATCGCCTCCTTTTGCTTGGCATCCATCTCCTCGCGGCTCATCTTCACCTGCATCGAGATTGACCAGCGGTGCCCGAATGGGTCTGCGAGCTGCCCGTAACGCTCCCCCCAGAACTGGTTGTCGAGAGGCAGGATGACCCTCGCTCCTGCGGACAGCGCGGTCTGCCACAACCTATCGGCATCCTTGACGTACATGTGGAGAGTGACTGGGCTCCCCCCCAATGTGTTGGGAGATTTTGCGTCAGAGCCCGGAAAGACGTCGGACATCAGCACAATGGAGTCGCCGATCTTTACACTGGCGTTCATGATCTTGCCGTCGGGGGTGGCCTGCTTCGAAAGTTCCTTCGCGCCGAAGGCTTTCTTGTAGAATTCTATGGCCTGAGCGGCCCCGTCGATCGCTAGGTAAGGCGTCACGGTCCGGAAGCCCGGAGGGATTGGACTGAGCTTAGAGGGAGATGGTTTCGCCTTCCCGCCCCGCTTTGTGGTCTTCCTTGGCTTGCGGGCTGATTTACGAGCCAACTCATCTACCTTCCAACCCCTGCTATTTATCACCTTTCGAGCGGGAAAACCTACGCCGTTTACGGGTGGGATGAAAGCAATCGCGACGATGGGAGCCCGTCATGGGCGGTTAAATATGAAATCGTTCTTCTTGTTATGAAGATGCTCTCAGCCTTCAAATATCGTCTCTACCCCAAACCCGAGCAGGAGAAGCGGCTCGATCGCTCCCTGTTCTTGCTGTGCAATCTCTACAACAACCTGAAGGCTGAAGAGATCAGAAGATACAGAGAAGAACACAAGTCGACATCCAAGACAAGATTCAGAAGATTGGCGCTCGAGGCTCGGAAAGAGGACGGCGAACTCCAAACGGCGCACAGCCAGGTCGTCCAGAATGTCGGAGACCGCATCCACAGGTCATTCAGGAATTTCTTCGAGAGAAGGGCGAGGTTCCCGAGATGGAAGAAGCCTCACAGGTACAATTCGCTGACATATCCACAGTCTGGGTTCAAACTGAGTCCTGAGAAGGGTCTGTATCTTTCGGGGATTGGAGACGTCAGGATCTTCGTCCACAGGCCGCTGCTCGGGAAGGTAAAGCGCCTCACCATCAAGCGAGAGGCGGACGGTTGGTACGCCATCTTCATCACGGAGCGCGAAGCTCCACAGAGAAAGCCTCTTTCTGAGATACCCACAGCCCGGGTCAGGGGCGCAGACATGGGTCTGACCGAGTTCGCGACCTTTGACGACGCATCGTCGGTCAAGTATCCTCAGTTCCTCCGCCGGTCAGAAGACGAAATCAAGCACCTGCAGCGGCACTTCTCAAAGAAACTAAAGGGTTCCAGGCGCCGTCACGCACTCGGCCACAGGCTCGCCAGGCTCCACCTACATATCAGGCGCCAACGAGAGGACTTCCAGAACAAGCTGGTTCACAGGGTATTCGCCGAGAACGACGTCCTTGTCCTGGAGAAATTGAACGTCCCCGGTCTGCTCAAGAATCACAGCCTCGCAAAATCCATCTCCGACGCTTCGTGGAGCAGTTTCGCCAGAAGGGCAGTCTTCAAGTCTGAACTCTTTGGGAAAAACGTGGTCTTCGTCGACCCATGGGGCACGACCCAGTTCTGTCACTGGTGTCTTCACTGGGTCCCCAAGGATATCGCAACGCGCGAGCATGTCTGTCCCAACTGCGGCGAGGAAATTCCACGAGACGTCAACTCGGCGCTTCTCATCAAAAGGCTTGGCATCCAGAGTCGCCCGCCCACGGACAGTGGGTCGTCACCCGCAGAGCAAGGGCCTCTGCCCTCCCTAAGGGAGATGGTAAGCCCGAGCGTTGAAGCGGGAAGCCCACGAATTTGGTCGTGGGAGGATGTCACCAGTGTTTGTGAAGGAAGACAAGCTCGCTACGGGAGACCCGTCAAATCCTTTTTATCCAAACCCACCCACTCGACGAGTGTGAGCAAGCAGGGGCTCTTCCCGACCTCCGTCGTCGGGAGTCTACCACGCCCTCGATGGCTTATCGACGCCATCCAGAGGCATGAGAGGAAGGAGCTCAGTGAAGGCGAGCTGAAAGAGTCTTACGACGATGCCGTGAAACTCGCAATCAGGGAGCAGGAGCTCACTGGGGTCGACGAGCTCTCCGATGGGGAGCAGAGGCGGTTCAGCTTTCTCGCCTTCGTCGCTGAGAGGCTGCCTTCCTTCAGGCTCATTCCAGTCAAGGAACTCATGAATCGCGATGCCGAGAAGTTCGTCCGCGAGATGAACCTCCCCATCGATATTATCAGCAACCCCGTAATCGTGGAGAAGGTCAGAAGGTCGAGGCCCCTCGCGGTGGACGAGGTAAAGTTCGCTCTGAAACATACGAGCAAGAAGGTCAAGGCACCGATCATAGGGCCCTACACTCTCCTCATCAATTCTTGGAACAAGTCGAAGTCCGGCCACGTCTACAAGAGCCCGGATGAGGCCTTCGAGGATATGGCTCGGCTGCTGCGCGAGGAGATAATAGCGCTGCGCGACGCGGGGGCCTCCTTCGTCCAACTCGACGAACCAGGAATCGGCAATTTCTGCGACTACAAGTACACGAGTTGGCTGCTCGCCCTCAACGGCTGGAAGGTCTCCGACATGAGGGAGCTACAGAAGATTTCAGCGGAGCTGATCAACAGGACCGTAAAGGGGATTGACGGCGTGAAGGTAGGCGTTCATATCTGCAGGGGGAACTGGCCCGCCGATGAAGCGCACCTCTCCAAGGGTGGCTACGAGAATATGATAGATGAGATCGTTGAGTTGAAGGTGGACCAGCTGGTCCTCGAGTACGCGACGAAGAGGGCTGGCAGCTTCAATGCCTTCGAGGGTGACAGGTGGGATGGCGAGGTGGGCCTCGGTGTGATAGACGTGAAGAACCCCAGGGTCGAGTCACCCGAGGAGATAGTGTCTCGGGTGGAGAAGGCGAAAGATGTCTTCGGCTTGGAGAAGATCACCCTAAACCCCGACTGCGGGTTCGCGTCTGGAAGGCCCTGGCCTGTCGTGCAGCGGGACGTAGCCTACGCGAAACTTCGGAGCCAGACCGAGGCCGCGAGGATGCTCATGAAGAAGTACGCCTGACCCCTGCCGAGAGAGCCAAAAGCCCCTCTAGAAAGAAATCCAAGTTCAGACCCATCTGATATTTTTTCTTCAGTTTGCCGACCTGCCGGGTCAGGCGATAACGGGTTCCGGATGAAGCACGGACGAATAGTTGCAGGTGCGTGGGCCATCGGGGTCCCCTCCGCCTCCCCACTCACTCGCTGGCTGGCTCGCCCGGAATCTTCCTTACTACACTTCGGAGAATTTTCGAATGAGCCGCCACGCATTAACCGTGCCCCTCGAGGTCGCGCATCATCTGGTCGAACTGCTCCTTCGTTATCTCTCCCTTGGCGTACCTCTCTCTGATTATCTGAGATGCTCCGTCGTACCTCCACCACCCGTACTTTCGCCGGTAGCCCCACCCCCAGCCCCAAGGCCTGAAGAACCAGCTGACCGCCCAGAAGAGGAAGAAGAGCGAGAAGATTCCACTGACCCATGGAAAGCCAATCGGAAAGATAGGGGCATAGTATGCTGGCGAGGGAGTTGCACTCCTATTGGAATAGAGACCTGTAAGGAAGGCGAAGAGCCCAACGACTACCACGGCCACCCCGACCCCCACCCAGAGCAACCTCTGGTCGCGGCGTTGTTCCCCAGTCCTCATCATGAGGCATCTCGTAGAGCTCGGAGTATTTTTATCTTGTTCGCCGCTTCGCCCTCGCGCCTTTCTCCCTCTCGAGGAACTTCTCCATCTTCTCCCAGTAACTCTCCACCCAGCCCTCCTTCTTCGATTTGTAGTCCTCCTCGGGTACACCTGACTGCGTGAAGGAGAGGCGCGTCCCGCCGGTGGTCCTCTTCAGCTGGAAGGTGACCTTGGAGTAGTGCCCGTCTGGCCACTCAGTCGAACGCCACCTCTGGACAATCCTTGCATCAGGAATGAGCTCCTCGTTAGTTGCCTCGATGTACCCGTCATAGGCAGAGACTCCCCCACCTACTTCACGGCTTATCTCTGCCCCCTCGCCCGTGAATCCTGCGTGCTTCCCAGAGTCCATCAGTAGTTCGTAGACTTCATGCGGAGAGGCCTTGAATAGAACCGACTGGCGAATCGTCTTTGTCTTCAAGTCAGTTAATCTTCCGAGAAAACCCAGGCTCTATAAGCTGAGTCGCTGCTCTATCTCCCAAAGAAGCTCGCGAGCTGGGACCCGAGTAAGCTCTCTCCACTCGTGTTCGGGTGACACATATCTGACACAGTATTCTGAGAGGTAAGCGGCCCAATCGTCGGTCCGGCCAGCGCCAGCCCTTTTGAAACTGCTTCGTTCGCCAGATTGGTGGCGTCAGCGACCCCGTTCGGACCCGTAATCGAGCAGATGTTGGAGGGTGAGTAGGAGTTGAGGGGGCTGATGTAATAGGTCGCGGACGGCGCCCGCTGCCGAAGTATAGCAAACAACTCCTGAACCATCGCGAAGTCGAGGGGAGCCGCGGCCCTCTCACAGATTTCGATCCAGACCTTCGACGGCTGACCGTACCTCTGCACCTGCTCGTCGAAGAGCGACCAGTACCGGCTGCTTCCGCTCGTCCAGAGGTCGAGCGAGCCCCCGCCAGTGGGATAAGGCTGCCAGAAGAGTCCCCCGTTGGGAACCTGATAGTAGCCAGTAACAGCATCCGCGGTATTGGAGCAGCCCACGTAGCCTATCGAGTGGGGTCCCGAGTCGGAGACACCGTTCGCCTTCGACGTTGTCCCAACCACGGTTGAGTTGTTGTTGTTGATCCAACCGCCTTGACCAATGAGATAGGTGGCGGCAAGGGCCGAGGCCACCACCACCACCACCACCATGCCCGCCACGATCGGCAACCTTGAGGCCGCGGTGTGTGGACCTGTCACACGGCCCACCGCTGTTTCGCT
>Ga0209237_1001080_pt1 | contig 16030 bp, 12 predicted proteins | sample GraSoi013_1_40cm_2_FD_185820 | JGI IMG/M metagenome (GOLD analysis project Ga0209237, IMG submission 185820) | Grasslands soil microbial communities from the Angelo Coastal Reserve, California, USA - Sample 10_02_2013_1_40cm (SPAdes) (version 2) | ecosystem: Environmental > Terrestrial > Soil >... | reverse complement strand
GGCAGCCTGTCGAGGAAGGGGCGGGCGAACTCGAGATCGAAGTCGCGCGCCTCGAGGTCGGTCCCCCGCAGGGCGACGAGCCCGGAATCGGCCGCGCTGAGCGCGGTGAGCCGGCCCGTGACCGTGCCGCCGCCGGAGGCGAACGTGAGCGGATCGAGCCGGACCTCCAGCACACGGCTGCCGTGAGAGCGCAATGCGACGCCCCCACGCAGCACCGCCCCGTCGGGGAAGCGGGAGTCGATGAACCGGAAGTCCGAGAGAGTGGCGGAGTCGGCACGCGCCGCGAGATCGAACAGCAACGTGCCGTGCGGCCAGCGGACGCGGCCCCGGGCCTGGAGCGCGGAGCCGGGGAGCCGCACCCGCTCCAGGTCGGCGTCGAGCGAGTCTCCCACGACGGTGATGCGGCCCGCCACGTCGCGCAGCTCGACCGCGGGGTCGCTGCTGCGCACCGCGAGCCCCGTAATGTCCATCCGGATCCCCTTGTCGCGCGGCGAGGAGAGCCGCAGGGCGGCGAGCCGGGCGGCGAGATGGTCGAAGCGGCGAACCCGGAGCGGGCCGTCCCGCGCCGCGGCGTCGATCTCGTGCGTCGTGTCGGGCGCGGGACCCGCGCGCAGCCGCAGCATCACCGAACCATCCTCGATGCGCACGTTGCGGAACAGGATCAGGGGGGCCGGACCGCGCGGCGCCTGCGCCGTGTCGGGGCCGCCCAGGCGGAGCAGCTCCTCGGCGTTGAGTCGCCCGCTCGGGTGCTGCACGATGTTGAACACGGGCTGGCGCAGGTCGAGCTCGAACAGCACGACTCGGCCGGCCGCGAACTCGAGCGGGTTGTAGGAGAGGTCGGCGCGGGGGAGCCAGGCGACCAGCGTGGTGTCGGGGTCGAACAGCCGGACGTCGGAGAGGGTGAGTCCCGTGAGCAGCGTGCCGCCGACGTCGCCGATCTCGATCGTGCCGGTGAACACCTGCCGCAGCGCGCCCTCGGCCGCCCGCGCGACCAGGTTCCGTCCGGCACCCGTGCCGATGAGGGCGGAGAGCGCGCCGAGGACGCCGGCGAGCAGCCCGACCACCCCCCACAGCGCGACCCCGAGCGAGCGCCGCACCATGTCAGAAGGCCTGTCCCACCGCGAACTGCCACACGATGCGGCGCCAGAACCCCGAAGGCAGGGCCGGCCGGAACGGGGCGCCCGGGATCAGCGTGAGGCTCTTGTCGGTGTTGTTCAGGAGGTAGACCGGCCCCGCCTCCGCCGGGTAGCCGTTGTAGGCGGCGTCGAGCCGCACCGGGCCGAGCGGCGTCGCGAAGCGCAGCCCCACGCCCGGCGTGACGCGCAGGCCGTTCACGGTCGTGAGTGGCTCGCCGCGCTCCCACACCTGGCCCGCGTCCACGAACAGCGCCACCCGCATGCGGTCGGGGAAGAGCGGGGTCGCGAACCGGACCTCCGTATTCGCCACGAAGATGGTGTTGCCCCCGGTGGGCGAGGCCGTCAGGTGCAGGAACGTGCTGTCGCCGCCGCCGCCGACGTCGATACTGTCCGTGACGTAGACCCGGGGGCCGAGCTCGTTGCGGGCGTAGCCGCGCACCGAGTTCGGTCCCCCGCCGTAGAAGCGCTGGTCCGGCGGCACGAAGTGGACGCTCTGGCCGGCGAGCGTGATCCGCCCCAGGACGATCGCCCCCGCCCGCACCCGCCACGCGAACACCCCGCGCCGGCCGAGCGGATAGTAGCGCGACGCCTCGAGCTCACCACGATTGAACTCGTACAGGGTGTCGGAGTAGACCAGGCGGGAGGCGTGCATCACGGTGACCGTCACGAGGCTCCCCCCCGAAGGGTCGAGCACGTTGTTCACCTGATCGCGCACTCCCGAAACCGTCACGGCGGCGAAGCGGCGCGAGCTCTCGAGCAGCGCCCGGTCCCCGGCGTCGCACACCCGGAACACGCTGCAGAACACCGCCGGTTGGGCCGTGGTGCGGCCGTACGAGAAGCCGTAGCCCACGGTCACGGGGATGTTGCGTCGCGCATTGAGGGTGACGGCGAGGTTGCCGCCCACCGCCTGGCGCGTGTACGCCTTGAACTCCGAGCGCCGCTCGGCGAACACGCCGAAGCTCGCGGCGTGCCGCGGGGAAAGGAAGAACGGCTGCCGCAGCGTCAGGCCGGCACCGTAGTTGAGCGTGTCCGACGTGAGGTCGTCCCGGAGCGCGCGGCACACATTGTCGCGCAGGCTCCAGTCGGTGGGCACGCCCACGCCGAGCTTCGAGAGGCGCCCCGTGATGTCGAGCGTCCGGGCCCCGCCAAGAAAGTTGAAGGAGGTCCACCCGCTCTGGACGCGGAAGCAGTCCACCGTCCCGTAGCCCACGCCCATGCGGATACGATGGGGGGGCCCTTCGCGCAGCCGCACCACCACGCCCACGGTCGAGTCGCCCGGATCGGCAGGGGGCGCCGTGTCGGCGAGCACCACGTTGACCGAGCGGAAGAGCCCCGTGCCGTAGAGGTCGCGCTGCGTCTGATACAGCCGGTCCTGGCGGAACAGGTCGTTCCGCTTCACGGGCAGCATACGCCGCACCGTTCCCGTATCCACCTTTTCGGTGCCCGCGATCGCCACGTCCCCGATGCGCATGCGTGGCCCGGGCACCGCCTCGAGCGTCGCCACGGCGCGGAGCTCGGCGGCGTTGACGTCGAAACTCCGCAGCACGTCGGCGTAGGGATAGCCGCGGTTCTTCAGCCGGCCGACGATCGTATCGGCGGACGCCTGGAACAGCATCCGGTTGAACGGCGTGCCGACCGCGAGCGGCAGATCCTTCTTGAGCGCGGCCACGCTCAGGATGTCGTCCAGGCCCGTGATCTCGAGCCGCTCCAGCCGCACGGGGTCCCCCTCCATGATCCGAAACCGGATGAACACGTCGTTGCCCTCCCGGCGCACCAGCGTGTCGATCACCGCGCTCATGTAGCCGCTCTGCCGGTACAGCAGCAGCAGCCGCACTACGTCGCGGCGGAACTCCAGCTCGTTGAAGTACCGCTTCTCGCCCAGGAATCCGATCCAGCGCAGCCACCAGACGCTCGCGAAAAAGCTCGAGTTGGAGGTGGCGATCGCCGTGCTCAGCGTGTAGTCGTCGATGGCCTTGTTGCCGTCGAAAGAAAGACCCCGCACCACTCGCTGCTCTTGTTGCGCGGCGAGCGGGAGGGGGGCCGCCGCGAGTACGGCGACGAGCACGAGGCCGACGCAGGCACGCAATTGACGGGGTCGCCCGACTCCCCTATGTTGGCTGCCACCCGCCCCACTGTCAACCTTTTCGACACCTGATTCCATGCCGGTAGTGGTTCACCGCGAGCGCGGTCAGGTTCCACCACGAGTCGGGCCCGGCGGCACGCTGCGAGCCCTGGTCGCGGCGTCGCTGGTCGCGAGCTCCGGGCTCGCGGCGCAGGGTCGGCCCGCCGCCGCGTCGCCTCGCAGCAGGCCGCTCCAAGGCTCGCTCGAGCGACGACTGGCGCAGCTCATCGATGTGCCCCCGTTCGATCGCGCCACCTGGGGCGTCTACGCCGTGGACGACCGGGGGCGAGTCCTGTATCAACGCAACGCCGACCGCCTGTTCGTGCCGGCGAGCAACACGAAGCTCGTCGTGACCGCGGCGGCCCTCGCGCTGTTGCCCGCCGACTACCGCGTGCGGACGAGCCTGTACGCGAACGGCGTCGTGGCAGCCGGAGTGCTGGAAGGCGACCTCGTGTTTTACGGCCGCGGCGATCCGACATTCTACGCCGGTTGCTACGGCGTGGACACGCTCGCCACCGGGGTGTGCGACTCGACGTTCACCGCGCTGGACGCGATCGCCGACTCACTGCGCAGCAAGGGGCTGAGGCGCATCACCGGGAAGCTCGTGGGCGACGGCTCGTACTTCGAGCCGAAGCTCATCCATCCCGGCTGGAACGCGTTCGATCTCAACGCCTGGTACGCGGCGCCGGTGTCGGGGCTCGGGTTCCACGGCAACAGCGTGGACTTCACGATCGCGCCGGGGGACGCGGTGGACCGGCCGCCCGTGATCACCTTGTCACCCGACCTCGGGCTGATCAGCTTCGAGAACCGCGCCCGCACCGGGCCCCCGGACTCGAACTCGACGATCGAAGACAACTTCTACCGCGCGCCCGGCACCTGGGACATATGGGCGGTGGGCCGCGTCGCGCTGGGGCGCGCGCCCTGGACGGTGAGCGTGGCGCTGCCCGATCCCAACCTCTACGCCGCCCGGGCCCTCGCCTTCGCGCTCCAGCGCAAGGGCGTCTCGATCGAGGGCGGGGCCACGAGCACGACCGACTCGCTCGCGTACCGAACGGCGCGCGGCCAGCCGCCGCTCGCGGAGTACCGCGGCCGGCCGCTCGGCGACATCGTCTTCCCGATCCTCAACACGAGCCAGAACTGGTTCGCCGAAATGCTCGTCAAGATCCTGGGCCGGGAGCTCACGGGGGCGGGCTCCTGGGAAGCCGGGCTCGACGTCGAGCGGCGCTTTCTCGTGGACTCGGTGCGGATCGACTCGATGGCGTTCGCGCTGGAGGACGGCTCCGGCCTCGCGGCGGGGAACCTCGTCACCCCGCGCGCCTTCGTGCAGCTGCTCGGCTACATGCGCCGGCACCCACGACGCGCGCCGCTGCTCGCGGCGCTGCCCCGCCCCGGCCAACCCGGCACGCTGCTGAAGCGGCTCGTGGGCACGCCCTTCGAGAGCCGGGTGCTGGCGAAGACCGGCAGCATCAATCGCGTGAACAGCCTCTCAGGCTACATCGAGCGGCCGGACGGGCGTACCATCACCTTCAGCGTGCAGGCGAACAGCCACGACGTGTCGTATTCGCAGATGCTGGCGCAGATCGACTCGGTGATCGTGGAGATTGGGAAGACCAAATGAGAAAGACGTAAGGTGAAAGGCGTAGGGTCAGAAACGTACGGGAGAATCGTACGACTCTCCCGCACACACTCTCCTTACGGTTTTCACCCTACGACTTCGGCCATACGCCTTCAGTCTTCTGTCTGCCCGAATATCGCCATGTTGCTGGAGTGCCCCGGCTCGATCTTCGCCGCGGGATTGATGAGATGCACTGCGTGGTTCACGGCGATGGCGGCCTCGGCCGCCCCGGTGGCGATGAGCTTGAGCTTCCCGGGGTAGGTGACGATGTCGCCAGCTGCGAAGATCCCGGGGATGCTCGTCTCCATGATCTGCGACACCTTGATCTCGCCCTTCTCGATCTCGAGCCCCCACTCGGCGATGGCGCCCAGCGACGAGATGAAACCGAGCTGGGGGAGCACGCAGTCGATCGCGATCGTCTCCTCGTGCTTCGTCTTGTTGTTCACGATGGTCACCCGCTCGATCGCGCCGCTTCCGTGGATCGCCTTGACCTCCCAGAACGTCCGCAGCTCCATCTTGCCCGCCGCGACGAGCTCGCGCACCTGCGCCACGGTCGCCGGGTGGGCGCGGAAGCCGTCACGGCGGTGAATCATGAGGATGGACTGCGCGATCCCCTGCAGGTTCACCGCCCAATCGAACGCCGAGTCGCCGCCGCCCACGAGCAGCACGCGTCGCCCCGCGAACGCTCGGGGATCGAGCACGCGGTCGTACAACCCCTTCCCGTACCACTGGTCCACGTCCTTCAGGGGCAGCTTGCGTGGGGTGAACGCGCCGATGCCCCCGGCGATGAGGACGGTGCGCGACGGATATTCCTCCCGGTCGGTGACGACGGTGAACAGCGGCGCGCCGTTCTCCGACTCGCGGCGCAGGCCCGCGACCTTCTCGCCGAGGTGCAGGGGTGACTTGAACTGGAGCGCCTGCTCCGCCATGCCCTTCACCAGGTCCTTGGCGAGCACTTTGGGGAAGCCGGCGACGTCGAAGATGTACTTCTCGGGGTAGAGCGCGGTGAGCTGCCCGCCCGCTTGGTCCAGGTTATCGATGATACGGCACGAGGCGCCGCGCATGCCGGCGTAGAAGCAGCCGAACAAGCCCGTCGGGCCGGCGCCGATTATGGTGATATCTTTGGGGTCCTGCATGGGGCGAACGTAATGGAATACCAAAGGCGTGGGGAGTGGGGAGTGGTCCCCGACGGAGCAAAGCGGAGCTCCGGCCCGCACCGAAGGTACCACTCCCCACTCCCCACGATCTTGGGTCGGAGGCGCGGTCTTGAGGATCTACACGAAGACTGGTGATCAGGGGGAGACCGGGCTGTTCGGGGGCGGTCGTGTCCCCAAGGACCACCTGCGGGTCGCCGCCTACGGCGAGGTGGACGAACTGAACGCCGCGCTCGGCCTCGCCCTCGCGCTCGAGCCGCAGGCGTTCGCGCGCGACCTGCTCGAGACGGTGCAGCGCGACCTGTTCACGATCGGGGCCGAGCTCGCAGCGCCAGACCCCGCGAAGCTTACCAAGGCGCTGCCCGGCCCGCGGCTCGGTGACGCCCGCGTGGCGGCATTGGAAGACGCCATCGACCGGGCGCAGGCGACGCTCGCTCCGCTCCAGCAGTTCATCCTGCCGGGTGGCAGCCCCAAAGCGGCGGCGCTGCAGCTCGCGCGCGCCGTGTGCCGCCGCGCGGAGCGGGCAGTCGTCACCCTGTCCCGCGACGCGGGCGTGAGTCCCGCGATCCTCAAGTACGTGAACCGGCTTTCCGACCTGCTGTTCGTGCTGGCGCGTGCCGCCAACGCGGCGGCCGGGCTCTCGGACGTGCCGTGGTGACCGTCCGCGTCCCGATCACGGAGCAGCGCGACGCCTCCTACGACATCCTGATCGGCCGTGGGCTCCTGACGCGGCTCCCTGCGCTGCTGCGCGACGCCTGTCCCGCGGTGCGCTACGCGGTGATCACGGACTCGCACGTCGAAGCGCTCTACGGAGGGCAGATAGTCGCGGCGTTGCAAGACGCCAAGTTGCCAGTGGAGCTACTGCAGTTCCCGGCCGGAGAATGGAACAAGACCCGCGAGACCTGGGCCGCGCTCGCGGACCGGATGCTGGCGCTCGAGCTCGGGCGGGACTGCGCGGTGATCGCGCTGGGCGGCGGCGTCGTCGGAGACCTCGCCGGGTTCGTGGCGGCGACGTACCTGCGCGGCGTCCCCTACGTCCAGGTGCCGACGTCGCTGCTCGCCATGATCGACTCCTCGATCGGCGGCAAGACCGGCGTGGACGCCCCCGCGGGCAAGAACCTAGTGGGCGCGTTTCACCAGCCGCACCTCGTCATCGCCGACCTCGATGTGCTCGACACGCTGCCGGCCGTGCAGCTCGCGGCCGGGATGGCGGAGGCGGTCAAGCACGGCGCGATCGCGGACGCGGCCTACTTCGCGTTCCTCGAGCAGGAAACCGCGGCGATCACCGCGCGGGACCGGGACGCGGTCGAGCGGGTGGTACGGCGCTCGGTCGAGATCAAGGCCGAGGTCGTGGCCGCGGACGAGCGGGAGGGGGGGCGCCGGGCGATCCTCAACTTCGGCCACACCGTGGGGCACGCCATCGAGGCGACGGCGAAGTTCGCGGTGCTGCACGGTGAGGCGGTGGCGATCGGGATGGCCTACGAGGCCCGGCTCGCCGCGGCGTTGGGCATCGCGGCGCCGGCCACGGCCGACCGGGTGTGCGCCCTGCTCGAGCGCTATGGGCTGCCGCTCGAGCGTCCGGCGACGGGGACCGTGGACGACCTGATCGCCGCGATGCGCCACGACAAGAAGGCGCGTGCGTGGACCCTGCGATTCGCGTTGCCGCGCGCGGTGGGCGAGATGCAAGGAAACGGGAAGACCGGATGGACGGTGGCGGTGCCGGAGCAGGCCGTGCGGGAGGCGCTGGGAGCGACACAGTAATCACAAATCTTTCAACAACTTCCACACGGCGTGTGCAGTTCGCGGATCCGGCCCCTGTCGCTGCGTGCACATTTCCTTTTCCACAGCGCGTGTGGATAGTGGACAAACGGCGGAACGCCGTGCCAGCAAGAAATTTGTGATGTTGATAAGCGTTGAGATTTGCACCGTTGACAAGTGACTCCTATATTGGCGCGTTCGCGCGGGCCTGTTTCAACCTTTCAACCTCTTGCCCACCGCTGGAGCCCTAGCCATGGCAAGGTCGAATGGAGGCAAGGCCAAGGCGTTCTTTCGCGCCAATCCTTCGGGAGCCTTCGACCAGTACCTCCAGGACATTCAGAAGCTGCCTCTGATCAAAGACCCCGCGGAAGAGCGCCGGCTCGCCCGGCGCGTGCAGCGGGGTGACGAAAGAGCCGCCGAGCGGCTCGTCACCGCCAACCTCCGATTCGTCATCTCCTACGTCAAGAAGTATCAAGGTCACGGGCTGGACCTCTCCGAGCTGGTCGCCATCGGCAATGAAGGACTCCTCAAAGCGGTCAAGAAGTTCGATCCGGATCAGGGCGTGAAGTTCATCTCGTACGCCGTGTGGTGGGTGCGCCAGGCGGTGCTCAAGGCCCTCGCCGAGCAGACCCGGAGCGTCCGCATCCCGCTGAATCAGAACTCCCAGCTCATTCGCATGAGCCGCACCGAGACCTACCTGTCGCAGGAGCTGGGCCGCGAGCCGACCGACGACGAGATCGCACTCGCCCTCGAGGACACGGTCGAGAACGTGCGCACGGCGCGCCGCATGACGGCGGCCGAGCTGTCGCTCGACGCCCCCGTGGACCGGAGCGACAAGGACGCCGCCACCCTGGGCGAGCGCTTCGCCGGTCAGGAAGGCGGCGAGATCGAGGAGAAGACCGACGGCAAGCTGATGCGCGAGTTCATCGACCGCATCTTCCAGAAGTACCTCACGCCGCGCGAGCGCAAGATCCTCTACCTCTACTACGGGCTCGAGGAAGGCAGCGAAGCGATGACGCTCGAGAAGATCGGGGCGCTGATGGGCGTCACGCGCGAGCGCATCCGGCAGATACGAGAGCGGGCGTTCGAGAAGCTGCGGGAGTCGCCCGACGGGAGGGCACTCAAGGGATTCTGGAGGGCTGCGTAGACGGTAAGGGAGACGCCGAGGCGCCAAGACGCCGAGTGGCCTAGCCACTCGGCGTCTCGGCATCTAGGCGTCTCCCTTGGCGTCTACGTACTATTAGTCATGCCTCGTGAGCTCCCCATCTTTCCGCTCCCGCTCGTCCTGTTCCCCGGGGCTCCCCAACCCCTGCACATCTTCGAGTCCCGCTACCGCCAGCTCCTCGCCGACTGTCTCGCGGCCGACCGGCGCTTCGGCGTCACCTACGTCGCGCCGCCGCGCGCGCCGGACGACGACCCCGCGCCCACCCCCGGCGACCTCGGGTGCGTGGCGCTGATCCGCTCGACCCAGGAGCTCCCCGACGGCCGCTCCAACATCCTCGCGGTGGGCGAGCGGCGCTTCGTGCTGGTCGCATGGTGCGCGGGCGATCATCCCTACCGCCTGGGCCGGGTGGAGGAGTTCGACGACGAACCGAGCGAGCCGGGCGAAGCGGAGGCGCTGGCGGCTGGGGTGCGTGACGACTTCTCGCGCCTGGTGAGCGCCCTGGGCGTGCTCACCGACCGCGAGCACGAGTCGATCGAGCTGCCGGCGGACCCGCAGGAGCTCTCCTTCCAGGTCTCGGCGGCGCTGGAGCTCGACGCCGAGGCGAAGCGGTCGCTGCAGGCGCTGCGCAGCACGACCGCGCGGCTACGCCACCTGGCCGGGCTCCTCGACCCGCTCGCGACGGACGCGGAACGGCGGGCCGCCGTGCGCCGGCGCGCCAAGGGCAACGGGCGCGGCGGCCGCCACCCCAAGATCGAGCACACCGCATGACGGCGACCCCCCCCCCGCTGGCGCGCGGGCTCGCGGACCTGGTGGGCGAGTCGCACGTCCGGACCGCCGCGGCGGAGCGGGCCACGTACGCGCGCGACGGGCTCCCCATCCACCGCCGCGTGCCCGGCGTCGTGGTGCTCCCGGGGACCCGCGACGAGCTGATCGCCGTCGTGCGGCTGCTGGCGGCGCACGGCGTGCCGTTCGTGCCGCGCGGTGCGGGCACCGGACTCTCGGGCGGCGCGCTCGCGGACGAGCGGGCGGTGCTCGTCGTGCTGACGCGGCTCGCCCGCATTCTCCGGATCGACCCGGTGAATCGCGTGGCGGTGGTCGAACCGGGTGTCGTGAACGCAAGGCTCTCGACCGCCGCCGCCCCCCACGGCCTGCGCTATGCTCCCGACCCCTCGAGCCAGACCGCGTGCACACTGGGCGGCAACGTCGCCGAGAACTCGGGCGGCCCGCACTGCCTGAAGTACGGCGTCACCGCGAACCACGTGCTGGCGCTCGAGGTGGTGCTCGCCACGGGCGCCGTGGTGGAGCTGGGCAGCCCCGGCGGGGAGCCGTGGGGACCCGATCTGGTGGGGTTGTTCGTGGGCTCGGAAGGCAACTTCGGGATCGCGACGCGCATCACCGTGCGGCTCCAGCCGGTGCCGCCCGCCGTCCTCACCCTGCTCGCGGACTTCGACTCGGTCCGCACCGCGGGCGAGGCCGTCTCCGCCGTGATCGCGAGCGGTATCGTCCCGGCGGCGCTCGAGATGATGGACCAGTCGTGCATCCGGGCGGTGGAGGACTCGGTGTACGCGGCCGGATACCCGCGCGACGCGGCGGCCGTGCTCCTGGTCGAGCTGGACGGCAGCTCGGAGGGCGCCGTCGGGGAGGACGCCGGCAGCGTGGAGCAGCTGCTCCGCGCCCACGGGGCGCGCAGCGTCCGCTCCGCCGCCGACCCGCGGGAGCGCGAGCGCCTGTGGCAGGGGCGGAAGAAAGCGTTCGGCGCGCTGGGCCGCCTCGACCGCGACCTCCTGGTGCAGGACGCCGTGGTGCCGCGCTCCACACTCCCCGACGTGCTCGAGACTATCGGCCGCATCGCCGCCACGTATCAGCTGGTCGTGAGCAACGTGTTCCATGCGGGCGACGGCAACCTGCATCCCAACATCTCCTTCGACGCCCGGGTCCCCGGCCTGCGGGCACGCGTCGAGGCGGCGAGCGGGGAGATCATGCGAGCCTGCATCGCGGCGGGCGGCACGATCACCGGCGAGCACGGGATCGGCCTCGACAAGCTCGGCTACATGCCGCTCATCTTCGATCCCGACTCGCTCGCCGCGATGCGCGCCCTGCGGCGCGTGTTCGACCCCGAGGAGCGGGTGAACCCGGGCAAGGTGATCCCCGTGCACGCGTGCCGGGAATGGAGTGGAGTGCGGAATGCGGAGTGGGGAGTGCGGAGTGCGCCGAATCGAGCCCCGTCCGACAACTCCGCACTCCGCATTCCGCACTCCGCATTGGCTCCATGAGCCTCCTCGACCGCGTCCGCGCGCTGCTCGGCAGCGACGCCCTGCTCGAGAGCGCCGGCCCGGACGGCGTGCCGCGCGTCGCGCCCGATTCCCCGGACGCCGTGGCGCTGCTGCTCGGCACGGCGCGGGAGGAGGGGTGGCGGGTGCGGATCGAGGGCGCCGGGACCTGGATGCCCTCCGACGCCCCCTGCGACCTCGCGCTCACGACGCGCCGCCTCGACCGCGTCCCGGCAATCGAGCCCCAGGACCTGTCGGCGACCGCCGAGGCAGGGATCGGCTTCGATCTGCTGCGCCACCAGCTCGCCGACCGCGGCGTCTGGCTCGCGATCGACCCCCCGGGGCTCGGCGGGCGCAGTGTGGGTTCGGTCATCGCGACCGCGACGGCCGGCCCCCTGCGGCAGGGGTTCGGGCCCGTCCGGGACCATCTGCTCGGTGTCACCTTCGTCACGGGCGACGGCCGCATCGTGCAGAGCGGCGGGCGGGTCGTGAAGAACGTCGCCGGGTACGACCTGACCAAGCTCGAGGCGGGCGGGTTCGGAGCCTTCGGCGTGATCGTGCTGGTGCACCTGCGGCTGCGCGCCCTGCCCCGGGTGGACCAGACGCTGGTGCTCGAAGGCTCGCGCGACGATCTCACACAGGTGGCGGACGACATCGCCGCGGCGGGGCTCACGCCCGCGGCGCTCGAGCTGGTGTCGCCCGCCCTCGCCCGACGGGAGCGCTGGGTGCTCGCGGTGCGGGTCGCGGGGTCGGCCGCGCTCGTCGCCGGCGACGAGGCGGGGCTGCGCGCGGCCACGGGCGGCCGTTTGACGCCGCTCCGCAGCGAGGAGGCGCACCTGTTCTGGACGCGCGCCGCCGAGGGGATCGCCGCGCGACCCGTGGCGTTCCGCATCGGCGGGCTGCCCGACTCGAGCGATGAGCTGCTCGACCTGCTGCAGCACCAGGTGGGAGACGAGTGGATCGCCGCGAGTCCGGGTGTCGGTGCTTTGCGCTGGGCCGGCGAGACCACGGTGGACCGGTTGCGGCGCCTGCGGCGCACGCTCGCGGGGCTCGAGGTCCCGTTGACGCTGGAGCGGGCGCCCTGGCCCGTGCGCAGCGCCGTGGGGCACTTCGGCGCCTACCGCGAAGGGGTCGGCCCGCTCGTCGCGAGCCTGCGCCGGACCTTCGACCCTGGCGAGGCGTTCGTCGTGGCCGTCGAAGGTGGTGAATGATTGAGCGGGGGGGCTTCGAAGCCCTCGACGCGTGCGTTCACTGCGGCTTCTGCCTCCAGGCCTGCCCCACCTTTCTCGCGACCGGCGACGAAGCGGACAGCCCGCGCGGCCGCATCGAGCTGATGCGCGCCCTCGAGGCGGGCGAGCTCGGGGTCGAAGACCGTTTCCTCACCCTCCATCTCGACCGCTGTCTCGGGTGCCGCGGCTGCGAGCCGGTGTGCCCGTCCGGCGTCGGCTACGGCCACGGGCTCGAGGCCGCCCGCGAGCGGATCGCCCGCGCGCGCGGGGTGCCGCGGCTCGCGCGTGCCGCGCTGTGGGCGCTCACGACGCCGGGGGTCTCGCGCGTGGTGTACGCCGTCGCGCGGCTGCTCCGAGCCACGGGACTCCCCGGCCGGCTCGCGGGATGGGGGAGGTTGCGGTTCGCCATGGGAATGCTGGCGGCGACGAAGCCGAAGGGCAGTAACGGGCGGTCACGGGCGGTCACGGGCGGTAGCCGCGTCGCGTCTTTTACCGCCCTCGACCGCCCTCTACCGCCCTCTGCCGCCCTTCTGTTCCGCGGCTGCGTCATGGACGGCCTCTTCGCCCACGTCCACGCCGCCACCATCCGGACGCTCGAGGTGAACGGCTACGAGGTGCGTGAGGTGGCCGGGCAGGTGTGCTGCGGCGCGTTGCACGCCCACGCCGGTCTGCGGGACGAGGCGCGCCGGCTCGCGGGCGTCAACATCGCGGCCTTCGGGGACGGGGAGGAACCGATCGTCGTGAACAGCGCGGGCTGCGGAGCGATACTCAAGGATTACGGCCGTCTCGTGGGCGACGCCCCAGCGCACGCGCTGGGGGCGCGCGTGCGCGACGTCACGGAGCTCCTCGCCGACCGGGGGCCGCGGCCGGGCGCGCCGCTCGACCGGCGCGTCGCCTACGATCCGCCCTGCCACCTGCTGCACGCGCAGGGCGTCGCCGAGGCGCCGCACCGCTTGCTCGGCGCCATCCCCGTGCTGCAGCTCGTCGCCACACCCGACGCCGCCCAGTGCTGCGGCAGTGCGGGGCTTTTCACGCTCGTCGAGCCCGCCATGTCCCGCGCCGTGCTCGCACCGAAGCTCGCCAGCTTGCGGGAGGCGGCGCCGCAAGTCGTCGCCACAGGCAACCCGGGGTGCCTGATGCAGCTGGGCGCGGGCCTCGCGGCGGCGGGAATTGCGGCGGCAGCGCGGCACCCGGTGGAGCTGCTGGATGAATCGTATCGCGCGGCCGGCTATTATGCGTGAGATTGATCTCAGGGGGCCAACCGTGACGACCGACACGAGCGCCGTCGCCCGGCTCGAACCGGGCCGCGTCAAGGCGGCCACGGTGGCCGCGCTGCGCACGGGCGCCCTCCTCGCCCGTGCGGAGACGGGCGTCGTCGCGCTCACGGGGCCGGGCGCCGTCACCTGCTTCCAGGGTCTGCTCACCAACGACATCGAGAAGCCGGGCGACGGCGCGTTCGTGTACGGCGCGATGCTCACGCCCAAGGGGATGATCGTCGTGGACGGATGGGCCACGCGCCACGACACCACGGTGAGCTACACAGTGCCGGCGCACGGGCGCGAGCGCGCGCTCGAGATCCTGACGCGCTCCGTGCCCCCGCGTCTCGCGCGCCTCGTCGACCGGACCGCGGAGCTCGCGGTCCTGCGGCTCATGGGCCCGCGCGCCCAGGCGGTGGCCGAGGAAGCGGGGCTGGAGGTGCCGTCCATGGTCGGCCGCGCGGTGCAGTCTGTGACGGGCGACGCCGGCGCGGATGTGGCGCGGCCCGGTGACGCCGCGCCGTTCGCGCTGCAGATCAGCCTCCCGGCCGATCGCGCCCACGCGCTGCGCGAGCGGCTCGTCGCCGGCGGCGCGTTGTGGGCCGACGCCGACGCGCTCGAGTTCGCCCGCATTCTCGCGGGCTGGCCAGCGCTCGGCGCCGAAGTGGATGACAAGACGATCCCGCAGGAGGTGCGCTACGACGAGCTCGGCGGCGTCTCCTATACCAAGGGCTGCTATACCGGACAGGAGACCGTCTCGCGCCTGCATTTCCGCGGCCACACCAACCGCTACCTCCGCGGGCTGATGTTCGACGCCGAGCCGGCCGCGACGCCCGCGCCGGGCTGGACCACGGTCACACATCTCGACCGCGACGTCGGGCGGGTCACGAGCCTTGCCTGGGTGCCCGAGGCCGGCGTGGCGGGCGGCGGCCTGTGGATCGGCCTCGCCCTGGTGCGTCGCGAGGTGCTCCCCGGCACGGCGGTGCGCGCCGCGGGGCGCGACGCGCACGTCGTGGAACTGCCCTTCGCCCTGCCGGTCAACGAGCCCGCCTGAGCTCGTTGCGACCAACGAAAAGCCCGGGCACTGGCCCGGGCATCGCTCTTGCCGACGGCCGCGTTACGGACGCTTCGTGGTGCGGGCCCCCGCCGGCTTCTTTGTCATCGGCGCCGGCTGCTTCATCATCTTGGACGAGTCCATCATCATGTGCTTCGCGGTGTCTGCCATCATATGCTTGGACGTGTCCGACATCATCATCATCTGGTGCGAGGTGTCCTGCATCGTCGTGCTGCTGCTGCCGCTCTGCCCGCCTTTGGTACAGGCAGCGAGCGCTACGACGGCGAGGACCGTGGCGAGACGTTTCATCGGTGCTCCTCACTAGTGGGGTTCGTGACGGCTCTCACGCGGGACAAAACCTAGAGTGAGGACCGAGCGCGTCAAGAGCGCCGGGGGGGCGGGGGGAAGCATGACGGATCGCCGAGCGTTCTTGCAGTGGCTGGGCGGGCTGCCGGTGCTCGGGCGATACCTCTCCCCTCTCGCCTCTCCCCAGGCGGTAAGGGGCGGCAGCGCGCCGCCCACCGTCGTTGCGACGCCCACGGCCCTGTACCAGCAGCCCGAAGGGCGCCGCAACCTCGTGCGCATCACCGTAACCGGGCTCGACGCGCCCGCGGGCCGGGCGCGCGTGACCGACCGGCGGGGCGCGCTCGTGGGCAGCGCCGGGCTCCTCCCGGCTGGCCCGGTGTTCCTGGGCGAGGTGTGGGTGCCGCTCTCCGAGCCCTCCCAGTTCCAAATCGACGTGGAGGTGGGGAAGACGCGCGTAGCGCGCAGCCGCGTCCGGCTCGTGCCGCCCAAGCGCTGGACGCTCTACTGGCTGTCCACGATCCACACCGACGTCGGGTACACCGACCTGCAGGAGCGCTGCCTCGAGATCCACCGCGAGAACCTCGACGCGGCGCTCGCCCGCCTCCCCGGCCACCCCGACTACCGCTGGACCGCCGAGTGCGCGCTGCAGGTGATTTCCTACGTCGAGAACCGCTCCCCCGAAGCCGCCGGAGCGCTGGTCGAGGCGATCCATGGCGGCAAGATCGGGTTCCAGGGGCTGTTCGCGAACCTGTTGACCGGGCTGCTCGACCACGAGACCCTGGCGCGCGTCGTCTGGCCCGCGGGTCTCTTGGCACGCGAGCGCGGCCTCGGCTTCGCAGCCGCGCAGCTCAGCGACGTTCCCGGCCAGACGCTCACCTTCCCGACGGTGCTCGCGGCGAGCGGCGTGCGCTATCTCGCCACGGGCCCGAACCCCGATCGCGCCGTGCCGCTCCTGTCCGCGGCCG
>Ga0209237_1001075_pt1 | contig 16075 bp, 19 predicted proteins | sample GraSoi013_1_40cm_2_FD_185820 | JGI IMG/M metagenome (GOLD analysis project Ga0209237, IMG submission 185820) | Grasslands soil microbial communities from the Angelo Coastal Reserve, California, USA - Sample 10_02_2013_1_40cm (SPAdes) (version 2) | ecosystem: Environmental > Terrestrial > Soil >... | reverse complement strand
CCGCCGTCCTCGCCATCGCCATCGTCGGCCTCGGCTCGCTGTTGCTCCTCCGCACGGGCGCACGTGCGGTCGCCCGGTGAGACCGATCTTCATCGCGCTGGCGCTCGCCGCGTTCGCGGCGGGCGCCTGCGCGCCGGCGGACGCGGCCGGACCGCGCCACGTCGGCATCCGCATCCACTACTCGCACTTCGAGCCCGACCGCATCGAGGTCCCGGCCGGCGTGCCCATCACCTTCACCATCGTGAACGACGACCCGATCGACCACGAGTGGCTCGTGGGCGACGCCGCGTTCCACGTGCGGCACCGCACCGGCACCGAGCCCGTGCACGGCGATCGCCCTGACGAGGTCTCGCTCCCGCCGAATTCGACTCGGACGACCACGCTCACGTTCGCGAAGCCGGGGACGCTCGAGTTCACTTGCCACTTCCCCGGGCACGAGGCCTACGGGATGGTCGGCCTGCTCGTCGTGCGCCCCTGACGCCATCGCTCCCGCCGCGATACTGACTCCTGCATCTCGACTCGCGCGAGGAAGGGAGACAGTGGTGGCAACCAGGATCACGACGCGTGGCGGGGGCGGGAGCCTCGGGATCGGGCTCGGCGTCGTCTTCGTCGTCGCGCTCTTGTTCATCGTCTTCGCCATCTTCGGCTCGTTCACGCAGGTCGGAGTCGGCGAGGTGGGCATCGTGAAGCATTTCGGCGCGATCGATCCGGCGCACCCCGACGTCTTCGACCCGGGCATCCATACGAAGGTGCCCTTCCGCGACGACGTCGTCATCTTCGATACCCGCATCCAGAAGGAGCAGGTGAACGCGAGCGCCGCGTCCAGGGACGGAGTGACGATCACGTCGATCATCGCGATCAACTTCCATATCGACGCGTCGAAGGCGCCGTTCATCCTCCAGAACATCGGCCCGAACTACAAGGACCGGATCATCGACCAGCAGATCCAACAGGCGTTCAAGGACGTGACGGCGCAGTACGCCGGCCTCGAGCTCATCCAGAAGCGGGAAGAGGTCGCGTCGCGGGCGAAGGCGACGCTCAAGGACAAGCTCATCCCCTACTACATCATCGTCGACGAGTTCACGATCCCGAACTACGAGTTCCCGAAGGAGTTCAACGACGCGATCCTGGCGACACAGGTCGCCAACCAGCAGAACCTGCAGGCGAAGCAGCTCCAGGAGAAGGCGCGCACGGAGGCGGAGACCGCGCTCATCGTCGCGCAGGGCCAGGCGAACGCGCAGAAGGCGCAGGCGACGACGCTCACGCCCGAGTACCTGCAGCTCCAAGCGATCCAGAAGTGGAACGGGCAGCTGCCGGTCTACCTCACTCCGAACACGCCGCTCCCGTTCGTCGGTGCCGTACCGATCCCGGCGAGGTAGCGACGATGGCCGCCCTCGAGATCATCATGGTCGTCGCCGCGGTCCTGCTCCTCGTCACGGTGTTCCTCTACGTCTGGCAGCGCCTCGGCTGGATCAGTGGCGGGCATTCGCACCCGCAGCCGCCGCACCGGCACGTCGACGTGCCGCCGCACGAACACAAGGACTGACCGAGCGCGAGAACGAAGGACGGCGCGGCTCTCGCCGCGCCGTCCGTGTTGCTCGACCGATGCCGGGGGTCCGAGGGGGCAGAGCCCCCTTGACTCAGGGGGCAGAGCCCCTCGACCTCAGCTCTGCTCTTTGAACTCGCCTTCGATCGTGTCGCCGTCCTTCTTCGCGCCGGCGCCCGCGGGCTCGCCCTCCGGCTGCTGCTCGCCCTGCGGCTGGCCCGGCTGGGCCTGCTGCTGCTGGTACATGACCTCGCCGATCTTCGTCGAGGCCGAGCGGAGCGCCTCGATCGCCTGCTTGATCCTGTCCGTGTCGTCCGTCTTGAGCGCGTCGCGGAGCGCGGCGAGCTTCTCCTCGACGTCCTTCTTCGTGTCGGCCGGGACCTTGTCGCCGAGGTCGCGGAGCGTCTTTTCGATCTGGTACGCGAACGTGTCGCCTTCGTTGCGGGTCTCGATGCGCTCGCGGTTGCGACGGTCCTCCTCCGCGTGCATCTCGGCGTCCTTCACGAGGCGCTGGACCTCGTCCTTGCTGAGGCCGCTCGACGCGGTGATCGTCACGTGCTGCTCGCGGCTGGTCGCCTTGTCCTTCGCCTTCACGTTCACGATGCCGTTCGCGTCGATGTCGAACGACACCTCGATCTGCGGGACGCCGCGCGGCGCGGGCGGGATGCCGTCGAGCACGAACCGCGCGAGGCTCTTGTTGTCCGCGGCGAGCTCCCGCTCGCCCTGGACGACGTGGATCTCGACCTGGGTCTGACCGTCGCTCGCCGTGGTGAAGGTCTGCGACTTCGAGGTCGGGATCGTCGTGTTGCGCTCGATCAGCTTCGTGGCGACGCCACCGAGCGTCTCGATGCCGAGCGAGAGCGGCGTCACGTCGAGGAGCAGGACGTCCTTCACCTCGCCCTTGAGCACGCCGGCCTGGATCGCCGCGCCGATCGCGACGACCTCGTCCGGGTTCACGCTCTTGTTCGGCTCCTTGCCGTCGAAGAGCTTGCGCACCGTCTCGACGACGGCCGGCATCCTCGTCATCCCGCCGACGAGGACGACCTCGTCGATCTTGCTCGCGTCCACCCCGGCGTCGGCGAGGCACTGCTTCACCGGGCCGATCGTCTTCTCGACGAGGTCGCCGACGAGCTGCTCGAGCTTGCTCCGCGTGAGCGTCATGACGAGGTGCTTCGGACCTGACGCGTCGGCGGTGACGAACGGCAGGTTGATCTCCGTCTGCTGGGTCGAGCTGAGCTCGATCTTCGCCTTCTCCGCGGCCTCCTTGAGCCGCTGGAGCGCCATGCGGTCGCCCTTGAGGTCGATGCCCTGGTCCTTCTTGAACTCATCGACGAGCCAGTCCATGACCCGCTGGTCGAAGTCGTCGCCGCCGAGGTGCGTGTCGCCGTTCGTCGCCTTCACCTCGAAGACGCCTTCGCCGAGCTGCAGGACCGAGATGTCGAAGGTGCCGCCGCCGAGGTCGTAGACGGCGATGACCTCGTCCTTCTTCTTGTCGAGCCCGTACGCAAGCGACGCCGCGGTCGGCTCGTTGATGATCCGCAGGACCTCGAGGCCCGCGATCTGGCCCGCGTCCTTCGTCGCCTGGCGCTGCTGATCGTCGAAGTACGCCGGGACGGTGATGACCGCCTGCGTGACCTTCTCGCCGAGATGCGCCTCGGAGTCGGTCTTGAGCTTCTGGAGGATCATCGCCGAGACCTCGGGCGGCGTGAGCTTCTTGCCGTTGCCGAGCACGATCTCGACCCCGCCGTTGGGCGCCTGCTGGATCTTGTAGGGGACCATCTTGATGGTCCGCTGCACCTCGGGGTCGGTGAATCGCCGGCCCATGAGGCGCTTGACCGAGTAGATCGTGTTCTCGCCGTTCGTGATCGCCTGTCGCTTCGCGACCTGGCCGACCAGACGCTCCCCGGTCTTCGTGAACGCGACGACCGACGGCGTGATCCGCCCGCCCTCCGCGTTCGGGATGATCGTCGGCTCGCCGCCTTCCATGTAGGCGACGGCCGAGTTCGTGGTGCCGAGGTCAATGCCGATGACCTTAGCCATTGCTGTTGTTCTCCTTCTTCTCGCTCCCACTCGATACCGTCACCAAAGCGGGACGAATGACCTTGTCGTGTAGCCGATATGCCTTCTGGTGCTCCTGGATCACCGTGCCCTCGGGCTGCTCCGACGGCACGTGCGCCACGGCCTCGTGCTGATAGGGATCGAACGGCTGCCCGAGCGATTCCACGGGCGAGAGTCCCTCGGCCTCGAGGATCGCCCGGAGCTTGCGCTCGATGAGCCACATGCCCTCGACCCACGCGGTGCCCCGGAGGTCGTCCGGGATCGTGGCGAGCGCGCGGTCGTAGCCGTCGAGCACGTCGAGCAGCTTCGCGATGAGGTCGGCCTTCGCGAACTTCGCGAACTCCGTGCGCTCCGCCTCGTTGCGCTTGCGGTAATTCGCGAAGTCGGCGGCGAGGCGCTTGAGATCGTTCGTGAGCTCGGCCTCTCTATCTTCAGTACGTGCCCTCGCTGGCTCCTCGGCCCTCGCTGGTTCGGCATTCGGCTCGTCCGTGGCCACCTCACCCTGGCTCGGCCCGTTCTGCCGGCCGCGCTGGCGCTCCTCGAGCAGCTCTTCCGCTCGGCGCATCTGATCGTCCATCAATGACCCTCCATGACCCGAACGAGGTCGCTCATGAGCGACCCCACGTACCGGACCGCGCCGATGGACCGCGCGTAGTCCATCCGCGTCGGGCCGACGATGCCCACGAGCCCGATCGCGTCCATACCGGACCCGTAGCGTCCAAAGACGAGGCTGCAGTCCCGCAGGAGCGCGAGCCGGTGCTCGCTCCCGATGGCGACGTGCACCTCGCCCGCCTGGAGATCGCCCGGCAGGATCTCGGCGAGCCGGGTGCGGTCCTCGAGCAGCCGCAGCATCTCGCGGCTCCGCTCTCGCTCGGCGAACTCCGGCTGCGCGAGGATGTTCTGGAACCCGTCGAAGTACACGTCGTGCGCGCGCGACTGGTCGTGCTCCTCGAGGATCCGCGCGATCGCGCCCAGGATCTCGCCGTCCGCCGCGCTGTCCTCGCCGTGCGCGGCCCGCACGCGCGTCGCGTCCCCGTTCGCGAGGGCGTCGCTCAGCCGCGCCGACAGCGCGTGCAGCCGCTCCGCGGCGATCGGCTCCCGGAGCTCGATGAGCTGCTGCCGCACCGCCCCGCCCTCGAGGACGGCGATGACGAGGGCGCGCCGGTCCTGGATCGGCACGACCTCGACGTGCCGGAGCGTCGCGTGCTTCACCGCCGGCGGGGTGACGATCGAGGCCTCCGTGGTGAGCCGCGCCAGGATCGACGCGGCCAGGCGGAGCCACTCGCCCGTGTCCGCCATGGCCTGCCGGAACTGGTGGCTCACCGTGAGCTGCTCCTCCGGGCGCAGCGCCGGCCTCGGCATGAGGCTCTCGATGAAGTACCGGTAGCCGAGGTCCGTGGGGACCCGTCCCGCGGAGGTGTGCGGGTGCGTGAGCAGCCCGAGCTCCTCGAGGGCCGCGAGCTCGTTCCGCACGGTGGCCGACGAGACGTCCAGGTGGTAACGCCGGACAAGCTGCCCCGAGGCGACCGGCTCGGCCGTCGCGATGTACTCCTGGACGACCGCCGCAAGGAGCTCACGCTGGCGGTCGGCCAGCTGCGGAACGGTCTTCGGATTGGGTTTGGCAGGCACTTAGCACTCTCCAGTTGAGAGTGCTAAAAGGGTACGCGGGGCGTCGCGTCGCGTCAAGACCGCGCCAGGCGGACAAGCGTGCGGCTTCGCCGGCGCGGCGGCTTAGGATGCGCCCGCTGATCACCCGGGGCGCCAAGAGCGTCTCGGCCTGTCGCGGAGGAGGACCCACATGTGGACCGAGTTCAAGGCGTTCCTCGTGACGACCAACGCCCTCGCGCTCGCGCTGGCGGTGATCCTGGGGCTCGCCCTCGCCGCGGTCGTCAACAGCCTGGTGAAGGACATCATCATGCCCCCTGTCGGGCTCGCGCTCGGGAAGGTCGACTTCCAGAACCTCTACCTCGACCTCACCGGCAAGGGCTACCCCAGCCTGAAGGCGGCGCAGGACGCCGGTGCGGCGACCATCAACTACGGCGTCTTCATCACCCAGTGCATCACGTTCGTGATCGTGGCCTTTGTCGTCTTCCTCATCGGTCGCCAGTTCATCAAGCCGGTGCCGATGCGTGCCTGCCCGCGCTGCGCCATGCAAATCCCCGTGGCCGCGACGCGGTGCCCGCAGTGCACGGCGGAGATAGGCGCGGCCGCGTAGCTACGCGGCGGTCGGCGAGAGGAGCGCACGGACGCGGCCGACGAGGTCGTCGAGGTCGAACGGTTTGGTGACGTAGTCGGCCGCGCCCAGCTCCGTCGCGTAAAGTCGCTCCGAGAGTCCGAAGATCGCGGTCACGACGATCACCGGCAGCTTGCTGATCCGCCCGTCGGCACGCAGCTCGCGCAGCACCGAGAACCCGTCACGCCGCGGCATCATGAGGTCGAGGATCATGCACGCCGGCGAGAGGTCGTCGACGGCGCGCATGGCCTCGTCGCCGTCCTGCGCGAGCCGTGCCTCGAGGCCCTCGTCCTTGAGCGCCGTGCACATGACCTCACCGAGCGCGGGGTCGTCCTCGACCACGAGGATGAGCGGGCGGCGCGTCTTGGCCGTCACCTAGACGCGGATCTCCTTCGCGAGCTTCTCCGGGTCGCGGATCGCGATCCGGCGGCGGCGGATCCCGATGATCTCGCGCCGCTCGAGGTCGCCGAGCACGCGGTTCACCGACACGCGTGAGGCGCCGATGAACGCGGCGAGCTCGTCCTGGGTCAGCGTCAGCTCCATCGTCTCCCCCCCGTCCGCCCGCGCGAGGTCGAGCAAGTACTTGGCCACGCGGCTCGGGACGTCGAGGAAGATGAGGTCCTCGACCCGGTCGGAAAGACGGCGGATCGTGCGCGCGAGCGCCTCAAGGACCACGCGCACCGAGGCCGGATGGGACTCCAGAAATGCGAGGAAATCGTCCCCCGCGAGGAGCGCGGCGCGCGTCTCCTCGAGCGCGGTGGCGCTCGCGCTGCGAGGGCTTCGGTCGAACAGCGCGAGCTCGCCGAAGAACTCGCCCGGGCGCATGATCGCGACGAGCGCCTCCTGACCGAACTCGCCGGGAAGGGCGATCTTCACCCCGCCGTCGAGGACCATGTACAGATGCGTCCCAGGGTCGTCCTTGCGGAAGATCGCCTCGCCGCGACGGAACGTCTTCGTGCGCATCCGCTCGGCCAGCTCCGCGAGCTCCGCGTCGGAGAGCCGCGAGAAGAGCGGAAGCCGGCGCAGATGGTCGGCGACGCGGGACGCTTGAGACGGCGGCGCTCCCTCGGTCACCAGCCCGCTAGACCCTTCGGGGACATGCGCGCGATTCTATGGTCGCCCTTGACGCGGCGAGCATCATGAGCGGCCCATGGACGAGCGGGCGGCAGAGGCGACGGTGGGTGAGGCGTACATCTCGGGTGCGCTGACCGCGCTCGAGGACGCCCCGCGCACGAAGCTCTTCTACGAGGTCATCGCGGAGATCGCCGAGGGCGCGAAGCTGCGCGCGTACCTCCCCCACCGGGTCACCGACCCCGTCGCGGCGGCGAACATCGAGCCGCGGACCGTCTACGAGATCGATCGCGCGCACGTCACCGCCGCGCGCGTCGTCATCGCGTACGCCGGCGTCCCGTCGTTCGGCGTGGGCATCGAGGTCGAGCTTGCCCGCGAGCACGGGGTCCCCGTGGTCGTGGTCGCCGAGCGCGACCGGCCGGTGTCGCGCCTGCTCCTCGGGAATCCCGCGGTGGTCGAGGTCGTCCGGTTCGCCGACCTGGACGGCCTGCGGCGCGCGCTCGTGGCGGCGCTGTCGCGGATCGCCGCGCTCCCGCTCGACGGACCGCGGCCTCAGGTCTCGGACGACGTCGTGGTGCAGCGGTTCATCGCCAGCCTCGAGCACGCGCGGCGGCTGCCGGACGCGGAGATCGTCGCCCTTTTGCGCGTCGGGGAGCTCGACGGCGAGGCCGCGAGCGCGGTTCGCGACGCGGTCGCGCGGGGACGGCTCTTCGGCGCCGGTCTACGCGATCTCGTCGGCCGTCACGCGCTCCGCGGCGTGGACCTGGCGGTCTTCGTGCTCCGCGACATCCTCGAGCGCTCGCTCGCCGACACCTCTCATGTCGTCGGCTTGGACACGCGCGCGACGAAGCGGCGCCTCGCGGCGGCGCGCGCGCGCGCGGGCCTCGCGGAGGACGCGGAAGCGGCCGTGGTCGCACAATGGCTCGTGACCGAGCTCATCGCGCCGCCGACGCGGGCGCTGCAGCTCCATCTGTTCGCGGGAGGACGCGCCGGGTCATGAGCAAGGGCCAAAAAAAGCAGAAGACGACCGGGAAGCTCGGCTGGCGGAGCAAGAAGGCCAACCACGGGCGGAAGCCCGGGATGGGTCGGGGGAAGAGAAACTAGCAGAGGAGCACGCCGCCCGAGCGGCGCGCTCCTCTTTTCGGCATCAGCTGCGCTTCTTGCGGCTCGAGCTCTTCCGTCGCGTCGTTCTGCGGGCTCGCGTCGTCCGCGATGAAGAGGCCCGGCGCCGGGTCGTGGCCTTCCGCGCGGCGGTCTTTCGGCCCCCGCGCTTCGCCGTGGACTTCTTCGCGGTCGCGCGTCGCGCCGTCCCACGCTTGGCGGTCGCCCGCTTACGCCCGGCCGTCCGACGTGTGCCGGAGGTCTTCTTCTTCGCCGTCGAACGGCGACGTGTCGTCCGCTTCGCACCGCCGGACGAGGCCGCGCCTCCGCTGAGCGGCGCGGGCGGCGGCGGTGTCGGGCTCGAGGGCATCGGCGTCGGCCACACGGAGCCGGGTTCCTTTTGCGCGGACCAATCGGTGCCTTGGTCTTCCTGCATGGTTCCTCCCCAGGTGATTTGGGCGGGACGAAATTCTCGCGTAGGCATATCGCGTTCTTCGCGTGGTCGCAAGACCAAGCGGGAACCATGATGCGCCGCGATCTGTACTGCGCGCATGAGGATCGAAGAGCTGGACGGCGCGGCGGCGAACTGGAGACCGTGGGAACCGCCCACGTGGCTCGTCGCGTTCGGGCTCGTGTTGACGCTCGCGTTCGGCGTCGCGCACGCGGAGAAGGCGGGCGGGCGGACGGGCGGCACGCACGAGGGCGCACCCACCCAGCCCGGCTGGGTCCCCCCGCCACACGAGATCCCGTGCGCCGTCGCGACGCCGCCGCCGAACGCGAACGTGATCCGCTGGTTCGCCTGCCACTAAGGCACAGGCGCGCGCTCGGCGGGCTGGAACAGCTCGACGACGTTCCCGGAGGGATCCTCGAACAGGATCTGCGATCCGCCCGGGCCGGTGACGATCTCGTTGCGGGGCCGCAGGCCGGCCCCGCGAAGCCGGTCGACCTCAGCGCGCAGGTCCGGGACCACGAGCTGGATGCGGTTCCAGCCCCCTGGCGCGGGCCGTTGGCCATCGGGCATCGGGCGGCCCGCCGAGCTCGTCGCTCCGCTGAGCAGCAGACGCAGATCCCCGCGGGCGACGTCGGCGAACGCGGCTCCGGCCCGCGAGATGAGCGTGAAGCCGAAGTGCGTCGTGTAGAACGCCACGGCCGCCTCGACGTCCTTGACCATGTACCGGACGTTGACCATCCTCAGGCGCCGACCCGCTCACCGGCGGGCGGAAGGGCGGGCAGGAGCCGGAGGAAGACCTCGCTCGCGAGGAGCCGGCCGCGGGCCGTGAGCCGCACGCCGCGCCCCGACCAGCGCAGCAGACGCGTTCCGTCCAGCGAACGGAGCGCGGTCACCACGCGGGCGGCCTCCGACGGCCCAAAGCGGGTCCGGTAACGAGCGAGATCGAGGCCGTCGGCCAAACGTAACGCGAGCATCGCGGTGTCGCTCGCCGCGTCCGCGCCGTCGTCGGGCAGGCGCGAGGCGCCGCCCGCGATCCGCGCGAGGTACGCAGGGAGCGCCGCGGGGTTCGCCGAGCGCACGCCTCCCAGATGCGAGTGCGCGCCGGCGCCCACGCCGAGCCACTCCTCGTTGCGCCAGTAGCGGAGGTTGTGCCGGCAGCGCTTCCTGGGGCGCGCCCAGTTCGCGATCTCGTAGTGGCGGTAGCCCGCGGCGGCCAGCCGGCGCTCGGCGACCCGATAGAGCACGGCGAGGCCATCGTCGTCCGGCTGCGCGTCGGCCGCGCTGCGACGCCAGCGCTCGAGGACCTGCCAGCCGCCACCGGGCCAGTTCGCGACCGCCTCCTCCGGCGAGTCCAGACGCAGCTCGAGCGGATAGCAGGACACGTGGTCGGGAGCGAGGGCGACGGCGGCCGCGAGATCGCCCTCCCATTCGGCGACGGTCTCGCCGGGCCAGCCGAAGATGAGGTCGACGCTCACGTCCAGCGCGGCGTCGCGAACGGCGGCGACGGCGGCGGCACTGTCCTGCGGCTGGTGGGTCCGGCCGAGCGCGTGGAGGCCGCGAGCGAGCGTGCTCTGGGCGCCGATCGAGACCCGCGTCACGCCGAGCGCGCGCCATGCCTCGAGGCGCGCGCGATCGAGCGTCGCCGGGTTCGCCTCCACGGTGGCCTCGCGCGGCCGAAGGTCGAAGGCGCCGCGCAGGGCCGCGGCGAGCGCCGCGATCTCGGCCGGCTCGAGGAGGCTCGGCGTCCCGCCGCCGAAGTACAACGTGTCCACCCGCGGATGGCCGAGCGCCTCGCCCTCGCGCGCGATCTCCTCTCCCAGGGCGCGGAGATACGCGGCGCGGAGCCTGCTGGTCGCCGGCGCCGTGGCGAAATCGCAATACGGGCAGCGCGATGCGCAGAAGGGGATGTGGACGTAGAGCCCTATTCCGGAACGGCCGCTCTGCGTCATCGCCGTATTGCTCCGAGAGGATCCGGGAGCTCGGCGTCGGCCGACAGCTCTGCGGTCTTGCCGAGGTCGACGAGCCACTCACCGGACTCGCGCACGAAAGCGAGGAGATGCGACGGCCGCCAGTCCGGCTCGCTCACGATCCGCTCGTCCCCGAAGTCGGGCAGGAGCAGGACGTACGCGATCGCGCGATCGACGACGCGAGCGCCGGACACGCCGAACGCGCCCACGCGGTCGCTGCCGCCGAGCGCGGCGAGGATCGATCCCCGCAGCGGCGCGACCGCCTCCGCGAGCCGCGCGTCGTCGACCGACGACTCGACACCGGCGGCCGTGTGGAGCGCGACCTGCGCGCGTGCGGCGTACAGGCCCTCGAGCAGTCCTCGCGTCTCGCGCGACAGGTGCGCCCAGGCGCTCGCCGCGTCGCCGGCGGCGATGGCGCGCAGGAACGACGTGGCGGCGAGCTGCGTCGGGTGTTCGAACGCGATCTTCACGTTCACGCCTCGTCGCCGATCCGCAGCACCGCGAGGAACGCCTCCTGGGGGATCTCGACCGATCCCACCATCTTCATGCGCTTCTTGCCTTCCTTCTGCTTCTCGAGGAGCTTGCGCTTGCGGGTGATGTCGCCGCCATAGCACTTGGCGAGCACGTCCTTGCGCTTGGCCTTCACGGTCTCGCGCGCGATGACCTTCCCACCGATCGCCGCCTGGATGGCGACGTCGAAGAGCTGCTTGGGGATGAGGCCGCGCAGCTTGGCCACGAGCACGCGCCCGGACTGCTGCGCGCGGTGCCGGTGCGTGATGATCGAGAGCGCGTCGACGACCGTGCCGGCGACGAGGATGTCGAGCCGCACGAGGTCGGCGGCCCGGTACTCGGCGAACTCGTAGTCGAGCGAGGCGTATCCCTTGGAGTGGCTCTTGAGCTGGTCGTAAAAGTCGACGATGACCTCGGACAGCGGCATCTCGTACCGCAGCATCGCGCGCGTCGGATCGACGTACGTCATGTCCGCGAGCGACGCGCGCTTGGTCTGCGCGAGCTCCATGACCGGACCGATGTGCTGGGTCGGCACGATGATCGTGACCTTCATCCACGGCTCGCGGATCTCGACGATCGTGCCAGGGTCGGGCAGGAGCGCCGGGTTGTCGACGGCGAGCTCCGTCCCCTTCTGCGTGATGACGCGGTACTCGACCGACGGCGACGTCGCGATGAGGTCGACGTCGTACTCGCGCTCGAGGCGCTCCTGGATGATCTCGAGGTGGAGGAGTCCGAGGAACCCGGCGCGGAAGCCAAACCCGAGCGCCTGTGAGGTCTCCGGCTCGTAGACGAGCGAGGCGTCGTTGAGCCGCAGCTTCTCGAGCGCGTCCTTCAGGGTCGGGTAGTCCTCCGCGTTCGAGGGATAGAACCCGGCGAAGACCATCGGCTTCGCCGGGCGGTATCCGGGGAGCGCCGCCGTCGCGGGCCGCGCCGCGAGCGTCAGCGTGTCCCCGACGCGGCAGTCGGCCACCGCCTTGAGGCCCGTGGCGACGTAGCCCACCTCGCCGGTCTCCAGGCGCGGGGTCGGCACCGCGTCGGGTGCGAAGATGCCGAGCTCGAGGAGCTCGCTCTCGCGCTCGGTCGCCATGAGGCGGATGCGATCGCCGGCGGCGAGCGAGCCGTCGAAGACGCGGACGTGGGCGACGACGCCTTTGTACGCGTCGTAGTGCGAATCGAAGATGAGCGCGCGCAGCGGGGCGTCGACGTCGCCTTTGGGCGCCCCGACGCGCTCCACGACGGCGTGCAGGAGCGCCTCGACCCCCACGCCGGTCTTTCCCGACACGAGGAGGATCTCATCGTCGCGGAAGCCGAGCGTGGTGCGCAGCTCCCCGCGCACGACATCGATGTCGATGTTGGGGAGGTCGATCTTGTTGATGGCGGGGATCACCTCGAGGCCCTGCTCGACCGCGAGGTAGGCGTTCGCGAGCGTCTGCGCCTCGATGCCCTGCGACGCGTCGACGAGGAGCACCGCGCCCTGGCATGCCGCGAGCGAGCGGCTCACCTCGTACGTGAAGTCCACGTGCCCCGGCGTGTCGATCATGTTCAGCTCGTACTCGCGGCCGTCGCGTGCCGTCCACGGCATGCGGACCGCGCGCGCCTTGATGGTGATGCCATGCTCGCGCTCGAGCTCCATCGAGTCGAGGAGCTGCTCGCGCATCTCGCGCGCGGGCACCGTCCCGGTCGTCTCGAGGAGGCGGTCGGAGAGAGTGGTCTTCCCGTGATCGACGTGCGCGATGACGCAGAAGTTGCGGATGCGCGCGAGCTCGGCCATCAGCGAGAAGGCTAGGGGGTTACGCCACGGAGCCCCGACGCGTCCAGCTAGGGGGCACTCCGTCCTGGTGCCCCCCGCGACTCGCGATCTATCCGCCGCAAACCTCGCCGCGGTAGTCGCCCTCGCCGTGGCCGCTAGCGCCGCTGAAGAAGCCCATAAGGTGGATCTGGCCGGAAGCTGTTGCCCATGCCCCCGTCCCGCCCGTGATCGTCATCAGGTCGGCGTAGTTGCCAACACCGGCCGTGTCGAGCGCCCCTGCCTCGGTGAAGCGTAGGTCGCCGGTCCTCGTGCGAACTGTGCTGTGACCCACGAAGTGCACGACCGTCGAGATGGTCGGATCACCGGTCGGGCTGGCACTGGTGAGCGTGAACTCGTAGGTGCCCTGAATCGCACCCCAGAACCTCCCGGCGGTCTGAAAGCCCGGTCCGGGGACCAGGTCTTCGACGAGATGACCATTGACTGGGCTGCAGCCACTGGACGCGACAGGTCCGGTGCCCAGTAGCAGCGCGAGGGAAAGCGTCGTGACCAGCGCAACGGTCGTGGTGATGAGCTTCTTCATGGTCAGTCCTCCTGTTGGTCGACTCTGTCTCGAAGGCGGTCGATTCTCCTCCTCGGCGCGAGGCGAACTTCAACGCCGCGACGGCCGTTCTAGCGCTGTGCCGCACGTTCGCCGGGCCGCGTAGGAGCGAGGCAGGAGGGAAGCGAAGTCCCAGCCGAAGGCTGGGTGGTGTCTGCAGCTAACCGGTTCCGGGGGCATTCGGCTGGCGCGCAATACGTGCGCGGACGACAGCGAGGATCTCGCCGAGCTCGCCGATGCGGAAAAGGTACGCCGCGGCGAGGTACACGAGACCGCCGACCGCGGTGGCGATGAACGTCTGGAAGGCCAGGCCGAGCTTCGTCTGCTCGAGGTCGACGGTGACGTTCGTCGCGCGGATGAACGCGAACATGGCGACGCCCATGAGAAGGCTCGCCGTGACCTGTTTCAGCGTCGAGAAGCCGATCCCCACCAGGCGAAGGCGGGCGCGCGAGGCGAGGAGCCAGAAGAGCAGCAGGGCCTCGACGAGGGTCGCGATCGAGTTCGCGAGAGCGAGCCCGTTGATGCCCAGGAGCGGGGCGAGCACGACGTCGAGCACGACGTTGAGCCCGATCGAGATGAGCGTGAGCGCGAGCGGCGTCGTCGTGTCGCGGGAGGCGTAATAGGCGCGAGCGAGGATCTGCACGAGCGCGTGGCCGGCGAGTCCGATCGAGTAGAAGAGGAACGCGGCCTGCGTCGCCTCGCGCGCCTCGGCGCCGAAGTGCCCGTACTGGAAGAGCAGGTTCACGATCGGCCGCCGCAGCACGACCATGAGGATCACGGTGGGGAGCGTGAGGAAGAGGATCCAGCGGATCCCTTGCTGCACCGCGTCGCGCATGCGGTTCACCTGCCCGAGTGACGCGTAGTGCGAGAGCGAGGGAAAGATCGCCGCCGAGATCGCGATCGAGAAGACGCCGAGCGGCAGCAGCATGAGCTGGAACGCGTACGTGAGGGCGGTGAGCGATCCCTCGGGCATGCGAGAGGCGAGGTTCGTGTCGACGATGAACACGATCTGCACGGCACCGAGGGCGAGGGTGCGCGGGCCGGCGAGGCGAAGCACGTCGCGAACACCCGGATGACCGAGGTCGAGCGAGAACGAGTAGCGCGTGCGGCGGAAGGTGAGCTCGGGCAACTGGACGAGCCACATGAACAGCGCGCCGGTGACGACACCGTACGCGAGCGCCTCGATGCCGAGGAACGGCGCCGCGAAGAGGGCGAACAGGATGATCACCGCGTTGTAGACGAGCGGCGCGGTCGCCCCCGACAGGAACTGGCGGTACGAGTTGAGGATCCCCGTCGTCAACGAGGAGAGGCCCATGAAGATGGGCGACAGGAGCATGAGCCGCGTGAGGTCGACGGTGAGCGCGAGCTGGTCCCCGCTGAAGCCGGGGGCGACGACGACCGGCACGAGGATCGGCGCGAGCAGCCACATCACCGCGGAGAACGCGACGAGGAGCAGCACGACCGCGTTCAGGACGCTGGAGGCGACGCGCCAGCCCTCCTCCTCGCGCTCGCGCGCGAGATAGCCCGTGAACACGGGGATGAACGCGGAGGCGAGCGCGCCGGCCACGAGCAGATCGAAGACGGCGTTCGGGATTCGGAAGGCCGCCCAGAACGCGTCGAGCTGCGGCGACTCGCCGAACGTGGCGCCGATGACGGAGAGGCGGAGCCAGCCGAGGACGCGGCTTGCGACGAGGGTGGCGATCATGATGATCGAGGCCCGCGCCACCGACATCGGCACGCGGTGAGTATGGGATGCGTATCAGGCGCTATCGTTCCCGGCCATGGCAGCGAAAAAGCGCAAGCGCTCGGCCCTCAAGCGCATCCGGCAGACGCAACGACGGACGACGATCAAGACGTTCGGTCGCTCGGCCGCACGCACCGCGGTGAAGACCGCCCGCGAGGCCCTCGCGAAAGGCGGCGAGGCCGCCGCCGACGCGATCGCCGCCGCCGCGAGCGCGCTCGACCGCGCGGCGAAGCGAGGCGCGATCCACAAGAACTCGGCGCGACGTCGCCGCGGACGGCTCGCGAAGGCCGCCGCGAAAGGCACGACGAAGACGGCCTAGCGCCCCGCGCTCAGGTCTCGACCGTGACCGTCCCCGCGGACCCGTCCACCGTGACACGAGCACCATTCGCGATCCGCCCGGTCGCCTCGGGCACACCGACGACCGCGGGGATGCCGTACTCGCGGGCGACCACCGCGCCGTGCGACATCATCCCGCCCATCTCCATCACGAGCGCGCTCGCGGTGAGGAAGAGCGGCGTCCAGCCCGGGTCGGTCGACGGCGCGACGAGCACCTCGCCCGGCTCGAGCCGCGCGCCCACCGGCGAGCGGATCACGTGCGCGGTCCCCTGCGCGACGCCCGGTGAGGCCGGCGTGCCGCGGATCGCCCCATCGACGACGGCCGGCGCGAGCGCGGCCTCGGCGTCCGTCCCGTCGGAGAGCAGCACCCGCGGGATGTGACGGCGCGCCTGCTCGCGGCGGTACTCCGCCCGGCGCCGCGCGACGGCTTCCCGCAGGTCCTCGCCCGCGAGGGCGCGTCGCGCCTCTGGCAGGTCGAGGAAGAACACGTCGCGGCCCTCCGCGAGCAGGCCTCGCGTAGCCAGCTCGGCACCGATCGGCTCGATGAGCGCGTGGCCGAGCGCGAAGACACGCATGAGCTGGAACTTCGGCTGCTCGCGGAGCCCGCCGAGCGCGCGCACGCGCCGCAACAGGAACCGCGTGATCGCGCGCCGCGGCCCGTGCACCCGCGACACGAGGGTCTCGATCATGGCGTCGGCTTCACGAGCGCC
>Ga0209237_1001074_pt1 | contig 16077 bp, 16 predicted proteins | sample GraSoi013_1_40cm_2_FD_185820 | JGI IMG/M metagenome (GOLD analysis project Ga0209237, IMG submission 185820) | Grasslands soil microbial communities from the Angelo Coastal Reserve, California, USA - Sample 10_02_2013_1_40cm (SPAdes) (version 2) | ecosystem: Environmental > Terrestrial > Soil >... | reverse complement strand
GGTTGGTGAATACGGTTCAGGCGACCTGAAGACCCGGCTTGACAACGCGGTGCGCGTATCTTTAGCTGTGGTCACGGAAGGCGTCACTATCGCACCGCTACAGGGGATATCAGACGTTAAGATAAAAAACAACGCAGACGGCTCGCAATACCTATCCGTGGCGTTCGCCGGGCCGATCAGGTCAGCCGGTGGAACAGAAGCTGCGCTCACCATGTTAATAGCGGACCACGTAAGGAAGGTTGCAGGGCTCGCCAAGTACGTCGCAAATTCATTTGACGACGAAACCGGAAGGTTCGTAGAGGAGTTGCGAATCTACGAGCGTGAAGTCATGGGCTTTCAGTTCAAGGTCCTTGACGAAGACGTTATAAAGTGCATTTCAAACCTGCCGGTTGAGCTCGACGGTGTTGATACAGACCCGGTCGAAGTGGTGGGGCACAAGAGTATGCGCCGGATCACAACCGACAGGGTGCGTGGCGGAGCTCTTAGGGTCATGAACGATGGCCTCATTGGCCGCAGTAGGAAGTTGTTAAAAATAGTTGAAACGCTAAAGCTGGACGGCTGGGGCTGGCTTCAAGACCTCAAGGGAGCGATCCAGACGGGCGATGACGACGCAGCTCAGCACAGGATGTCTGAAGTCATTACCGGTAGGCCCGTGCTTTCGATGGCGAAAAAGATAGGCGGCTTTCGACTCCGCTACGGCCGCTGTTTCAACACCGGCTTTGCAACTGTGGGGATACACCCGGCAGTGCCGGCACTGCTCAATTACGCCATTGTTGCTGGCACGCAGATCAAGATGGACATGCCTGGCAAGGCATCTACAATAGCCCTTGTCGACACGCTGGAAGCCCCAATAGTGAGGCTCGACGACGGCAGGGTTATGCCCGTGCATACGGTCGAGCAGGCAGAAAAGGTGCGGCTAAAAGTCGCCAAGATACTGTACCTAGGGGACATGCTGATAAGCTACGGCGATTTCCTTGAGAATAATGCGCAATTACCGCCGGCAAGCTATGTGGAGGAAATATGGGCGCAACAGCTCCGATCGAAATTGCAAACAACGACTGCAGATGTCGACAGAGCAAAGCTGGCACATCTGGCAGAAAACCCGCTAATTCCGCCTTCGATTGAAGAGGCGTTTGCGATAAGCAAATTAGGCCTGCCACTACATCCGAAATACTCCTTCTATTGGGACACCATCAGCCTTGACGAAACACTCTACCTTAAAGACAGACTGGCCGATGAAATGCCACACGACGCCAGATTGAAAGACATTCTGGAGCGGCTTGGGGTCGCCCACTCGATAACGAACGACAGGATCAGACCCGAAAATGATCAGATAATCCCATTGAAGAAGCTGCTTGACGGACCAGCCGTTGAAGCCAGAGACGCACTTGAATTTGTCAGCAAATCATCAGGCGTCTTGGTGATGACAAAGTTTGCCTCTACTATTGCCGTGAGGGTTGGCAGGCCGGAAAAGGCAGCCGAGCGGAAGATGAAACCACCCGTGCATGTGCTGTTTCCTGTCGGGCCTAAAGGCGGCGCCACACGTGACATACTGAAGGCATGCAAAGAAGATTCGTTCTACACCGAAATTGCAAATCGCTACTGTGATAATTGTAAAATGGTTTCGATCGGCACGCATTGCCGTACATGCGGTGCGTCGACGATGCTACGCAATCTTTGCATACAATGTAGGGGGCAAGTCGAAGAAGGCGAAAAATGTGCGCGCTGCGGCAAGGAAGGCAGGACATTTTCATCTGTCAGTTATCCACTCAAGGCAGCGATAGAGCAGGCAAGGAAAAAGCTTGGCGTGGTGCCGACAGAGCCGTTCAAGGGAGTCAAGTCGCTAATGAGCCGGCACAGGTCTGCAGAGCCTCTGGAAAAGGGGATATTGCGCCAAAAGCACGGTCTACACGCGTTCAAGGACGGCACCATCCGGTTTGACGCTACCAATGAGCCACTGACCCACTTTAAGCCAAAGTGGATCGCTGTTAGCATTGAGAAGCTGCAAGAGATGGGCTACACCCGCGACTACACTGGCAAAGAGCTGACGTCGCCGGAACAGATCGTGGAATTGATGATGCAGGATGTCATTATCCCCCGCGACGCTGCACAACATCTTGTCAACACGGCTAAATTCATAGACGAAGAGCTTGCGAAATTGTATGAACTCGAACCGTTCTACAACATCTCATCTGTCGACGACCTGGCTGGCCATCTGGTCGTGGGTCTTGCGCCCCACACGTCTGTCGGGATCATGGGCAGGATAATCGGCTTTACAGATTCGCAGGTATGCCTTGCTTCGCCGGTATGGCACTCGGCCAAGCGCCGCGATTGCGACGGAGACGCCGACTCGGTGATGCTCCTGATGGACGCCTTCCTGAACTTTTCATTTGACTTTTTGCCTGACAAGATAGGCGGACTGATGGATGCGCCCTTGTTGATACAGCCGGTTGTGCTCCCGCATGAGGTGCAGAGACAGGCACACAACGTCGACATCGCAACCGCGTACCCAGTTGAATTCTACGAAGCGACGTGGAAGCAGGGAAAAGCTGCCGACCTGGCGGGAACGATAGAGACCATCAAGAACAGAATAGGCGACGAACATCAATTTTTTGGCTACGGCTTTACCCATCTTACCGATTCGCTGACTACAAAGGTGCAGAGGAGCGCATATTCCACATTGAACACAATGGAGGAGAAATTGAAAATGCAGTTTAACACTGCAAAGTTGATCAGTGCTGTAGATGCGAACGAAGTGGCTGCAATGGTGTTAACGACGCACATCTTGCCGGACATTATGGGCAACATGCGGTCATATTCTTCTCAAACATTCCGCTGCACGGCATGCGGTGCAAAGTTCCGCAGAATGCCGCTCGTAGGCCGGTGCACCGAATGTCAGAACAAACTCATACAAACCGTCACTAGAGGTGCAGTCGAAAAATACTTAGGAATTGCGACTGACATGTGCCAGCAATACCAGATAAACGAGTATCTGCGGGGCAGGGTAGAGTCGATAGCGATGGAACTGAAATTGATTTTCAAGGAAGAAAAGAAGATGCAGTCCAGCCTGACTGAATTTATGGACGCCTAGGATCCTCCGCTGACAATCGTCTTGTAAATCTTGATTACGTCCCCTTCGTCCTTTGCACCCACGATCGTGGCTGCGCCGCTTGAGAGGAAACTGACAGACATTCTGCCAGAGTTGACGGCCGTTATCCCGAGTCTGCCCCTAGTCTTGACCTGGTAGCCCAGCGACTCGGCGTTCTTACTTATGCTGCTCAAGTTTATGGACGCAGGTTCGGCAGGCGTCACAGTCCATGTGCGCTTGCCCCTGTCTCGGCCGCATAACTCTTCAATTATCAACTCTTTTGCAACCACCTCAACTTCCTTGCGAGTAGAACCGCACGACGGACATTCTTCTTGGCGGAACATCTGGATCCTGTCAAACGAAAGCTCGTTTAGGTCGATGTAAAGCAATTTGTTTACCAGCGTCGGCTCTTTGCCTATTATTATCTTCACAGCCTCTGACACCTGTATGCCTGCGACCAGGTACAATATAGACGGGTGCACGCCTTCCGTGCTGCATGCTGGCATTTCGTCTTCATTCAGCTCGGGGAACATACATCGAAGGCACGCCGATTTGTTTGGCAAAATAGTACAAACAGAGCCTGTCACGCCAATCGCGCCGGCATAGATCAATGGAATGTTGTGCTTGATGCAGGCGTCATTCAGGGCATAGCGCGCGTCCACGCTGTCAAGTGCATCAATGACAATGTCAAAGTCTTTGACGATGCCCCCGGCAGTATATTTTGTCACAGATGTTGGCACCGGCTCTATCTCGACTGTCGGGTTGAGCCTGCGTAATCGCTCCGCAGCTGCCTCTACCTTGACGCGGCCAATGTCGTCGTCCGTGTAAAGGTGCTGCCTGTGTAGGTTGGTAACTTCGATGACATCCCTGTCAACAATGCGGATCTTGCCAACGCCCATTGCCGTTAGCTGCGTAATTACCGGGTTACCAATTCCGCCGGCGCCGACGATGCACACCTTGGCACTCCTTATCTTTTCCATGCCCTCAAAACCGATCTCCTCAAGCATCACCTGCCTCGAGTAGCGCTGGAGCTCCTCGCTTGTCAACTCTGCACCTCCAGCGACGGCCGGCAGGATGTAGACCGAGTCGTTGTCCTTGAGCTGGGTTTCCATGCCGCTGCTAAATCGCACATTCTTGCCGTTGATGTAGATGTTGATCAGCGACCGGGGCTTGCCGTTTTGGTCAAAGACCCTGCGCTTGAAATCATCGCCCATCTGCTCCGAAATCTTTGCAAATGCATCCCGAAGATCGGAAGCTTCTAATGAGATCTTTTTCTCTCCCTGCCCCTTGTTCAATACTGAAGGAACTACAAACTCAACCTTGGCCAATTTTATCATCTTATCATTGCCGCGACTTCTGCCGCATCCGGCTTGACGACATTCAATTTTGGGAGCAGACCTATAATCGCTTCTGTAGCTTTCAGGCCGTTGCCAGTGACGTAGCAGATTGTGCGCTCGTCCTTTTGTATCTTGCCTTCTTCTACAAGCTTTCTCAGCACAGCGACTGACACGCCGCCCGCCGGCTCTGTGAATATGCCTTCTGTATGAGCAAGGAGCATAATGCTGTCGGCTATCTCCTGGTCGTTTGCTTCTTCTGCAAGTCCGTTGTATTGCCTCAACCTTTTCAGAACGTAAATGCCGTCGCCGGGATCTCCAATCGCAAGGCTCTTTGCAATTGTCTCCGGGTGCTCCACCGGGATCACTTCGTCGCTGTTGCGTTTCCACGCGTCGACCACTGGCGCGCATCCGTGCGGCTGTGCAGCTATTATTTTCATGTTCTTGGGGCTGTCGATGAGTCCTAGCGAATGGAGCTCCTCAAAGCCCTTACATATCGCGTTGAGCATCGCCCCGCTACCGACAGGGATTACTAGGCTATCTGGCACCTGCCAGCCCAGTTGCTCGGCCACCTCATAGGCAAGCGTCTTTGACCCTTCCACATAGTATGGCCTCATGTTGATGTTGACAACTCCAATGCCCTTCTTGTCGCCGATAATTGATGCTATCCTGTTTGCGTCGTCGTAGGTACCCTCCACCGCGACAAATTCCGCGCCGTACGAAAGCGCCTGTGCTATCTTTACGTGCTCGATGTCAGATGGAGCAAAAATGTAACACGGCAGGCCGGCCTTGGCCGCGTGTGCTGCCGTTGCAGCTGCCAGGTTGCCGGTGGACGCACAGCCCACGGCCTTTAGTTTTGTTTCCTTGGCCCTTGACACGGCGACCCCTGCGGGCCTGTCCTTGAACGAAAAAGTGGGGTTGACAGAATCATTTTTGATATACAAATTTTTCAGGCAGAGCTTCTCGCCAAGCTTGTCTGCAAATTGGAGTGGTGTGAGCCCAGCGTTCAGGCTGACAACATTGTTTTTATCAGCGATGGGAAGGAGCTCAAAATAGCGCCAGTAGGTCTTTTCCCTTGATTCAAAAGTATGCTTGTTTACCGACAGCTCTTTGTAAGTGACATCCAGAGGACCAAAACATTCTTCGCAAATATAACGGAACTGTGGCTCGTACTCTTTACCGCATTCCCTACATCTTAGCGATCTGATACTCCCCATTACTTTCTATTCTCCAAGAGCCGGTACGTGATTAAAACTTTCGCTAAGCACCATTTTAGTATTACTAAACTTTTTCACTAATATATATTGTACCACTAAACTTTCAATTCCCCGCGAAAATTGTAAATACGACACAAAATTATGCAGATTTTCTGCCATTTTCAGCTATTTCAGCACGTTATGGAAGCAAGACCTGTTGCCGGTATGGCATGCCGGCTTGTCCGAGTCGACCATGTACAGCATGGCATCAGAATCGCAATCGACCAGTATTTCACGCACCGGCTGGACGTTGCCGGATTCTTCGCCCTTCATCCACAGCTTGTTGCGCGATGTGCTCCAGAACCAGGCATTGCCAGTCTTGACCGTGTTGTCCAGCGCCTCTTTGTTGGCGTAGGCCAGCATGAGGATGTCCTTGGTCTTTCTGTCCTGCACAATGACTGGGAGCAACCCATTGCGCTTTTCAAAGTCAATATCCTTGAGCGACTTGGCATTCATGCATCCATGGTACATCGTTGGGCAGAAATAAATCTATACTATAGCAGGTCGACCATCCTTCTTCTCTGTGGGGAGAAGCAACTTAGCTTTGAAATTCTCGTCCAGTACTATGATGAGTTATCTGCCGCATTGAGATAACCACCGATCGTTCAATGCAGACAGAGATATATTCCCCCTACATCAAAATGCTGTCAGCGAGGTGGGGAAGCCAGGTTATCCCGGCGGGCTCATAACCCGCAGAGCGGTTTCCACTTTCTGCAAAATTGCAGGTGGCCGTAAGTTCAAATCAACCCCTCGCTATTATTTTACAACCTGAACTGGCGGTATACAATCTTCAAGAATCTGCCATATCTTTATAGGCATGAAATCAGAAAATAATGCATGTTAAAATTCAAGTGCAGGGATGTCGGGTTCGACTGTAGCTATACGACAAAAGCAAAAACAGAAGACGAAATAATGGCTCAATGCGCGGCCCACGCAACCAAAGACCACAACATGAAGCCAGAAGAGATAACAGCGGAATTGAAAAGCAAGATCAAAGCAAACATCCACAAGACTTGGTTTTGACTATAACATTTTCTAGACTAGCTGAAAATCAGACTTTTCAATGCCGTACCTTTGTAGCGGCTTTGTCAAATGCCTGTGTGCCTTGGGGGTGGGGATATACAACCCCGTCTTGATGCCGCGCTCTTGAGGCACAAGAATTTTCTTTGCCTTTGCGTCTTTGTGTTTGCACCTGTCGCACTGGTATCCCTTGTTCTTACCTTCTGACTTCATGCGCTTACCACACATCTTGCACACCGGATTCAGGACAACGAAAGCGGGAGCAAGCTCGAACACCACCAAGTACTCGACATTCAAGATCTTGGGGTGTTTGGTCGTCCCCTTCCTTACGCCGACACCAATTTCGATAATATCGCCAACTTCAAGTAATGCTGCTACGTTTGCAAGCCCCGTCGGCTCGTAAACTGCCGCCGGCATTTCAGCACCCTTCTGCTCAACTGTGAAAATAACATGCCCACCTTCCATTGCGTACGGCCGGCTCTTGACCCTGCACTTTACGTGGCCGGCGGTGTAAGCCTTGGCCTTTGCAACACTGATCTCGTTTTGGAGGTGCATGTTCGTCCCTTGGTTTGAGCGAAAGATGGTCCATCCGTCCAGCTCTTCCTCCGGCTGAAGAGCCGGTAGGGCCGACCTGACAATGTCCTGGCTCTCACCTCTCACGCCAAAGAATACGGGGTCCGGGCCATGTGGGGCGATCAGGACCCTTCCATGGTTCGCGTCATAATTGTTGAACGTGTTGGGGTACGTGTTCGCGCTGAATTTTATTACGCGCTGCTCGTCCACCACGCGGGGAGTGCCGCAATTCTCCGGCTTGCGGTAGGCAATAAGCTCAAACGTATGGTCGCCGCCGAGCAGGCAACCCATTGCGCCGATCGAACCCACAAGCCCGTGGCCGTTACCAAAAGTGAAATATTGAACCCCCGCAGCCTTTGCCACCTTTTCGGCCATCTGCCTGCTCAACACATCGCACATTGCAAGGGCGCTGAACTGTTGTAGCCGCGTCGGGACATGATCGCTTTCAAGGAACGCAACACCGGGGTTTGCCCCACTTCCGATAGCAGACCCCTCCTCCACTGCCTGCCTGACGTGGTCGACGACCCTGCCTACATCTTGCACTTGAAGCCGAAGGCAGACTGCTCCATTGCCCCGCGTTTTCCACGGGATATTCGGATTGAGTCTGATCAACAGCGGGTAGTCGACAAGCTTCTCCCCCGCTTTTTTCAGCTGATCTGCGACCTTGAACGCAAGGTGCGTCGTGCACCTGCCGGCCCGCGAGTCAGTGTCGTCAAATGCAACATGAAGCGTTTGCATATACGACTGTTAGTGTGGTTGGTATATAGTCGATTCTGGTTCTATAACTCAAAACTACGTACAAATATTGGCGCTTTTTAGCGCTGTACAAATAGCGACGACCAAATTGGCGGCCCACCGCCGCTAATATCTCTATACACCGGGCTATCGGTACTGTTCTTCACCAGTCTTTAATTTTAATTATATCGCTGTTATAAAATCGGCATAGGGTTTAAATAGTTTCGACATGGATCGTTGGATAAGTGAATTAGATGCCAGTCGCAATACTTCCTGATATCAGCGAACAACACTGCATCGGCTGTGCGCTCTGCGTAGAGATTTGTACCAGTCTCGGTCCAGATGTACTGAGAGTGAAACCGGTCGAAGGATGGAAGAGGGGCAAGGCATTCGTGTTCTATCCAGAAAGATGCATCTCCGATGGAGCATGCATTGGCGTTTGCCCAACAAAGGCAATCTTCTGGATGAGGCCGATGGACTACACCCCAGGACAACCGATCCCACTGAAGAAGGCCGGTCTGTTTTCGAAGGGCTGGGAAGAAGGTTAAGTCCCTCTTACAACACTTCTCTTTTTTTAATTTTTATTCTCCAATAAATTATTAATAGTGTATTTGCTAGTTTGATCCGCATTGGTTGATTGGGACGAGCAGATTAAGGCGCACATTTTCTGGGTCTGGAAAGAAAGGGAAGGCTTTTTCAGGCGCGGCAAGGAAGGCATGCTCGTCATAACGGACAGGCGCCTTGCTTTTATCAGCAAGACAGACATGACGTACAAAATGCATGAAACACACTCTTTGAGGCAACTGAAACGCTTTGAATCAAGTGAAAACGTGTTCCGCCCGGCCGAAGGCTACAAGCTAGAGCATTTGGAGCGCGACCTTGACAAGAGCCCTGACAACTTGGAATTACCCTTCAGTCAGATCTTGGACATAACGTCGGAGGAGAAAGACTGGGGGACGCTTCTCAAGGTAAACGAGAACCTCGGCGACAAGGCCAAAATTCACAAGTTCTCGGTAGTCAAGGGGTGGGTAAAGTACCCTGCAAAAGACCCCATAGGGTTCCAGAAGATGGACTGGACTCCGCTTATAAATTTGCTAAAAACGTCGACTTAAATTTATATTGCAATAGCTAGAAGCAGAGCTCAACAAGATTTATGCCCAAGACAAAGGCGTTCGTTCTGATAAACACGGATTCTGGACTGGAAAAGCTTGTGCACGAAGAGATCAAGTCTCTCGAAGGCGTCAAAGAAGTCTATGACCTGTACGGCCAGTACGACCTGATGGCAATCGTGGAACAGGACACCGACAAGGACGTAGCCGAGGTAGTTTCGTGGGAGCTGCGAAAGGTAAAGGGAATTCGTAGCACCAATACGATGGTGGTCGCAAAGTAATATAATCTGGCGGCATGCCAAGACACGCATATTGCCAAAAAAGCTGTTTGTCATCGGTGTCGGCCCCGGCTCACCGGCGTACCTGACTGATGCCGCCAAAGAGGCGATCCGCAAGTCGCGCTACGTCGTGGGCTATAGGTACACGCTGTCGACTATTGAGGGCGTCACCGACACGAGCAAGCAGCAAGTATTTGAAGTCACTATGAAGACTCAGGAAGACGTCTACCAGGACGTATACAAGAAAATGAAGGATGGCGAATACTGTACCGTGCCTTTCACCGGCGACGTCAACTTCTCTGAATCAGAAGTAGTCGACAGGTTGTTTGAAATTTTTGGCGACGTCAACGTCGAAGTAATTCCCGGCATCAGCTCGATCCAGTTGGCGGCTGCAAAATCCCATATCCCAACAGACAAGGCTCTCATCGTTACGTTTCACGTGACAGGCGACATCGAGCAGAAAAAGAAAGACCTTCTGGAGGCTGTCAGGCAGGGTAGGAGTGTGATACTGCTGCCAAGGCCGTGGCCGGCAGACCCCCGAAAGCACTTCATGCAGTCTGAAATCGCCAAGTTCCTGCGCCAAAATGGTGTTGACACTGGTAGGCTAAAGGCCTGGGTCTTTGAGCACCTGACGACTGAAAACGAAAGAACGTTCAGGGGCAAGGTGGCAGACCTTGAAGGAAAAGAATTTTCCGACCTCTCGGTGATGGTCATAGACCAAACAAAGAGGCAGTCTTATCTAGAATTTTAGCCGGAAGTTTAAATATTAAATCGAGCATCATTGTTTTCATGCCAATAGAAGAGAAGTCTGTTGGCATGCAGGACACCTACAAGGTCGCTGTCAGGTATTGCGTTGAATGTGGCGCAAAAGTGCCCAAGTCGCAAAAGGTCTGTCCTGCATGTGGCGAGAACCAATAACACTCTTCACTTTTTTTGTTGTTGCAAGCTTTAAAATCAGGCCTGAGAATCTCAGATCATGAGCGAAGTAAAGTATCCCGTGTCTCAAACGTTCACTGTGCTCAACGGTTATGACATTTACCGGAGCAGCAACCTGATAGTGGCGCTTGTGGTGGTGCAGAGCCAGTTTGGCAAGGACCTCCGGCTTTACAGATGGATAAAAAGAAACGACCAATGGAAGGTTGACCTCTGCAGAATGGGAGTTGGCAGATGGAAGTGGAACGAAATAGCTGCCAAGGCAAACGAATTCATCGAAAAGTACAGCCTAAAGGGTTCACAGGCAGCCCCGCCAGAATCCGATTGATCACACTGGGATAATGCTCTTGTCAAGTCCGCCAAGCTGTTCTATCATATACCACTCTATCACAGCCGCTGCAAACAGCACTCCTGCGGCTATGCCTAATTCAATAAAAGCAGGTACAAGGGATCCCTCAAGGAAATGCCGCATGCTGCCTGCTTGCCAAGGTCTGTCCTTCACTAAGCGAACTATTAACATGCCACTCCTCGACATCATAAGACCATAGGCTACCACCTCCATGATCCCAAAGGGGGTGATCAGAATAGCTAGCGGTGGGACCCCTGACAGCATCGGAGAAGAGTTTGCAAGTGCACTAAAGACACTGCCAGTGGCAAAGCCTGCGAAGATTCCAAAAGCTACCCCGAAGGCTGGGATGAACATAAAACCTGCGATTCTGATATTGTTTAGAAAGATGCCGTTCTGGTCTATGCCTTCAATCTGATCTGAGAACTGCTTTCTCACCTCCTCGGCTTCCTTGTCGCTCATAGGGACAGCCGCGCCGGCAGAATAAGCAATCAGAAACGCGGCCACTCCAAACGCGAGATACTGGAGGCGCCGCTTGCTGATCTTAAAACGCAACAAGCATGCTTGCATATTATCGTATAATTAGTTTTGTCATCTAGCACCCGACAAGCTCGTCTTTTTATGCATGTTGTCCATAAAATTAGGCGGTGAGCTACTCCGCAGCAATAAAACAGGCAACCGATTCGCTATTTCCACAATTCTTTACCGTCGGCAATAACCCGATAGACTTTGTAGTTCAAGATATCGCGGTAATCATGGTAGTCGCGGCGATAATGCTTGCGATCACGTACAAGTTGCGGCAGCCAATGGTCATAGGCTACATCATTGCTGGCATGATAATTGGACCCTACACTCCTCCTTTCAGCCTTGTGAGGAGCCCCGAAGCGTTGAACCTTTTTGCAGAGCTGGGCATAATCATGCTGCTCTTTGTCACCGGCACGGAATTCCCGATTGCCAAGCTGCGCTCTGTCGGCAAGATATCAATAGTCACTGCGCTTGCAGAGTCGATAGGAACGCTTCTGATAGTGTTCTTTATTGCCCAGAACCTTGGTTTTCTGTTTTACGACTCAATATTTCTGGCCCTTGCACTGTCGATTACTAGCACTGTCATTACCATCAGGATACTGGAAGATGTAGGTCTGATCCGCGACAAGTCGTCGACGCTCATCCTGGGCATGCTAATAGTCGAGGACATCATCGCGATCAGTGCCCTTGGCCTTATGCAGTCCTTTGTCAGTTCAGGCGGCAGTTTGTCTATCCTGAACATCGCGGTTACGCTAGGTGTAGTTGGCGGCTTTATTGGCGGCATAATTATAGTAGGCAGCAAGTTCGTCCCGCGGCTAATCGACAAGGCCGGCAGGACAAACGACTACGCCCTCCTTTTGATAACGATCTTGGGTCTTGCGTTTGGCCTATCGTTTCTAGCAAACGGCCTTGGCATGTCCGTCGTCATTGGCGCCTTCCTAGCCGGCGTGCTCGTCGCCGAGAGCAAGAGTGCAGCGGTGGCAAGGATAATCACGATCCCGCTCAGGGACATGTTTGCCGCGCTTTTCTTTATATCGATTGGCGCGCTTATGGATGTCACTCGGATCCCGCAATATTTAATCCCGGCTATGATCCTCATACTGACCTCTTTTGCCTCAAAGTTCCTGATAGTCACAGGCATTCTAGTCAAGGCAGGATACGACAATACCACTGCACTGAGGACCGGGCTTGGAATGGCCGCAGTAAAGGGTGAGCTGTCGCTGGTGATAGGAAAGGGAGGGCAGGATGTAGGAGCAATCTCTGCATCGATCCTGCCCCTTCTCGGTGTTGTCACGATAGCGACTACTTTCATCGGCCCCTTTATCATAAGGATGGGGAGCCGGTTCAGGCTGTCCGAGCCTACCGAAGTAGATTCAAGGAAGGAAAAGGAAGAAACCTAGTTCTGGAATTTCTTGCGGCAGAGCAACGCAACTATCGAAGAGCCGGCAAAGGTCGCGGACCAGTATAGCCACAAATTGGACACGGCGCCGGAAAGGAGCGCAGGAGCAAGCGAACGCGCCGGGTTCATCGAAGCACCTGAAACAAATGAAAAGAAGAAGATGTCCAGGCCCACTATGCCTCCAATAGCTATGCCGCTCCAACCTCTCAGTCCCTTGGTATAGACTACCGCGAAAATGACTGCCATCAAAAAGGCTGTGGCCAGAACCTCGATGCCGAAAATAACTGGCAAAGAAAATGAATAGTTGGGCACATTCGCGCCAAGGTCTGCTTCGCTCCCTATGAAAAGAAGAACGAACAGACTGGCGAGCAGCGCCCCTATTATCTCTGCGGCAAAGTACGCTGGCAGCTGCGACTTTCCTATATGGCCGCTGATGAAAAAGCCGATCGTGACTGCCGGGTTGAAATGAGCCATTGAAACCTTGCCAAAGGCATAGACCATCGCGGCCACGCCAGCAAAGGGCGCGAACGCTACAAATGCAAGTCCTAATGCGCCACCCATCTGAGCATCTATCACCACCGAACCGGTGGCGCAAAGCACGACTACAAACGTGCCAACAAGCTCGGCGAAAAATATTTTCTGGCTTGACGTAAGCTTACGTGAGGTTTTTAGCAAATTCCTTTACTCTTCTCTCGATCTCGTCTCTGATTTTACGGACTTTCTCTATAGACTTGCCCCTTGGGTCATCGATGACCCAGTCTATCGGGTTGTTGAGGAACAGGAGCGGACAATCGGTCCTGTCCATGCAGCCCATGTTGACCGCCTTGGCAGAATTCCTGATCATATCGTCAGTGATAATCTTGGATTTCTGACCGGTGATATCTATGCCAATTTCCTTCATTGCCTGCACTGCAAGCGGGTTTATCTCTCCAGCAGGCTTGGTACCGGCGCTGATCGCTTTGTAGCCTTGAGGCGCATGTTTGTTGAAAAGCCCCTCCGCCATCTGGCTCCTGCCAGCATTTTCCACACAAACGAAAAGAATGATCCTTTCCTGCCGCATCAGCATTCACAACAGCAGCAACATTTGCATGTCCCGTCTGGGCAGCAATCACTTTTGTTACAGCATCTTTCAATCTGGTCTTTTTCCATGCCAATGCTTTACTTGGGAAACTATTTAAGTTGACAGGTTGCAACGACTAAAGTAGGTGTAATGAAGGAAACCGAGCTACCTCTAATGAATTGCAGCTTTACGGGCACTGACCCATCATCCTTGATGGCCGAAACGGCCCAGCTCCGGAAGATAATAACAAAAAGAGGGACCCTTGAAATCTTGATCCCACTTTGCTGCACAACCGAGCCCGTCAGGTACAAACAATTTCATAAAGCGCTCAAGGGAATTAGCAGCAAGACACTGGCAAGCCGCCTCAAAGAGTTGGAGAAGGGAGGCATTTTGGAGAGGCGGGCGTACAGCGAAATCCCACCCAGGGTAGAGTACCGGCTGACCGTCAAAGGTCAAGAGCTGGTCGAGTCGGTGATGTATCTTTTCCAGTGGATGAAAAAGTGGTCAAAATAAGACAGTTCCATCGTAAATTCAGTGATCTGCAGAATTATGTTGAAGGCTTCATCTATCGACTGAAACGGCTCTGTTAAGAAGCTACTATAACCACAATTTCCACTAGTAGTTAGAAAATGTAACTGGCAAGAAATGAGGCATGAGCAAGAACTTAGAAAGGTTCGAATGGTGATCATAGTTTACGCCATAAAATAACATCTTAAAATAGCTAACAATGCCATAAAAAGCTGATTTGCCTACGAATACACATTCTTGAGCTTATTCAAGAGCAAAGAAGGAAGGTAAAACATTATCTAAAGTAGCTAAAGATATCTTTAGGCTAAAAGACAATTAAACACATTTAATCGATAGTTAACGATTGTCTCCAAGTTATCATTCTTTATGCTCAATTGATATCCTGATCGCCCAAGGTTACATCTCCTTCCTAGAGACCACCGTTTTTCTTTATATACTAGGACAAACCGCTTGTGAGCGGCTGAACATTGCCAAGAAAACCACCTGAGTTGAAAAAGAGAACTATAGAAAGATACAAAGTTTTGTTGAACATTAAAGCCGTCGCTGAAGAATCGGGTCTATCAGAGAGTTATGTCGGGAGAGTAATAAGAGAATACAGAAATAAAGAAGCTTTAGCAGGAGTTGCCGGATCAAATTCTACAGAAAAAACTACAGGACGTGGAGAAAAGATAGAGCAACGTAAACAAGCAGACATTATACCTAATTTAGGTATCACTAGGGAAGATCTCAAGTTAATTTATACTGCGTTTTTGGCAGGCATAGCGCAAGCAGAGATTATCGCTGAATATGGGTATGACCCTGAGATCGTTGAACGCGAATATGGGAGGTTTAACCGCCAGAGAGGTTCTGATATTAGTGAAATTCAAGCCCCAGTCCTCGATTACTTTGGCGCAGGCTATCACGAAGAACTTATTCCTTACAACAATCTATTCAAGAAAAGAGGCTTCTTAAGAAAGAGTGAATTTTTGAAGGCCATCCAAATCGCAAACCGAATAGAGGACGAAGCAATTCAGGATCTGATACTTAATAATAGTAACGAGCCCGCACCTGAAGGATGGGTGAAACTGAACTCTATGGAGGATGGTCGTGTAATTGCCGTGGTAAGAACCGATGATGAACTTAATATTATAAAATACTATAACGGGATAAAAAAGCGTTCCATCGTATTATAGGTCCAGATAATCATGAGACAACTGAAAGTATTATTCGTAAGGCAGAATAAACATGTATATGAAGATGGAAACCATGATCTGCACCTTGTACCGACTGCTCGCATGAGCTGTGAACTGATTGTGTCAACATTCAGTGTGCCCCTTTGCATGCAGGAGGACGCACGGGAAATGCTGACACACACTGGAGACTAATTGCGAGGATAGTGCGCCCAGCTTATGCTTCGTTTTTGAGCTTGCGTATTGACCGGCTTTCTCATTATAAAGAGGTACTTGAAGCCGCGCAGATAAAAGTTGAAGCGCAAGGCGCGGTTATGCCATATTCCGGTATTGGAAGTCTGGCTCCTTCTTGCCACACATACAACGTCTACTGTGTCGAAATATTTGCACAAGTTTTGATAAACGTGAAAGCCCACTGGCGTAAACTTTTTCTTTACCCATTGGTCGCCGATGAGCCAGCCAAGCACCTTGCCGGGCTTGAGCACCCTATGACACTCGGCCATCACTTTTTCAAGCTCGAGGTAAAATTCGTCAGTCTCAGAAGAGATCTTGCCAATGTTTCCAGGGTGATCATTGTAGGCGATGTTATCGCCATAGGGCGAGTCTATGAATATCATGTCTACGCTTGATTCTGCAAGCGGTATTTTCCGTGCGTCGTTTTGGGTAATGTCTGCTCTAGTAGATGAAATATCGTATGCTACGCACTTGCGACCTTCTTCCTTAC
>Ga0209237_1001073_pt1 | contig 16088 bp, 14 predicted proteins | sample GraSoi013_1_40cm_2_FD_185820 | JGI IMG/M metagenome (GOLD analysis project Ga0209237, IMG submission 185820) | Grasslands soil microbial communities from the Angelo Coastal Reserve, California, USA - Sample 10_02_2013_1_40cm (SPAdes) (version 2) | ecosystem: Environmental > Terrestrial > Soil >... | reverse complement strand
GGCCTGGGAGAACGCCTTTCTGAAACGCTCCCACTCCACGGCCAACTGGGCCTTCATGGCTTCATCGAGCAGTTCAACGCTCATGGCGCGCGGATTGTACCGACCTTTGCCGCAACGATGCAATGTGCTAGAGTTTCGCTATGGTGCTTGTTGGCCTAACAGGAGGTATCGCCACAGGGAAAAGTACGGTCTCTCGGCTCTTCGTTGAATGCGGCGCGCACCTCGTGGACGCTGACGTGCTGGCGCGCGAGGTGGTGGGGCCGGGCACGCCGGCCCTCCAGGAAATCGTCAACGCGTTCGGGCCCCAGATGCTCCGTCCCGATGGCACCCTGGATCGGGACCGCCTCGGCCATGCAGTATTCGGTGACGCCAAGCAACTTACGCGGTTGAATGCCATCGTCCATCCCTATGTGGCCATCGAGCAGGAGCGCCGATGCCAAAAGATCGCCGCCCAAGCGCCGCATGCCGTCATCATCTACGATGCCGCTCTGCTGATCGAAGCGAAGGCGCACACGCGCATGGATCGCATTATCGTCGTAACCGCGGACGAGCAGACCCAGGTCGATCGCCTCAAAGCCCGGAATCACCTCTCAATGGAGGAAGCCCGCAAACGCATCGCCGCCCAGATGCCCCTGTCCGAAAAGGTGAAGGTGGCAGACTACGTCATCGATGGGACCCTCACCCCAGAGGAAGTCCGGAAGGAAGTCCAGCGCGTCTACGACGAGCTCAAGCACCAAGCCTGACCGTCCGCCCCTTCCCCTCCCTCTCGACCTGTGTTAGAGTTTTTCATGTCCATGCGCAACGTCGTCATCATCGGGTCCGGGCCGGCAGGGCTGACCGCCGCCATCTACACGGCGCGGGCGAACCTTGCGCCCCTGCTGATCGAGGGCGTGCATGCCGGCGGGCAACTGGCCCTGACCACTGAGGTAGAAAACTATCCGGGCTTCCACCATGCCATCATGGGGCCCGAGCTGATCAAGGAGATGCGGGCTCAGGCGGGGCGGTTCGGCACGGAATTCCTGCAAGGCGATGTCTCCGCGGTGGATCTCAAGCGCACGCCGTTCACCCTGACCATCGGAGTCGAGCGAACCATCGAGACTCGCACGCTGATCATCGCCTCCGGCGCCTCCGCCAACATGTTGGGCCTCAAGTCCGAACGGCGCCTGCTGGGACACGGCGTCTCGACCTGCGCCACCTGTGACGGGTTCTTCTTTCGCGGCAAGGAGCTGGTCGTGGTCGGCGGCGGGGACGCCGCCATGGAAGAGGCGCTCTTCCTGACAAAGTTCGCCACGCGCGTCACGGTGGTGCACCGGCGTGACACGCTCCGGGCGTCCAAGATCATGCAGGACCGCGCACGAAAGAACCCGAAGATCGGCTTCATCTGGAACACGGTGGTAGAGGACATCCTGGGCGACCAGGTCGTCACCGGCGTGCGGCTGCGAGACCTCAAGAGCGGCGCGGTCACCGAGAACCGCTGCGACGGCGTCTTCGTCGCGATCGGCCATTCGCCCAACACGAAACTGTTTGCCGGCCAGCTCGCGCTCGACGAGAAGGGCTATATCCTGACGCACGACGGCACGAAGACCAGCATGCCCGGCGTGTTCGCCGGCGGCGACGTGCAGGATCATGTCTATCGCCAGGCCATCACCGCGGCCGGCTCAGGCTGCATGGCGGCGATGGACTGCGAGCGCTACCTGGAATCGCTCGGTCATTAATCGGTAGGGGCGGTTCGCGAACCGCCCCTACTCTGTGCCGCAACCGAATGATGCACTACGTCATCGCGCACTACCATGAGCTGGCCCTGAAGGGCCGCAACCGTCCCTTCCTCGTGGACCGGCTCGTGCGGAATCTTCGCGAAGCCCTCCGCGGCATCAGCCCCTGCCATGTGGAGAGCCTGGCCGGACGCATCCGAATCTCGCTGGACGATCCGAACCAGTGGTCCACGATCAAGACCCGGCTCGACGCCGTCTTCGGCCTCGCCAACTTTGCCCCAGCCGTCCATGTGTCGAGCGAACTCGAGGTCATGACCAAGGCGATCTGCGAATCCGTCCAGAGCCTGTCGTTCCACACGTTCCGCGTCACCACCAAGCGGGCCGACAAGTCCTACCCGCTGACCTCCATGGACGTGAACCGCCACGTCGGCGCCGCGGTCGTGGAGCGCACCGGCGCGGGCGTGAACCTGGACAACCCGGAGTTCACCATCTACATCGAGATCATGGGCTCGGGCGCCTATTACTATTACGAGCGGTTCCCCGGCGCCGGCGGGTTGCCGGTCGGCATGTCCGGCAAAGTCGCCTGCCTGCTGTCGGGCGGGATCGACTCGCCGGTGGCGGCCTACCGCATGATGAAGCGTGGCTGCCGGGCCGTCTTCGTCCACTTTCACGGCCATCCCTACGTGACCCGAGCCTCGGCCGACAAAGCTGAAGTACTGGCCCACCACCTCACGCGTCACCAGTACTATTCCCGCCTGTACCTGGTTCCCTTCGGCGACATCCAGCGGCAGATCGTCCTGACCGGACCGGCCCCGCTCCGAGTGGTCCTCTACCGCCGGCTGATGGTCAGGATCGCGGAAGAGATCGGCCGCGCCAATAAGTGCTGGGCGCTGGTGTCGGGTGACAGTCTGGGCCAGGTCGCCTCGCAAACCGCCGGCAACCTGACCGTGGTGGATGAAGCGGCGACCCTGCCCTTTTTGCGCCCGCTGATCGGCATGGACAAGGTGGAGATCACCGAGCAGGCGCAGAAGATCGGCACCTACGAGACTTCGATCGAGCCGGACCAGGATTGCTGCCGGCTCTTCACGCCTCCGAACCCGACGACTCAGGCGAACCTGGAAGAGGTCCGCCGGGCCGAGTCCCGACTGGACATCCACGGGCTGGTCAAGCAGGCCCTGGAGAAGGTCGAACTGCGCGAGTTCACATTTCCGCTATGACCGCCTGGTCTGTAGTAGGGCAGCCATCTCTTCAACCGGCCGTGTGTTCACGACATCGGCGGCCGTGACGCCGCCTTTGCGGGCGACGTTGACGCCGAAGGGCACGTCGGCCAGCCCCTCCGTGCTGTGAGCGTCGGGGTTGATGCTGAACTTTACCCCCTTCTCCCTTGCATAGCCGCACAGCCGCCAGTCCAGGTCGAGCCGGTGGGGATTCGCGTTGATCTCGACGATCTTCCCATGCGTCGCCGCCGCGTCCAGCACCTGCTTCATGTCCACCCGGTAGCCGTCCCGCGAGAGCAGCAGTCGCCCGGTCGCGTGGCCCAGCATTGTGACGTAAGGATTGGCCAGCGCCCGGCAGATGCGCTTGGTCTGGTCTTCTTCGGAGAGATTGAACCGGCTGTGCACGGAGGCGATCACGAAGTCAAATGTGGCCAGCACCTCATCGGGATAGTCCATCGCGCCGTCAGCAAGGATGTCCGCCTCGATACCCTTGAAGATCCGGACGCCCGGGAACTTCTTTTGCACTGCGGCAATCTCGGCGTGCTGCGCCCGGACGCGGTCCTCCTTGAGGCCGTTCGCATAAAAGGCCGACTGGCTATGGTCCGAGATGCCGATGTAGCGATACCCGAGCGAGCGCGTAGTTTCCACCATCTGCTCCAGCGTTGCTGACCCATCGCTGTAAATGGTATGCGTGTGGAACACTCCCTGGATCTGTCCTGGGTCGAGCAGCACCGGCAGGCGCCCGCTCTCAGCCAATTCGATCTCACCATGGCCCTCGCGCAGTTCCGGCGGGATGAACGGCAATCCGGCGGCGGCATAGATGGCTTCTTCTGTTTCGCCCCGAGGAACAACTCCACGAGCTTGCAATCGTTGAGTCAGCGCCTCCACGTGCTCCCGGTTCCCGGTCGCACGTAGCAGTTCCCAGCCATACGCAGCAGCTTCGGTCAGCTTGATGGAGACCGGCAGTCCCTGCGGAGAGCGGGCGGCGAGGGTTCGCGTTTCCGGTTGATATTCGACCTGCGTCACCTCCGGCATGGCTCGGAGGGCGTCAATCAGGCTCTGTGGCTGACCGCCCGCCACGACGAGCATGATGTTCTGCACCACCTCGCACCGCCGGCGGATCTCGCCCGCATGATCGATGCGCACGACACCCGGCGCTCCACGGACAGCCGCCAGGATGCTCTCCGCCTCCTCGATGACGTTCGCGTAAAGGTGGAACCCCTGCCGCCGCTTGTACTGCCGGATGCCGGCCAGGATCTTTTCCTGAGTCTTCTGGCCGAACCCCTGGAGCCCCACCAGGCGATTCTCGATACAGGCGTACTCCAGCTCGCCGACCGAGCTGATGCCAAGTTGATCGTAGATCGCCTTGATCTTCTTGGGCCCGAGACCCGGAATCGCCGCCATTTCCAGCAAACTGGCCGGGAAGGCAGCCAACAACTCCTGATGCAAGGTCGAGCGCCCTGTCGTGACAAGCTCCGTGACCGTGCCCTCCAAGGTCTGGCCGATTCCCTTCACGTTGCGCAGCAGCCCCTTCTGCACGAGGACCGCCGGCTCTTCCGGAAGGCTCTCGATCACCCGCGCGCCGGTGGAGTACGCCTTGACCTTGAAGGGATTCTCTCCCTTCAGCTCAAGGAGAAACGCGATCTCCTCCAAAACGGCCGCGATTTCACGCTTGGTCATGCTGGCAGTTTATCCTGACGCAACCACGCACGCAATGCGGTACCGTAAGGGCACGGCGCGCCGTGCCCCTGCAATCTGGACCGTTGCGCGTCCTGGCTGGACTTGCTAGCATGCTGACATGTCGAACAGGCGCGCAATTCTGTCCGGCTTGGTCCTGCTCGCCATCGGCGCGACCGTGTCCGCCGACGCTCAGCCGCTGGGCCGTGACACCCAGACATCCAGCTCGTGTCAGATCGGGACCATCAAGAAGGGTGCCAGCGGTAAGCAGTGCGACGTGCCCATCCCACAGAGCTGTAAGGTTGCCATCAACACGGCGACGAACACGCACTGGGCCGATATCGAAAAATCCGGTGGTATCTCCTGCCGCTTCGACAGCAAGCTGACAGACTGGAAGACCCGGATCACCGGCACCTGCGGAGCCTGCCAGGCCCGTCAGTGCAGCGCCAAGTTCACCGTCTACTTCGATTGTCCGCAGCCGGATAGCAAATCGCCCAAGGCCCCATGACGCTCACAGAGCGAGTGAAGCGCAAGGCCCTTGACCTGGGTTTCCAGGTTGTGGGGGTCAGCCGAGTCACGTCCGACCGCCCTGAAGCGGCCAGCCTCGCGGAGTGGCTGACGCGCGGTTACCACGGCGAGATGGACTGGATGGCGCGGACTGCGAAGAAACGGCAGAACCCTGCCCTGCTCCTCCCCGGCATCCGGGCCATCGTCTCGGTCGGAATGAACTACGATACCGAGGACCAGCCGGACGACCGGCCGGGACACGGCCGCATCGCCCGTTACGCCCGGGGCGAGGACTACCACCGGGTCCTCGGCGAGCGGCTGAAGGCGCTCGCATCGTTCCTGCAGGCGGAAGCGCCGGACTCCCGGAGCCGCGCCTATGTGGACACGGGCGCCGTGATGGAGAAGGCCTGGGCCCAGCGGGCCGGGCTCGGCTGGATCGGCAAGCATTCAAACCTCGTCTCCGCTCAGCATGGCTCCTGGCTGCTGCTGGGGGAGGTGCTGACGACGGCGACCCTCAATCCCGATGAGCCCGGCGCCGACCTCTGCGGGACCTGCACGCTGTGCATCCGCGCCTGTCCGACCGGAGCCATCACCGAGCCCTACGTCGTGGACGCGCGCCGCTGCCTCTCCTACCTGACGATCGAGCAGAAGGGGCACATCCCGAAAGAATTCCAGCGCGCGCTGGGGAACCGCATCTTCGGCTGCGATGATTGCCTGGAGGTCTGTCCCTACAACCACCAGGCGACCCCGACAGCCGAGCCCGCATTCCGCGCCACGCCGCTCACCTTGAACCCCAATCTGGACGCCCTGGCGCGGCAAACCGCCGCGGAGTTCCAGGCTGCGTTCCGCCGCAGCGCCGTCCGCCGCGCAACCCACGAGGGTCTGCAGCGCAGCGTCGCCATCGCCCAAAAGAACGCCTCATGAATCCCTCGTTTTCCACCTACCTCGTCAACCCCCCGTTCGGCGACCCGGGCCTGTATGTCGAGATCCGCTGGGCCCGGCGCGCGCTCCTGTTCGACCTGGGCGACAACACGGCCTTGAGCCCGACTCGGCTGCTGCGCGCCATGGACGCGTTCGTCTCGCACACGCACATGGACCACTTCATCGGGTTCGACCGGCTGCTGCGCATCGCGCTGGGACGGGGTAAGACGCTCCGCCTTTATGGCCCGCCGGGGTTGATCACCAACATCGAGGGGAAATTGCGCGGCTACACCTGGAACCTCGTGGACGGCTACCCGCTGACGATCGAGGCGCGCGAATTCCATCCCCGGCAGATCCGCACCGCCGTATTTCGCGCCACCGAGGCCTTCCAGCATGCCGAGGGACCGTTCGAAGTCAGGCCCGAGGGTGAACTGTTTCCGGTCCTGGTGGACCCCATGTTCACGGTGTATGCGACGTCCCTGAACCACCGCATCCCGTCCTTCGCTTACGTCCTGCAGGAGAAGTTCCATGTGAACATCAACAAGGAACGACTGCACGCGGCGGGACTACCCGTCGGGTCGTGGCTGAAGGAGGTCAAGCAGCATCTCTGGGACGGCCGGCCCGACCACTTCCGGTTCACCGCGACGCTGTACGTCGAGCACCGCAAGGAGGAGCGGGAGTTCGTGCTGGGTGAACTGAAGGAGCGCTTCGTGACGATCTCCCGAGGGCAGAAGATCGCCTACGTGGTGGACGCCCGCTACGATGAGGAGAACGAAGCCAAGATCGTCGCGCTGGCCCAGGGCGCCGACGTGCTCTACTGCGAGGCCCCTTATCTGGATCAGGACGCCGACAAGGCGCAGGAGCGGTACCACCTGACGGCGCGGCAAGCCGGCCTGCTGGCCCGGAAAGCCAGCGTCCGGGAGTTGGTCGTGTTCCACTTTTCCCCGCGCTACACGGGGCAAGGCGATCTGCTTTACAAGGAAGCGCAGGAGGAGTTTGCCTGCATCGGAGAACGGGGATGAAGGCCCTCGTCCTCGGCGCGACCGGATTCCTGGGGTCCAATTTGGTGCGCGCCCTCCTGGCCAACGGGCAACAGGTCCGCGCGATGGTACGCCCGACGAGCAACACCCGGACGCTCGATGGTCTGGACGTGGAACGCGTGCTGGGGGACCTGCGCGATCCCGGTTCGCTGGCCCGTGCGTGCGCGGGCGTTCAGGTCGTCTACCAGACCGCCAGCTACTACCCGCCGCAGACGATCCCGGCCCGTGCTGCCAGGGCCCAAGCCTTGATGGAGACGCAGCATCTGCTGACTGCCGCACAGCGCGCTACTGTGTACCGGTTGGTCTTCACCAGCACGCTCACCACCATCGGATTTCCAGTCGATGGTGGGCTGGCAACCGAAACATGCCCGTGCATGCCGATGTTTCCGAACAATCCTTATCTGATAGCCAAGGTGGCCATGGAGAACCTGGTTCTGAACGCGGCGCGAGAGCGGGGGTTCCCGGCGGTGGTCGTCAATCCGACCGCCTTTTTCGGTCCCTATGATAGCAAGCCCACGAGCGGCACCCAGATTCTGATGATCGCGAGGCGATTGATGCCCCTGTACATCGCGGGCAAGGCCAACGCCATCGATGTCCGGGACGTGGCCGTGGGCATGATTTTAGCAGCCGAGCGTGGCCGGCTTGGGGAGCGATACATCCTGGGCAACTGGAACACCACACAAAAGGAGCTCAATGCCCTCATCGCCCGGGAGGCCGGGGTAATGGCCCCGCTGGCGCCGGTCCCTTTCCCGCTAGCGCGATACGGGACCAAGGTGCTGGAATGGGCCTTCCAGATGGTCCTCGGGCAACCTTCTCCCGTCCCCAGTTTCTTCGTGGAAATGCTCCCGCACATGCAGCACTACGACTGCTCCAAGGCCATCCGCGAGCTGGACTACCCCCGCAACCCGGTCGAGACCGCCATCCGCGACGCGATCCAGTGGTTCCGGGGCAACGGGTACCTGGGACGTGTCTATCCTTCCGGATAGGACTTGACGCTATTGTTGTTGCATTTACAAAAATCTGGTTAAATGCCGGCCGCAAAAGATCACTGGCGGTATTGGATATCCCGGCCCATGGGGCACCCGTTGCTCTGCCGATGCAACGGGTCCATGAAGGGCCGGGTTCAGCAAGCTCGGTAGCAAGCTTGGTGGGGAGGTGGAGCCATGGCAGATTTCGTTCGTATTGCTTCATACTTCAAAATGGCGGCTCTGGACAAGGCAGGGGAAGGCGCCCGCGCCCTCAGCGGGCTTCGCGATGCCGGCGTAAATTTGCTGGCCTTCTCCGGCTTTCCTCGGAACCGTCGCGCGCAACTCGATTTTGTGCCAGCCGATCCGATGGCCTTCAAAGCGGCGGCCAAGCAGGCCAAGCTCAAAGTGGTCGGTCCCAAGGCCTGCTTTCTGGCGGAAGGGGACGATCGCCCCGGAGCCGGCGCAGAGCTGATGAGCAGGCTCGCGGAGGCGAGGATCAACGTCACCGCCATGCAGGCCATCTCGGCCGGCTCGGGTCGTTACGGCGCGATCTTTTGGGTCAAGCCACGCGACGTCAAGAAAGCGGCGAAGCTCTTCGGCGTCCACTGACGTCGGGTAGGGGCGCCATCCGTGCGCCCCTACTTCACATTCACCACCGTGACGCCATCCCCGCCTTCGGCGCGCTCGCCGGGACGGAACGAGGCGACGTACGGCGAGGTCTTCAGGTAGTCGCGGAGCGCCTGCTTGAGCCGGCCGGTCCCGTGCCCGTGGATGATCCTGACCGTTTGGGCTCCGGCGAGTGCCGCCCGGTCCAGACACGCCACCACGGCTTCCTGCGCCTCTTCCGCCGTCTGGCCACGCACATCCACCACCCTTGAAGATTCTTGCATCTGTAGGGGCGCAGCATGCTGCGCCCCTACCGTCTTTTTCCCACGTATCTCTTGAGACGCAGCCTCACCTGCTCCCTCGGCCAAGCCGGCCAGATCCGAGACCTCCACCGAGACTTCCGCCTCGCCCATGCGGATCCGGACCCGTTTCTTGCCTGACGGATTCTCAAGCAGCACCCCCCGGGCGCCCAGGTTGACGACCTCGACGCGATCGCCGATCCGTAAGTCTGACACCGGCCGATAGTCGCCCGATCGGGCCACGGTCGCGCGCATGGCCTGCTCGATCGCCGCCAGCCGTTCCTTCGCCTCGCGGGCCTTGACCAGTCGCTTGTCGGTCTTGATCTCCTCGATCACCGACTGCACCTCGGCGCGCGCTTTCAGGATCTCGTCGGTGATCTTCTTGCGGACGGTCTTGCGGCTCTCTTGCTCGGTCGCGGCGAGCCGGGCGGCCAGCTCTTTCTGCAGGCGGGCCGCAGTCTCCGCCTCGGCCAGAAGCTCGGCGGTCCGGCGCGCGTCTTCATCCAGCTTCCGGCGGGTCTCCTGCAGCTCCTCCATCAGCCGTTCCAGTGCGCGCTCCCTGGCGTCCATCAAGCGGACGGACTCATCGAGGATCGCTTCATCCATGCCCAGCCGGCCGGCGATGTCGATGGCGGAGCTGCCGCCCGGCATCCCGAGGATCAATCGATAGGTGGGGGACAGTGTGGCGATGTTGAACTCGACGCTGGCGTTGACAAAGCCGGGATGGGACTGGGCAAGCGCCTTGAGGGCGTTGTAATGGGTGGTGGCAACGACCGTGAAGCCGCGCTCGGCCAAGTGGACCAGGAGCGCGTGCGCCAAGGCCGCGCCCTCCGCCGGATCGGTGGAGGTCACCGGCTCGTCCAGCAGGACCAGCGCCCCGGGGCCGGCCTCGCGGAGCAGGGCGATCATGTCGGTCATGTGGGCGGAGAAGCTGGAGAGGTCCTTGGTGAGGTCCTGCGCGTCCCCGATGTCGGCATAGACTTCGGAGAAGAATGCCATGTCCGATCCCGGCGCGCACGGAAGCTGTAGCCCCGCGCGCACCATGAGGGCGAACAGGCCGACGATCTTCAGTGTGACCGTCTTGCCGCCGGTGTTGGGTCCGGAGATGATCAACACGCGAACCGGATCGCACAGGTCGAGATCGTTCGGGACGACGGGCTCCTGCCCTTGCAGGCGGCTCAGGACCAGCAGCGGGTGGCGGGCCTCCTTGAGCCGGATACGTCCTTCCGCGTTCACCAGCGGATCGGAGGCTTTGAGCAGGCGCGCCAGCGAGGCCTTGGCGCGCAGGCAATCCAGGCGACCCAGAACGTCCAGGCCCGTCCTGAGCGCATCCGCGTGCGCCGCCACCTGCTGGCTCAGGTCCTGCAGGATGCGGTGCACCTCGCGGTCCACCGCCAGGTCTGCTTCCTTGATCTGGTTGTTCAGGTCCACCAACTCTCGGGGCTCGATGAACACCGTGGCTCCGCTGGCGGACATGTCGTGCACGATCCCGGGCACCTCGCTCTTCCGCTCGACCTTGATCGGCAAGACATAGCGGTTCTCACGCTGCGCGAAGTACTGCTCTTGCAGCAGGTCGGCAAACCGCGGCGAGCCCAGCATGGCCTCCAGCTTCGCGCGGATCTTCTGTTTCAGCGCGTTGGCGTGGTGGAGCAGGTCGCGCAATTCCGGGGTGGCGGACTCGCGAATGTTGCCTTCGTGGTCCACGCACCGGTCAATGGCGCGCTTCAGATGGGGCAGGTCGTCGAGGTCGGCGGCGACGGCCGAGAGGGTCGGCGCCTCATCCCGGCGGCGCTGCAAGTAGCGCAGGATGTCGGAGACGAGGCCGAGCACTATCGTGAGGTCTCGGCAGTCCACGGCCAGCAGCAGGGCCCCTTTCGCCGCCCGCTCCACGACAAGACGGAGGTCCGGGAAGGTGGTCAGCGGCAGGCCTTCCCCGCTCGCCTCCAGGGCCACCATCTCGGCAGTCTCCCGGAGCGAGGTGCTGGCTTCTTCCAGCGTCTCCGCCAGGGGCAGGCTTCGGCTCCGCTCGGCCCCTAGGGCCGACACGGTGCGACCCGCAAGCGCCTCCAGGACCGCGTCCCATTCCAGCACCTGCCTAGCCTTGGTCAGCAGCGTGTCACGACTCTTCACGAATGATCCTCATTGCCAAACGAAGCGTAGTATACTCCGACCCCATGGCCTTGACGACGGCAGAGATCCGGGAGGCCCTTGCCGAGATCGCTCCCTCACTCTTGGGCGGCCGCGTGCAGAAGGTATACCAGCCGCACGCCGAGGCGATCTCACTCGAAATCAGATCGCAGGGCAAGACCCTCACGCTCTACTTCTCGGCCGATCCGGAGACCGCACGCCTTCACCTCCTGTCAAAGAAACCCCTGAATCCGTCGGCCCCGCCGCCGTTTTGCCAATTGCTGCGCGCCCACCTCGAAGGCGCACGGATTGAACGCATCGAACAAGTCGGCAACGATCGCATCGTTCGGCTCGTCATGCAGCGCGATGGAAAACCCGTAACTCTGGTGGCAGAGCTGACCGGACGGACGGCCAATCTCATGTTGCTAGACGAAGCCGGGGCCGTGAGAGGGCAGTTGCGCAAAGGGCGACAGAAGATCGGCGACGTTTATTCAGCGCCGGTAACGAAGGGCCATCCTGTAGGGGCGCAATTCATTGCGCCCAAGACGGACGTGATCAATCACGCCCCTACATCAGAACCGTTTCCATTCAGCGACGAGCTGGAGCGGCGCTATCAGGAGCACGACGAGGCGCGGGCCAGGGCCCGACAGCTCGACGCCATCAAGGCAGGTCTTCGGAAAACGCTGAAACGGACGGTCAAGCGCATCGAAGCCTTGGAAGCGGACCTGGCCAAGGCGGAGCGCTATCGCGACTACAACCGGTATGGGGAACTGCTCAAGTCCCACCTCGGGGAGATCGGGAAGGGCGCCACGGCCATCACAGTCCCAGACTACTTCGACCCTGCGCTGCCCGACCTCGTCCTGCCGCTGGACCCGGCCAAGAGTCCCCAAGGCAATCTGGACGACTATTTCCGGAAGTATAAAAAGTACCAGAACGCCCAGAAGGCGATCCGCCCGCGCCTACAGGCCGCTCAAGCTGAAGCGGCGACCTTGCGCGAGCGCCTGGCCTCGCTGGACCGTGAGGGGCTCCCGACAGATCTCGAGATTCCTGCTCCGCTCCGACGCGAACAGCCGGCACGGCCGACGCACAAAGGGAAATCCCCTGCCAAACCGTTCCTCAGGTTCACCTCAGAAGCAGGCGATTCGATTCTGGTGGGACGCAACAGCCGCGAGAACGAGGAGCTCACGTTCGGCCTGGCCCGCAGCCACGACCTCTGGCTGCACGCAAGCGGTGCCCCAGGGTCCCACGTGGTCCTCCGGCTGGAGAAGGGCGCGGAGCTCAGGAAGGAATCTCTCCTGGATGCAGCGACCCTGGCGCTGCACTACAGCGACCTGCGCAAGAGCGGCCAGGGAGAGGTCCTCTACGCCTACCGCAAGCACGTCCGCAAGCCGCGAGGAGCCAAGCCGGGCCTCGTCACCGTCACCCAGGACAAGCGCCTTTTCATCAAACTGGACCGGGATCGACTGCAGCAATTAAAGGAGTCGAGAGCGGAAAGGGTATGATCAGTCGGTGGTGTGGTGTTTTGAAATAGTTGGGCCAGCTATTTTGATTTCTTTTCCCCTCCTTTCCACCTATTCTGGCCGCAAGTAGTACAGACTTCAGCACCCGTCTCCGCGCCATTGAATGTTTCCTTTACCCACCACGGATGCTCACAAGGCTTGTTTCCCCAAGCCTTTCTCAACGCCGCAGCTTCTACAGAATCCACGCTGCCCTCCTTACTAATTATACATTACAACAAAGACGCTGAGAGCGACGCCCGCTCGCTGAAAGCCATCAGATAATCAGTAGGATAATCAACATGTTGCGGGTTTGCGGTCGCAGATTGCGACCACCTAGTCACTGAGACACCGGACGGCGGGATTCGTCTAATGGAGCGAAGTGGGGACTAGCACTTTTTGCGAGGCCCAAACCCGGCCTCGTCATCGTCACTCAGGACAAACGCCTCTACATCAAGCTGGACCAGAAGCGGCTGAAGAGACTTATTATCGCCCTTTGTCGGCTTGCTGCTTCGTGTGCGTTTCTTCCGGCTTCTTGTAATCGCCGATGACGCCTTTCACTGGGCAGACCGTGAATGCCGGACATTTCTTGCAGCCGACTACTATGGCGATGGGACATAGAGTCATCTCACTTCTCCTTTTTTCGGCGTTTGCGCGGCGGGATCATTGCAGGCCAAGGCTAGGCCACCCGTCTGGACCTGTCAAGCGTAGTGCGATTGAGAGACAAGCTGCACGGAGACGACGTTGTTTGACGGGAGAGGTTTGTCTAAATGTAGAAAATTAGATTGGCTCCCAAAATCGGACAAATCTGGGCACTGGACACAGGTACTCCTTCTGACCGCAAAAAGTAGCCTGTCCAAATTTTAATGGGAGCACAACACTTAGCTCTATCTGTAGCAAGTTGAACCTGCCGAATGAGATTAAGCTGATCTGGCGCTAAACGAGCATCCAGTAAGATTGAATCATCAAAGTTCCTGTTGTTAGCGTGCTCAGAAGCTTTATCTAAAATCTTAGAAAGATTTCTGAGAATTCTAATAAATTCTGGGATAGTGATTTCAAACATTTTTTGCTCCTAAGAAATTCCGTTTTCATCTCTAGCTTCATTTTCGAGCTGCCTTAAATAGCCTTGATGGATCTTGTTGCATGAATCAGTGGCGGTGACGCGATTGCGCGATTCATGCAACAAGGCCGGTCTTATCTATTTTTGTGAAAGTTTACTCGCTTTCTTTTTAAGAGCTTCCATAGCGTCGATGTAAGGAATTGGGCCGTAGCTGATGCGCGATACGCCAATCTTAGAAAGGCGATCAATTGACGGCAGGCCGTCCGCCATCATGACGTTCACCGGAAGTTCTGTGCTGTCACAGACTTGTCCGATAAGCGTTGCGTCTGCTAATCCAGGAACGAATAGTCCAGATGCGCCGGCGGCTGCATAGGCTTTTGCTCTTTCGAGTGCCGCAGCTACGGATTTTTTCGATTCGCCATCTTGGAAGAACACGTCGGTTCGAGCATTGATGAAGAGGTCAACGCCAGCCTTCTTCGCAGTCTCTCGAATCTTGGCAATCCGCTTCGCTTGACGGTCAACTTTGTAAAGCCCTTCGCCCTTTACGACCCGGTCCTCGAAATTGATTCCAATCACGCCAAGGTCAAGAAGACGGGAAATGTTTTCTGCCAATTTATCTTCGTTTTCACTGTAACCGCCTTCAAAATCTACCGTGACAGGAACATCCACTGTCTCCGTAATCCGTCCGACGATTTGTTCAACGAACTCGACAGGGATACCTTCTCCGTCTTCGTAGCCTTGAGCTGCTGCAACAGACCAACTGCTTGTTGCAATAGCCGGAGCTCCTGCTTCAACAATAGCTTGAGCGCTCCCTGCGTCCCAGGCGTTATAGAGAAGAATCGGGCTTCCTTTGACATGAAGTTTTGCAAATTCTTTGGCTTTTTGTTTTTGGTTCATACTGATTTTCCTTCCATTGTTTGGTTTTGGGGAGGGGGTTAATTCGTTAAGATTTCAAATGTTGCGTTTTCGGATCCAAGTGCGTTTAGGATCTCTTTTGCATCGAAAATCTCGCCAGGCGCACTAGCTCCTGTTTTTCGAAAATTGCCTGCAAGTAAGCGCGTTACTGCCTCAGAAATCAGGGGTGCTGTAACCGCGTAAATGTCACGCCCGCGCACAACCGCTCGACGACGCTTTCCATCGCTCGTGATGACGACTTCGATCACAAAGCGTTGCTCTGAACGCCCGCGTTCGTCGGCAGCTTTCGGGCTGGGAGTTGCCGGATTAGTAGCATCGCTAACCGCGAGCTTATTGATATAGTTGTGAAGCTCAGTCGTTTTCACATGACGAGAGATGAGGACAATCTCGCTAAACGGCACCTCGACCATCGCCTGATTGCCGAGCGAACCTTCGAAATTCCAGTTCTTTGGCGCTGATGAAGGTGACAGAGGAGTAAAGCGTCCTCCTGACACCACCATAGGCGGCTCGACGGTCCGGCTGATGGTGACACGCGTTCCATTCGTGGGATGCCAGTTATCGAGGCCAATCATGATCTCGATAGAATCTACGACGCTCAAATCTCCGCCTAGTGCGGTAGTGATCATCAGGTCCGCGAGGCCGCCGTAAAAAGCCATCGAAGGCAATACAACGATACCTGCTTTGCGCGCAGGCTCATCAAACTTCTCAAGCGTTTTATGCGCAGTTAGCTGCTCGGCGCAAATATCGACGTAGTGAATTCCAGCTCGCAAGGCAGCTTGCGCGAGCGCATCGGCCGTATCAGCAAAAGGCCCTGCGCAGTTAACGAGAACCTGAGCGCCCTCAACAGCCCGATCCAGAGAAGCTGCATCATCGACGGTAGCTTGATGGCAGACGACCCCACGTCCCGAGTAAACTTCTTTCGTAACTTCTACGGGATCGCGGGCAATTGCGATCGGTGTAATCCCTCGCCGTAGCAATTCGGAAACAACGAAGCGAGCCGTGTGGCCTGTAGCGCCGAAAACTGCCACTTTTCCTTTTTGTGTTTGATCTTGAGTCATTTCTATTTTCTCCAACTAAATTGATGTTTAAACGCTTTCAAGAATTGCGTGTACTGCCCCCCTTAAATTTGGACAGGTCGTTTCTCGTTTTTGATCATCCATTCTTCGTAGAATTCGGCTGGCGACCGAATCCTCGGCCAAGACTCGAACCTGCCCCTCAAGCCAGGCTAGGCCACCCGTCTGGACCTGTCAAGCTGTGCGGGTGACACCGCATGGGCGCCCATTCAGCAGTAGGGGCACAGCATGCTGTGCCCCTACAAGGGGAGATCAACGGCACCTTCCGCTCTTATTCGCCGACGCGCACCAGCAGCCCCTTCTCCTTGCAGGCCGCGAACATCACGTGGAACCAGACAACCAGCGCGGTGAGGTAGAGGGCGTTCAGCCCGACGGCCCAGGCCAGCTCGTGCGCGGGAAACGTCCCGGCGGTGATGACCGCGCGCATGCCCTCGAAGACGTGCGTGGCCGGATTGAGCCGCGCGATCGCC
>Ga0209237_1001062_pt1 | contig 16146 bp, 14 predicted proteins | sample GraSoi013_1_40cm_2_FD_185820 | JGI IMG/M metagenome (GOLD analysis project Ga0209237, IMG submission 185820) | Grasslands soil microbial communities from the Angelo Coastal Reserve, California, USA - Sample 10_02_2013_1_40cm (SPAdes) (version 2) | ecosystem: Environmental > Terrestrial > Soil >... | reverse complement strand
GCGACCTTTCCGAAGGAGATCGCGTAGGTGCCGGCCGGCATGGACTGCCACATTCCCCAGTCATCCCTCGGGACGTTGTCAATCGAAATCGTGGCGGCCACCGCCGGACTCGTCGTGATGCGCAGCGATCCGTAGGCCACGTAGGACCCTTGCAAGGCCGTCGTCACTCCGGACGCGGTCGTGACGGTCTGCGGAGCCGGCGTCGCGTAGCCGTATACATTCCCGAACGAAACGACATGCTGTCCCGGTGCGATTTTCATCCAGTTCAAGCCCCACTCGTCGCGAGGGATCCCGTCGACGATGATCTTCCCAAATACCGCAGGGCTCGTCGTCACGCGGAGGAACGAGGTCGCGATGGTCACTTGGGCCGAGGAACTCGCGGTCCCGCCGTGGCCGTCGTTCACCGTCAGGACCGCCGTGTTCACGGCATTGGTCTCGTAGACGTGATTCGAGGAAATCGGGCCTCCACCTGCGGGAGTCGTCCCTGTGGCGCTCAAGCCGTCCCCGAATGTGAGGGTATAGGACAGGACGTCCCCGTTCGCGTCCGATGCCGTCGCCGAGAACGTCACCTGCTGCCCGGGAATGACCGTCGCGGGTGCGGCCGACAGGGCACTCACGGTCGGCGCGGTGTTCGCGCTCTTCGTGTTCCAGGTGCCGTACATCGTCCCGGGGTGGAACAGGCAGAGGTACGGGAACGAGCCCGCCATGGACGCGGTAAACGTGACCTGGGTCGTCGTCGAGAAGACCGACGAAACGGGCTCCCCGGGGTCGGCGACGCCGTTCCCATTGTAGTCCAGGAGGAACTGGTGAGAGAAACCGTCCGTCGCCGTGAGCGAAACCGTGACGACATCGTTCTGGTTTACGTTGATCGTCGGTCCCGGAATCGTCTCCGTCGTGCTCGTCGATCCCCAGCCATTTGTGTGGGACCCATACAAGGAGATGCTGACATTGCTGCCTCGCGTCCGGACGAGCGTGATCGCCGTTACGCCAAGGAGCAGACCCACGGTGAGGAATGCGAGGACGACTCTCTTCACAACCCAACCCGCTACTACACGGATAGTAACTCCTCTCATGAAGCTTTTCCCGACTGCAAAAGTCGGACGAAGCCGGGGGAAACGGTCGCCTATCGGCGGCCGGATCGGTCCGTCGGTCAGGTGTCGAGCGCGCGTTCCGACCACTGCATGGGCAAGTTGCGCGCCGCCCATTCTTTGAACACACGCGTCGGATCCAGGGCCTCGGCGGGATACACGCCGGCTCCCGGCGTCGCCCTGTCCGCAATGAGCGCGGTCCCGATCGCCGCGCCGACCGCCCCCAGGTACGAGGCCGCCGTCGTCGAGCGCCTTCGGTTCGACTCTTGATGCGTAAGGGTGATGTCGCCCCGATGCACCACTCGCTTCATACCCTTTTGGCCTTCGACCTCGACGCTGAGCGACTCGGCCCCCTCGAGGGGCAGCACGAGAGCGGACGGCTCGGGGAATGCCGCGAGGAACGCGCGGCGGAACGAGACCATCTGGTTCCCCATCCGGATCATGTGGGAGTCCGCCAAGAGATCGAGCTTGTCGAGCGAGAGGATCGCCTGGACGAGGTGCGGGTCGAGGACGTACTTGAAGTCCACCCGGCCGATCGGCTTGCCGAGGAACTTCGGCAACGTCTTCACCTCCTCATGGGAGATCAGGTACGTCCGCTGCGAACCGACCGGGGGCGGGAATCCATACTCCTCCGGCTCGCTGAGCGGCGGGCGGTCCTGGAGGGCCCCGTCGAGCCACACGGTCGGGGGTGAGAGGATATCCGAGAGGAAGACCTCGCGGGAGTAGAGTGGGAATGAGGTGTAGCCGGGCAAGGTCGCGACGCCGCCGGAACGGATGCGGATCGCATCGATTGCGTCGAGCCGTTCGACCGCGCTCCGGGCCATGACGTTCGACAGGCCGGGGTCCAGGCCCATCGAGACGAGGCCGCTGAGCCCGGCGTCCTTGAACGCCTCCCCCATCGCGAGCTGTTCGAATATCCCGGCCAGCCCGCCGGATTCGCGAGGGCCGGCCGCGGATGGATCGAGGTAATTCGCGCGGACGTCGAGGGCGGCTTGCATGATCCCGAGATTGTATTTCGGGAGCGTCGCGTTGATGACGAGGTCCACGCCCGCGATCGCCCGCGTCAGGGCAATCCGGTTCTCGACATTCAGCTGCTTCGCCTCGATCGCGACGCGTCCCCGGATCCCCGTGAGCACCCGCGCTCGCTCCCCGTACAGGTCGACGAGCAGGAGGGAGGTCACCCGAGGATCCCCGCGGAGTTCGGAGGCCAGCGTCCGACCGAGTCCCCCCACGCCGAGGATTGCGACCCGCATCCTCCGAAGGAGGGATTCTCCGAGGGTTTAGTCTTTTCGCGGTCGTTCGGATGTCCGTCGGGGTCGCCGAACGAGGGATACCACCGCGTCGGGCTCAATCACCACGTCGATAGCAATTCCCTTACCGCCGCAGGGAGTTCGCCCAGGAAATCACCCCGTCCGCAGTCGCCTCCGGCGCCTCCCACATCGGCATATGGCCGATTCCGTCCAGGATCAATCGGACGTCGGGAGGACTGGGTCCGGTTCGCCCGGCTTCGGAAACGGGGATGAGACCGTCCTCCGTTCCGTGGATGACGAGCCGCGGCCCCGCGAAGGAATTGAACACGGCCGAGCGGTCCGGCCGGGCGGCCATCGCGGCGAGGCCTGCCATCACCCCGTCCGGGCGGGCCCGCTCGATGATCAGGGTCGCCTGCGGAGCCCATTCGACCGCCGCCCGTGTCCCGACGAGTTTCTCCGCGAGACCCGGGAGCAAGGCTTTCGTGCCCGCCGCCCGGATCTTCTCGATCGTATCGTGCCTCCCGCGACGGGCGGTCTCGCTGTCGGCGGCGGTTCTGGAGGCGAAGAGGCCGAGGGCCGCGACCGCGTCCGGGCGTTTCTCCGCGAGGGCCAACGCGACATAACCGCCGAAGCTGTGTCCGGCGACCGCAATCCGCCGGGCCTTGAGCGGCTCGATGAACTTCGCGACCTCCTCGGCGTACGCCTCGACCGTCGCCCGACCGAAGTCGATCGGGGGACTGTCCCCGAAACCGGGGAGGTCAGGGGAGAGCACGCGGAAACCCGCGGCGGCGACGCGAGGCGCGACCCGGGACCAGATCGACCGGTTCAGCGGCCAGCCATGCAGCAAGACGACGACCACATCCTTTCCATGACCGGTCGAGTCGAATGCCAGCACGCGCGCGGGATTCGCCGACCGTCATCATAAACCAGACGGACTGCGGTGGAACGCCGCCTCGGGGCGGAGGCTGCTGCATCCTCGGAGCCCGGTGTCAGGCCGGCTCATTCTCACGAAGTCAACCAGACGAATAAACCCGCATCGGTCGTGTTTCGAATGATTTCGACTGGCGAGTTCGTCGTCCACCTAACTCCTGCCCCTTAAAGCGCCGGCCTCGAATGGCCACTCGTGACGACGGTCCAACGGGACAGACGGGCGATTGCCAACGGCCACGCGAAGGTGGGACGTCAATCCCTCTCCCATCCCTTCGCACCTCGGTGTCGCTCAAACGAAGAACGGCGTTTCGCAGACACGCTGGCCGTCCGCTCCGACGACCGTCGTCGCCAATCCCGACCGCGTGGGAGTCCGTGGTCCGAATGATCGATGAGACGTGGCACCTGGAACCGGATTGGAGAATGGACGAACGGTGGGCCGGCATCATCCGGCCGTACGGACCGGACGACGTGGTCCGCCTCCGTGGAACGATCCGGATTCGACACACGCTTGCGGAACGCGGGGCCGGTCGCCTGTGGAGCCTCCTCAATTCCCAGGACTACGTCCCTGCCCTCGGGGCCCTCACCGGGAACCAGGCAATCCAACAGGTTCGGGCCGGTCTCCGCGCGATCTATCTGAGTGGCTGGCAAGTCGCCGCGGACGGCAACGACGCGGGCCAGATGTATCCCGACTTGAGCCTCTACCCGGCGGACAGCGTCCCCAACGTCATCCGGAGGATCAACAACGCCCTCCGGCGGGAGGATGAGAAGCAGCACTTAGCCGGGAAACACGACGTCGACTGGTTCGTCCCCATCGTCGCGGACGCGGAAGCCGGATTCGGGGGCCCGCTTCATGCGTTCGAACTCATGAAAGCGATGATCGAGGCGGGAGCCGCCGGCGTCCACTTCGAGGATCAGCTCGCCGCCGCCAAGAAGTGCGGCCACCTCGGCGGCAAGGTGGTTGTCCCGACCTCGGAGTTCGTCCAGAAACTTGTCGCCGCGAGGCTCGCGGCGGACGTGATGGGCGTCCGGACGCTGATCGTCGCTCGGACCGATGCGAACAGCGCCCGTCTCATCACGGGCGATGCCGATCCGCGCGATCATTCGTTCATCTCCGGCGAGCGCACCGCGGATGGGTTCTTTCAGTTCGAAGGCGGCCTTCCCGCGGCGATCGCCCGCGGTCTCGCGTACGCGCCGTACGCCGACCTCCTCTGGTGCGAGACGTCTTCCCCGGATGTCGAGGAGGCTCGGGAGTTCGCGGACGCGATTCACGCGCGCCATCCCGGAAAACTGCTCGCGTACAACTGCTCCGCCTCGTTCAACTGGAGGAAGAAACTGAACCCCGCGGCACTTGCGGAGTTCCAGCAAGAGCTGGGGCAGATGGGCTATCGCTTCCAGTTTGTCACCCTTGCCGGGTTCCACACGCTCAATCTGTCGATGTTTCAGCTCGCATCGAGTTATGCAACGCGGGGGATGTCCGCCTATGCGGAGCTCCAGGACGAAGAGTTTGCGGCGAGGGAGCTCGGGTACCGTGCGACCGAACACCAGGCCTTCGTTGGGACCGAATTCTTCGATGCCGTCAGCCAGGTGATCTCCGGCGGAACCTCGTCGACGCTTGCGATGAACGGCTCAACGGAAAGGGAACAGATGGCCGATTCGTCGAACCGACCCCCTCTGGCCGCCCCGTCGTAGGACGACGTGATCCTGAAGGGCGAGTCGGCCGTGGTCGCGGACTACGCGCCTTTCGTGAACCAGCAGCCGCCTCCGGTGCCGCGGCCTGTCCCCTCGCCCCAGATCACGAAGTTCGTGCCGCTGGAGTCCGCTGCGATTCCGAAGTAGTCACCGTACGGGAACGCGTATCCGTCTGCGGTCTTATACGGCGCGCCGCTCCCGAGATCCGAGAGCTTGACCTCCGCGGACCAGTGCCGGCCGCCGTCCGTCGTCCGCTTGTAGTAGGTGTTCCAGGCGCTCGGACCGTTGCGGTCATCCTGCCAAGCGACGCGGAAATCCTGAGCCGACGGTCCGTGAGCCATCGCGGGGAAGCCGCTGTCCCCGCGGTCATTGATCACGCTTGGGGCGCTCCAGGTCGCTCCGCCATCCGATGAGGTGCGCGCAAAGAAGACCTTCGGCTCTCCGATCTTGGTGTTCTTCATGTATGCGACCATGATCGTGCCGGCGGCGTCGAGGTCCATCACGATTTGCGCTTGGAATTCGTCCGTGATGCACGAGGCCAGAGAGCATCGAGCGGATTCTTCGCTGTGCTCGACCGGCAGGATCGACCATGCCGCTCCGCCGTCCGTCGACTTGACCAGGACGAGATCCACCGGCCCATCCCCGGCAGCGGTCTCAACGGACATCGAGAAGTACGCGTCGCCATTCGACGCGACCGCGCCGCTCTCCGGATAGAAAAAGAGTTTGTTGGTCGAGGGGGTGAGTCTGACCGGCGTGCTGAACGTGAGACCCGAGTCGTGCGATGCGGCGACATACGGATCGCCGTGATTCCATGCGACATAGACATCCCTCCCGTCACCCGAGATCGCGAGCCATGGCTTGTCCCCCCAGCCGCTGCCGGACTTCCCGGCGTTCACCGGGCGTGTCCAGGTCTGGCCATGGTCGAAGGACTTCGATAGGGCGATGCCGGGGTTCCAGTTGTCGAGCCACGCGACGTAGACCGTCCCGTCGTTTGCGACGCGGAGGATCGGATCCGCCTGCCACGGTCCCGCGACGTTGTTGCTGCGACAGTCATCGCCACACACGAAGCGAGGCGAGCCCCAGGTGGCCCCGTGATCCGGAGAAACGCGAACCAAGATCGATGGCTCCGGACACTGACGGCATGCCTTCGCGTCCAGACCGGTGGCGACCATGTAGACGTACGAGGAGCTCGGGTCGACCGCCACGTTTGGTTCCCAATCGTTCCCGGCGGAAAAGAGCCGTTCCGAGTCGAACCCGCTCGGTGGCGCCGCCGCGGCCGGGAGGGCGGCAACGCCAACTGCGAGGAGCACGATGGTCCCGACGACGACCGCCGCAGCGAGTCTCCGAATTCCGATTCCGTCCACGAACCGCCTCCCCTGAGACCGCGAATCGTCGCGATAGGCTATGAAAATTCCCCCTGCCTCCGACGACAAACGATTTATCGCTCTGCGCCTCTCGATGGTCCATGCGCACAGCCTTGGGCGTGGAGGCGGAGGTGCCGGAGGGCGGCGCGAAGTGCGTCGCCGCGAACCAGAGGCCCTATGCGTTGTTCAAGGTCGGCGGGAAGGTGTATTGTCTCGATAACACGTGCACCCACTTGGGTGGGCCGTTGTGCCAAGGCAGACTCCAGGGCTCCGTCATCCAATGCCCGTGGCACGGCTCGCGGTTCGACGTGACGTCCGGGAACGTCGTCGGACCGCCCGCCCGGAAGCCCGTTCGGTCCTATCCCGTTGCGATCGAGGACGGGAAGATCGTCGTTGAGCTGCCCTGAGTCGCAGGTACTTCTTAGTCGATCTCCGCAGGCGCCATCGGCGACCCGCGAACGTTCAGGATCATGTCTCTCGCTTTTTCCTTGGAAGGATAGACGCAGAACGTCATCTGAGTGCCCCACTTCGCGTTGATCCTCCGGACGAACTCGCTCAGCCCCGCGAAGTCTTGCTCCGTGAAATGCACGACGCCCAGATTGAGATCGAATTCGTACTTCGTCGGCTGGCCTCGGTGAAATCGCAACGGAATCGGTCCGTAGAGTTTGTAGTCGAACGTCTTGAGACCATCGAGGACCTCGCGGAGGACGTCGTCCCGCGCGAAAGGCTCCATCGGGTCGAATGGCGCCGCGGTGCTGGAAGCCATGGCTCAGGCACCGAGGGCTTGCGGATAAAGATGCGGCGGGCCGATTGCCTTAATTCGACGAGTCCAATGTTTGCCGGAGAAGCGGATGAAGAGCGACGGTGCAACTGGGTGCTACTGGGGCGGCACACTCTTCGCGCGGGCCGCGGCCGCCTTGGCGGCGAGCGCCGCGAACTCCTCGCGGCCAAAGGCGGTTCCCGAGAGCCCCCAGCCGCCCTCTGCCGCCTCCGTTAGGATCACCCAGGTGCGACTTGCCTGAGTCGGGTCTCCGGAGACCTTGGTCACGATCTCGGTGATGTCTTTGACGAGTTGTTTCTGACCTTGGCGGGTCAACGCCGCGGGAGGCGTGATGACCTGGACACGCACCGTGCGGGCGGAGTCGGTTGCGGCGGTGTGAACCGCGTGCGGGTCCATTCGGTGGATGAACGCAGCGGTGTTGTTCAGGTGGAAGGGCCCGGGGGTTGCCACACCCTCAGCGCGGAGGACGGCCATGGTAAGCTCCTTGCCAAGCAGACTGTTGGTCCCGGTCGGGAAAAGGTCCGCCGGCGCATACACGTCAATCATCGGCATAGTCGAGGACTAAGTGAGGGCTGGATTTATCGCTTTGCTATGAGTTCAAGCAATCGCATCGGAGTGCCGACTAACACGACCCTGCTATGGGGCGGTCGCGGTCAACCCTTCTCGGCCTTTTCGAGCGCGGCGATCAAGGGACCAAAACCGGGATAGCCATCGTATCTGGCGCCGCCAATGAAGAACGTCGGCGTCCCGTTGACACCGCTTCGGACGCCGCTCATGAAATCTTCCCGAACTCTGCCTGCATGGACGTGTTGAGCCACCTCCTCCTCGAGCCTGTTCACATCTAGCTTGAGTTTCTTCTCGTAGGTGGCGAAGAATCCGTGGTCCCCGAGGGACGCTTGATTCTCGTAGAGAAGATCGTGCATCTCCCAGAACCTCCCCTGAGCGGCGGCCGCTTCGGCGGTTTCCGCGGCCCACTCCGCTTGCGGGTGGGAGGTCGTAATGGGGAAGTTTCTGAAAACGAACCGAAGCTTCGTTCCAAGTTCCTTCTGGACCTGCTTCACGATCGGGTAGGCCGCCCCGCAGTACGGACACTGGTAGTCCCCATACTCGATGAGCACCATTCGAGCACTGGACGGCCCTTCAATGTGGTCCCGTTCTCCGACAGGCAGGCTCAGTTTGGGCGGTTGGTAATTCTGCTTCGCCATGATTACTCGCTTCGGCCGGGTGATCTGATTTTCTCCAGTGCGGAAAGGATTCCGTCGGCCCCAGGATTGACACCGTCCGGTGAGAGGTAGCTCCATCGGATGGTCCCCTTCGGATCAATCACGAACAGCGCCCGCGCCGATTCGCCGTTGCGTTGGGTGAAGACCCCGTAGGTCCTGGAGATCGCCCCTTTAGGGTCGAAGTCAGAGAGAAGCGGGAAGTTCAGGTTGCGATCCTTCGAGAACGCCAGATGGCTCCAGACTCCGTCCACGGAGACCCCGAGGAGTTCGGCGTCGAACTTCCTGAACTCGGGCATCAGCTGAGCGTAGAGTCCCAGTTGGTCGCTGCAGACGGGGCTCCAATCCGCGGGATAGAAGCACAGCACCACGGGCCTGCCCAGAAAATCTCTGAGAGAGACATGCTGATCCGGCGTCGTCTTGAGGGTGAAGTTTGGCGCCTTGGTGCCGGGCTTCAACGGCGAGACTTTTTGGTTTTTCGTCTGAAACTCTTTCATCTTCACGTTTGACCCTGATCGCTGACCGTTAAGGAGTGGTCAGCTGCGTGCCTGGCTCGGCGCCTAACATCTTCGGCGACGTATAGGGTTTTGGTCGAACCCGGCCCCGTCAATCCGCCGTCTCCTGGACGGCCTCCTCGATGAGCTTCACGAACCCAGTCGCATAGTGGGTGATTCCTCCCGCGTGGCTCGCCGCGGGGAACACGACGGTCGTCGCCCCGGCCCGCTGCGCCATGAAGAGTTCCTCCGCAGGATCGACCATTAGGTCCTTCCCCGAGATGGCATACCAGGACGGCAGCGTATGCCACGCGACCGGCCCGGACGGGGTCAGAGCGATCGGGAAGTTGAGCGGGATCTGCTCATCGTTCAGGGTCGCCTCGAGGTTCGGGTTGAGGTCCTGACAGAAGAATTGCGGGAAAAAGGCCGGGTCAATGAACGCGGGGGAAGCGAAAGGCGTCCCCGTCCAGATGAAGTGGTTGAACGCCTCGGATGCATGGAAGCCCGCGCCGAGGCTGAATATCGAGTCTCCCTGGTCGGGCACGAACGCTGCGGTGAAGACAAGGCCGAGCACGTCGGATCGGCCGTAGGCCGCGTTGGAGATCACAATCCCCCCGTAAGAGTGTCCAACGAGAATCTTCGGGCCCGAGATGCCGTCGAGCACTGCACGGACGATCGCCACGTCCTCAGCGATCGACAGCAGGCCAAGGGTCGGGGTCGCGGTCGCGAACCCGTCCTTCTGGAGCCCTGCGACGACCATGTCCCAGCCGGGCGCCGAGGCCCAAGCGCCGTGGACGAGGACGATCGTGGGCCTCTCGGAATTGTCGGCGCGCGCCATCGCCGGTAGGATCGAGACGATCAGCACCGCCGCGATCACGATCATGAGCCGAAGCGGCCGTGGCCTTACGGAACGGCGAACCGCACTTGGAGCGTGCCGAGCGAATGAGGCGTCCATCCAAAAACCTTCGAGGGGCCCGAATGAATCGCGTCTATAAAGGTGAGACCGACGGGGACTATATAGACAGCAGCTCGCGCGTTCGAAGTTTGATGGAGGCTCTGCGAACCCACGTGGTATCTCCCGACGGGGAGCGAGAGAGTGCATGACGTCTGCCACCAGGCGTCCCGGTCAGTGGACACGCGACTGGGTACTCGCAGACGACGCGGGATTCGATCGCCGTGCGAGGATGGAGGCGAGCGCGGTGGCGCCTCCGAAGACCATCAGCACGAGACCGACAGGCCCCGCTCGGTTACCGTGCGTTCCGTTCCCCGAGGAGAGAAGGAAAAGACTCCCTAGTAGAAGGCTGCTCCAATGGCCAGCACGGCGTCCCCCAAAACAAACCATAGAATCCGGTCCGACCGGAACCTCAGTTCGTCCATGACAGGGAGATTCTCAAGCACGAATAAGAACCGCCGAATCATTTCCAAGTCGGGAGTCTAGAGGGTGGATGCTCCCGGCGGGAAGTCGGTACATTGGCAAGCAAACCCGGCAAGCCCATCAAGCGATATGCCAGTGGAGAGTTTCTACCGACATATGCAAGGCGGCCTGTTCGGGTCAGTTCCGATTCGTGTGACCTTTTCGATGAATCGTCAAGTTTCGGACTGCTGTGCTTGGGGCTGGTCCCTCGATGGACTGGCCATCTGGGATCGATACGCCCCATCGGTTTCATGGGCTGTCGGCCCTTTGCCCAGCTTCGGCAGGTTGCATGGAACATCACGGCCACGCGAAGCAAATGCCAATGGTCGCGCGATCCGAGAAGGGCAAACTCGTCCTGCAGATTCGCGACTTCCTACCGCCCGACTGCAACGACCGGGTCGAGGCCCGCCTTCTCGACGTACCTGGCGTTCGCGCCGCCTCCCTGAATCCGATGATGGGCACGGTCACGGTCACTCTGGCCCCTGAGGGGTCATCTGAGGCGGTTGTGCAACGCCTCCGAGAAATCGGCGTCGAGTGCGGTGCGCGCCGCTCGACGGTGCAGATCGCCGAGGCGGAGCACCGGGCCCACGCGACTGGCCGGCCCGCGGAGCACGACCATAATGCGATGATGGAGCAGGAGATGCGTAGACGGTTCCTCGTCGTCCTCGTCCTCGCGATTCCCGTTCTGATCCTCTCGCCCACGATCCAGTCCTGGACCCGTTTCCGCCTTCCCGATCTCTCCGGACTCAACTTCGTCCTCGTAGTCCTCGCTTCGATCATCGTCTTGTACGGCGGCGTGCCGTTCTACCGCGGCGCAGCGACCGCGCTCCGTGCCCGCTCGGCAGACATGGACGTCCTCGTGAGCCTCGCAGTCCTCTCGGGCTACCTGTACAGCGTCGCCGCAACGTTCCTCTTCGTCGCGCCGGACTTCTACTGGGAGGTCTCGACCCTCGTGCTCTTCCTCCTCTTCGGACACTGGATGGAGATGCGCTCCGTCCGCGGGGCCTCCGGGGCGTTGCGGGAGCTCGTGAGGCTGATCCCACCGTCCGCGAACCGCGTGAAGGCCGATGGCTCGATCGAGGAGGTCGAGACGGCCCTCCTGGCCCTCGGCGACGTCGTCCTGGTGCGACCCGGCGAGAAGGTCCCAATCGATGGCGTCGTGCTGGAAGGTGCGAGTTCTGTGAACGAGGCCCTCGTCACCGGGGAATCGAAACCTGTGTCGAAAGGCTCTGGAGACAACGTCCTCGGCGGGACGATCAACGGAGAAGGCGCGCTCCGCATGCGCGTCACGAAGACGGGCGAGGAGACGGCCCTCGCACAGATCGTGAACCTCGTACGCGAAGCGCAGGAATCCAAGCCGCGAGTGCAACGCCTCGCGGACCGCGCGGCCACGGCCCTCACGCTGATCGCGGTGAGCCTCGGCGTCTCCACGTTTGCATATTGGTTCGGCGTGGCGAGGACGGATAGTCTCTTCGCGCTCACGTTGATGATCACGGTGTTCGTGATCTCGTGCCCGCACGCCCTCGGCCTCGCGATCCCGACGGTGACGGTGATTTCGACGACGATGGGTGCGCGACGGGGGCTCCTGATCCGCAACGCCGAGGGGCTCGAGGCCGCGAGGAACCTGGACATCGTCCTCTTTGACAAGACCGGCACGTTGACGACGGGCCGGTTCGGCGTCACGGACGTCATCCCATTCGGCACCTGGACGAAAGCAGATCTTCTGCGGCTCGCCGCCGGGGTGGAGCGGAACTCGGAGCACGTCATCGCGAAGGCCATCGTCGCTCACGCGGAATCTAAGGGCCTCTCCCTGCCGGACGTCGTCGATTTCACCGCCCTCCCGGGGAAAGGCGCCCGCGCGAAGGCGGAACGGCACGCGGTTATCCTCGGGAATCGAGGCCTTCTCCAAGATCTCAACGTCGAACCGCCGGCGGAGGTGGACCGCCTCGCGGCGCAAGGGAAGACGATCGTCCACGCGGTCATCGACGACCGCCTGGCCGGCGTCATCGCACTCGCCGACGTGATCCGGGACGAATCGCATCAGGCCGTCGCGGACCTCAAGTCGATGGGAATCCGGGTCGCGATGCTGACGGGCGACAACCGGAGCACAGCCGCCTACGTCGCCGGCCAGCTCGGGCTCGACACGTTCTTTGCGGAAGTCTTGCCCGCCGACAAGGCCGCGGCGGTCGAACGGCTGCAGAAGGAAGGGCAGCGGGTCGCGATGGTCGGGGACGGCGTGAACGATGCGCCGGCCCTCGTCCAAGCGGACGTCGGCATCGCGATCGGCGCGGGCACCGACGTGGCCATGGAGTCCGCGGACATCGTCCTCGTACGGAACGACCCGAGGGATGTCGTGCGCCTGATCCGGCTGAGCCGGCTTACGTCGAGCAAGATGCGGCAGAACCTCGTCTGGGCGACTGGGTACAACGCGATCGCACTCCCCCTCGCCGCAGGGATCGGGGTGCCGGCGGGAATCGTCCTGCGACCCGAGTGGGGCGCCCTCTTCATGGCGGCCTCAAGCATAATCGTCGTGACGAACGCGCTCCTCATGCGCCGACAGGCCGTTTAGCCGTCCACGCCAGCGGGCCTCCACTACATCCCTTGCTCTTCCAGGCAACAGTCGATGACGACGATCCCATTAGGGGTCTTCTTGACCATGATCGAGTTGGCGGTCCGATTTGTAACGTCGAGAGTACCCAGCTTGACTGTCTCCTTTGCTCGGACCCGAACTTCGGCCCCTCGGCCCTTCGCCATGGTGACGCGCATGCGGTCATCGTTCAAAAGCTTCGGGGCCCTCGCCAACCGACCGAGGTTCGGTTCCATCGACCGCAACAGGCGGGGCCGTCGTCACCAGCGTGACCCAATGCTCGTTAGGAATCTCCGCTTGCCGGGCAGGGCGACTTCGGGTGGCCACAAGCGGTAACGTGGTCGTCTTCGGCGCCGGCGAAGGAGCAGAGTTTCGGATCGGAGCAGACCGTGAGGCTGACGTATCGCCCTGAGAGAAGATTCCCAGCGGTCGGACCGTTCCTCCATGTCTGTGCCAGAACTTCCTTCACGAAGTCCGTCTAGGTCTTCGACGGCGGACAGAGTGGGCACTTTCCGCTCGGATGCAGCGGCAACGGACGCACCGGCAGTGCCTTCTTGCTGCGTTTCATCAACACAACTATCCATTGGGAAGTATTTATCTGTTCCACGGAGGCGTCGGGGAGTCACTTCCCGGGAGGATAGTCGGCCCGCGGCCTTGCCGGTCGTCCCCGGATGCGCCCTCGTCCGGTCCCCGGGGGACATCTTACCTGCATGCCGACGGTTGATGTGTCCCAACTCAGAGTGCTTGCGACCGCGTGCGCTCGAATATCGTCCAACATCCATCATCCAAGTAGTGTGAACCCTGATTCATAAATGGGGGGTCCTGCCCGACGAGCCGCGCGCGCGAGCGGGGGGACGAAGCGCGATCGAAGCCACGAGGGCCGGGGCCGCAATGCTAGCAGCGCCGACGATGCAGAGGGAGAACGGGGCGACGAGGCCGAGCAGAGAGTAGTAGGCAGCATAGAGCAGGTGTCCGAGGCCGAGGGAAAACGCGAGGACCCACGCCGTCGCCGCCGCCGGAGTGCTTTCGCGGCGATGGGCGACCGCGAGGGAAAGGATGAAGGCGACCAGAAGGACGGCCGTCATCATGAACACCGGGATCGACAAGAGATTCCATAGGGCTTCGACTCCTGCGATCGCCGCCGTGAGAACCGAACCCACGAGGAGGAATTCGACCAGTCGGCGATTCTGGGGAAGGCGCCGGAGAATCGCAGGGACGATTCGCGTTCCGAAGTAGCCCGCCATCCCCACGAGAACCCCGAGTTCCGCAGCTTTCGAGAGGAGCCCCAGTCCCGTTACGCCCTCCGGCTCGACGCCGAGGGGCTCCGGCACGATGAGAACCGCTCCGTACAACACGACGAAGAAGACGGATAAGGCCACGCCGGACCACCACGCGACCCGCTCCCATCGCAGGGCGAAGGGAATCGCGAAGATCTGGACCGCGCCGGAGACCGCGAAGAACCACATGAAGGGCACTGCGCCAACATGCTCGAGAATCGCGAACCAGTGGAGGAGCCCGTCCGCGTAGAGCAGGCTTAGGCCCGCCACGAGGGCGAAACCCCGCGCCGACGTGAGGACTCCGGGTACGACGAGACCAAGGCCGACGACGAGAGTCAGGAGGAGTTCGACCGCAATCGCGATCGCGCCCGACGAGTGCACGATGGACGTGGCCTGCGTCGTCACGTGCCCGTGCACCGGCGGGGCTGCGGCTTGGGGGGCCTGCAAGATGTCCAATGCCGGGACGGCCGCGGCGAAGACGACGGCGACGAGGATCAGCGACCAGCCCACACCGACCCTCCACCCGGGCCGCGTATCCGGTCCCGCGGCCACACCTGTCCGGGGAGAAGACGCGGCAGCCACGCATCGGGCGGACGCGGACTTCGGCCATATATCTGTTGCATCTTCGCGCCGGCCTGGGCGGAAGGTGCGTTTGCCAACGACGACCGCTGATCTCAGGCTCGCGCCCCCGAACGGTTCGGATCGCAGAATAATCGATCCTTTCCCGGGTCTTTATAGGTCAGGATAATGCTCCCCGTCGATGCGGAAAATCCGGGGGGTGCGAAGGATCCGGTGACAGACGTCTGGTTGATCGCTCTCGGATTTGCGCTCATGCCCACCGGCACACTCCTCTTGTACACCACTCGAACGGAAATTCGAGATCGAGAGTCAACGGCCTTGGCGGCCTTGTCTGGCGTGGTGCTCTTTCTAGGGATCGCCCACGCGGGAACGGATGTCCTCATCGGCAATGTCCCCTTCAGGATCTTGACGACGCCCGCCCTTCCGGCCGCAACGGCCGCCACCGGCGTCCTAGCGGGGCTCGGAATCGCCTATCTCCTGTGGGCCCGATGGGGCGCTCGTGCGTCCGGCCTGCTCACCCTTTCTGTGGCGTACTTCACCGTGCACGCGGTCGCGGATGGTTTCGTTTTGGGGGATGGCTTCGCGGGGCCTTTTCCGACAGCTGTCGTCTTCACTGCCGCCCTCGTCTCCGGCCAGCTCCTCCACCGTTTTGCGGAAGGTGCCTTGATCGTCGTGCCGGCGATCCTCATTGGATGGACACCCCGGAGAACCCTCGCACTACTTTTTATCGGCCTCGTGACCGTTCCGGCGGTCTATTTGCCGATTGCTCTGTTCGCTTCGCCGCCAGACATTGTCCTCGCTGCGACGGCATGGAACGCGGTCCAGGTGTTCGCAGCCGCCGCCGAGATTGGATTCGCCGTGCCCCTCCTCGTGATTGGTCTGCTCCCGCGTGTCCTTCCGGCCCGGGGTTTCCGAGCGGCCGCGTGGGTTGCCATCGCTTTCCTCTTCATGGTCCTCATTCACCTCACGAGTGAATGAAAAGGGGGTGCCCGACAGGGCAACAGCCGGCCTGCGGGCAATCGAACACCCAGAGCCAGCCCAATCCGTCGGGAAGCAACACGGCGGACGACCCGAACTCGGAAAATTCCTTGTTACTCCTTACCAAACCGGCGCTCGGCGAGCGATTATCCGAGACCGCATATGATTTGAATGTGCATCTGGCCCCGGAGGACGACCGAATAGGACGGGGACATCGTCGTGCCGTCGACGACCATCCAGACGCGATGGCCCGACTGAGCGGGGTGTCCGAGGACCTGTTGGGCATCGAAGGTCTGCCCCCAAATCCGGAAGAATTCGCCGAGGGTGTACTCCCGCGAAACGCGGGACTCCACATGGATCGTACCCGAAGTGTCATGTGTATGGAGGGGCGCCATCCCACTCATCCCATCCGGCATATCGGGCATCGAGGAGTACTGGTCCAGCGAATGGTCCTGCCAGAGGCTCGAGTCGATGCCGATGTTCGCGGGGATCGTC
>Ga0209237_1001060_pt1 | contig 16159 bp, 15 predicted proteins | sample GraSoi013_1_40cm_2_FD_185820 | JGI IMG/M metagenome (GOLD analysis project Ga0209237, IMG submission 185820) | Grasslands soil microbial communities from the Angelo Coastal Reserve, California, USA - Sample 10_02_2013_1_40cm (SPAdes) (version 2) | ecosystem: Environmental > Terrestrial > Soil >... | reverse complement strand
GGTCTTCAGCGGGACTACTTCTAGGTTGACGTCGATATATTTACCGTCAGATTTGATGGCAATCTCTTTCTTCCTAACGGTGTCGCCACTCGTCTTGGCCCTATCTATTGCTGCGCGCAAGTTCGTCATCAATCCTTCCCGGGCCATTTTCAGAACGTTGAGGCTGGCTTTCCCGGGCGCGGGCTCGAGGAAGAGACCTGTGCGTCCGCGAAACTGGATAATCTCCAAGTCACTGTTCACGATGACGGTGGCAGGGGAGTATTTGGTCAACAAGATCCGATCTGCTTCCTTGAAGATGACCTGTTCAGGGACTAGACCTTCAATCGGCCGAGCCTCTAATCTGTTTACGTGCCCAAGTTCAATCCCGTACTTCATCGAGAAGTCGAGTGGAGTACGCGGAACCATAGGTTTCTTGGAATAGATCTTGAGCCGTTTGCTCGCTACACTGAAGATGTTGTCGAATTCCCCTATGGTCTCGAAGTCTCCGAGGACGAGGAAGCCGGTGGGTTTGAGGGCATAGTGGAATATTGGAAGCAGTTTCTTCTGCAGAGGCGGCCCGAGGTAGATTAGCAAGTTTCTACAGACGATGAGATCAAGCTTCGAGAAAGGTGGGTCGGCCGTTACGTTTTGCTTCGCGAAGATGCACATCTTCCGGATTGTCTTGTTTATCTGGTAGGAGCCGTTCGTCTTAACAAAGAACCGTCGTAGTCGTTCTGCGGAGATGGAGGGGGATGCGCTGTACACGCCCTGCCGTGCCTTTTCTAGCACGTTCTCGTTTACGTCTGTGGCGAAGATCTGGATTGGCGGCTTGACGCGGGCATTGTCCAAGTACTCGAGCAGATTCATGGCCACAGAATAGACCTCTTCACCAGTCGAACAGCCAGGGATCCATATTCTGATTGGATCTTCAGCGGACCTGCTTTTCAAAATGTTCGGAAATATCTCGGTTTTCAGAGCCTCGAGGGTAGCAGGCTCACGGAAGAACGCGGTAACGTTGATCAGAATATCTTGGAAGAGAGAGTTCAGCTCGCCAGGGTTTGTCTGCAAATACTTTAGGTAATTCTCCATCCTGTTGATCTTCAGAATGAGCATGCGTCTCAGAATTCGTCTCTTGATTGTGGCGTGTTTGTAGTCGGTGAAATCAACTCCCTTGCCTTTCCGCAAGAGGCTGAAGATCTTTTCCAGGTCGCTTTGAGGTAACAGCTCTTCTGCTTTTTCCGTCTCCAAGTACGAAACGTAGGGATGCTCACTAATCTTGGTGAGTTCCTGGGCTATCTCCTTGGGGGCGAGTATTATGTCCACGAAGCCCGCGGCGACGGCGCTACGAGGTAGATCGTAATACTTTGCTGATTTTTCGTCTTGAGCAATCGTGATTCCACCTTCCGCCTTTATGGCCTTCAGTCCCTGAACACCATCCATTGAGGTCCCGGAGAGGATCACTCCAATGGCTCGGCCCTTCTGGTCCAGGGAGAGGGATTGTAGGAAGTGATCAATGGGCATGTGCTTGCGGTCAACCTCCAACCGTGGAGTAAGGTGGAGCGCGCCCTTGGAAATGGTCATGCTGGTGTTCGGTGGGATCACGTAGACATGTCTCGGCTTCACCTGCATGCCATCGGTGACCTCGGCGACAGGTAACTTGGTTGTCTTGGAAAGAAGTTCGGTCAAGAGACTCTTGTATGTGGGGTCTAAGTGTTGTATCAGGACCAGTGCCATGTTGATGTCTTGGGGGAGCTCTCGAAGGAGTTGAGTGAAGGCTTCGAGCCCGCCCGCAGAGGCACCAATGCCCACGACTGGGAAGGACTCATCTACGGACGTGGCGTGGTCAATAGTCTTCGCCTTCCGATGAGGTGCCGATTGTATTGGTCTGAACCGGCGTCCTTGCCTACCGGCAGGGCTCTTTGTCTTGCTCCGTGATCTTTTGCGGTCGACGAGTTCTTGGGCCATACAGAGAGCGCTTGAGGATACTTCTCGCCGTGAGCGTGGGCTTAGCGGAATATAAAAGAACAACCCACACCCCTATATTGCATCAATTGGATGAGCAATGGACTTTCGCCTTCCGCCCCAGTTCTAGTTGGTACAGTTGGTTACGCAAGCAGAAGCAAAGATTCACCGAGTCGGCCCGCGCCACACCATCTACCTAGCTAAAGATCTGGTGGAAGATAGCACCTTCCCATTCCAAGCCAACGAAGATCTCACGGTAAGGATTGAAGGAGGCGCTTTGATAATAGACAAGACCGGAAAGAGTGGCTGACATGGAAGCACTCCCAAGTCGTAACCAACATGTGATGGAGACCCTGGATAATCTCAAGTTTTCTCCTATCGCTTCAAAGGCGGAGAGGATTCGCCAGATGTTGAGCGAAATTCATGAGGCAGAAATGTTAGAGTCACGTATACGACATATGCCGAAGAGTGAACACGCTATTCTCCTCTGGGAGGAAAAAAGCTTCCTCGACATTGTGCTGTCGGAATTCTTTGACCCTGGTGTGACTGGAAAAGCTGCCAAAGGACTCCTCTCTGCGAAACCGGCGAACATCGAATCCCTAAGCAACTTGTTGCTTGAGGAAGTGTCGGGTCTGGACAGGCAGACGGCTGCGAGGAAGATAAGAGACTGGATGTTCCAGGTTCACTCAACGAACAAGTCCAACCTTCCGACCAGGATTGCAGTGGAGGACTATTCCTGGCTTCTTCAGAATGGCTCGGCCAAGGGACTCTTGGAGGTGGAGCAAAACATCGGGCTCAGGGTTAGAGAGAATATGACGATACTTTGTGGGTATGACGTCTCGAACGTGGTTGACCCCAAGCAGTTAGACAAGGTAATGGGGTTCCATGGTTATGCGATCATGGACCATCCGTTCAGAGTGTACAGGAGAGCAGGAGATTGATCTTGGCCTGCGAGGCATGTACCGGCTTAGACGCAGCCTAACACGCGTAAACTCTCTCGAGTTCTGAAGTCTTCTTGTTGACGTAGGAAGGTTTTTTGGCCATTCGGATGGTGTATAAAATGTTATATACGTATCATACGGACTAAAAACCGAGCTGACCTATTAGGAAGTGCTTTGGCCGTGCCCAAATTCATGCTTAGTATGAAAGAAAAGCCGTTCGCCGAAATATCTTCTGAAGCAAAGAATAGAGGCGTGACAGTCCAAGAACTGTTGAGGGCCGTAATTGTGCCAGAATGGGCTAGGGAAAATCTGCAGCCCTCCAATATCCCACAGACTTCGATGCAAATTACACCCAACCAGACCAAGCCCTCCATGTCCTCCAGACAACGAGACTCGAAGCTCGCAATCACCGTCGGCCAGCTAAGGACCTAGTCAGGAGATGCTCCGCCGGAAAAATGAGCCTACGCGAAATTCTGCGCAAGCATGTGCAGACCTCTCTGAGGGAGGTGAATAGATGAAGAAAGTCAAACCTGGTGATAGAGTGTGGGTCAAAACCCCGCGGGCAGTAGTAGAACGTAAGGTTGGAACAGTAATCGCTGCTAGGAAAACGCCCAAGGGCGTTCGGTACCTTGTAGAATGGGAAGTTGACTTGTTAGAGCGCCCGAATGGACACCACCCCGGATACCTCGCCCACGAGATCGTCCCAGCAAATTGAAGGGTCGCTTGATGAAGATCGAAATGTCTCTTCGTTGAGCAGTGAAAGCAGCTGAGCTTCCGTGCCCCCGAAAGTCATGCATATTCATAGAGTAGTCAATCCGTAATGAGTAATTTGTGAACTCAAGAAGTTCAGCCGGCTACCTTTGGCCGCTTTTCCCGTGTTGTCGGAGCGTTTAACCATGCTATTACCGTGATACTTTCTGCTGTCACTTCTGAGGCATGGCTATCAAGCAAAAGGCGGTGGTGGCGTCCGTTGGTGATGGGCATCTCTTCCAAACAGGGTGTCCCGGTCGTCGTCTCGACCCTGGGATCCCAACTGCGTCGAACGTCGACCTTACGACTGCTCCCTTCCGGGCCTCGCCGGATTCGACCGTGAGAAGGTAGCAACCCTCTCTTCAGAGAGTGCTCCTCCGCCGCCGACCTGTTAGGGCAGAGTTTCATTGTTGACAGCCTGGTCTTCTGCCTGGTCGAGGCTACCGCTCACCAGCGTTACCGGACTCCCGCATAGGTCGATTTCGGGTAACAGGAAACGACCAGCTTCCCAGTCCCCCACCACCGCCCAAACAGACCGCGCCGAAACAGTCGATATAAGAATACTGGGCAACGTTTTGGGATGATTCCATGTGTTTTCGTTTGAGCCTTGCAGCAGGGTCGATTATGTCTAGTCGGCCTGCGTCAAGCAGGAACCCTCAGGGAACACCAGGGTGGCTGAAGCCTGTCTCAGGTGCTGGATGCGAGATTTCAGCAGGAGTCCGGATTCGAGATACCCAGACCAGCGTAACGATGGGAATTGCAATAGCCGGGAAGAAGCAGTAGCCGAAATACGTGCCCGCCTGAACAAAGTAACACTTCCAAACGGAGAGAGAGTCACAGCCCTCGGGGTAAACCGTGAGAGCATCGAGGGCCCACCAGGCCCAAAACAGGATTCCAGGGATTGCGAAGCAACTGAGACCGACAAGAGCGCGGCGATGGGTGGGTATCTGCCCTCGTCTGCGCAAGAGTCCGACGACGATCAGGACAAGGCTTGCCACTGTAAGGCCCAGCGAGATCTGTGCCACGAACACGGATAACTTGGCTTGGGCAAGGAGGTCGCCCGTATCGATCATAAGTGATACCGGGAAGAGCCAATATGCAAAGACCAGTTCCAAGGCTAGGCTGGCGAATACGAAGCGTTGATCCAATTCTGCCTTGAAGGGGATAGCCTCTGTTGATAATAGTCGTTGCGGGTCTGCGAGGCAGCACTCTCTAACCTATGACTTGCTGATGCTAGTCCTTTTACATGGACGCTTTTCTGAACCAAGAGCTATGGACGACGAAGAAACAGAGCTCGAAGAAGGCGAGTCAGAAATCGGGGAGACAGCCCCCGAGACCCCCGAACGAGTAGCGTCAAGCAGGACTCTCGTCGACATACCTGTTATTCCCTTTGAGCCACCAACTACAGGAAGCGGGCATGATATTGGAGAAAAACAGGGGAAGCTTCGTACCGCGATTCTTGAACGAGTTTCACAAAGTGAGCTTGCGAAGTTTAAGGAGGCGTTGAAGGGGCGTCTTGTAACAATAACGTTGGGATTCTTTCTCTGGAAAGGCTCGACAAAGACAACGAACACTAGGGCTGTGAAAGACTTGGACAATCTGATGAAGATAATTTTCGACGTCCTAGGGAAGGGTCAGCAAGGATTGGGTCTGCTGGAAGAGGACAGCTACATCTGCGAAGTCTACGCGAAGAAAGAGCTGGTAGAGGATCAGGCGGAGGAAGGACTCAGGATCATAATAGAAGAATACGAAGACGAAGTAATGCAAAAAGTGCTAAAGGAGTTTTATTCGAAGAAGAGCAAGGTATCTGCCTAGAGCGGCGGAGCAGTATCGTTCAACTTCTCCTTGGGGAGTTTTGCCCATTTGAGAAACTCCGCACTAGGCTTCTCCTCCTCGTAGAGTTCTTTTCGACGACACTCCAAAGGATTAGGCTCCTTTCGAGCAAGTTCCGCAGCCGTGATGACTTTATGCCCCACCTTTTCAGCGGACTTTCTCACTGGTTCAAGGAACTTGTACCAGCCCTCGTCCCTAAGCAGATGATGGTCTATGACCAGAGTTTCGACCTCTTTTGCGATCATTTCCATATGAACTAATGCTGTTCGGAAGAATTCCTCGCCTATTCGAAATCCTTGCAGATACGTAGGTGGTCCTCCCAAGATCACTAAACTAGGTTTTTCGTCAAGTATGACTTTGACAGTTTCTTTCGAGACTGGCCCTTGAACGTCAGGCGCGAACACGATTTTTTCATCTGACTTCTCTATCATGCAGGGTAAGACCCATCCAAGGCCTGACTCATCCTCACCGTGCGGCTGTGGGGGAGGGAAACGGATAGTTGTTTTTCCAAACTCGAATGTTCGGTTGTCTGCAGTCTCGAATTTCTCAGCCCACTTTTCGGCGGACTGTTTGAACATCCAACCCCGACGACGCTGTGCCGTGTTGATGTTGCTTCGAAAGTCCTTGGCGAGGACAATCTTACCACTGTACGTCTTCTCTGACAGTTCAGGACTGCTTCCAAGCCAGACAGGGTCGAGGTAGTTGGGGGTATGATGATCGTTGTGATAATGAGAAATCGTTACGACCTTGGCCTTGGCAGCGGCCTCGTTGATTCTCTCGCGAGCCTCATCCCTCGCTTTGAACTCTCGAGGATGGGGCATCAATCGGAACCTGGGACCCAAGGCTACGCCAGCGTCTAACAATACCGTCACGTCCCGAGTTCGCACCAGAGTACACATTGAACGGACGCCGAGACTTTCGAACGCCAAGGGCGTGACTGTTATCGGAGCCGAGGACGAGTTCTCCCAATATCCTCAAGATCAAAGGTCTGTAGATTAATCGCACTATGCGCCATTTTCATAGATGTGTAATTGTCACCGAGTTTGTTACGGCTCGGTTGGACTCAGTTATTATCCCCCTATGGCCAAACGTTCGACGAGAGTTAGCCTCCGAATTGTCGCAACGAGTCTCGGACCCGAATCACCCTTACTGTCACTATTGTGAGGAGTCGACTTATCATGAGTACGACCCATACTTTCATGCTTGGGTCTGTCAGACTTGCTTCGGAGGAATGATTCGTGTGGACAAGAAGGACCCGCTCTCAGTCATACGAGCAGAACTAAACAGTCTTGCGCTGCACGTCGCCAAGAGTGGTTATAATGCAGAGGTAAAGGGGAAACTTAGGGAAGCTGCTGCGCGACTTCAAAAGCTCGGGGAACAGCCGTAGACCGCCCTTCTGCTTACCAATAATTATTGCCGGGGTCCAGACTTACAACCCTCGACTTTCATTCCGGAAATGAGACGACAAACATCGGTCTAACAGAACGGTTTTATTCATTCACTGCCATCCCCGAAATCGGGTCCGATGACTTCTCTGGCCCAGCGGACACGTCCTAAGGGACTGGATGAAGTGGATCTTGAGACCCTTAACTACGGGCAAGAATGAGTGAGGACCCATCTAGATCGGAACCACCCAAAAACACAACCGCATGACCGTGAGACCAGCGGGACAATGAAGCAAGAAACCGAGAAGCTAGACGCAGTCTCTAGCAAAAGATGGCTAGTCCTCGGCTCAGTCCTGACCTCCCGCGTTATCTACACCATCAACTGGTTCAACATCGCCCCGCTACTCGGTGCGACGGGTCTCATCGCTCTCGGACTAAGCATTGATCTGCCGTCTCAAGGGCTTCTCACGTCTTCATTTCTACTGGGCGCAGGAATATTTCAGATTCCCGCAGGAATCGTCTCGGCGAGATGGGGGCCGAAAAACACTTCTCAACTAGGAATGTTGATTCTTTCACTCTCTGGAATAGGAGAAGGACTCTCCCCGAACTTCCCAGTACTTCTAGTGTCAAGATTTCTGCTAGGACTCGGAGCTGCCCTATTCTTCGCACCTGCGATAGGGATCCTCACACCCTTGTTCCGCCAAGAAGAGGAGGGGCTAGTCTTGGGTCTTTACAATAGCTGTTTCAACATTGGGGGAGCGATCGGGCTGTTCGGCTGGGTCCTAGTCACAGACTTCCTCGGATGGCGAGGTGGCCTGGTGCTAGGCGGTATCATTGGTGTGATCTCGGTCTTGATCGGACAGGTTGTTATTCCTCGCGACAAGGTGATCCCGCGAACTCAAAGGCGATCAATGAGACCCGTTTTCAGGAATCGAAACATCTGGCTCATTGCTTTCGGGGTCCTAGGTTTTTGGGGAGCAATCTTCTCATCGTCCACGTTTCTTGAAGCCTACACGAAAGATGTCTACGGAATTACTCCATACATTTCTGGGTTGATGGCTTCAACGATCATGTTCGCAAGCATATTCGGCGGGCCATTTGGAGGCTACATGTCCGATCGTCTCAGAAGACGAAAGTTCTTCATCCTGGTCCCAGGGATGCTTGGATCTTTGGGAATAATCCTATTTGGGGTCTTTCAGCCACTTGAGCTCTGGCTCCTCATACCTCTCGTCGGGTTCCTAGATGCTATCGTCTTCTCCACAATGTACGCTAGCGCAAGCCAGTACCCGGACGTAGGTCACGAGTATGCTCCTCTCGGAATAAGCATAATCAACTCTGTCCAGATACTCGGCAGCTTTCCAATCCCGATAATCTTCACATTTCTCGTAAATAACTACGGGAAAAACTACACTCCTGGATGGTTTTTCATGGGAGGGTTGGCCTTGGCAATGATGCTCCTGATCATAGGCATTAAGGAGCCTTTCAAAGCAAATTCGGACACATCAAGATAGCCTGTAAAGTTCGTCTTGCGGGACCGCGACGAGATCCAGTTTCTTGCCTTCCTTCAAGAGGAAGCGTCCCTTGGCCCGGGGTCTGACTCGGCCAACCTCGGAGACCTTTATTCCCCGATTCCTCAGAGATTTCATGACTCGTCCTGCACTGTTTGGTCCCACTGCTACAAGCAGGCATCCAGAACTCATCAGCTTCAACGGATCCAAATGTAGTTCCGAGCAAATCTTCGAGGTTTCCGTCGCCAAAGGAATCCGATCAGCCCAAACCTCTATTCCCAAACCTGAAGCTTCAGCCAATTCCCACAAACCGTTCAAGACTCCGCCTTCAGTCGGGTCGTGCAGGGCGTGGACCCCCGCTATCTTCGAGATGCCCATTGCTTCTTCGACTATGCTGATATGCTTCGCGAGACTCTGAGCCTTCCGGATCGTCTCGCGTTTCATCCCCGTCAGTCGTGTTAAGTATTCAGATGCGAGGATCGCAGTCCCCTCTATCCCCGCAGTCTTCGTCATCAATATCCAGTCACCAATACGCATGTTTGCCGAGCTGAGGACCTTGCCTCCAATCTCACCGACCATGAATCCCGCAATGAGGGGTCTGTCCAGACCCCGGGTCACCTCGGTGTGTCCGCCCGCGACCGTGATTCCGAGACTTCGTGACGCCTGATCTATTCCGCTCATTATTCTCGCTAGAGCCTTCTCACTAGTGCCCGGCGGGAGAAGCAGCGTACAGACGTACCATACTGGCTTAGCTCCAGTCGCGGCGATGTCGTTAGCGTTGATGTGAACGGAATGTTCACCGATGTGCTTCGTCGTCCCAGTGACCGGGTCGGCCGTCAAAACAACGAGCTTCTTCCCAAGCCTCACGACGGCCGTATCTCTGCCAATTCCCGGACCAAGAATAAGCCCAGGGTTCCATTTACCACCGTGAGAATATACAGCCCTCACCATAGAGTCAGGCGGAATCTTCCCAATCCGAAAAGAACCCGAACCACTCCCTCTTCGCGTCAATGATAGCCGGCCAACCGTAGTCTGACTCTCTCATTGTTAGAGGTATTGGTCGGTCTGAGGTCGCAGCAGTAATCTATTATTGCGCGACGCGAAGGGTGTAGGCGTGCAGAGTGAAGGGTACGTTCTTCAAGAGCTCATTCAAGATGTCGATGGTATAATCAGAGGATATTCGTCTGAGTCCGAAACCCTTCTGCATCTCAAACCCGTCCTTGAGAAGCTCGTAAGCTCGCCGGCTTCCGTCCCAGCTAAAGCCTTCACTCCCCGCAAAGACCGGTTCGCGATGAATCTTCTCCAAATGCCAGAGGACGAAGCGTATTCAATCATCGGTGGAGTCTGGCACCCCGGCCAAACTACCCCGATTCACGACCACCTCACTTGGGCCTTGATAGGAGTCTATGAAGGGGAAGAACGAGAAGCGCTCTTCCGTAGAACTGACGACGGTTCAAATCCGAGACTCGCCAAGATTGAACCGGTCAGCGAGAGGGTCCACAAGAAGGGACAAGTGACAGTGCTCGGTCACAAAGGCATACATCGAGTCGACAACATCTCCCTGAGACCCACTTTTAGCGTACACGTCTATGGCAGGGACATCGGGAACGCTAAGCGTCACAGCTACGACCCGGTTACGGACGCTTCGTCTCTGGGTACTGCAATGTCCTACGCGACCAAGAAAGATTCTAGCCGGTCAACTGTCCGCCCGTCGCCCGCCAAACCTGCCGCCTGGGCATCTTTCAGGGACTAGGCTGGCGTATGGTTTATCTCGGAATGAATTGGCCCCCTTTCCCCTCGGAATTTGATCTAACATGTCGGAAATACCAATCATTATCCTGAGAGAAGGCACCCAGAGATCTAGAGGGAAGGATGCTCAGAGGAGCAATATCATGGCCGCCAAGGTCCTGGCCGAAACCGTCCGTTCAACTATCGGCCCGCGTGGCATGGACAAGATGATGGTTGGTAGCATAGGAGACATCGTCATAACGAATGACGGTGCAACCATCATGAAGGAGATGGATGTTCAGAATCCTGCAGCCAAGATGCTTGTTGAGGTCGCCAAGACTCAGGACAGCGAGGTAGGGGACGGAACCACAACCGCTGTCGTTCTAGCTGGCGAGCTACTCTCCGGTGCTGAAGGACTCTTGGATCGAGATGTTCATCCTAACGTAATCATAGACGGCTACAGAGCCGCCGCAGAGAAAGCTCAAGAAATTCTTGACGATCTAGGCGTCAGCATTAAGCCCGACGATGATGAGGAATTGAAACGGATCGCCCTCACATCCCTTAACACGAAAGGAATTTTTGGCTCACAGGAGCATTTCGCGGACTTGGCCGTCGAGGCTGTGAAAGATGTGATGGAAAAGAGTGGGACCAAGATTACTGCAGATATCGACTTCATCAAAGTGATGAAGAAGCATGGAAAGAGCCTCTCTGACACTGAACTCGTCAGCGGCATCGTCATCGACAAGGAAATCGCCCATTCTCAAATGCCTAGAAGCGTAAGCAACGCCAAGATCGCGCTACTCAATGCCAAGCTGGAAATTGAAAAGACAGAGATGGACGCAAAGATCAACATAAACAGGCCTGAGGAAATGGAGCTCTTCCTTCAAGAGGAAGAGAATCTTCTCAATGCGATGGCTCAACAAGTCGCCGATAGCGGTGCGAACGTTCTATTCACGGAGAAGGCAGCTGACGATGAAGTCCTATCAATTCTAGCGAAAAAGGGAATTCTCACGGTGAAAAACGTGAGTAGCGGAGACATGGAGAAACTGGCAAAGGCAACAGGCGGAAGCCCCGTTGGCACACTGAAGGATCTCTCAAAGGCAAGTCTAGGTCAAGCCAAACTTGTGGAAGAAGTGAAGATCGGTGACGACAAACTCGTCTATGTTCGGGAGGCAAAGAATCCGAGGGCAGTAACAATAATGATACGTGGCGGGTCAGAGCATGTTGTGGACGAGGCGGAAAGATCCCTGCACGACGCGCTTTGCGTAGTCAGGAATGCGCTTGAGGATGGCAAGATAGTCGCGGGCGGAGGCGCCCCCGAAGCGGAGCTTTCCAAGCGACTGAAAGATTTCGCGACCAAAGCTGGTGGGAGGGAGCAGCTCGCGATCAGAGCCTTCGCGGACGCTTTGGAAGCGATACCCGTTGCCATCGCTCAGAACGCAGGAATAGATCCCATCGACATAATGGTTGATCTCAGAGCTAAACACAACACTCCGGCTAACAAATGGTTCGGAGTCAACGTGTACACCGGAAAGACCGCTGACATGTGGAAGCTGAACATTGTTGAGCCGCTGCGAGTGAAGAAACAAGTTGTAAGATCAGCTACAGAAGCCGTAACAATGTTGCTTAGGGTCGACGACGTAATCGCATCAAAGGGCGGTGGATCCGGCGGTGGCGCTGGCGGTCCTCCTGGAGGAATGCCTCCGGGCATGGGTGGCGGTATGGGTGGCATGCCGCCTGGCATGATGGGCGGAATGTAGGCCGAGACGAAGCCAGACTAGAATTTCAGCCATTGTTGACCAGTCAGAATCCAAGGTGGGACTACGCACAGCGTAATCGAAAAGTCAGGTCTGCCCATCGCACGGAATCAGTTCTTGGGAACGACCTCAGCAAGACTCAGCCATCGGTAACGAAGCGTGACGGTTCAGTGCGCAGGAATCGGCAATTTGCAGCACAAAAAATAATCTAGAGGATAATTCATCCTGCCAGTGATGTGGAATCTAATTTCCTAGGTTCTTGCGGAAGAACTCTGTTATCGCATTGTAGCAGTGGACTCTGTTCTTGAACCGAAGCACATCGTGACCTTCGTCTTCGTAGACCACATAGTCTACTTTCACGCCTCCCTCGCGGAGGTCTTTTACGAGCTGGGCTGATTCTGGTTCAGGAACCCTCGGATCGTGCTTTCCTTGAAGAATCATGAGAGGAGCGGATAGTTGGTTCATGTAGGTCTTCGGTGACCGTTCGACAAGGAAGTCCTTGTCCTTCACCGGATCCCCGAGCGACAGTCGGAAGTATGTCTGCCAGGTCGGGGGGATACGCGATACCCAGGTCGGAAGATCGTAAGGACCGAACATGTCAACGGCTGCCTTCCATAACTCAGGATGTCTCGAGGCTAGCGTCAAGGTCATGTATCCTCCATAAGACCTTCCCACAACACCTCGGTGCTTGGAATCGATCCTCGGGTCTTTCTCTAGGCGTTTGAGACCCTCGACGTGGTCAAGAACGTCTTTCCCGCCCCAGTCCTTGTCAACCCACTTCATGTAACGCATGCCGTACCCAGTGCTTCCCCTAACATTCGGAACAAAAACTGCGAACCCATTGAGGGTCAGATATTGAATGAGCGGCATCGAGAACCAGGTAAAATCTGGCCTCTCCTGTCCCTGAGGACCTCCATGGACATACTCGACTAGAGGTCTCGGACCCTTGTATCCGAGTTTGGAAGAAGGCAAGTAGAGCCGAGCAGAAACTCTTAATCCGTCAAACGAAGTGTAGCTAGCATCTTCGCCAGCGGAAAGATACTCATCAGGAATGCCCAGAACCTTCTCGCTGGAAAGACGCTCTGCCGCAACTTTCTCTCCTATCGGGATGTGATAGATCTGGGATGGACTGTTGGCTTTGGTGAACGAGAAGACGTACTCGGCTTGCAGGGGTTTTTCGTTCTTGATCTGCCACTCAAGTCCCAGGACTACGCCGTCCGATAGAGGTTGGTTTCCAATGAGTACTCGTTCGACTTCGAAGGTTGGAGGCGTTCCACTGTGAAATCGTCCTTCATAGGCCCATGAAGCGCCATCGATATTGTATTCCAGGACAAACACGTCGCCCTTCACCCTTCTCACACCGGCCATTTCGCCCACGCCGGAGTGTCGCAATCCCTTGATCGGTACATCGATGGGTTTCGAAGGATCGTCCAGCGAGAGATACGTGAGGCCGCCATTGTCATGAAAAATGGTCGATTCGAAAAATAGTCCCTTATTGTTATCGACAAAACTACACCAGCCTATGCCCGTCAGAGGCACCTGTTTTCCGTCTCGCTGGTCGAGAGGAACTCCATAGAGCAGCTTCCTCGTGGTCATTCCTTCCTTCCAATAGTACAAGACTACATCCCCGGCTGTGTATCCATCCGCCAGAATCACGGTAGAGTGGTCGGAACTCACACCGTTGCATGCGTTGCCATAGATGCTTGTGCCAAGAGATTTGACTTCGCCAGTCTCCAGGTTCACCATGAGACATTCGATGTCCGGGGTCTTACGATTGTCTCGGAAGAAGTAGGCGATGTTTTTCTCTTTGTCGCAGTGGACGCATGCTATCTGCTCGTCCCGATACTTGTTTCCGAAGAGTGGCTCAGGTATGCCTCCGCCAAGGGGGATCAGGTTTGGCTGATAATTCTCGTCCCCCAACTTGTCAATCATGACCAAGACCTTGCCAAGTTTAGGGAGAACATGGAAGTTGTCGCCAGGCATTATGTGAGGATTCACCAATGCTAGCCCGCCTGGGAGTAGAGGCTCGGGGATGCTTCCACTGCTGGCGATAGAATACAGACTAAGCGTGCCTGCTAAGTCAGATAGAAAATAGATCCGATCGCCCACGATCTGAGGTTCAAGAAGCAACCGGGCTGACAGGAGGGATTCGATAGGGAACTGAGTCTTACTAATAGTCGGCTTCTCAAGCATCTCAGTAACAGTCAAGAGTTAGACCAGAAGCAGGCGAGAAGGGTCCCGCCTATCAATCTTTTCGACTCTGAAAGACTAATTCGCCCGGGAATGTTTAAAATGATGGGACCCGCTGGTTTTGGATAACGCTGGGTCCGTTTGAGCAAAGAACTGAAAAAACTGCCGGAAGTCAAGGTGTTCGGCAAGTGGCAGTCGGCCGGGATAGAGGCCAACGACCCTGGACTCAAGCGCTACATATCTACAAGACCCATCCTTCTTCCTCACACTAGTGGCCGCCACGAACATGGACGGTTCCGCAAGTCAACCATCAACATTGTCGAGCGTCTAATCGACGACATGATGAGGCCGGGCGTCGCAGGCGGGGCCAAAGCGCGAGCGAGTAGCATTGTCAAAAACGCCATGGACATCATCGCTATCAGGACCAAGAAGAACCCGATCGAGATACTCGTTAGAGCGATCGAGAACGCCGCGCCAGCTGAGGATGTAACAAGAATCGCCTACGGAGGCATCGTTTACCCAATATCAGTAGACATCGCTCCCCAGAGGAGAGTAGACATCGCCCTGAGATACATTACGAACTTGTCGCGTCAAGCATCTCACAACAACCCCAAAACGGTTGACGAATGCCTTGCCGATGAGTTGATTCTTGCCGCAGCACGTGACCCGAAGAGCGCCTCAGTCAAGAAGCGCGACGAGATAGAGCGTATCGCTCTAGCCTCTCGCTAACCTACAGTTCTTAGCGAACTTTTCTTGTTTTTGTTCCGCCAATAATCTGCGGCTAACAGCACCCCTCCACCAATGAAAACTCCGAGAAGCATCGCCGCCAGATAGCCGTTCACAAAATATTGCAGCCACGGCGCTTTGCGCAAGATCCAATCTTGCTGGTAGGCATTGGACCTATACTCGGCGGAGAGACCGTACACGAAGAAGACGATGAGTCCAAACTGCGCGAAGATCACGACGTACCCGCGCTTCAACGTCACACTTCCCCCCAGAAGGATTAGCCCAGTCGATGAAATTTGTTCGTATAATAGCTTCATGACAATTTCAATGGCTGAACTTACGGCAGGGAGTCCCATCTTTATAGGCCGCCGGCCGAGCCCGACTGCATCTTGGCTACCTTAGAGAAAACTGATCCTCCCTCATCGTCTCTTAGTTCCGCCATCGAAAGAGCCGGAACTCTCCTCCAGAACGGTGCTATGGATCAAATAGAAGGGTATCGAGCGCGCTTCGAGACCCTAGAGGGGATGTATGAGCGGGTCTTCGCCAGCATCATTAAGTCAAACTTTGATCCGAAATCCGCTCATGAGACCGCGAGGAAGTTTTTTGGAACCGACAAAGTCTCGTTCGCAGCTGTTGACGGGACTGAGTATGCTCGTCCTCTCTTCGACCTCGTCGTCTTCTTCGGAGGGTCCTACGCAGCCCGCGGTACGATAAGATACGCCGACAACGGGCCACCGACAGTCGAGTACGAGGACCACTTTCTCAAGAGCGGCCGAGCGCTATCCAGCTGCGTCCCAGTATACGTGAACGAAGTCCCTGAGATAGACCAGAGCTTCATACAGCCGGGGGAGGTCTCGGAGATCTCGCTAACAAGACCTCTTACTGACGAGGCGATTGCAAACAATTCCACAGTCGCCAACTGGATCATGACCTTCTCCGAATTCTACTTGGCCTATCGACTCGCACGCGAAGAGAACGGACCGAGAATCCTCCTCTTGGACAGAAGTCTGGCAACTATGCTTGCAAGTCTAATCTATGATACTTCAAGGAGAAAACTCTGGACTACCAATGGCGCCCTCTTCGGGCTCGAGGTAGATGGCATCCCACTAGACGTCAATGATCTCGCGTATGCCAGGCATCGCCTGGATAATCCTCTACTCGACTTACCGCCCGCACGAGGTGACTATCTCAGATATCGATGTCTTCTTGAGATTGAAAAGAGCGGCCCGCTAACCCTCGCGGCGCTCTGTCCGAAACTCGGAATCAAGGAGGATGACAGACAGAAACGCGTCCAGCGATTCCTCGAGAAATCTGTCAAGGAAGGATTCCTCGAAGAAACTGTCGGAACCTTCTCACTGAAGGATCGATATCGAAAGACCTGGCCTAGGATTCGTAAGCTT
>Ga0209237_1001056_pt1 | contig 16182 bp, 15 predicted proteins | sample GraSoi013_1_40cm_2_FD_185820 | JGI IMG/M metagenome (GOLD analysis project Ga0209237, IMG submission 185820) | Grasslands soil microbial communities from the Angelo Coastal Reserve, California, USA - Sample 10_02_2013_1_40cm (SPAdes) (version 2) | ecosystem: Environmental > Terrestrial > Soil >... | reverse complement strand
CGCCTCGGTGATGCGGGCGCCGTTCAGGAAGGTGCCGTTCGAGGACCCGGCGTCCTTGACCTTCACGCCGCCGTCGGTGAGGGCCACTTCGGCGTGCCGGCGGGAGATCGTGGGATCGTAAATCGGGACGTCGCTCGTCACCGCGCGCCCGACGACAATCGTGCGACCAGGTTGCAGGTCGATGGACTGCTCGCCCGTCGTGCTCAGCAGCTTAAACACAAGCGGAAAATATAGACGCCGAGGCGCTCAGACGCTAAGCACGCGCTTTCGCCAGCGCCAGAGCGCGGAGCACGGCTTGTGCCTTGGCTTCCGTCTCCGCGAACTCGTGGGCCGGATCCGAATCGGCCACGATGCCGGCGCCGGCCTGCACCACGACGCGGTCCGGGCGCACCAGCGCGCAGCGGATGGCGATCGCGGTGTCCAGATTCGCGGCTCCCCAGCCGACGTAGCCCACCGCGCCGGCATACGGCCCGCGTCGCTCGGGCTCGAGCTCGTCGATGATCGCCATGGCGCGCACCTTCGGCGCACCGGTGACGGTGCCAGCGGGAAAGCAGGCCTTGAACACGTCGAGCGCGTCGTAGCCGTCGCGGAGCTGCCCGCGCACTTCGCTCACGAGGTGCTGCACGTGGGAGTAGCGCTCGATCGTGAGCAGGTCGGTGACGCGCACGCTGCCGAACCGCGCCACCCGTCCGACGTCGTTCCGGCCCAGGTCCACGAGCATCATGTGCTCGGCGCGCTCCTTCTCGTCGGCGAGCAGCTGCTGGGCGAGCGCCTCGTCCTCCTCGCGGGTGCGGCCGCGCGGACAGGTGCCGGCGATGGGCCGCACGGTGACCTCGCTCCCCTCCACCCGGACCAGCACCTCGGGCGAGCTGCCGACGATGGCGAAGTCGTCGAGCGCGAGGTAGAAGAGATAGGGAGCCGGATTGAGGGCGCGGAGGTAGCGGTACAGGAGCAGGGGATCGACCGCGCCGCGGACTTCCTGACGGCGCGACAGCACGGTCTGGAACGTGTCGCCCGCGGCGATGTACTCGAGCACGCGCGCGACGTCGCGCTCGAACGCGTCGCGTGGGTAGCGCGACTCGGTGACGACGGGGGGCAGGCTGTTCCGCAGGGCGAGCGGCGCGAGCCCGTGCCGCTGGCCGAGGCGCCCGACCAGGTCGTCGAGCCGCTGCTCTGCCGCGTCGTACAGTCGCAGCCGCTCCGCCGGCCCCGCGCGCGGCGGGACCTCGACGTTCGCCACCACGATCGCTCGCCCGAACAGGTTGTCCAGGATGACGAGCGTGTCGGCGATCATCATGACGGCATCCGGCACGTCGAGCGTGTCGGCGGGGGGATGCGGCAGGCGCTCGACGGTGCGTACCAGGTCGTAGCCCAGGTAGCCCACGGCGCCGCCGGTAAAGCGCGGCAGGCCCGGCACGGGCGCCGCGGGCAACGCCCGCAGGCGCTGCGCCAGGTGTCCGATGGGGTCTTCGGTCTCGCCGGCGGGGTGCCATCCTGTCGTCCCGGTCCAGCGGTCGGCGCGGTACCGCCACACCTCGCGCGGCTCGGTCCCGAGGAAGGTGTAGCGGGCCCAGCGCTCTCCACCCACGACCGATTCGAGGAGGAACGCGAACGGCGGCCGGGCGACCTTCACGAACGCCGCGAGCGGGGTGTCGCCATCCAGCACCACCTCGCGCAGCACGGGGACCATGCCGCCCCGCTCGGCCCGGGCCAGGAAATCGGCGCGGGTGTCGCTCATTCGCGGCGAGGCGGGGTACACCGGGCATGGACCATTGCCCGGGACTCGCCGCCCTCGCCCTCGGCGTGCTCGTCGGTGCGGCGCCGGCCGCCGCGCAGGCGTGGAACTCGGATGCGGCGCTCGCGCTGGCGCGCCGCGGCGTCCTGCGCCGCGGCGGTGCGGTGGCGGACTCCTCCCTCCACGACTACAAGGCCCACGCTCACGGCTTCCTCTTCTTCCTCGGGGCGTTCGGGCAGGGGCTCGCCGATCCGCCGCGGCTCGTCAAGGCCGACCAACTGGAGCTGGAAGTGTACTGGAAGGCCCCGGCGAGCAGCAAGCAGCGCGTCATCGGATGGCGCGACCAGGCCCAACTCCCCACCGACATCAACTACCACCGCGACCATCTCGGCATCATCCAGAACAATTTCGGCGCCGCGATGCGCCTGGGCGAAGGGGACGAGGTGCGGGACGTGCCTCACCCGCTCTCCGCGGCGGGCCCGGACATCTACGACTTCGCGCTGGGCGACACGACGACCATTCTGCTGCCGGAGCGCGAAGTGCGGGTGGTGACCCTGCGGGTGCGTCCCAAGGATTTCGGCCTCCCCCGCATCGTCGGCACGCTGTACCTGGACGTCGAGACCGCGGACCTCGTACGCATGACGTTCAACTTCACACCGCGCTCCTATCTGGATGCCGAGCTCGAGGACGTGAGCATCGTGCTCGACAACGCGTTATGGGAACGGCGCTACTGGCTGCCCTACCGGCAGGAGATCGAGATCCGGCGTCGCGCGACGTGGCTCGACGTGCCCGTGCGCGGCATCATCCGCGCCCGCTGGGAAATCGACGGCTACGTGCTCAATCTCGGGCTCGCGAACAGCTGGTTCGCGGGCGACGAGATCACGTTTCTGCCCAAGGCCGAGCGCGATTCCTTCCCCTGGAAAGAGCCGCTCGGCGCCGCGCTCCAGGACATCGCCGAGCCGGTGCGTCAGAACGACCTGGAGCGCGTGCGTGCGGAAGTGGAGCAGATCGCCGGCCGCCGCGTCCTCACCGGTCTCAAGGGCCGCCGGCTCGGTGTGCGCGGCGTGTCCGACCTGCTGCACGCGAACCGGGTGGAAGGGCTCGCGGCGGGCGCCGGGGTGGTGGTGCGCGGCGGGGGCGAACGGCGCGAGCTGCGCGGTCGGGTGAGCTACGGGTTCGCCGACCGGCGCGCCAAGGGCGCCCTCAGCGCCGTCGACCGTCGGGGCCGGAGCGCGCTCGAGGTCAGCGTGTATCGCGAGGTGCGCGACATCGGCGACGCCGCCGTCGTCGCGCCGCTCCTCAACTCGTTCTCGTCCCAGGACTTCGGCCGTGACTACGGGGACTACTACCTGGCGGACGGCGGGCGCATCACCTACCGTCACGGCATCGGAGTGCGCAGCGAGTGGCGGGTGACCGCGGGACGGGAGTCGATCGGCTCACTCGCGGTGGTGGCGGCGCCCGCGAACGGCAGCTTCCGTCCGAACCCCTCCCTCGGCGGCCCCGAGGTCGACCTCGTGCAGCTCGGGCTCGAGCGCAGGAGCGAGGGCTTCGCGGTGCGACGCGACTTGCACGTCGAGACGATGGTCGAGGGCGGCCGGCAGAACGGCGGCGCCACCTACCTGCGGCTCTCCGGCGCCGGTCACGTGTTGTTCCCGCTGGGCGCCACCCGGCTGCTGGTGCGCGCCCAGGGTGGGGTCGCCGGCGGGGATCTCCCCGCGCACCGCGCGTTCGTGCTCGGCGGGCGGGGGACGCTCCTCGGCGACGAATTCCGCCGCTGGGGCGGCCGGCGCATGGCCTTGCTGCATCTCGAGTGGCGCGTTCCGGTCCCGTTCGTGTCGCTCGGCGTCGGACCCTACGCGCGCACGCCTCGGACCATCACCGTCGCCCCCTACGTGGCCCTCGGCTGGGCCGCGGGTCCCGTGGCGAGCACACCGTGGACGGGGAGTCCCGGCACCCGGGTCACCGTGGGGCTCGCGTTCGAGTGGCTGGGCGTGTTTCGCTGGGACGTCGGATTCGGCACCGCCACGCACCGGGTGGGACTCGCCTTCGACGTGACGCGGGACTTCTGGGGAATTCTCTAAAGGAGGGTGGTGGAGGTTGGTGGAAGATGGTGGAGGTCGACCTCTACAACCTCCACCATCCTCCACAAACCTCCCTTTCGGGCTGGACGGCGCCGGTCGGCCGACTACCTTAGGGATAACCGAATGGCCGACACACACTTCCCGGACGAATGGCTGGCGCGCTCCCTCGAGAGCATCGTCACCCCGGAGCTCCTAGCGGAGCTACGGGAGAAGGCTGCGCCACCGGCGCGCCTGTGGGAGACGCTCGTCGCCCAGAAGATCGCGAGTGACGAGCAGATTCTCACGGCCCTGTCCACCCGCTTCCGGCTGAAGCTCGCGGACCTGGCGCAGCTCGACCCGGCCGCCAAGGAGCGGGTCCCCGAGCAGGTGGCGCGCCGCTACCACATCCTGCCGCTCCGCGCCACGGACTCCTACCTCGAGGTGGCGACGGCGAACCCGTTCGACCTCGATGCGGAGAAGGCCCTCGCGTTCGCCACCGCCCGCGAGATCCGGATGTTCTTGCTCGCGCCGTCCAAGATCGCGGAGCGGCTGGACGAGCTGTACCGTCCCGAGAAGGCCGTGGACAAGCTGCTCGAGGGGATGGAGAGCTCGGCCGAGCTGGTGCAGCTGCGGGACGACACGGCGCCCGACGAGATCTCGACCTCCGAGGCCGAGGCGAGCCAGCGCCCGGTGGTGCGGCTCGTGGATTTGATCATCTCCGAGGGGATCCTCGCGCGCTCGAGCGACATCCACATCGAGCCGGAGGAAGGCGGGGTCGCGGTGCGCTACCGCATCGACGGCGTGCTGCGGCAGGTGATGAAGATCCCGCGCCAAGCCGGCCTCCCGCTGATCTCGCGCATCAAGATCATGTCGTCGCTCGACATCGCCGACCGCCTGCGGCCCCAGGACGGCCGCGCCCGGGTGGCGGTGAACGGGCAGCCGATCGACCTCCGCGTCTCGACGCTCCCCGCGGCGCTGGGCGAGAAGGTCGTGATCCGGATTCTCGACTCGCGCGCCACCGTCAAATCGCTGGATTCGCTCGGGCTGAACGCCAACGAGACGGAGGGGATCAAGCGGCTGCTCGAGAACCACGAAGGGATCCTGCTCGTCACCGGCCCGACGGGATCGGGTAAGACCACGACGCTCTACTCCTGCATCAACCAGATCAAGAGCGAGGGCGTGAACATCGTGACGGTGGAGGACCCGGTCGAGTACCGGATGCAGGGGATCGTGCAGGTGCAGGTGCAGGAGAAGGCCGGGCTGACGTTCGCGTCCGCGCTGCGCTCGATCCTGCGCCAGGACCCGAACGTCGTGCTCGTGGGCGAGATCCGCGACCGGGAGACGGCCCAGATCGCGGTGCAGGCGTCGCTCACGGGCCACCTCGTGCTCTCGACGCTGCACACGAACGACGCGGCGAACGCCGTCACCCGGCTGGTGGACATCGGCGTGGAGGCCTACAAGATCGCGGCGGCGCTGCGGGGCGTGGTGGCGCAGCGATTGATGCGCAAGCTGTGCCCCACCTGCAAGGAAGTGTGGATGGAGACGCCCCCCGACCGCCTCAGGAAGTGGGTCCCGAAGGGGACGCCGCTGTATCGGGCGGCGGGCTGTCCCGACTGCGCGATGACGGGGTACCGCGGCCGTTTCGGGATCATCGAGGTCCTTACGGTGTCGGCGGAGGTGGAGCGGCGCATCGCGGCGGGGGAAACCGCCGAGCACATCGCGGGGGCGGCGCGCCGGGGGGGGATGAAGGGCCTATGGGATTCGGGGCTGGCGCACGTGCTGCGTGGCGAATCCACGCTCGACGAATTGACGCGCGTCGTCGACATCCCCCAGGAGGACGACCGGCAGCCGGAGGCGACGGCCGGGTCGCGCCGCTCGACGGGTGCGGGAAAGCCGCGTCCCACGTCGTCGTTTGGCGCGGCCGTGGGCTTCGCGGAGCCGGCGCACACCGCCGCCCCCGAGGAGTTGACGGCGCACTTCGAGCTGCTGGAGGAGCCCGAGCCGCCGCGGGTCTCCGGGCCGCACGGGTTGCCGGCGCGCAAGGTGCTGCTCGTGGACGACGAGGACAGCCTGCGCAAGGTCGTGAAAGATCTGCTCGAGCGCGACGGCTACATCGTCTCCGAGGCGCGCGACGGGGTGCAGGCCCTCGATCAGGTCGACCGGGTGGGCCCGGACATCATCGTGCTCGACCTCAACATGCCCGGGCTCGACGGCTACGGCGTGCTGTCCCACCTGCGTTCGCGTCCCGCGACCGCCGACATCCCGGTCATCGTCCTCACCGCGAAGAGCGACGAAGACAACGAGGTGCGGGTGTTCGAGCTGGGCGCGGACGACTTCCTCACAAAGCCCTTCCGGGCGCGGGCGCTGTCGGCGCGGCTGGAGGCAGTGCTGGGCCGGCGGCGGTAAGGCGCGAGTATCAACCACAACATGCGAGTCGATTTCATCGACGCGTACGTGCTTCGGCCCGGCGCCGCGGGCCCCGAAGTGCTCGTGCTGCGTCGCGCACCCGGCGGCCGGTCCCCGGGGTCGTGGGAGACGGTGCACGGGCACATCGAGCCCGGCGAGACGCCGGTGCAGGCGGCGCTGCGAGAGCTGCGCGAAGAAACCGGCCTCGAGCCCGACCGGCTGTACAACCTGTCGCGGGTGGAGGCGTTCTACCGGCACCAGACGAACGACATCGTCCTGATTCCCGTGTTCGTCGGCGTCGTGGGCGGTCGCGCGGCCGTGCGGCACTCGGCGGAGCACGATCTCGCCGAGTGGCTCGAGGCGCGAGCGGCGGCCGCGAGGTTCTCCTGGCCCCGGGAGCGCAGAGCACTGGACGACGTTTTGTCAATCCTCGGGTCCGGGGACGCGGGCTTGCTGGAAGACGTGCTGCGGGTATGCTAGCTCGGGGCCGCGCTGGACGACTGGCGCGGCGGCGGTAGGTTGGAGGTGACCTCGAGGCGCGCCGGGAGCCTGTGAACCCGTTCTATCACCGCATCTACAAGGTCGTGCGCCACATTCCCAAGGGTCGGGTCGCGACCTACGGTCTCGTGGCGCGACTCGCCGGCCGCCCCGGCGCCGCGCGCACGGTCGGGTGGGCGCTCTCGGCACTCCCCGATGATTCCGACGTGCCCTGGTGGCGCGTGCTCAACGCCGCGGGCCGCATCTCGCTGTCGGGCGCGGACCACAACAGTGTGTTGCAGCGCGCGCTGCTGTTGCGCGAGGGCGTGAAATTCGCGCCCGGTGGAGCCGTGAATCTCGCGACGTTCGGCTGGCCGGCGGAGGCCTACGACAGCGCGCCCGCGGCCCACACCCGCGCCGCCTCGTCCCGGAGATCGCGCAGGTTGAAAGGCTTGCGGACGTAGCGCAGGTTGAGCCGCGCCAGCGCGTCCTCGGCCGCCGGCGGCAGGTCCCCAGTCGCGACCAACACCCGGTCCTTGAGCCCCGGGTGCGATTCCACCAGCTGCTCCACGAACAAGTGCTCGTGCGCCCGCGTCTGGGCGTCCGCGAGGATCAGGTCGTAGGCGCGCGTGCGCGCCAGGTCCAGCGCGTGCTGCGGATTGCGCGCCACGTCCACCGTGTGACCGTCGCGTCCGAACAGCGCTTTCACCATGCGGCGCACCGCGGGATCGTCGTCCACCAGGAGGATGGAGCGCTTCGTCGCGGGCGGCGCGACCGCGGGCTCGGCGGTCTCCCGCCGCGCGGCATCGGTGACGAGGGGCGCCGGCGGCAAGTCTACCAGGAACGCGGCGCCCCCCTCGGCCGGCCGCTCGACCGTGATCCGCCCGCCATGCGCCTCCACGATGGAGTACGTGATCGAGAGCCCGAGCCCCGTCCCCTGGCCCGGCTCCTTGGTCGTGAAGAACGGCGTGAACAGGTGCGGCAGCACGGCGTCCGCGATCCCCGACCCCGAGTCCGCGACCCGCATCCGCACCCGGTCGTCCACCCACGTGCTCAGCAGGATCACGCGCGGCCGCTCCGGCGGGTTCTCGGCGACGGCCTGCGCCGCGTTGTTGAGCAGGTTGATCACCACCTGCTGGAGCGCGTGGCGGTCCCCCAGCACCGGGGGCAGAGGCGCCAGGCTCTTCTCGACCGTGACGTCCTTGAGCGTGAGGTCGTAGCTCATGAGGAGCAAGGTGCGTTGGATCACGTCGTTCAGATCCACCGCCGCCTGCTCCCCGGGTCCCTTACGCGCGAAGGTGAGCAAGTTCCGCACGATCCGTCCCGCGCGATCCGCCTGCTCGTGAATCACGCGCAGGTGCCCCCGATCCTTCGTGCCGAGCTCCTGCTGCTCGAGCAGGAACTCGGACAGCCCCGCGATCGACGTCAAGGGGTTGTTGAGCTCGTGCGCCACACCGGAGACGAGTTGGCCCACCGCGGCGAGCTTCTCGCTTTGGATCAGCTGCGCCTCCAGCGCCTGCTGATCCGTCACGTCCTCGACCAGCACCACGACGCTCTGATCGTGCGCCGGGACCGGAATGCGGGCGGCGTTGACGCGAATCGTGCGCCCGAGGGCCGACGACCGGAGCACCACCGGCTGCACCCGATCGCCCTGGCGCGCCGCCACGAGCAGGTCGAGCAGGGCGGGGGACGGCCCGAGCAGCGCCTCGCCCAGGTCGCAGCCGATCACCGCCGGGAGCGGGGCACCGAGCATGGCCGCGAGGGCGCGGTTGGCCCGGCTGATGCATCCATGGTCGTCCACCACGGCGATCCCTTCCGACAGCGCGTCGAACGCCGTCTCCCATTGCTCTTTGGCGTGCTGAACCATCTGGAAGAACCGGGCGTTGGCGATCACGATCGCCGCGTGCGTGGCGACCGTCGAGAGCAGCCGCATGTCCTCGGGCGCGAAGGCGCGGTCCCGAGGGTTCGCGATCACCAGTGTGCCCACCACCACGCCGTGCGCGCGCAGCGATACGGCGGCAGCGGAGTCCACCACCACGTCCGCCAAGAGCGCCGTCGGCTCGCCGCTCGAGCTGCGGACCAGCTCGAGCCGTTCGCGGCCCAGCGAGCGGGCGACGAGGCCGGGATCGTCGGGCGCGATGGCACGACCGGCGAGTCCCGCCAGCGTCCCCTCGGCGGCCGTGACCCGGAGGGGACGCCCGTCCCCGCCTTCCCCCTCGGCCGCGAGCGCGACCAGCGCGCCCTGCGCGTCGAGAAACCGCATCGCATAACGCACCACCTGCTCCACGATGCGGTCGAGCTGCAGGGAACCCGCGAGGATGTAGGACAGCTCCTGGAGCGAGAAGAGCTCCGACAGGCGGCGGTTCAGCTCGTCCGCCGCCCGCCGGCGGTCGCGCTCGCTCCGCTCGAGGCGCCGTTTGAGGTGGACCGCTCCCCAGCCGAGCCCACCCGCAAGGAGGGTGACGAGGGCGACGAGAATGAGCGACATGGTTCGCACAACAATAATGGCTGCTTGACCGTCCGAATCCCGACTGATAAATTCGGCTATCTCTGCTTGATACCCATTCTCAACTAGCTTGGCCACGGAGTGGTGATGCGGACGCTCGTCGGGTGGGGCCTGTTTGCGGTCATGGCGCCCTGTCCCATCCGGATCCTCCCCGCCCAAGAACGCACCACCGTGGGGGGCTATGGTGAAGTGCATTACACCAACCCCACCGGTCCCAAGACCCCCCCCATCGTCAACCTCGCCCGTTTCGTCGTCTACCTGGCACACAGCTTCAATGATCGATTGACGTTCCGGTCCGAGCTCGAAGTCGAGGACGCGAAGCTCGAGGGGGGCCGGGCTGGCGGGGAAGTGGCGCTCGAGCAGGCCTACCTCGACTACCGCCTGGCGGACTGGATCACCCTTCGCACGGGGCTCGTCCTGCCGCCGGTCGGCATCATCAACGAGACGCACGAGCCGCCGACCTTCAACGGCGTGGACCGCCCCGGGTTCGACCACGACGTGATTCCCACCACCTGGCGCGAGATCGGCGTCGGCGCGGTCGGGACCGTTCCCGGTGGCAGCGAGCTCGCGTGTATCTGGTGAACGGGCTGCGCGCCGACGGGCTTTCGGCCGGCGAGGGGATCCGGGAGGGACGCCAGGAGGGCCGCGAGGCGAGCTTTGCGAACCCATCGATGACGGGGCGGCTCGAATGGGCGCGCCCGGGCGTGAAGATCGGCGGCTCGTTCTGGTACGGCGGGACGGCCGATACGAACTCGGCAGTCGGCACCGGGACCTTCGGAGCTCCGGTGGCCCTGCTCTCCGCGGACGCGCGCTACGACAGCGGGCCGTTCGCGGTGCGAGCCGTCGTCGCCACCATCAGCGTGAGCGACGCCGAGGTGATCAACGCCACGTACGGGCAGTCCGTCGGCAGCCGCATCGCCGGCGGCTACCTCGAGGGGGCCTACGACCTGTTGCGGCTCTTCGCTCCGGCGTCCTCCCAGAAGCTCAACGCATTCGTCCGCCACGAGCGCTACGACACCCAGGCGAGCGTCCCCGCCGGCGTGATGCGGGACCGGTCCCTGGCGCGCCGCATCACGACGGTGGGTGTCACCTACAAGCCCACCTGGAACACCGCGTTCAAGGGCGACTATCGGCTGTTGCGCAACGCGGCCGGGGCGGGCGAGTCCGAGGTGCTGAGCCTCGGCGTCGGCTACCAGTTTTGACGTGAGGCGCGCGCTCGCGCTGTTGCTGCTCACGGCGCAAACCCCCGGCGCGCCGCCGGCGAAGGTCGCCGCGTCGATCGCGCGGCTGTTCGGGCCGGGGGTCCGGGTCGACACGCTGCAGGTGGACACCGCCAGCGTGCTGCGGGTGTCACGCGCCGACTCGCTGCTCGGCTTCGCCGCGGTCGGCAACGTGGTGGGCAAGGATCAGCCGATCACCTTCCTCGTGGCCATTGATCCGACGGACCGTCTCAAGGACGTGGATATCCTCGTCTACCGCGAGCCGTACGGCGGCGAGGTGGCCTACGAGCCGTGGCGGCGGCAGTTCCGGGGCAAGAGCGCGCGCGATTCACTGCGCGTGGGGAAAGAGATCCGCAGCATCTCGGGCGCCACCATCAGCGTGCACGCGGTCACCCTCGGCGTGCGACGGGTGCTCGCACAGCTCACCGCGTGGCACGGGAGCGGAGCGATCCGATGACCGTCACGTGGCGCAGCGTTGGCGCACCGCTCCGCACGCTGGCGCGCTGGGTGACCATCGTCCAGGTCGTGGGCTACACCACCTCGCTCGTGTTCGTATGGCACACGACGCGGCTCGTCCCCCCGGGGGTGGCGTCGCGCTACCGCGGCGCCGATCCGCTGGCGACCGAAGGAGCGATGCAGTTCCCGAAGTCCTTCACGGAGATGCTGACGATCACCCACACGCATCTCCTCTCCATGGCGGTGATCTTCCTGCTCACCGGGCTCGGGATGGCGCTGTGCGAGCGGCCGTCCGAGCGCTGGAGGCGCCGGCTCATCGCCGAGCCGTTTGGAGCGTTACTGGTGTCGTTTTCGGCGATGTGGCTGATGCGGTACGTCGATGCGCGCTTCAGCTGGCTGCTCGGGGCCTCGAGCGCGGTGCTCGCGGCGACGTTCTACGTGCAGTCGTACCTCATCCTGCGGGAGCTCGGGCGGGCGGAGAAGGAGGAACAACGTGGGTCTGCGCTATCGTAGGGGCGCAGCATGCTGCGCCCCTACCGTGTGCCGCCGCGACTTCTTGGGTGCGTTCGCCGTCGGCGTGGCGGGCATCTTCGTCCGTCGCTGGCCCGCGCCGGATCGCTTCGTCGAGCGCTGGTCGTGGGTGATGGGGCAGCCGGTCCACGTGATGGTATTCGCGAGCTCGGAGCAGGAAGGCCTCGACGCGTGCGCTGCGGCGCGTGGAGCGCCGGCTGACGCTGTTCGACGCGGCGAGCGACCTGTGCGAGCTGAACCGCCGCGCGGGCCGGAAGCCGATGCGCGTGGACCGAGATCTGGGGGCGGTCCTCGCTCACGCGGGAGCCTTCAAGCGCGCCACGGGCGGTGCGTTCGACGTGGCGGTCGAGCCGCTGATGCGTGTCTGGGGATTTCACGAGCCTCGGGCGCGCGCGCCGACGGCCGCGGAGCTCGCCGAGGCGCGGGAGGCCGTCCGGGCGGCGGTGGTGGAGCTCGACGGCGACGTGGCCCGCCTGCCCGGCGCCCACACTCAGCTCGACTTCGGCGCGATCGGAGTCGGGTACGGGATCGATCGGGCGCTTGAGGTGCTGCGCGCGCGCGGGCTGCGATGCGCGTTCGTCGACGTGAGTGGGGATATGCGTGCCATGGGGGCGCCGCCCGGAGAGCCGGGTTGGCTGGTCGAGATCGCCGACCCCGATCGCAAGGGGGCGGGGGAGGACCGCACCTTGGCGGCGACGCGGCTCCGGGACGCCGCGCTGGCGACTGCCGCCAACACCGAGGCGATCGTGCGGTACGGATCGCTCGTCGCGGGGCATGTCATGGATCCCGCGACCGGACAGCCCGCGCGCGCGCTCAAGCAGGCCTCGGTGGTCACGCGGACGACGGCGGCGGCAGACGCACTGTCGACGGCGATGCTGGTGACGGGGCGGAGACCGGGGGGAGTACGGCAGGCATACGGGGTCTGACTTTCGTGATCCCCGGGCTTGCGCCCGGGGTCAGCCGGGACCCGGAGGCAAACTGACCCCGGGCGCGAGCCCGGGGTTTCTAGGAGGCTTTCGGATCAGCTCCCCAATCGCCTCCCTCAGCTCGGCAATTCCCTCCTTCTCCCGCGCGCTCGTCACGATCATCTGATCGTCCTCGAGCCCAAGCGTTTCGCGTAGCGCGCGCGCGCGCCTCGCCCGCGCGGTCCGGACCACGGTATCGCTCTTCGTGAGTGCGGCGAGCACCGGAGTCTCGCGGGCGGCGAAGAGCTCTTGCATCGCGCGGTCGTCGTCGGAGGGTTCGCGGCGGATGTCGAGCAGCCAGAGGACGCCGGCGAGCAACGGGCGATTGACAACGTGGGTGATGAGCCCGCGGAAGGCGGCCCGGTCCGCCCTGGACGCGCGGGAGTAGCCGTAACCGGGGAGATCCAGCAGGTAATACGTGTCGTGTAGGGGCGCAGCATGCTGCGCCCCTACGGGTCCCGCGACAGCCATCGCAAACACATTCATCGCCCGCGTCTTCCCCGGCGTTCCGGACACCTTGGCGATCCGCCGGCCCGCCAAGGCGTTCAGCAGGCTGGATTTGCCGACGTTCGCGCGGCCGAGCAGGGCAACTTCGGGGTGGCCGGGTGCGAGCGGATGGTCGGCGCGCGGGAACGAGCCGAGGAAGCGCGGTTCGGTCAGATGGGTCGTCCCAGGACCTCGGCGTAGAACCGCTCCACGCCGCGCGCGTGCAGCGCGATGTCGAAGCGCTCGCGGGCCCGTTGTACGGCCTGCGCGCGCATGCGCGCGAGGCGCGCCGGGTCGTCCAGCAGGCTGCGCACCGCGCGCGCCAGGTCCCGCGGCGACCGCTCCGGCACGATGACGCCCGTCTCGGCCGTCACGGCCTCGCGGTTGCCCCGGATGTCGGTCGCGATGGGGACGGCGCCGCAGGCCATGGCTTCGTAGAGCACTCGCGACATGCCTTCCGTATCCTGGTGCGACGCGCTCACGAGGAGGTCGGTGGCGCGCAGCCACTCATGAGCATTGTCTTGTTGGGGCAACACGCTGACGCTCCCGGCGACCCCGCCCGCGGCCGCTCGCCGCCGAATCTCTTCGACGATCGTCGGCGGGCCTGGGGTCCCGATGACGAGCAGGAGCGGGAGGCGCTCCGGGGGGAGCTCTCGCCCGAGCAGCCCCATCGCGTCCACGAGGTCCAGCACCCCCTTCTCACGCTTCACCTGACCCACGAATGTCAGGAGGGATCGATCGGAGGGGAGACCCAGCGCCAGGCGCACGGCGTGGCGATCGTCAGCGGGGCGAAACCGGCGCAGGTCCACGCCGCCCCAGATGGCGCGAAATTTCCCCGAGGCGCGGGCGCCGCGCGAGAACCGGCGCCCGGCGTCGTTCGAGTCGCCGATCATCCCGTCGGCCAGACGCTCGAGGAGTGGGTCGAGGGGGTAGTGCGCCGTCTGGCGGATGAACCAGATCATTTTGGTGGGCGTGCCCAGCTTGGCGAGGGCGCAGGTGACGGCATCGCGCGACGCATCGGGCGCGACGATGTCGACCTGCCGCTGCCGGAGAAGGTGCCGGAGACTCCGGCTCGAGCCCCAGACCCGCGCGAGCGTGCGGGGTTTGATGTGGTAGAGCGGGATGTAGGCGACCGGACAGTCGAGCGTCCGGAGATGATCCGCCAGCTCACCCGGCCCAGGACAGACGACCATCGGCTCCACCACCCGGCGATTGAGGTGCTCGATCAGCAGCACCATACTGCGCTGGCCGCCCATCCGCAGGTGTGGATGGTGGCTCACAAAGGCCGTGCGTATGGGTGACGATGGGCCGGTCAGGCTTCTTTCTTCTGGCGGACGCGCTCCGTGACGAGCAGGGGCTGCCGGCCTTCGGAGACGCACTCGGCCGTGATGGCGACCTCGCGCACGTCGTCGCGGCTCGGCAGGTCGAACATGATGTCGGTCATCATCTCTTCGAGAATGGCGCGGAGGCCGCGGGCGCCGGTGCCGCGCTTAATGGCCTTTTGGGCGATCGCCTTGAGCGCGTCCTTCTCGATCGTGAGCCGCACGTCCTCGAGCTCGAACAGCTTTTGGTATTGCTTGGACAGCGCGTTCTTGGGCTCGATGAGGATGCGGATCAGCGCTTCCTCGTCCAGCGAGTCGAGCGGCACCGCCACCGGGAGCCGGCCGACCAGCTCGGGGATGAGCCCGTAGCGCAACAGGTCGTCGGGCTCCACGTCGATGAAGGGGTTCTTCTTGAGTTTCTCGGGCTCCCCCCTCGCGAGCTCCTCCTTGGTGAATCCGATCTGCCGCCGCCCGGTGCGCGACTCGATGATTTTTTCGAGGCCGTCGAAGGCGCCGCCGCAGATGAACAGGATATCCTTCGTGTTGACCTGGATGTACTCCTGCTGCGGGTGCTTGCGGCCGCCCTGGGGCGGCACGCTCGCCACCGTCCCCTCGAGGATCTTGAGGAGCGCCTGCTGCACCCCTTCGCCCGACACGTCGCGGGTGATGCTCGGGTTCTCCGATTTGCGGGCGATCTTGTCGATCTCGTCGATGTACACGATGCCGCGCTCGGCCTCGGAGACGTTGAAATCCGCGGCCTGGAGCAGCCGGACCAGGATGTTCTCCACGTCCTCACCCACGTAGCCGGCCTCGGTGAGCGTGGTCGCGTCCGCGATGGTGAAGGGGACGTCGAGGATGCGCGCCAGCGTCTGGGCGAGGAGCGTCTTGCCCACGCCGGTCGGACCGATGAGCATGATATTCGACTTGTCGAGCTCGACCTCGGCCTCGCGCCCCTGGTGCGAGTTGATGCGCTTGTAGTGGTTGTAGACCGCGACGGCGAGGGTCTTCTTCGCCTTCTCCTGGCCGATCACGTACTGGTCCAGCACGTCCTTGATCTCGGCCGGCGTGGGGACCTGCGTGATCGCCTCGGAGACCTCGCGCTCCTCGTCCTCCGCCAGGATCTCGTTGCAGAGGGCGATGCACTCATTGCAAATGTAGACCGACGGGCCGGAAATGAACTTCCGGACCGAGTCCTTCGACTTGCCGCAGAAGGAGCAGCGGAGGTGCTTATCGTGGGACATCTGGCCTTAGTATGGGAAAGTCGGGTGACCGGCGCAAGCCGTCACTTCTTCTTCCCGTCGTCGATCTCCTGGAAGTTCGCTATCACGTGGTCAATTAGCCCGTATTCCTTGGCTTCCTCGGCCGACATGAAGCGGTCGCGGTCCATGTCCTTTTCGATGTGCTCCACCGGCTTGCCCGTGTGCTTGGCGTAGAGCTCGTTGAGCTTGCCGCGCAGGTACAGGATCTCGCGCGCCTGGATCTCGATGTCGGCGGCGGTGCCCTGTGTGCCGCCCGATGGCTGGTGCATCATGATGCGTGCGTGCGGCAGCGCCGAGCGCTTCCCCTTGCGGCCGGCGGCGAGCAGGAACGAGCCCATCGAGGCCGCCATCCCCATGCAGATAGTGTTCACGGGGGCGCGCAGGAACTGCATCGTGTCGTAGATCGCCATCCCCGAGGAGACGAGGCCGCCGGGCGAGTTGACATACAGGTAGATGTCCCGCTCCGGGTTGTCCGCGTCGAGGAACAACAGCTGCGCGATGATGATGTTCGAGACTTCGTCGTTGATCTGGGTGCCCAGGAACACGATGCGGTCCATGAGCAACCGGCTGAAGATATCATACGTGCGCTCGCCACGGCTCGAGCGCTCGATGATGTAGGGCGGGTAAATCTGATTCCTGGTCACGCTGGCTCCACGGTGGATTGCGACAGAAGAAACGTGAACACCTTCTCCTCGGTAAGGCCGCGCTCCAGGTCGCGCAGCCGCTTTGCCTTCTCGAGCGCGGCACGCAGCTCGGCGA
>Ga0209237_1001054_pt1 | contig 16198 bp, 16 predicted proteins | sample GraSoi013_1_40cm_2_FD_185820 | JGI IMG/M metagenome (GOLD analysis project Ga0209237, IMG submission 185820) | Grasslands soil microbial communities from the Angelo Coastal Reserve, California, USA - Sample 10_02_2013_1_40cm (SPAdes) (version 2) | ecosystem: Environmental > Terrestrial > Soil >... | reverse complement strand
GGGCGATGGCGTACTTCCAGAGCAGTGCGGCCACGAGCGTCAGGCCGGCGACGCGGTGCGCGAGATAGAGCGGAAGCGCCGACGACTCGGGGAGCAGCCACGCGACGAGCCCCGTCGCGACGAGGGTGCCCACCGCGACGAGGAGCACGAGGTTCGTGGCGCGGCGTGGCACGCGAAGATGCTATTCCGCTGGCACACTGCGCCGATGCCCGAGCGCATCGTCGTGACGTCCGAGCCGCTGAACGCGGAGACGCCGCTCGGTCGGGACACCGCGGCCATCACGCCGGTCGGACGGCATTACGTGCGCACGCATTTCCCCCGGCCCTCGCCGCCTCACGAGATCGTCGTCGACGGCGCGGTGCGGAACGGCGCGCGCTACGACCTCGCCGCATTACAAGCGCTGGCCGCGCGAACGCTCACCGTGACGCTCGAATGCGCGGGCAACGGCCGCGCGTACCTCGAGCCGAAGGTCCCCGGCGAGCAGTGGCGGCTCGGCGCCGTCGGGACCGCGGAGTGGACGGGCGTTCCCCTGCGGACGCTGCTCGAGCGGGCGGACCTGGAGCCGAGCGCGAGGGAGATCCTCTTCCGCGGGACGGACCGCGGCACACCGAAGGAGCTCGCGAGCGAGATCGCGTTCGAGCGCTCGCTGCCGATCGCGGACGCGCTCGCGGACGACGTGCTCGTTGCGTACGCGATGAACGGCGCTCCGCTCGCGCCGGAGCACGGCGCGCCCTGGCGCCTCATCGTGCCCGGCCGGTACGGCATGGCGTCGGTGAAATGGCTCGAGCGCGTCTCGGCGATCGAGGAGCCCTTCGCCGGCTTCTACCAGCGCACGAAGTACGTCATCAACGGTGCCCCCTTGCCGGCGATCGCGCCGCGGGCGGTCATCGTCGAGCCCGCCGACGGCGAGGAGATCGCTCCCTGGCGAGAGCGCGGTCAGGCCTGGCGCATCGCCGTCCGCGGCTACGCGTGGTCGGGGAGCGCCGAGCTCGCGCGGGTCGAGATCGGCTCGCGCCCCAGGAGCGCCGGCGGCGAAGCCGATTGGCGCGTGGCGAAGCTCGGGCCCGCGACGTCCCGGTACGCGTGGCGTGAATTCCAGCTGGACCTCCTGCTGGCGGTCGAAACGCCCGTGAAAGCCGCGCATGGTTGGGGCGGCGGATTCGACATCGTCGCTCGTGCGACGGATGCGAACGGCGAGACGCAGCCGCTGTCTCAGAACTGGAACGCGCTCGGCTACATGAACAACCAGGCGCGGCCGGTGCGCGTGCGGATCGTCTAGACCGGAAGCTCCTGCGCCACGTCGGCGAGCATGTCCGCGACGCGCGCGACGACCTCGGGCAGGAGGGCCTGCCCCGCGACGATGTTCGCCTCGGCGCCTGAGTGCAGGTTCAGCCGGCCGTGGTCGATACCGTCGTTGACGCGCCCGTTCGCGCGGTCGTACACGGGCAGACCCGCCGTGTTGCGGCCGTCGAACCAGGCGCGCGCGTGGTCGCGGAGCGTCGCGAACGCGGCCTCGCCCGTCGCCGCGTGGAGCCGGTCCATCACGTAGACCGCGGACGCGACCGCGTACGGCTGGACCATCGGACCCGCGAACGCGATCTCGATCTGCGGGACGATGAAGGCGAGGGCGCTGCGGCGGGCCACGGCGACGAGCTCTGGCCGGTCGAGGATGACGCCGGCCTCGGCGAGCACGCCCTCCTGGACGTGACCCCAGAGGTGCGGCTCCCCCTTCTCATCAGGGCTGTTCATGAGAACGTCCCCGGAGCGGCACGACGCGATCTCGTCGCACCAAGCGTCGAGCGTCTCGCGGAGGACCGGCGTCAGGCCCGCGCGGACGAGGTCGACGGCCGCGAGGACGTGGATCGCGCGCACGTCCGGCGGCGCGGCGTTCTCCGCCGCCCAGCTGAAGCCCCGCGCCAGCGGCATCGCCACGCGCTCGTCGCGGAGCAGGACGTGCGCCTTCGCGAGGGCGCGCACCCCGCGCGCCTGCCAGAAGGTGCTCCCGGGGTACGACGTCGGGCCGTCTTCGTTGATCGTGCCGTCCCAGTCATGGACGAAGTTGCGGAAGCGGCCGTCGTCACCCTGCATGTAGAGGACGAAGTCGAGCAGGCCTTCGGCCCAGCTGCGCAGCCGCGCGAGCTTGGTCTCGCGCCAGAGGTCGCACAAGAGCACGAAGGCTCGCGCGGCATCGTCCACGCAGGCCACGCCTTCAGGGCCTTTGTCCTCCGCCAGGAGCCAGGAGCCCGCTCCGTCCGCGTACACGGCGATGGCACAGGCGCGCGCCCCGGCGGCGGGAAGGGGTCGCGTGAGCCGCGCGAGCTGCCTCAGGATGTGTGCCGCTCCTGCAGGCTGGCGAGGATCTCGTTCACCGAGAAATCGGCCGCGGCGATGCACGAGTCCGCCGCGCCGTAGTACATGCGGATGCGGTCATCGTCGAGCCGGACGACGCCGCACGAGAAGATCGTGTCGTTGAAGAGCCCGAGCCGCTCGTAGGCGGCCCCTGGCGCGAGGATCGGCGCGGGCGATCGCGCCAGCACCTTCCGTGGGTCGTCCGCGTCGAGGAGGACGCCGCCCATCGCATAGCGGTGGGTCCGGTTCACGCCGTGGTAGAGCTCGAGCCAGCCCTCCTTCGTGCGGAACGGCACCGCTGACGCGCCGGTGCGCAGCTCGTCCCAGTGGTCCCAGCGTGGGAGGCAGACGGTCTCGTGGCCGCCCCATTTGAGGAGGTCGTCGGAGAACGCTATCCAGATCCCGAAGATGCGGCTGAACGATTGCGGCATCGGTCGCGTGAGCGCGACGTACTGACCCGCGATCCGCTCGGGGAAGATCACGACGTCCTTGTGATCCGGGAGGAAGATGACCCCACGCCGCTCGAAGGAGTGAAAGTCCTTCGTCGTGGCGAGGCTCGTGGTGATGCCCCAGCGCGAGACCGACACGTACGTGATGTAGTGGAGCCCGTCGATGAGCGTGACGCGCGGGTCCTCGACCCCGTACTCCTCGAGGTCCACGTGCGGCGAGATCGCGGGCGTCTCGTCGATCCGGAACTTCACGCCATCGGCGCTGCGCGCGACGCGCAGATGGCTCATCTGGGCGAGGTAGTCGGTATAGCCCTCGCTCGTGACCCCGAGCACGCCGGTCCCGTTGCGGTACCGGATGGAGCGGGGATCGCGGAGGTCGAGCCCCGGCAGGTCCTTGGGGATGTACGCGACGATCACACGCGGCTTGCCACCGTTCGCGTCGAGGAAGCACATACCGATCACGTCGTGTCTCGAGTAGCCATTCGGCAGCGGCCGGAGCACCGGGTGCGGGCCGTCGAGATCGAGCGTCATCGCGCCGGGTGGCGGGTCGATGTCGCTGCGCGGGCGCTCGGCGACCCGCATCAGGAGCACGGTCTCTCCGTCGAGCTGCGCCGTCGCGGCGTTGAAGACGGACACGACCTCGAGCTCCGGCAGCGACGGCTTCACGTCGCGCGCGGTGATGAGCGGGTTCTGCTCGAGACGCCGACCGAGCGTCGTGCGATCCAGCCGGACCGTCATGCGCTGTGTACGGGAGCCTCGATGTCTTCCGGCTCGTCCACCGGACTGGCCTGCGCCGGCACCACGACCTCGGCGCGCCCGAGCAGCTCACGCGTGAGCGCGAGCACGCGGCGGCCTACGTTCGGCCAGGCCATCTCTTTGCCGTACTCGTAGGCCCGCCGCTCCAGCTCGGCCTTGAGCGCCGGATCGTCGAGGATCGCGAGGACCGCGCGCACGAGGCCGTCGGCGTCGCGCACGTCGACGAGCAGGCCACGCCCGTCGGCGAGTGCCTCGGCGGCGTGCAGGTACCGCGTGGAGACGATCGCCTTGCCGGCGCCGAGCGCGTACGCGAGGGTGCCGCTCGTGATCTGGTTCAGGTCGAGGTACGGCGTCACGTAGACGTCGGTCGCGAGCAGGTAGTCCACGATCTCGCGCTGCCTGAGGTATTGGTTCACGAAACGCACGTGCTCGGCCATTCCCGAGCTCTCGATCTTCGCCACGAGCTCGTTGCGGTAGCGCTCGCCATCCTTCCTCAGAAGCTCGGGGTGGGTCTGTCCGACGATGAGGTAGAGCGTGTTCGGATGCCGCGCCGCGATCTGGGGCATGGCGGCGATCATGTATTCGAGGCCCTTGCGCGGATCGACGAGGCCGAAGGTCGAGATGATCGTGCGGTGATCCATGCCGAGCTGGCGCTTCAGCCGCCGGCGTCCACGCGGGACGATCGCGGGCATCCCGTGCGGGATCACGATCGGGGGACGCTCGATCCCGTAGACCTCCCCCAGCAGGCGCGCCGCGGTCTCGGCCATGACGACGATGGCCGAGCTGCGCTCCGCGATCCGCCGCACGACCTCACGGATCTGTGCCTCGGGCTTCGGCAGGACCGTATGCAGCGTCGTGATCACCGGCTTCTTGAGCTCCTCGAGCATCGGCACGCAGTGATCGTCGTAGGCACCGTCGCGCCAGACGCCGTAGAGCCCGAACTCGTGCTGCAGGTTGACCACGTCGGCGGACGACTCGTTGATCGCCCGCGCCGCGCCCCGATAGCTTGCCTTGTCGCCCTGGCGGATCCGCCACCGGACCTCGGGCCCGTACGCGTGGGTCGCGTTCGGCTCGTCGATCGCGGCGGCGATGCAACGAACCGCCGGGTCGGCCGCTTTCACGGCGGCCATGAGATCAGCCGTGAACGTGGCGATGCCACAGCGGCGCGGGACGGCGGAGGCGACAAAGGCGATGCGGATCACACCATTTTGCGCTGCCAGCGCTGGCTCGCTCGGCAGGGCAAGGCCCAGGGGGAGGACCTCAGGGTGGATCGCCACCTGTATTCGGCGAGCAGGATGCGTGCCCGGGATCAGTCATTGGAGGCGATGGGAAGCTCCGCATTCCGCCATGCGGTGAAGCCGCCTCGCATGTTGAGGACCTCACGGCCTGTGAGCTCGAGGATGCTCGCCGCGAGGCTCGAACGGATGCCGCCCGCGCAGTAGACGACGATCCTCCCCCTGGGAAGCTCGCCTGCGCGCTCGCGCACCTCGGGATAGGGCATGTGGACCGCGCCAGGCGCGTGGCCGTCGCGCCACTCGCCGATCTCGCGGACGTCGAGCAGCACCGCGCCTTCGTCCGCGCGCGCCGCGGCGGTCCGCGCATCGACCTGTTCGATGCGCAGGACCTCGCCGTCGTCGGGCTCCGGCGAGGCGTATCCGCGGACGTCGTCGTACCCGATGACCGCGAGCTGCGAGCGCAAGCGCTCGGCCTGCTCGGCGTCGACGGTGAGGATGACGAGCGGCGTGCCGAACGGGACGGTCGAGCCGACGCGGACCGCGAACGAATCGTTGCCGACGACGTTCAATGCGCCGCGCCGGTGGCCGGCCCCGAAGAGATGAGGGGGCCGCGGATCGATGACGGTCGCGCCGGCGAGTGCGGTCTGACGCAGCAGGGGCAGCGGTCGCCGGTCGGCGAACGGCGCGCCCTGCGCGTTGAGCGCGCGGACGTGCGGGTAGTACGCGGGCGCGACCGGAAGGCCCGCCTGGATCGTCCGGTGAAAGGTTGCGAAGTCCTCGAGCGCGGCGCGCGCCACGTGGTTGTGGCGCCGTTCGAAGCCGAGGGTCGTCCAGCGCGAGCCCGCGACCGTGGCCGCGCAGGCGCTCCCGCCACCGTGCGTCGGGAAGACCGCGAGGTGGTCCGGGAGCTTCAGGACATGCGAGCGCAGCGTGTCGTAGGCCGCGCGCGCCAGCCTCGGCTCGAGCGTCGCGCCGAGGAGATCGACGCGGGCGATCTGGCCGACGAGGAGCGCGCCGCCCGAGAAGAGGTACTGCGGATCGTCTGCGCGCCGCAGGTCGGACACGAGGTAGGCAACGTGCTCCGGCGTATGTCCCGGCGTCGCGACGCACCGCACCGCGAGCTCACCCACGCGGACCACTTCGTCGTGCGCGAGACCGACGTGGGGGTAGGCGACGCTCGCGTCCGCGCCGGTGTGGACGGTGATCGGACGGAGCTCCGCGAGCGCGCGCGAGCCCGAGAGATAGTCGTTGTGGACGTGCGTCTCGAACGAATGCGTCACGAGGACGCCGAGCCGCGACGCGACCGCGAGGTACGCGTCGATGTGGCGGTCGGGATCGACGAGGAAAGCGACGCCCGCGTCCGGGTCGGCGCACAGGTAGCTCGCGTGACCGAGCCCGGTGTCGAAGAGCTGCTCGATCAGCATCGCCGGACGATAGCGCCGGGAGTCTGAGGGGGCGGAGCCCCCTCAACGGCCTAGCGCCCGGGCGGCCGGCGCACTCCCTTGCGCTCCAAGTCGAGGACGCGTTCGCCCGGTCCGGGCGGGTCGTCGTGGGGCGGGATCACCTCGGGAATGCGCTCGTCGACGCTCTTGCTCTTCTCTTCGGCTTCGTCCGGCGAATCAGTCGGTGTCGGTGCCTTCTTGTTCTTCATCACCCGAACGCGGGCAAGGCCCGTGCCGGGGACTCGCCGGCGAAGCCGGCGTGAGAAGGGGGGTTGCAGGAGGCCCCCTGAGAGCCGAGCACTCGCCGGCGAAGCCGGCGTGAGCAGGGGGGTTGCAGGGGGTCCGCCCCCTGCGATGGGTTAGACGCTGCCGATGCCGGCGATACCGAGTGCCGCCGGCAGGAGCGAGCCGAAGATCCAGCCGCCGACCGACGCGGCGAGGACGAGGCCAACGATCTCGAGTCCGGACCGGATCGGGTTGCGACCGGTGACCCGCGACTTCGCGACGCCGAGCGCGAACATGACCACGGCCGAGAACACGATCGCGATCACGAGCGCCGTCCGCACCGGGAAGATGAAGAACGGGCCGATCGGGACGAGCGAGGCGACCGCGAAGGTGAGCGCGAGGATGAGCGCTCCCTGGAGCGGGCTGTGGCCCTCCTCGATCGTGAGGCCGAGCTCCTTCTCGACCATGGTCTTGAGGAGGACGTTCGGCTCACGAGCCATCTCCGCGGCGACCCGCTTCGCCGCCGGCTCCGCGAGGCCTTCCTTCTCGAGCATGTACGCGACCTCGGCCTCGGACTCGTCGGGGCGCTCGTGGACCTCGCGGCGCTCCTTCTCTATCTGCGCGAGGAAGATCTCGCGCTGGCTCCGCGAGCTCATGTACTCGCCGGCAGCCATGGAGAGGACCTCGGCGAGCGCGGCCGCGATCCCCGCGACGAGGACCGTGTACTGGTGCGTCGTCGCGGTGGCGACCGTGATGACGACGACGAGGATGCTCGTGACGCCGTCCTGCGCGCCAAAGATGGCCTCGCGGACCTCACTCAGCAGATCGGCGTCGCGTCGCTCCGCGGCGAGGTGGTCGGCGAGCCAGCGTTTCGAGAGGTAGTCGTCGGGGGGCTCCGCCCCTCGGCCCCCGGTGGTCGCAGCTCTCACCTCACCCGACCCCCGGTCGTCGCCGCTCTCACCCGTTAGATGACCCGGCCGGAAGCGCCGGCCGCCGAGACGAGGGGCAGGCCCGCGCGCGCCCAGGCGGTCACACCGCCTTCCAGGTTCTCCGCCTGATACCCGATGGTGCGGAGGCCCTGCATCGCCCGGTCGCTGCGGGCGCCGCTGCGGCACACGGTCACGACGGTCCGCCCCTTCGGTACCTCGGCCACGCGCGCGCCGAGCTGACCGAGCGGGATGTGCTGCGCTCCTTCGATGTGGCCGGCATCCCACTCGTCCTGCTCCCGGACGTCGAGCAGGTGGAATTCGGAACGCCGCTTGCTGAAGTCTTCGACTCGCACAGGACCGATCGTAGCGAAGGAGCGGACATGGACGCCAAGAAGGCGCGCGAGCGGCTCACGCGCGAGAGGGCGGATCTCGCCGGCACGGTGGCACGGCTCCGCGAGCGGCTGGCGGTCCCGCTGCGGGAGAGCGGCGGGGACGTCGCGGTCGTGGACCAGCATCCCGCCGACGTAGCCAGCGAGACCGAGGCGCGCGAGCTCGACGTCGCGCGGCAGGCGTTGTTCGAAGCGCGGATCGGCCTCATCGACGAGGCCCTCACGCGGCTCGAGCGTGGCGAGTACGGCCGGTGCGTCATCTGCCGCAGGCCGATCCCGGAAGAGCGGCTCGAGCTCCTGCCCGAGACGCCCTTCTGCGTGGAGGACGCGGCACGAGAGCAAGCGCGGGCACAATGACCGGGTGCGGCCTCCGTACCCGGTAGAGATCGTTCCGCTGCTGCCCGAGTTCCTGCAGCGGCGGCGGGCGAAGATGACCTACCAGCTGCGGCGGATCGAAGAGCTCGGTCTGGACCGGCCGACGTATTTCTGGGTCCTGAACCTGTCCTACCGCGGCGAGGCCGGCGCCACCACGGCCGAAGGCGACCTCGAGAGCCCGTACTCGACGATCCGCGAGCGCTGGCGGCCGATGGCCGCGGCGGCGCGCGGGGCCGGGCTCGTCGAGGAGAAGGACGGCCGCTGGCATCTGACGGCGAAGGGTCGTGACCTCGCGCGTCGCCAGCACGATGCCGCGCGCGAGCATTACGCGACGCTCGCGCCCCTGCCGCCGCACGAGCTGACGCGTCTGGCGGGGCTTCTCGACGGAGCCTTCGCCGCGACGGCGCGCGCACCGGAGCCGTCGAGGCGGATCCACACGCCGTGGGCGCTCGCCTACCGCGACGGCGAGCCCGCGCCGGGCTCGTTCGCGCAGCTTGACGCCGCGATCTTCGGGCTGTGGCAGGTGCGCGACGATTGCCATATGACCGCGTGGCGCGCGACGGGGATCGCCGGCCCCGACCTGGAGGTGCTCACGCGCGTCTGGCGCGGTGAGGCGAAGGACGAGAGCGGTCTCTTCGACAAGCTGCCGCATCAGGCGCCGGCGGACTTCCTCGCCTCACTGGAGCGGCTCCGTCGCGAGGGCCGTGTCGCGCGCGACGCGCTGCGCGCGACCGCCGACGGCACTCGCTTCCGGCAGGGGATCGAGGATGAGACCGACCGCCTCTTCTTCACGCCCTGGCCGGACGACGTCGGTCGCGAGGGCCCGTGGATACGCGAGGCGCTCGGGAGGGTGAACGGCGCGTTGACCTAGCGCTGTGCGCCGATCGACGAAGCGAGCGAGCGGTCGTTTTTACAAATGGCACGTGGAATGCTTCGAGATCCGTTACACATGCTCGATCAGGAGAGCGCGCCGTACTCCGCTCCTGACAAGGTCGGCGGGCGCGTGATGGTGGTGGACGACGAGCCCGACGTCGCGGAGCTCGTCGGCACGATCCTGCGTGAGTCCGGCCACGAGGTGAAGGTGATCACCGACTCGCGCCAGGCGCTCGAGGCGGCGAGCGACTTCCGCCCCGACCTTGTGACCATCGACGTCCTCATGCCGAGCGTCGACGGCATCAGCCTCTGCCTCCAGCTGCGGCGTAACAGCGACGTGCCGATCCTCTTCGTCTCGGCGAAGGACGAGCCGCCGGACCGCGTCGTGGGCCTGCGCATCGGAGCGGACGACTACCTCGGCAAGCCGTTCGACAACGACGAGCTCGTCGCGCGCGTCGAGGCCCTCCTCCGCCGGCATCGGATGCGCGAAGGCGGGACGCAGCAGAAGCAGCTGCGCTACGGGCGCTTCATCATCGACCTCGCGAGCCTGCAGGCGATCGCTGGCGATCGGCAGCTCCCGCTGACTCCGACCGAGTTCAAGCTCCTGCGCACGCTCGCGGGCGAGCCCGGCCGCGTCTTCACGCGCGACGACCTGCTCACCGGCGTATGGGGATACGAGCCGGGGAGCGACACACGGCTCGTCGACGTCCACGTGGGCCGCCTGCGCAAGAAGCTCGAACAGGCCGGGGTCAATGAGGTAGAGATCGAGACAGCGCGTGGCTTCGGGTATCGCCTGATCGTCCACTCGCACTAGCCGCTCGGAGGTCCCTGCCCCCCGGCCCCCGGACTCGCCGGTCTCTCACCGCCTGCGCCAGCTCGCGCAACAGCCGGTCCGTTTCGTCCCAGCCGATGCAGGCGTCGGTGATGCTCTGGCCGTAGGTGAGCTTCGCCGGGTCGCTGAGCTCCTGACGGCCCGCGACGAGGAAGCTCTCGAGCATGAGACCGAAGATCCCGCGCTCGCCGTCGGAGACCTGCGCCGCGACCTCGCGCGCGACCGTGGGCTGCCGCTGATGGTCCCGCTCGCTGTTCCCGTGGCTCGCGTCGACCATGATCCGCTGTCCGACGCCGGCGGCCGCAAGCGCCTCCAGGAACGAGCGGACGCTCGCGCGGTCGTAGTTCGGACCGCGCGCGCCGCCGCGCAGGATGATGTGGCAGTCCGGGTTCCCGCGCGTGATGACGATCGACGCGAGGCCCTGCTCGGTGACGCCGATGAAGCGGTGCGGGTGCGCGGCGGCACGGACGGCGTCGATCGCGATCTGCACCGTCCCGCCCGTCCCGTTCTTGAACCCGATCGGCATGGACATGCCCGACGCGAGCTCGCGGTGGACCTGACTCTCGGTCGTCCGCGCGCCGATCGCCCCCCAGCTCATGAGGTCGGAGATGTACTGCGGCGAGACTGGGTCGAGGAGCTCGCAGCCCGCGGGGAGGCCGATGCCGACGAGGTCGAGGAGGAAGCGCCGGGCGAGCCGGAGGCCGTCGTTGATCCGGAAGCTGCCGTCGAGCCTGGGGTCGTTGATGAGACCCTTCCAGCCGACCGTCGTGCGCGGCTTCTCGAAGTACACCCGCATGACGATCCGCAGATCGGCCGAGAGCTCCCCGGCGAGCGCGTGCAACCTGCGCGCGTACTCGATCCCGGCGGTCGTGTCGTGCACCGAGCACGGGCCGACGACCACGACGAGCCGGTCGTCCTCGCCGTCGAGGATGCGCACGATCTCGTCGCGGGCCCGCGACACCGTCCGCGAGCCGGCCTCGGAGAGCGGCAGCTCGTCGAGCAGGATCGACGGCGCGATAAGCGGCCGGTAGCCCTCGACGCGGAGATCGCGGGTCCTCACGCGGCTATGGTACCGACGCGGCCCTCAGAAAACGGGCGTTTCGCGGTATGTCCCGAAGGGCTCCTTCAACGCGTTCACGATCTCCCCCAGCGAGGCGCGAGCCTTCACCGCCGCGATCGTCGCGGGCATGAGGTCCGCACGTTCATCGCGCGCGACCTCTACGAGATCCGCCAGAAGCCGGCGGACAGCGCCGCTGTCGCGCTCGGCCTTGATCCGCTGCAGCGCCACGACCTTTCGTCGCTCCGCATCCGGGTCGACGCTGTGGAGGGCGACCGGAGGCGCTCCCCCGCGTTCGTCGGCGTACTTGTTCACGCCGATGACGACTCGGTCCCCAGCCTGCGTCTCCTGCCAGGTTTGGTACGCCGTATCGGCGATCTCCTTCTGGAAGAAGCCTCGCTCGAGGGCCGCGAGCGTCCCACCCATCGCCTGGATACGGTCGAGGTACGACCAAACAGCCCGCTCGATCTCGTCGGTGAGCGTCTCCACATACCAGGATCCGGCAAGCGGATCGACGACGCTCGCAACGTTCGTCTCCTCCGCGATGATCTGCTGGGTCCGCAGGGCGAGCTTCATCGCGAACTCGGACGGGATGGCGTAGGCCTCGTCGAGGCCGTTCGTGTGCAGCGACTGGGCGCCACCGAGCACCGCGGTCAGCGCCTGGAGCGTCGTCCGAACGACGTTGTTGTACGGCTGAGCCTTCGTGAGGGTCGCCGCGGCGGTCTGGCAGTGGAAGCGGACACGCATGGACTCACCGCGGGTAGCCCCGAAGCGCTCCTTCATGATCTTCGCCCACACGCGCCGCGCGGCGCGGAACTTCGCGATCTCCTCGAAGAAGTCGCGCTGCGCGATGAAGTAGAACGCAAGCCTGGGCGCGAAATCGTCGACCGGCACGCCGGCGCGGACCACCTCTTCGACGTAGGCGATCCCGTTGGCGAGCGTGAACGCGACCTCCTGGATCGCATTCGCACCGGCCTCCGAGATGTGGTACCCGCTGATGTTGATCGGGTTGTAGCGAGGGAGATGACGAGCGCCGTACGCGATAGTGTCGCGCACGATGCGCATGCTCGGGCGGATCGGATAGATCCACTCCTTCTGCGCCACGTACTCCTTCAAGATGTCGTTCTGGATCGTGCCCGACAGCGTGCGCGGATCGTTGCCGCGTCGCTGGGCGACCGAGACGTACATCGCGAGCAGGATCCATGCGGTCGGGTTGATGGTCATCGAGACGCTGGTCTTCTCGAGATCGATGCCCGCGAAGAGCGCCTCCATATCGTCCAGCACGTCGACCGCGACGCCCTCGCGCCCGACCTCGCCCGAGCTCATGTCGTCGTCGGAGTCGTATCCCATCAGGGTCGGCATGTCGAAATCGACCGAGAGGCCGGTCTGCCCTTCGGCGATGAGGTATTTGAACCGCTCGTTCGTGTCCTCCGGCGTCCCGTACCCGGCGATCTGCCGCATCGTCCAGAGTCGGCCGCGGAACATCGTGGGGTACGGACCCCGCGTGAAGGGGTAGCGCCCGGGGAGGCCGATCTCTCCCCAGAGCCCACCTTCGGCTTCGGCCGGCGTGTACGTGCGGTGCAGCGGGATCCCGGAGGCGCTCCGGAACTCCGGGGCGCGCTCGGGCTGCCGCGCGATGGAGGAGGCGAGCTCGCGCCGCTCCCAGTCAGCGAGGTCCTCCGCGGCGCGGCGTCGCGCCTCGTCGCCGATCACGCGGATGCCCTCGTCGCTCGCCGTGGTCTTCATGGCCCGCTCCTTCCTAGCGGCGTGCCTTCGCCCAGAGATCCCGGTCGTCGAGCACGCGCCGCGCTTTGAACTCGGTCCGCTCGAGCGTCCCGGGCGCCACCGGCACGACGCGCGCGCCCACGCCGAGCACCGCGCGGAGGTCGCCCTCGGCGCGACGGCGGAGCGCCTCGACCGCGTCGTCGCCGGCGGCCCGCGTCGCGCCGTCGAACTCGATCTGCACGGTCAGCTCGTCCATGGCCTCCGCACGAGTGATGAGGATGCGGTGCTCGCCGCCGTACCCAGGCAGCGCCGAGACGACCTCGTCGATCGCGCTCGGGTACACGTTCTCGCCGCGGACAGTGAACATCTCGTCGATGCGGCCGTAGATCCCCTTCGGAAGGTACGGGTACGTGCGGCCGCACGGGCTCGGGCCGGCCTCCCAGCGGGTGAGGTCGCCCGACACGAGGCGCACCATCGGCTGGGAGAGCCGCTCCAGGCTCGTGTACACGGGCGTGCCCTCGCCACCGTACGGCACGCGGGCGAACGTGCTCGGGTCGCAGACCTCCGTGTACACGATGTCCTGCCAGCAGAGCATCCCAACGTGGGCGCTGCTCTCGCCGAGGTTCATCCACGGTGAGATCTCGGCCATGCTCCCGGAGTCAAACACGCGGCCACCGTACAGCCGCTCGATCTTTCCGCGGATCGACGGGATCGAGGCGCCGGGCTCGCCCGAGAAGAAGAGGATGCGCAAGCCGAACTCCCCCACGTCGATGCCCAGCTCGGACGCCGTCTCCGCGACGTGCAGCGCGTAGGAGGGAGTCCCGTAGAAGACGGTCGGGCGCAGCTCGCGGAGCCAGACGACGGCCCGGCGAGTCTGCCCGGGCGCGCCCGCGCCGAACGGGAACGCGCGCGCGCCGAGCCGCTCCGCCCCGATGAGCGCGCCCCACGAGCCCATGTAGAGACTGAAGAACGAGCCGATGAAGACCATGTCGGTCGGCCGTATCCCCATGCCCCACATGACGCGAGCGTGCTCGTTGGCGATCACGCGCCAGTCGCCGCGGGAGATCCCGAAGGCCGTCGGGCGACCGGTCGTACCGGACGTTCCGTGGATGTGACCCACCTCGGATGGCTCGACGCACGCGTAGTCGCCGAACGGTGGATGCTCGGCCTGCGCGCGGCGCAGCTCGTCCTTCCGGACGACGGGGACGCGCTCGAAGTCCTCGAGCGAGCGGATGCCATCGGGATGGACGCCGGCCTCCGACCACTTCCGCCGGTAGAACGGCGCCTTGTCCCAGCAGTAGCGCATGACCTCGCGAACGCGCTCGAGGATCGCCGCGTCGCGATCGCCGGCGGGCATGGTCTCCCGTCGTCGAAACCAAAAGTGCTCGTCTGGCGACGGCCGATAGTCCTCGGCGAAGCGCGGCGGCCAGCTCCAGGACTCCACCGATGCCTCGCGCTAGCGGTCGGCGCCGGCCGCGCGCCTCGCCTCGACGAGCGCTCGGACGGTACCGACGAGCTCGTCGGCCGACGCCTCCTGATCGATGACCGCATCGACGCCGAGACGGCGCAGCCGCGCCACGTCATCCTCCGGGATGACCCCGCCGGCAACGAGGAGCATCTCGCCGAACACGCGCTCCTTCTTCATGAGGTCGATGAGCTTGGGGAAGATGGTCAGATGCGCGCCGGAGAGGATCGACACGCCGATCAGGTCGACATCCTCCTCGGCCGCGGCGGCGATGACCTCCTCTGGTCGGCGGTGCAGGCCGGTGTAGACGACCTCCATGCCGGCGTCACGCAGCGCCCGGGCCACGATCTTCACGCCGCGGTCGTGGCCGTCGAGGCCCACCTTCGCGAGCAGGACGCGGATGGGTCTTTGCACGCCCCCCTTGCTTTCGCGATCGGATGGTACCGACGAAGAGGGAGCGCATACCATCCGCGCGTGCCGCTCTATCCATATCGCGGAAAGCGCCCGGCCGTCGCGCCGGACGCGTGGATCGCGCCCACCGCGTGCCTGATCGGCGACGTAACCGTAGAGTCCGGCGCTTCGGTCTGGTACAACGCCACGCTCCGAGGAGATATGGCCTCGATCCGGATCGGCCCGCGCACGAGCGTGCAGGACAACGTCGTCGTGCACACGGAGGCCGATGGTCCGACCGTCATTGGGATGGAGTGCACGGTCGGGCATGGAGCGATCGTTCACGACAGCACGATCGGCGACAACGTGCTCATCGGCAGCGGTGCGGTACTGGTCGGCGGCAATCGCGTCGGCGACCGGAGCATCGTTGCGGCCGGGGCCGTCCTTCCAGACGGCATGGCGGTGCCGGGACGCAAGGTCGTCGTCGGCGTCCCGGCGCGGGTCGTCCGCGATGTCGGCCCCGAGGACGACCGCTGGACCGTGCACGCCGCGCGGCACTACGCCGAGCTGTCGCGCGAATATCGCGAGGCGGAGCGCTGATCGCCTGACGACCCTCCGCCTCACCGGGCACGATCTCACCATCGCCGACGTCGTCTCCGTCGCGCGACGCGACGTCGCGGTGGGCCTGGACCGCGCCGCCGAGCGGCAGGTGCAGCAGGCGGCGAGGGTCGTCGCCGAGATCGCCGAGCAGGACGACGCCGTGTACGGCGTGAACACGGGCTTCGGTGACCTCGCGACCGTTCGCGTCCCGCACGAGCAGCTCCGGGCCCTGCAGCGCAACCTCGTGCGCAGCCACGCGGTCGGCGTCGGCCCGCTCCTCCCCGAGGAGTCGGTGCGAGCGGTCCTGCTCCTGCGCGCGAACACGCTCGCGGCAGGCCGGTCGGGAGTCCGTGCGGAGGTCATCGACCTCCTCTGCGACATGCTCAACCGCCGGGTCCACCCGGCGATACCGATGCACGGCAGCGTCGGCGCCTCAGGCGACCTCGCGCCCCTCGCGCACGCGGCGCTCGTGCTCATGGGCGAGGGCGAGACCGTGGCGAACGGCGTCCGGCGTGCGGGCGGCGACGCCCTGAAGGCCGCGGGCCTGAAGCGCATCGAGCTGCAGCCGAAGGAAGGTGTCGCGCTCATCAACGGGACCCAGGTCATGACGGCGATCGGCTGCCTCGCGCTGCACGACGGCGAGGTCCTCGCGGCGTCCGCCGACGTCGTGGGCGCGATGTCGGCGGAGGCTTTGCGCTCGACCGACCGCGCCTGGGACGAAGAGCTCCACGCGACGCGACCGCATCCCGGCCAGCAGGCGGTCGCGGCGAACCTGCGCGCACTGATGGCGGGGAGTCCGAACGTCGCCTCGCACCGGAGAGGCGACCCTCGCGTGCAAGACCCGTATTCGGTTCGTTGCATGCCGCAGGTCCACGGGGCGACGCGTGACGCGCTCGGCTACGTGCGGCGCGTCCTGGAGATCGAGATCAACTCGGTCACCGACAACCCGATCGTGTTCGCGGAAGATCGCCGCGTCGTGAGCGGTGGCAACTTCCACGGCCAGCCGGTCGCGATCGCCCTCGACCTCGCGGCGATCGCGCTCACGGAGCTCGCCGACATCAGCGAGGCCCGCGTCGACCGCCTGACGAACGGTCACACGAGCGGCCT
>Ga0209237_1001052_pt1 | contig 16212 bp, 17 predicted proteins | sample GraSoi013_1_40cm_2_FD_185820 | JGI IMG/M metagenome (GOLD analysis project Ga0209237, IMG submission 185820) | Grasslands soil microbial communities from the Angelo Coastal Reserve, California, USA - Sample 10_02_2013_1_40cm (SPAdes) (version 2) | ecosystem: Environmental > Terrestrial > Soil >... | reverse complement strand
CGCCGATGTGGACATGGTCGTCTGCGGGACCGCGCCGGATGCATTCGACGGGGTCGCGATGAAAGGCGAGTACCTGCTCGATGGATCCGGAGGCTATCGCAAGCCGTACACGCGCGTCTTCACCGGCGGAGGCACCGGCGTCTTCAGCACGATCGCCGGCTGGTGGCACGTCGCGTCCGGTCTCGCGGACGTCGTACTCGTCGTGAACGAGGAGAAGATGTCTTCGTGCCAGCCGCATCCGCAGAGCGTCTTCGCGAACATCTGGGATCCGATCCTCGATCGCCCGCTGAAGCCGAACCTCGTCTGGATCTTCGCGATGGAGATGAACCGGTACATGACCGTATACGGCGTCAAGAAGGAGGACATCGCCCGGGTCGCGGTCAAAAACAAACGGAACGCGGTCGGCCATCCGTGCGCCCAGCTCGCGGACCCGAACATCACTGTGGACGACGTCTTGAACAGCGAGGTGATGGCGTGGCCCGTCCAGCGGCTCGACATCAGTCCTCCGAGCGACGGCGCCTCGGCGGTCATCCTCGCCTCGGAGGACTTCATTCGAAAGCGGCGCATCAAAGACCGAGCGTGGATTTCCGGCGTCGGCTGGTGCATCGACTCGACGATGTGGACGGATCGGGACCTGGTCTTTCCCGAATACGTCGCCCGCGCCGCGAAGCACGCGTACAAGATGGCGAAGATCGACGAGCCCCGGCGGCAGATTGACTTCGCGGAACCGTACGACCCCTTCGACTACAAGGAACTCCATCATCTCGAGGGGCTGCTCCTCGCCGACAAGGGCGAAGCGCCACTCTTGACGCGGGAAGGCGTCACGGAGCGAGATGGAAAGCTGCCTGTTTGCCCTTCCGGCGGCCTCCTCGGAGTCGGGAATCCGATCGCGGCAACAATGGGCATGAAGATCGGCGAACTCTTCTGGCAACTCACGGGCCAGGCGGGCAAGCGACAGATCCCGCATGAGGTGCACACGGGCGTGTCGCAGGCGTGGGGCGACCTCATGCAGTACGGCTCCGTGGTGGTGATGAAAGGATGACCGCGCGAATCTCGCGATGGCCGGGGATCGAGCTCCGAGCCGCCGACCTTCTTGAGGGCAAGGTGACGCAGACTCGATTCCGGCCGGACGCGAAGTACGCTTGGTCCGCGGGCGAAGCGATGTCGAGGTTCCTCGAAGAACTCCAGAACGGTCGCTTCATCGCGCGAACGTGCCACAAGTGCCAGCGCATCCTCTTTCCCCCACGGATGTTCTGCGAAGAGTGCTTCCGGTCCACGGACGAGTGGACCTTCATTCACGATACGGGAACGATCGAAACGTTCTCCGTCTCGTATCTCGACACGGATGCCAAGCGAATTACGGAGCCGATCCTCGTCGGAGTCGTGAGCCTCGATGGCGCCTCGCCGAAGATGGGGATGATGCACTATTTCGGAGAGATGACGAAGGACGAGATTCGGATCGGGATGCGCGTGAAGGCCGCGTGGAAGCCGCCCGCGGAGCGCCGTGGGAGCGTCCTCGACATCCGCTATTTCCGACCCCTGCGGGAGGGGGAGCGATGACGTTCCTCGACCGGACGACCGACGCGAGGAAGTTCCGCCATTGGGAGGGGGACGTCGAGGCGGACTACATCTACACGTCTGGCGTCGCGGGGGAGCGATTCTTCGTCGCGCTGCGTGACGAGGGCCGGATGCTGGCCTCCCGGTGCACGGCGTGCAAGCTCGACTATCTCCCGCCGCGCATGTTCTGCGAAGATTGCTTCGCGGAGCTCACAGAGTATGTCGACGTACCGCGGACCGGGCGGGTCGCGGCGGTGACGGTCGCCCACGTCGATCGGACCGGCGCGAAGCTGTCGCACCCGCAAGTCTGGGCGTTCGTGACCTTCGAAGGGATCCGCGGGGGCCTCCTTCATCGCCTGCTCGTCGCGCCGAAGCAGGCTCGTGCGGGATTGTCCGTGCAGGCGAGGCTCAAGTCTCGGGACGGGCGGACGGGGACGATCGTGGACATCGAAGGATTCGAGCCGGTGCGTTCCCGATTCTGAAAATCGGGCCGACGGCTTGATAACCCCCCGGCTGGGTATCGCGGCCTACCATGCTGCGCAGGCCCACGATGGACCCAGAGTCGAAGACCTTCAAGTTCAAAATTTGCCTGGTGGGGGAGGAAGGCGTCGGCAAGACGAGCCTCATCCACCGGTTCGTGTCCGGGGCGTTCGACGAGTCGTATATCCGGACGCTCGGGGCAGTCGTGTCGAAGAAGACGGTCGCCTTGGGCACGATGCAAGGCCGTCCGGTCCAGGTCGACATGATGATCTTGGACATCATGGGCAAGCGGACCTTCCTGCAACTCTTCAAGGAGGCGTACTTCCACGGCGCCAAGGGCGTCCTGGCGGTCTTCGACATGACGCGCGCTCAGTCTCTCCGCGACTTGACGAAGTGGATTGACGGCGTCCGGGATTCTGTCGGTCCCTGCCCGGTGTATGCCCTCGGGAACAAGACGGATCTCGCGCACCGCCGCGAGGTCAACTCGGAGGACGCGTCGACCGTCCTGGCCTCGTACGAGTGCCCGGTCCTTTACACGTCGGCGAAGACCGGAGAGAACGTGGAGCAGGCCTTCCAGGGTCTCGCGAAAACCATTGTCGAGTCGATGACGCCCGAGTGAGCCGACGCAATCATCTTATAGGCACGGGCCTTTGAAACCACGCGAGGCGCTCATGCGGGACGAGGACGAACGCAAGGTCCTCGAGAAGGAATTGAAGCGGTGGGAGGAGACCACCCTCCGGGATGCGCTCGCATCCCACCCCGAACGCCGTAAGCAATTCGTCACGACGTCGAGCCGACCCGTGAAGGGCCTGTACACGCCGCTCGACCTCGCCGGCAAGACAAGGGGCGAGCGCCTGGGGGAGCCCGGCGAGTTTCCCTTCACCCGCGGCATTCATCCGACGATGTACCGCGGCCGGCTGTGGACGATGCGCATGTTCGCCGGCTACGGGAGCGCCGAGGACACGAACCGGCGGTTCAAGTACCTGATCTCGCACGGCGAGACAGGGCTCAGCGTCGCCTTCGACATGCCGACTCTGTACGGCTACGACACGGACGAGCCCGAGGCGAAAGGTGAGTTCGGGACGTGCGGCGTCGCGGTCTCCTCGCCCGACGACATGAAGATCCTGTTCCGCGGAATCGATGTCGGCGGCGTGAGCACGTCGATGACCATCAACAGCCCGGCCTCCGCGATCTGGGCGATGTATCTCGTCATGGCCGAAGACCGCGGCGTGCCCTGGACGAAACTCCGCGGCACGATCCAGAACGATATCCTGAAGGAGTATCAGGCGCAGAAAGAATGGATCTATCCGCCCGAGCCGTCCATGCGGCTGGTCGTCGACACATTCGAGTTCGGTTCGAAGCAGGTGCCCGGGTGGAACACGATCTCGATCAGCGGGTACCACATCCGCGAAGCCGGAGCGACGGCGGCGCAGGAGCTCGCCTTCACCCTGGCGAACGGCATGGAATACGTCCGTTGGGGGATCGACCGCGGCCTAAAGGTCGACGAGTTCGCGCCCCGTCTGTCCTTCTTCTTCAACGCGCACAACGATCTGTTCGAGGAGCTCGCGAAGTACCGCGCCGCTCGCCGCATCTGGGCGCGCGAGATGCGAGACACCTTCGGCGCGAAGAACCCGCGGTCGTGGCTGTTGCGGTTCCACACACAGACCGCGGGCGTGAGCCTCACGGCCCAACAGCCGGAGATCAACATCGTCCGCACGACGATCCAGGCGCTCGCGGCGGTCCTTGGCGGCACCCAGTCGCTCCACACGAACGCGTACGACGAGGCGTATCAGGTCCCGAACGAGAAGGCCGCGCGAATCGCCTTGCGGACCCAACAGATCCTCGCGCACGAGAGCGGCGTCGCGAACACGGTGGACCCGTTCGGCGGCTCGTACTTCCTCGAGGCGCTGACGGACGAACTCGAGGAAGACGCGGTTCGCACCTTCGACCGCATCCAAGACCTCGGCGGGGTGATCCCCGCGATCCGAAAAGGATTCTTCCAGCAGGAGATCGCAAACTCCGCGTACCGGTACCAGCGCGAGGTCGAGGACAAGGAGCGGACGATCGTCGGCGTGAACGACTATGTCGTCGACGAGCAGACCGAAGTCGAGCCGCTCCGCGTGACGGAAGCATCGTTCAAGGCTCAGGTGGAAGGCCTCCGAAAGCTTCGGCGAGCGAGGGATGCGAAGAAGCATGTTCGGGCCCTCGACCGTCTGCGCAATGCATGCGAGGGCGACGCCAACACGATGCCGTTCATCCTGGACGCGGTGCGGGCGAAGGCGACGCTCGGCGAGATCTGCGACGTGATGCGAGAGGTCTTCGGCGTCTGGGAGGAGCCGCTCCTCTACTGAGGTGGTCCGATCGGGAAGAAGATCCGCGTCCTGATCGCGAAGCCGGGCCTCGATGGGCACGACCGCGGCGCGAAGGTCGTCGCCCGGGCGCTGCGAGACGCGGGCATGGAGGTGATTTACACCGGCCTTCGACAATCGCCGGAAGACATCGTCGAGGCCGCGATCCAGGAAGACGTCGACGCGATCGGGCTGTCCTCCCTGAGCGGCGCCCACATGACGCTGTTCCCCGAGGTCGTCCGCCTCCTGAAGAAGCGGAGGTCCGGGGACATCGTCGTCGTCGCTGGCGGCATCATCCCCGAAGACGACGTGCCGAAACTGAAGCGAGCGGGGATCAAAGCGGTCTTCGGACCGGGCACTCCATTGAGCGTCATTGTCTCGTTCTTCGAGAAGGCGGGCAAAGGTGCGTGACGCCCATGCCCGCGAAGGCCTCGCGCGATTCCGTCCGAGGCCTCGTCGACTCCCTCCTGAAAGGGGACAAACGGTCGGCCGGCAAGCTGATCTCATTAATCGAGGACGATGAGCCGGAAGCCGTCGAGGCGGTCACGCGGATCTTCCCGCACACGGGCCGCGCGCACGTCGTCGGGTTGACGGGACCGCCCGGCGTTGGGAAGAGCTCCTTGATCAACCGGTTGGTCCGAGCCTTCCGGTCTCGGGGCAAGACGGTCGGGGTCGTCGCCGTCGATCCCACCTCTCCGTACACCGGCGGCGCGGTGCTGGGAGACCGAATTCGGATGGCCGACACGGGCGCGGATCCGGGCGTGTTCATCCGATCGATGGCCACCCGAGGTCACCCCGGCGGCTTGGCCCTGGCCACGTTCGATGCTGTGCGGGTCCTGGACGCGATGGGCTCCGACCTCGTCTTCGTCGAGACGGTCGGCGCCGGCCAAAGCGAAGTGGAGATCGCCAGTCGTGCGCACACGACGGTCGTCGTAGAGATGCCCCTCACCGGGGATGTCGTGCAGACGATGAAAGCCGGAATCCTGGAGATCGGAGACGTCTACGTGGTGAACAAGGTCGACCTCGGGAACGAAGACGTGCTCGTCGCGAACCTGAAGTTCCAGCTGGAGACTCGAGACGGCTGGACGCCGCCGATCATTCGGACCGCGGCCCTCGAAGGCCGGGGCATCGACGACCTCGCGGCCGCGATCGAGAAGCACGCCTCGTACCTGGACCAGAGCGGAGGGCGCCGCAAACGCGAGGTCGCTCGGGCCCGGCTCGAAATCCTCGAGAACGTGCAGCGTCTCTTGGTCCGCCGTGTCTCGAAAGGGTCGCGCTCCGGCCGCGCGTTCGATAAGCTCGCCGAGGATGTCGCCGCCCGTCGGCTCGACCCGCACGCCGCCGCGCGGAAACTGCTGCGGTCCGGTCCCACTACGGAGCGCTAGGCCACTGGCCTGTGCCGAGCCGTTGCCAATCCACGGCGTCGAGGAACTCTTGGAACCGGGTCATGCGGTAGCCCCAGGCGGCCTCCAGCGCGGGGATGTCAACGTGGTACCCGATCGTCTTGAAGAACTGGAACATCCGGAATCCATCGTCGCCCATCCTCTTCCGGGCCTCTTCCTCGGGCTGCTCGACATATCGAATCGGATGTCCGAGTTTCTTCGACAGCGCGGCCGGGAGGTCTCCGAAGGCCAACTCGTCGCCGGCGAGTTCCACCGTCTTGCCGATCGCCGCCTTCGGGTCGTCGAATGCCCGGGCAACGAGCTCCCCGATATCCTTCACCGCCACGAGCTGCTGGCGCGTCGTCGGAGGGAGAGGAACCTCCATGATCCCTCGCTGAAGCGACGACGTCATCCAGGGGCTCGCGTAATTGTCCATGAAGGCGACGGGCCGGGTGATCGTGTGCGGGATCCGCGCGGCCCTCAAGTATTGTTCCACCTTCGCCTTCGACTCGAAATGCGGAATGCCGGTGTTTCGGTCCGCCGAGGCGACGCTCGCCAGGACGACGTGGGCCACCGATGCGGCTTTCGCGGCATCGATTGCCGTCGTGCCTTGCTGGACCTCTTTCTCCGGGTGCACGGAGAAGTCGGGCCCGAACGGGGTCGTGACGACGAAGAAGCCGTCCACGTTCCGAACGAGGGGAGCGAGGCTTGCACGTTGTGTGAGGTCACCCTGAGCGCCTTCGATTCCCACGGCGGCGAGGGCATTCAACTTCGAGGCGCTTCGCGTGAGGCCGATGACTCGATGTCCTCGCTTGAGGAGGCTGCGAGCGACCGCCCCTCCTTGTTGTCCCGTCGCCCCCGCCACCAGAATCGTCTTCGTCTCTGCCATCCGCAATCGCCTCGCGGTCCAAAGACCTCCGTTCTACTTGTAGATGTGACCGCCTCGGACGAGTCTCGGCGCCCGTATTGGTCTGCCGCGAAGATTGAAGCGGACGCGCTCGTTCTGGAATCGTGGCCGCCCCGGTGGACGAAGCTCAGGTACAGGCGCTCTGGGCGGACCTTATCAAGAACCCCAAAGTCCATTGGCCGGAAACCCCGCTTCTTGGCGCTTTCGACACATTCTCTGACGCTGTGAAGGCGTTCGGTGCGAATGCGATTCATGGGGCCGCCATACTGTGCCGGGCCGCAATCGACGGCGCCTGCCTCATGTCCCTGGTCTATTCCAAATCAGAACGAGCCGCGAACGAATGGTTGATTCACTTCCCCCTCGGACTCGACGGGAAGATGCGAGATGTCCCTTGGTCCGAACTGAGAGGAGGCATGAGGGAATCTGGGATATTCTCCCCAGCGGAACTTCGCGAAATCGACCAAATTCGCGAACATGGTAATGCCGCCGCTCATCTAATAGCGAAACATCTGAAGTGGATTCATACAACGATCCGCAGCCGTGGGCAGGGCGATAGGCCGAACCCGTGGAGTCTTCCGAGGGAAACATGGGAAGACCTTCAACGCACCCGTCGAGTGCTCGAACGTCTCGGCGTCGCCATCCACGAAGACAAGAAGAACCCGGAAAGTGCCCGCCCCGAAGGGCGGGCGTGAAGGGACAGGCGACACTCAGAACGATGGCACTACCAAGCGAAGTTCAAGTTGCTACGTTCCCTTGGAGACGCGCCTCCCGACCGGGAAGGCGTAGCTCTCCCGAACCGACGAATCCGGAGGGCATCGGGGTATCCAGAAGGACACCGCATTGCGACAAGATGAAGGTGCCCGCCCTTGGCGGGGGGGCATGAGAGGACATGCCATACGGAGCGACGGGGGCGGAGTCCCGGCCGAGGGGTGCGCTCCCCCGTTGGACGCTCGGGTGGGGATTTGAACCCCAGATAACCCGCTTAGGAGGCGGGTGCCCTTTCCGTGCTAGGCTACCCGAGCATTTGCGCCGAGGTCCTGAGCCACCATTAATCCTTCGACGCGCGGACTCCCCAACGAAGACGTTCGTGGCCCGTCCCACCAGGGAGGCTAGTGGCTCAGAGTTCTTCCGGGGCCTTCTCGGAGGCGGGAAGTTCTTCTTCCGCCCGATGCTTCGCGGCGGGTTTCGCCTTGGTCGCCGTCGCCCGCTTCCTCGGTTTCTTCGTTGCGACTTCGGCGGCCGGCTCTTCTTTCCTGGCCGCGGCGGGGGTCTCCGTCTCTTTCGCTTCCGCCTTCGTCTCGGCTTTCGTCTCTTTCTTCTCGTATTCTTCGACGAAGCGGATCGCCTTGAGTTCCGAGAGCTCCCGGAGATCGGCCACGACCCGGAACTTCGACACGAACCATTTCTCGTCCGTCTTGCACACGTCCGGGAGATGGATTTCTGCGCTGCCGCCCTTCAGATCGATCTTGAACTGATCCGCGAGACCGTAGTCCATGTCGATGATCGCGCGGACGCGTTCCTCGGGCGTCTTGGCCTTGCGCGTTGCCTTGACGACGTACTTCAACGTCTTGCCCGCAAGCGGGTTGTTGAAGTCGACCCGGACGCGACCGGCGCTGACCGCGGTGACCACGCCGTGCTTCCCGCTGATCGAGACTTCGAGCCCGACCTCGGGGCTGATCTCCTGCCGCAGGAACTCCCGCTCCGTGCGGAGCTCCACGAGCCGCGGGTCTCGCACTCCCGCCCCCTTCTCCGGAGGGATGAGGACTTCGATCGTTTCTCCGACCTTCGCCCCGACCAAGGCGGCCTCGAGGCCCTCGAAGAGCCGCCCCCGGCCGATGACGACCGGGACCTCCATGTACACTTTCTTCTCGTCGACCTTGCCCTCCTTCTTCGCGACCTCATCGTGGGTTGTGTCGAAGAGGGTCGAGGTCCCGTTCGGGTTCACCGTCCAGGCGTCGTACTCAATCCAGACGATGTCCCCTTTCTCGATCGTGTCTGAGACCACCGGCTCACCGCAAGGAGGTTTCGGAAGAGTCGCACTCGCTTAAACCTTACGGGCGCAGCCCTCGGCGCAGCGGACGGTCACCGGTTCATGCCGATCGCAACGGAGATCCGCTTGTATCGGTTTCGAATCGTGACCTCCGTCACGCCGGCCACCTCGGCGACCTCTTTCTGCGTGCACGGCTTGTTGCACAGGATCGCGGAAATGTAGATCGTTGCGGCCGCCACCCCGCTCGGCGCCACCCCGGACGCGAGTTCGTCCTTCTCGACCTTGTCGAGGATCTCCTTCGCCTTCCGCTGAACATCCATGTCCAGCTCGAGGCGATTGCAGAACCGGGCGATGTAATCCCGAGGACTCTGCGGGAGCAGCTTGAGTCCGAGTTCGCGGACGAGGGTCCGATACGTCCGTCCGATCGACTTGCGGTCCACGCTCGACTTCGAGGCGATTTCGTCGAGGGTCCGCGGCACGCCGGACTGCCGGCACGAGGCGTACAGCGTCGCCGCGACCACCTCGTCGATCGAGCGTCCCCGGACGAGGTTCTTCGTCGACGCCCGCCGATACAGGACCGCGGCATTCTCGCGCACGTGCCGCGGCAACCCCATCTTGGAGGCCATCGTGTTGATCTCCGTGAGGCCCTGCGCGAGGGAACGTTCCCCGCTCTTGGATGTCCGGATGCGGTGCTGCCATTTCCGGAGGCGGTAAATCTGGGCCCGCGACTTGTGCGGAATCTGCCGGCCGTAGGCGTCCTTGTTCCGCCAGCCGATCGACGTCGATAGGCCCTTGTCATGGGCCATGATCGTGCTCGGCGGCCCCGCCCGCTCCCGGGATTCCCGTTGCTCGGAGTCGAAGGCCCTCCACTCGGGGCCCTCATCGATGATCATGTCGTCGAGGACGAGACCACAATCCTCGCACACGATCTCCGCGCGAGAATAGTCCCGTACGAGGTGGTCACCGCGGCATTCCGGGCACTGGGTTGTGATCTCTACCTCTCGCACCTTATCCGTCCTCCCCCGACAGAAGAATAGAATCCTTACGAAACAGGAATTATTTAACCCTTCGTCCCAACGACGAGCCGATTTTCTTCGCCAGGGCTCCGATGACGTGTTGCCGCGTGAACATGTTGTCGACCGATTGAGCCTCGGGATTTCCCGACTTTTCCGCGTTACGGCCGGAGCTCGACGAATTCGCCGTTCCGGAGCATGCGCCAGCGCCCCGGGAGCGTCGGGAGGACCTCCGAGCAGACGATGCGGACCTCCTCGGTCCCCGTCTCGTGGAGCGTATAGTACGGCACGCACGTGCGGGCGTCCCGATGCGCGATCACGCGGTCCCCATCGATTAACAAGAACGTATACGACTCGACCTTCCGCGGGAATTCCACGTCGATGCCGGCCTTCGCCTTGGCGATCGCTTGCTTGAACTCCGAAATCGGCCGCTCCTCGGTTCCGAGCGATTCCACAAAGCGGTCGTAGATGAATTGAGAGTCGATCTTTCCGTCTCGGACGCCGAAATCCTCGATCTCGCCGTTGTGGGCGAAGAACAGGACCCGGCCGTCGACCTCGCGGCGGAACGGATGGGAATAGCGCTCCTGGATCGTGTCCTTCTTCGACGCATACCGCAGGTGGGCCACGAGGATCAGCGGGGGACTGCACACGCGCGATAGCCGCCGTACCGCGTCCTCGTACTTCGGGTCCTCCGTCGCCTTCGCGGGACCGCGAGCATAGAACTCTCCTTCCTGGCCGATGCACGCGATTCCCCAGCCGTCGGGGTGGCCCGACTTTGGATTTGGCTGCGGGCATCCGAAATCCCGGAAGTTCCTCCCGGTATCGGCCAGGGCTCGGAACGCCATGAGCGTGTCGACCGGCGCGGGCTTGTGGCTCACGATTGCGAGCATCCGGCACATGTCAGCCCAACTTGTACCCAATCTTCCGGAGGAACGCGATTCTCTCCGCCCGGTCTTTCGCGGTCTCGAGGCCTTTGGTCCGCTCCCCGTCGACGACCCCGAGGACGCCCCGGCCCCGCCGCGTGGTCGCGACGACGACGTCGACGGGATTCGCGGTCGCGGCGTAGACCGTGACGATTTCCGGCACGTCGCGCAGCGCCCGCAAGACGTTGATTGGGTAGGCGTCTTTCAGGAAGACGACGAAAAAGTGTCCCGCCCCGACGGCGAGCGCGTTTTTCGCGGCGAGCGTCTTCAGGCCTTCATCGTTCCCCTCGACGCGGACGAGGCACGGCCCCGACGCCTCGCAGAACGCGACGCCGAACTTGATCCCGGGCACGGACCCGATGAGCGCTTCGTGGAGGTCCTCCGCCGTCTTGATGAAGTGCGTCTGACCAAGGATCACATTCAACCCGCTCGGGTTCTCGATGGGGACGAGTTCCGTTTCCACCGACATCGTCAATGCATCGGACCACGCGAATTAAAGTCTTCTTCTTGCCGAAGTGGAGGTACGCTACGTGCACGCGGAAGGGAGAGGGCATCGGGTCGGCATCGGAGTCGCATGGCGGGAATCAAAGGGTTGTGGACGATCCTCGGAAGCGTCGGCGACCCCGCCGAGCGCGAAGACCTCGCGCTCGTGGCGACGGCGATTCAAGTGCACTTCGCCAGCCGCGTCGCTCGGGAACGGTCCGTCGTGGAATTCATGGCGATCCGGTTCCGGTGGCCGGCCTCTCGCACGCGTCGACGTCTTGGAGCGCTCGTGGAGCTCGGGGTGCTCCGCGTGTCCCGGGACCTCGCGGACAACTGGACCAAGGTCTTCGAGGTCGTCGACCGCCCCCATGTGCCCGCCGCCATCGCCCTCGAGCTCGCCGCATGATCTATCCGGGGCCGGTCGTGGCCTTCGTCACCCGCTCCAAGAACCCGGCCGCCCGCAGCGGCTGGTAGCAAAGCATGAGGAAGTCCGACGCCACGAGGGCGAAGAGTTCGTTCGGCACGTGGCGCACGGATCGGTGGCGGACCGCAGCGACCGCGCCATCGGCGTGGAACTCGAACGGGCAACCCATCCGCCGACTCATGGAGGCCAGCCGGTGTACCGCGCCGTTCGGTCGTTCGACGAGGTCCCGATGGAGAGCCGAGTTCGCGGGTTCCGCGAACGCATAGCCGACGACCTCTGGTGCCTCAATGATCCCAGGGAGAGAATCATTTCGAAGGGCGAACCCGAAGCTGAATCCCGCGACCGAATGGCGTCGAACGCGCGAGAACCGGTAGCCGACGAATTGGCGGTTTGCGACGTGCTTCCGCCGAAAGTTTTCCATCGGCCACCGCAAAGGCCGGCGTATTCGTTCGAACGTCGCAGCGATTTCGGCGCTGCGGTCTCCGTCCATCTGTCGTCGGGAAATCGTTGCGACCCATAAGAACTCCGGCCGGACGGGCCGGCGGCGTATCCGGATCGGCACGGCGCGGGGCAAGCCTAAATAGGCCTCGACCGTTCCGCCGCGCGCTGGATGGCCCGGGGTTTTCGGTGAGCGAATTTTCGGAATCGTGCCGGCGACTCGGTCTCACGGCCGGAGAGAAGACCTTCGCGCCGCCGGATGTGCCCGAGCAGCCCCCGCGTGATCGGACGTTCCTCCTTCAGCACGTCCGCCTCGAGATCAGCGTCGATGACCGGGAGCGCATGATTTCCGGCACGGTAACCCATCGCCTCGCGCCGATCAATGACGGCCTCACCGAGGTCGCCCTCGACGCCGGGGACCTGAACATCCGGAAGGTCCTCGACGACGGAGGCCACGAGCTGGAGTGGGACCTCCATGGAGAAACCCTCTCGATCCATCTTCCGGAGGCGCGCAAAGCGGGCCAGGCGTTCGAACTTCGGATCTCGTACGACGCGAAGCCTCGGAAGGGGATCTTCTTCACCGGGCCGGACAAGGCGAATCCGAAGCGGCCCCGCATTACCTGGACCCAGGGAGAAGACACCGACAACCGGTACTGGTTCCCCTCGTACGATTACCCGAATCAGCGTTTTACGTCCGAAGTCCTCGCGACCGTCGACGAGAAGTACGAAGTCCTGAGCAACGGCCGCCTGGTGAACGTGTCCGCCGATAAGCGCCGCAAGACGAAGACCTACCACTGGTCCCTCGACCAGCCGCATTCAAACTACTTGATCGCCCTGGCGGTCGGCGAGTTCGAGTCGAAGGAATGGGACGCGAACGGGGTGCCGGTCCATGCACATGTGCCGAAAGGTCTCGGTGCGTTTCTGGATCGGACCTTCCAGAACGTGCCCGACATGGTCCGCTACTTCGGCGAGGTCACCGGCCAGAAATATCCGTGGCCGCGGTACGCGCAGGTCTGCGTCCCCGAGTTCGTCGTCGGCGGAATGGAGAATACGTCGATGACGACCCTGACCGAGTACTGCCTCACGGACGAGAAGGCGTACGAGGACTATCGACCGGAAGGGCTCCTCTCCCACGAGCTCGCCCATCAGTGGTTCGGTGATTTCCTCACCTGCCGCGCGTGGGGCCACATCTGGTTGAACGAATCCTTCGCCACGTACTTCCAGGTCCTGTGGTGGGAACACTTCTTCGGCAAAGAGGCCGCGCTCATGGAGCTCGAGGCGGACCGGGACAGCTACCATGAGGAAGCGAGCAAGAATTACAAGCGGCCGATCGTCACGATGAAGTTCCTCGAACCATCCGACATGTTCGATCGCCACACGTACGAGAAGGGCGCGAACGTGCTGCACATGATGCGGAACGAACTCGGTGACGACCTGTGGTGGAAGGCGATCCGGCAGTACGTGAAGAAGTTCGCGGGCCAGAACGTCGAAACGAATGATTTCAAGGAGGCGATTGAGGAGGCGACCGGACGCAACCTCGACGTCTTCTTCGACCAGTGGCTCTACCACGCCGGGCACCCGGAGTTCGAACTTTCCTGGTCGTGGGACGAATCGGCCAAGCAGGTTGAGTTGCGCACGAAGCAGACGCAGGAAGTCAAGGACCCGGTGTCCTTGTTCAAGGTGTCGGCATCCGTGGAACTCGCGTGGCCGGATCGGACCCACAGGGAATCGATTCGCATCGAGAAGGCGGACCAGGTATTCCGGTTCGACGCGCCTCGACGGCCTCGGGCGGTCTTGTTCGACCCCGATGACACGCTCCTGAAGAAAGTGACGTTCAAGAAGCCGCGGGACGAGCTTCTGTGGCAACTCGCGAACTCGGGCTCCATGTGGCCGCGAATCGAAGCGTGCCGGGATCTCGGCAAGTTGGTCGGAGACGCTAAGGCGATCGAAGGCCTCGAGGACGCCCTCAAGAAAGACAAATTCTGGGGGGTCCGACGAGAGGCTGCCGTGGCCCTCGGGGAGGTCGGGACGACGGCCGCGCGAGACGCGCTCCTGAGCGGGACGAACGACAAGGACAGTCGGGTGCGCCGGGGCGTGTACCGCGCCCTCGGTAATTTCCGCAAAGATGAAGTCGCGTTCCGGGCCCTCGCGAAGGCATATCGGGAAGACGGCTGGTATTACCCGATGAACGCGGCGGCCCTTGCGCTCGCGGAGAGCCGGCACGAGCAAGCGTTCGAAACGATCGTGAGGGGCATGGACCGGCGTTCGCAGGGAGAGATCCTCGCTCGGGGGGCGTGCATGGCCCTCGCGAACCTGCGAGACGAACGGGGTTTCCTAGAGCTGGAGAAACGAACCTCGGACGAATACCTCGAGATGGTGCGCTACGGGGCCACACTAGCACTCGGTAAGCTCGGCTCGTTTCACGAATCAAGGAGGGATGAGGTCCTCGAGGACCTGTCGATGCTCGTTCGGGACACGAACTACCGAACCCGGCTGGGGGCGACGTTGGGACTCGGAGAGCTCGGATATGCGAAGGCCGAGGACGAGCTCCAGCGAATATCGGAAGCCGAGCCGATGAGCAACCTTCGGACGAACGCCCGGAAGGCGATCGCGACGCTCCGAGAGAAACACGCCGAAGCAGCGAAGAAAGTCGAACAACAGGCCGAGCTGGACAAGTTGAAGGACGAAAACAAGGAGCTCCGGTCACGCATCACCGCGATCGAGGCTCGCGTCGAGGCGATCGGAAAGCGGCGGAAACGGTGACCGGGCTGCCGCTCCACGAGGACACAAGAGGCGGGTCGGACAGTCACGCATCCGGCTATGTCGAGACGTTTCGGGCGCGTGTGGCCTTCTCGGTGGACGGAAGACCGTGCTTTGATCCAACCGACACGCCTTCGGCCGCGACCGTCTTCGGTGGGTTGGAGAACTCGAGTACCACCGCGTTCTCCTGAGGTTCTGTCCGGATGCCTCGGCCGCCGAGGTCCGCGAAGAGGGCGCGCGCCACCTCCTCGTAGAACAAGGAGTACTTGTGGCCGCTGCCGTGTCTCAGGACGATGACGGTCCGCGAACCGTCTGTCTTTTCTTCGTACTCAAAGGCCTTCGTGTATCTCGAGGTGAGCCTGGGGATGACCTGTAGTACCGTCTCCAGGTCCAGATGCTTGAACATGAACGTCGTGAACGCTCGATAGACGTCCTCTCCCGCCCATCGGCCTAGGTCTCGCACCTCGTCCTCGGAGAGGAGCTCGATCATTCGTGAGAGCGCCTCTCTCGGCATCGCGATGAAACCGAACCGATCGGCGTACATGTCCCACTCGACGAGTCGGCGGAGGGCCTTATTCGCTAGGAAACTGACGCTGACTCCTTCCCGCTCCGCCCACTCGCGGAGCTGGCGGTCGACCGTTTCGTCGATCCGAAACGCTCGTGTCGTAGTCTTTCGACCTTGCATTCGGAATCCCACGCGGAAACCGGGAGGGGGTCTGAGAGATTCAAGAATGTTTGCGTCCGATTATCACTTTCGAACAGCCGCACCATGTCGCGCACAGTGTGATGCGCTGCAAACGTGATGGCTATGTCGCCACGCGCGATACACTGGGTCGGACATGACCCACCTGGTCCGCCACGCCGCGAGGCGCAGAGTCCCTGTGAGCGGTGCCGGCGCCGATACGAAGAACTTCTCAGAGAGAGGTGCCTCCATGCAAACCCCCCACGTCAATCAAACTGCCTGGAACGGAAACAACCGTACGTTCGCCTGGGACCACCTGAAGCTCGCACACTCACTCCTGGATCCTGAGGCCTTGGAAATTTTCCGGTCCATTTCTGTCGAAGAGCTGACGGCGATTGAACTGAGCCGCCGTTGCGGGATGTCGACTGGCCGATGCTATCGATGGTTGCGCAGGCTCGAGTCCCTTGGGCTTCTCGTTTCGCGGGAAGGCCGACCGCAGAGGAGTGGAGTGCCGCCCCGGCGGTATCGGTCGGCGCTGCAGTCGATCAGTGTGAGCCTCGCGGAGGACCAGATTCGGACGCGCATTGCGGTGAACGAGGGCTCGATCCCACTCGTCTCGGAGTCCATGACGATGATCGAAGCGCCGGACACGGCTCCCGTTCCGAGGGCCCGTTCGCACCGACGGCGAGTTGGCGCAGAACGCGTCCACTTCGTTGACCCACCCAAGACGATTCCCGAATCCCGACGCAAGCTCCCGATCAACCTCCCGGCGTTCTTAGAAGAACCCCTCTCCCGCCTTCCGGAGCGCCGGTGAGGTCCATGCAA
>Ga0209237_1001049_pt1 | contig 16229 bp, 14 predicted proteins | sample GraSoi013_1_40cm_2_FD_185820 | JGI IMG/M metagenome (GOLD analysis project Ga0209237, IMG submission 185820) | Grasslands soil microbial communities from the Angelo Coastal Reserve, California, USA - Sample 10_02_2013_1_40cm (SPAdes) (version 2) | ecosystem: Environmental > Terrestrial > Soil >... | reverse complement strand
TCGTCGAAGCCTTTCCATTCGACAGCGCACCAAAATACCTGCTTCGGGATCGAGATCGGATTTACGGAGACGAGTTTCGGAAACAGGTCGAGGTGTTGGGTATCAAAGAAGTTCTCAGCGCCCCGAGGTCTCCATGGCAACGCGCTTACATCGAGCGAATCATCGGATCGATAAGACGGGAATGCCTGGATCATGTCATCATCTTCGATGAAGCATCGCTACGTCGCACACTACGTTTGTATTTCCGCTACTACCATGAATCGCGGCTTCACCTTTCGTTGGATAGGGACTCACCCAACTCACGCCCGGTACAGTCGCTCGGCAAAGTAATTGCGATTCCCGAAGTCGGCGGTCTCCATCATCGTTACGAACGGCGGGCTGCGTAATTAGGTCTGGGGTCTAAATCAGCCGCAGGATCGGGACCCGGCTTGTTATTGGTTCGACTGTGATATGCCGGCCAACGGATTTGACTCACTGCTGATAAGCGCCCGTCCTCAGTTTCCCTCGGGACTTTTGCCTTAATAGACTGGGAAAATGGGCGGATGGAGTTTTCAATAGGGACAATCCCGAGGGCCATACTTTTTTTCATGCGCGCCGCCACTGAACTGTTCTCAAGACCATGTTGCAGCATTTTGGCAACTTTGGGACCTTCGCAAAACGCTCGAAGGTCCAAACACCAGAGATATCGTTGCGAAGCCGCCTGTCCGGTTGGCGTCGCAAAACTAACGAGTACGAGGATGATTTATGGTTTCGATGAGGGATCAATACGATGCCGCGGGACCTATTATTCTTGCCAGTGATTTCCCGATCTTCCGCGACAGTCTGAAAGCCTATCTGGAGCAAGAAACTGACATAGAAATCATAGGTTGTGCCAACCGCGAGCAGGAAATGATTCCACTACTGCAATCGTCAGAACCTAAACTCGTCGTATTGGACCTGAACCTGGATTGGGAAGCGCTTTGCGCTTTACTTCGCCAGATCCACACCACTTGCTCTGTCCGCTCATTGGTTAGGGCTGATGGCCTGGACAGCAGCCGGGTGACCCAGTTGATACTGCACGGGGCGCATGGGGTCGTGCCCTCGTGCACGACACGGGAACTCCTGACAAAGAGCATTCATACGGTGCTGGCCGGCGGTTTCTGGGTTAGCCGTGCGACAGTGACTGATTTCGTTGCTCTTATCCGGGAAAGCGCGTCTGGTATCCGCAGGAAGACGTCGGGAGCAAAAATCGAGAATCCTGAAATTCCAATAGCTTCTGTGACAACGCCGATTAATTCTTCCAGGAGATCGGAAGAAGAAATTGCACGTCTGGGTTTGACACACCGGGAAATGCAGGTTATCGGGGCTCTCGTAGATGGCCAGACCAAACAAAGACATCGCATCGACGTGTAGCATCAGCGAGTACACCGTGAAGCACCATCTCGCGAATATCTATGAGAAGCTCGGCGTTTACAATCGCGTCGAACTGGTGCTCTTTGCGATCAATCGGGGACTATGCGTTTCGCCTGCGGCTGTTACAACACAAGTCGAATGGAAGCGTAGAGGTGGACTTCCCCTTGATGCCGTAAGCCGGAAGCCTTCGGCTCGCCAGCCCGACTTTCGTCTGATTGCGAAAGCCGGGCTGGCGAGGAAAGTTCTACCTCCAATGACAAAAGGTTAATAAGGAGCCAAGGTGGGTACGATAACAGCAGATGTCGCCGGTTTCCGGGATTATTACGAAATACTCCAGTTGAGCCCGAATGCGGATGAGGAAACAATCAGCCGCGTGTTTCGCATTCTCGTCAAAAGGTATCATCCTGACAACGGGGACACCGGAAACACGAAAAAATTCAATGAAGTGATGGACGCGTACCGGATCCTGTCGGATCCGGAAAAGCGAGCCGCTTACGACGTCAAATACGACCAGAACCGCGCCACTGTTCTGAAGCTTTTTGACGAAGCTTCCGCGTCCGACAGTTTTGAGTCGGACCGGCGCGTTTGTGAGGGCATCCTGTCGCTGCTGTATGTCGCACGCCGGCGTGATCCGGGCCGGGGCGGAGTCGGCGTCATTCAAATGGAACGTCTGCTGGGATGCCCTTCCCAGCACCTGGAATTTCCTCTCTGGTATCTGCGGCAAAAAACCTGGGTCGAGCGCCTGGAAAATGGCCTCCTCGCCATAACCGCCGCAGGCGTTGACAAAATGATTGAGCAGAACAATATCGTTCTCCGTCGAGACCGGCTTATTGCCGAGAAGGCCATGGGAGGCGCGCCTGACCCGGCTAGGGAACTGGGGGGACTGAACGGGCTGTTGCGATAACGTAAAAAGGCACAGCCTTCCCCATGATCTAGCCCATGATCCGGAAAGGCTCGACCAAGGAGGTCCAATGGCTACCTCACTTCTCATTGTCCGTCGCGCCATTTCAAGCGGCGATTCCGAAATCAGCCGGAATAAAAGAATAAATCACCGCATCATGAACTCTGTTGTGGATCGACAGCCGGGCACGCAAAACGCCTTCGCGAATCGCGCCGGCCTTTTCTGCGGCCCGTTGGCTTGGAATGTTCCCGACAGCCGCGACGATTTCAATACGGTTGAGGCCGAGTTGCTCAAAACCAAATCGGGCTAGCAGTCGCGTTGCCGCCGGAGCGTAACCCTGCCCCATCGCGGTGCGGCGCACCCAATAACCGAGATTGGCGATTTTGTGTTCCATCCGGAATTGGTTTAAGCCGCAAGCTCCCACGAAGCGAGAGTTTTTGGGATCAACCATCACGAACTCGAAACTGTTCCCCGCTGCCCATTCGGCTGGGCGTGATTTCACCCACTGTTCGCACTCGGCCATGCTGTACTTCGGATGACACCACAGTAGCCAAGGATAGACGGTTTCGACGGATTCGATGGCAGCTTCATAGAGCCGCTCGATGTCGTCCCGTTGATAGGGCCGGACAAGAACCTTGCCATCACTGAGGACGAGTCCATCCACCGGTGGAATGTTCATATCGGCCGATCATCTCATTTGACGGAGCGCATTCACACTGAAACTGATTTCCTGCATCGCCTCGGAGTGACAGGATGACAGGAAAGCCAGTCTTGTCATAACAGCCGCTGCGGTGTATGGTGCTCGCAAGACGAGATAATGCTCCTGATTTCACCCAATTCCGTCTTCACCGTCGATGAGACGCACGGCCGCGTGTTACGCGCGGGAAACCGGCTGATTGCGAATAGCCAGGATGCCGGCTGGCGTTCCTTGCATGCGGCAATCATCGAAGAAGGTCCATTCACTGCGACCGAGCCCGCCATCGGGCATCCCATGCTGATCTACCACCTCACGCGGCCGACGGAAGTTTCGCGGAAAATCGAGGGCGGTTCGGGGAACCGGCAGCTCATTGGTCCTCGCCGAATCTGCTTAACTCCGGGCGAAGCGACGACGCGATGGGAGCATCATGGACATCCCGAGATTCTGCAGGTGTATCTGCGCGGGTCGATTTACCAGGCGGCGGTTAGTGAGATCTACAACTGCGACACGGAACATGCCGAGCTTGTGCCGCGGTTTGCAATTCTCGATCCCATGCTCGAGCAACTGGCGATCGCGATCACGACCGCCCTGCGCGACGGCACTGCGGAGGATGGCCTTTATATCGATACACTGGCCCAAATGATGGCTGTGCATCTGGCACGAGGCCATTCCGCACAATCGCGGCCAGGCCGTATGCCGACTATGCAGGCGATGTCGGGCTGGAGGATGCGCCGCGTCATCGAATATATTGAAGAAAACCTGGACGGCGACCTTAGCCTGGAAGCGATGGCTGCGGAAGTGGATATCACGCCGATCTATCTGGCCCGGGCCTTCAAAGCTGCAGTCGGCCAATCTCCGCATCGCTACGTACTTGCCCGCCGCATCGAACGGGCAAAGGAGCTTTTGCGTAACAGCGAGATGCCTGTAGTGGACGTGGCCCTCTCTTCGGGGTTTTCGTCTCAAAGCCATCTTTCGTACTGGTTCCAGCGCTACGTCGGAGTCTCACCCGCGGCTTATCGCCAACACCGGGCGTCATAAGCTCATCGGCTGGAATAGAAACAGGAAGTCCATACGTGATGAACCTGTTCAAGAACGCCTGATTTCTGCAAGCGCCGGCAACGGCAAAGCTGTTAAGATTCCCCTTCGCAAATAGGCTGAGGAGATCCCGACCATGTTCACTGAAACGAGCAAAACCGCCCCGGCAGTGGATAAAGCCGTACGTCCGATGACAGGCGCCGAATATCTGGAGAGCCTGCGTGATGGGCGTGAGATCTGGCTGTACGGCGAGCGGGTTAAGGACGTCACGACGCATCCCGGATTTCGAAACACGGCACGGATGATTGCGCGTCTCTATGATGCGCTGCACGATCCGAAATTCAAGGATGTGCTGACAACCGAAACCGATACAGGCTCCGGCGGCTATACGCATCCGTTTTACCGTGCGCCGAAAAGCGCGGAGGAACAAGTCAAGGCGCGCGATGCCATCGCTCAATGGGCACGGTTGACCTATGGATGGCTGGGACGCTCACCCGATTACAAGGCATCGTTTCTTGGGACGCTGGGAGCGAACTCTGCCTTCTATGCGCCCTATGAGGCCAACGCGAAAGCCTGGTACAAGAAGGCGCAGGAAAGAGTGCTGTATCTCAACCACGCGATCATTCATCCGCCCGTCGACCGCGACCGGCCGATTCATGAACGCGCCGAAGCCTGCGTGCATGTGATCAAAGAAGGCGATGCCGGAATATGGGTCAGCGGCGCGAAAATCGTCGCCACAGGTTCGGCTCTGACTCACGCAACATTCGTCGCGCACCACGGATTGATTCCCGTTCAGGACCGAAGCTACGCCTGCATCTTTATGGTGCCGATGAATGCTCCCGGTATGAAACTGATTTCGCGAGCTTCTTATGAGCAGACCGCCGCAGTTATGGGAACCCCGTACGATTATCCGCTCTCGAGCCGCCTGGACGAAAACGACGCCATCTTTGTCCTCGATAATGCGTTCATCCCATGGGAGGACATTTTCGTTTATGGCGATATTGAAACCGCCAATAACTTCTTTCCAAGAACAGGCTTCATCACGCGGGCGCTACTGCATGGCTGCACTCGCCTTGCCGTCAAGCTGGATTTCATCACTGGCCTCATGATCAAAGCCCTGGAAGCCACCGGGACCAAGGATTACCGGGGCCAACAGGTCCGCATCGGCGAAGTCATTGCCTATCGAAATCTGTTCTGGAGCCTTTCCGAGGCCATGGCTCGAAACCCCTCACCCTGGGTGAATGGAGCGGTTTTGCCGAACTACGATGCCTCGACCGCCTACCACGTCTTCGGCGCAACGTTTTACCCGATCGTGAAAAATTTGATCGAGCAGAGCGTCGCCAGCGGCTTGATTTACCTGAACTCCAGCGCGCGGGATTTCCAAAATGCGGAACTTCGCCCGTATCTTGATAAATACGTCCGGGGCTCCGGCGGATACGATGCGGAACAGCGCGTGAAGCTGATGAAGCTGCTCTGGGACTCGATCGGCAGCGAGTTCGGCGCGCGCCATGAACTGTACGAGATCAATTATTCGGGCTCAACGGAAGAAAACCGTATCGTCTGCATGAATATCGCCAACGCTACCGGCGCTACGGCAAAGATGAAGGAACTCGTCGAAACGTGCATGGCCGAATACGACATCAGTGGCTGGACTGCCTCGGATCTGATCAACCCCGACGACGTGAGTTGGTTTTCTAGATGACAATTGTCATTGATCACTGGCCGAGAGCTTTGACCGGTATATCGAAGTAAGCGGTATTGACCACACCCTTGCGCTGGAACTGCACCCACACGCGATAGGCTCTGGCCCGCGGGAAGATGACATTGAACTGAATCTGGGGCCCGCCGTCGGCGATGAACGGATGCTCATGGATCATGTCGATGAGGTCGTCGCTCGCGGCGAGCATGTGACCCCAGGCTGCGAGATACTTCTCGAGTCCATCGGCCGGCTTCACGCGAAAGTACATTTGCGTCTTGAAACCCGAGATCGGTTGCGGCGGATCCGTTGTCAATTCCACCGTCATATTCTCCGCGTCTTTGGGTGAATAGTCGCGCGTGAGCGAAGCCCGTTTGGGAGCCGGACCGGAAACGATGACTGTCTTTGTGATCAATTGAGGCGTAGCGCCATCAGGATAAAAATCACCCAGGATGCGGTACATGCCCGGTTTGGGAAAGACATATTGATAGTGGAAATTCTTGTCGGAACCCAGCGTCGGATGATTGTGCAGGAAGACCTCGAGATCCTGGCTCACCACAAACATATGGAACAACTTCTCATGGACGACCTGGAAATTCGTAACCGGCCGGTCCTTCCAGGGATCGTGAACTTCGAATGTGAGATTCTCCGGTTGGCCCATCTTCATCGGTTTCGGCGATACGTCCAGATGCAGATGATATTCGACCGGATCGGGCAGACCCGCCACCAGCGCCATTCCGCAGCGCGCGCAGGTGCCCGGATTGTTCGATCGGACGTCCGGGTCCATCGGACAGATATAAACCGAGCCGGCATTCTGCGAGGGAAGAGGGGGGATCACCGGATTCTGTGCGCCAAACGCAGCGGCGATGGGCAATAAAATAAGGAGACCCCAGATAGTACGCATCAGTTTTTGTCCTCAGGCAGCAGAAAAATAGTTGCCCCAGACGGAATTCCGCTAATCACGGTGCTCTTTTCAAATTATTGCGGTGCGCGGAACAGGAAACGATGCGCGAACTGTTCTTTATATTCATCGAGCCACACGAGCGGCTCGATCCGTCCGTCGGGAAGCTCAGCAATAATTTGAAAAGAGCCCGGCGGCACCGATTTCGCCAGCAGGCCGTCGAGCTTAAGTGGTTTGACAAGCCTCAAATCACCCCTCACGGCCATTCCGGGCGGGTGTGCGGACGGAGCCGCCTCCGATCCGGCATCAAACCAAACGCTCTCTTTCATCACGCTCTCTTTCATCATCTCGTTGAGCTTGTCTTTCGCAGGGAGGTCTTTCTCCTCGCCTTCGGGGGATCCGCCCTGAGACCAGCTGGTGAGCAGTTCCAGTTCTTCAGGGGTGAGCGCTTGATCGTTACGGAAGTCGCCGAATCCTTTTACGGCGCCCCAAGGCGGCATCCGGCGCTCCAACACTTCCTCCTTGATCGCGGTCCGCCAGGGAAAGGCCTCCTGGTACTGCATCAAAGAAAATGCGGAACCGCCTTCGCGATGACAGGCCACACATCGCGAATAGAAAATACGGGAAATCTCGCGATCCCAGGTCACAGGCGTCGTCACGATATCGTGCGCCTCAGCCGCCGCGCACATCCCGATCATGACAACGCAAGTGAAGAGGACCGGCCGTTTCAAGGTTGCCCGCCCGAGTTATTTTTTAGGACCGTAAGTTTTCGCCAGATAATCGACGAGCATGGGGACGTCCTTGTTCTCGACACTGGCGCCCTTCGAAATCATCGAGTTCACAAGCATTTGCCAATCCTCTTTGCTGAGGTGCTGATCCTGGACAAGATCGAGATCATGGCAAGCGGTGCAGGCCGTCTCCAGCAACGTCTTGGCAGCCGCATCGGGTCCTGAAGCTTGTGCTCCGTCGGCTTTCGCACCAGCGGGTCCAAAGTTCTTGACGAGGTAGTCGACCAGAACAGGGAGATCTTTTTGGTCGATTTGAGCGCCATTAGAAACCATCGACGCGATCAGTCCTTCCCAACCGTCCTTATCGAGATGCAGTTTCACAACACCATCCAGGCTGTGGCAGGCCGTGCAAGCATCCTGAAGGATTTTCTTTCCAGGCCCGTCAGGTAACTGAACATCTTGCGCCGTCGCATAAGCCATGGTCGCCACCGCGATGGTAGTCATTAACCACATCGCTGTTTTTCCGAACGTCCAATTCATATGAGTCTCCTTAATCGCCTTTCTCATCGCAGTAAGTCGTCTATGAGCGTGGAGCGTTCTAATTTAAAACCGTATTCTGGTTTTTTTCAACTGGTGCTAACATGCGACCCTCAAAAGACCGTTCATCCGGAGGATTGATGGGAGCCAGGACCCTTTTTATATTCTGCATTTTGGCCTCTCTGGCCACCGTCGTGGCCGCCTTCGCACAGGAGGGACATCCGCTCAAAGGCAGTTGGATAGGCGACTGGGGTCCGAATAAAACCGACCGGAATCAGATCACGATCGTGATCGACTGGGACGGCAAACAGGTCACCGGCATCTTGAATCCCGGTCCGGGCGCCATTCCGATTCAAAAAGCATCGCTCGAGCCCAAAGGCTGGATTGTCCACTTCGAGGTCGACGCGAAGAACGCCGCGGGGCAGACGGTGCACTACGTCGTCGATGGCCACATCGAAAATCTCGGCTTGTACAATCGCTCGATCGTCGGGACCTGGAACCACGACAACGTGAAAGGCGATTTCAAGATCACCCGGCAATAGCTCTCATCACTGGTTGGCGTGGGTTGCCCAACTGTAACGCGGTCTATGAATCTGCGAACGAATCGGAGAGAGTAATTTCTTGTTGAGCTGCTTTCCCGCACTATCCGCCGCTACCCGTGGGAATCCGGCTTGTGATGATCTTGTTCGGATTGACATCCTTATCGACGACAACTCCGAAGAATCCACTCATCATTTCTTCCCATGTCATTTCGCCGTAGTAGACCGTCCTCCTGGGATTCGGATTGAACTTGTTGTTGGCAGAGTTGTCGTAGTGCGCGTCCACATGCAGCTTCGTGCCCTTGGGAACCTTGATTGACGTATCGTATCCGAGTTGCCAGTTGAAGTCGTAGTGCGGCACGTTCAAGATGACCTGCTTCCTGCCGTCGGGATATTCGAGCGTGTAGGTCATGTCTTTGCCCCGGACATGCATATGGGGCATCATGAATACCAATTCCGCGTCCACGTTGAACGTCGCCTCCGCCGGCGGACTTTGCCAGTTGCCTTCGTTGGGCGGAATGCGAAAGCGTGCCGGATCCTGAGTGGCCGATGTCAACAACGAAACGTAGCGGCGTTGCGGCGGCTCTTTTGCGAGCGTGAATCCGATCTGCACGTGATCCGTGACGCCCTTGCCGTTCGGCGTGTAGTGCAGATTGAGCATCATGTCCCATCCGGCGGGAATGAGTTTCGCGGCGCGGTGGATACTGTAGTCATCGGCAATCATTCCAGGCAGATAGCAATCCTCCAAACCATTGCTTCCTGCCAGAAAGTTTGTTCTTCCGCCGAATGTCGGCCCCGCGGTTGGGATAGCGGATCCTTCATCATCGCGCTCCTTCGGCGCCCATACAGGCTCGAAGTATTTCACATCGGGAGTGTGCGGCTTGAAGGCCAGACACATGTGATGCGTAACAGCCGTATTTTCGGGACGAATTTGGATGGCGGTTACCCAGGTGTCTTTGGTGAATCCGGTCGGGAGAGTGACCCACATCCATTCGATCACATCGTTTTTCGGCTGAGCGGGAACCTCAAACGTCGGCCCCTGAACAATGACGTCGGGCCGGATCACCCAGCCTTCGGGCGGGAACTCGATGGGCGGTGGCGCATCTTTTGCATCTCCTTCGAGAGCCCCTCCATCAACCCATTTGACAATCGTGTCGATGTCGTTTTGCTTCAACGACCGGTCATTGGTGAAATGACCGTATTGCGGATCCGCAAACCACGGTGGCATCTTCCGCGTTGCCACCGCCGTCTTCATCGCCTTGGCCCACGGCCGCGCCTCTTTATAGCTTAGTAGCGACATCGGCGCAATTTGGCCCGGGCGGTGACAACCCTGGCAGTTCTTCTGCAGGATCGGCAGAACGTCCTTATTGAAAGTGGTCGGCGAGGAAGGGATTTCGGCAGCCATCGCCGTCCCTCCCAACATCAACATCGCAAAGCAAAACTTTGTGAACATGGAACTCCTCCAGACGCGCTTTACCAAGTTGCGAATGCGTTCACTATAGGTCCTTATGATGTGATCAGTCAAATCGCTGGGGAATGCCCCGCCACGGGCGTCATTCAACCATCAAAAATTACGAACCGTCCGTCGCACCGGGATAAAATTGGGTCGCGTTCCGATACAATTGGCGCATCGACGGAGCTCTTATGAAGAAATTTCTGCTGTTTATATTCCTGGCTATGGCTCCACAACTCTGTGCCCAGACGGCCGATACGGTCCTGCTCAACGGCAAGGTTCTCACGGTTGATCCACAATTCTCGATTCAGGAGGCTATCGCGATACGCGACGGCAGGATTTCAGCCGTCGGTAAAACCGCGGACTTGCGTAAGCTCGCAGGACCGCGGACGCGTGTCATCGATCTTCAAGGACGAACGGTGATTCCCGGATTGATCGACTCCCACCTGCACGGTATCCGCGCTGCTTTGAGTTTCAGTACGGAAGTGAATTGGATTGGGGCGCCTTCGCTCGATGATGCGTTGGGCAAAATCCGGCAGGCCGCTCGAACGATTAAGCCCGGAGCATGGCTGATTGTCGCCGGCGGCTGGAATGTACAGCAGTTCAAGGAAAAACGAGTGCCCACGCAGGCGGAGTTGATCGCAGCCGCACCGAACAATCCCGTATATGTTCAGCTTGGATACGGATGGGCACTGATGACGCCGGCCGGCTTCAAGGCCCTCAACATTTCGAGCGAAGCGGATCTTCCGCAGGGCGCGCGTTTCGAAATGAGCGCCGCCGGAAAACCGACTGGCGCTATCACCGGCGGTCAAAATGCAATCATCGCTCTGTTCGACAGGCTGCCCAAGCCGTCAGCGGAAGATGAAGTCGAGGGAACAAAACTCTTCTTCCGCGAACTGAACCGGCTCGGAATGACCGGTTTCGTTGATCCCGGCGGAAATAATCTGTTTCCCACCGACTATCCAGCCCTGTTCGAGCTATGGCGGGGCGGCCAGATGACCGTTCGCGTCGATTTCGCTTTGAATGGACAGACGCCCGGCAAGGAATTTGAAGAGTACCAACAGTGGACTCGCCTGCTGCCGATGGGCTTCGGCGACGACATGCTGAAGTTCAACGGCATCGGAGAGCGCATCACGTGGGACATGAATAACAATGAAAAGCCGTCCGAAGCTCAGAAGGATCGCTACTACGAAATCATCAAATGGGCGGCACAGCAGGGGATGGCTTTAACCATGCACTGGACCCGCGATGCGTCCGTCGACGAATTGCTTTCCCTGTTCGAGAAACTCAACAGGGAGGTTCCCATTGCCTCGTTGCGATGGTCGATCGCGCACCTCAACGATGCATCCGAGAAAAGTCTCCAACGCATGAAGGCGCTCGGCATGGGCTGGACCGTGCAGGACGCGATGTATTTCGGAAGCGAACAGTTCGTTCAACAGAACGGCGCCGAGGCGGCACGTCGCGCGCCACCGGTGAATACGGCAAAACGAATCGGTGTCCCTGTCGGCGCGGGAACGGATGCCCATCGCGTGGCTTCCTACAATCCTTTTACCGCGCTGCAGTGGTTCCTGGATGGCAAAACCGTCGGCGGCGCCGCTATTCGCGGTCCCGAAGAAACTCCAAATCGGGCCGATGCCCTGCGCTTCTATACGATCGGCAGCGCGTGGTTTTCCTTTGACGAAAACAAACGTGGATCTCTCGAAGTGGGGAAGTTTGCCGACCTGGCCGTACTATCCAAGGACTATATGACCGTGCCCATCGAACAGATTGGCTCCATCGAGTCTCTGCTGACAATGGTCGGCGGCAAGATCGTGTACGCCGCCGCGCCTTACCAGAACCACTGAAGGCGGCATACCGAGCTCATCAAGCGATACCGCCGGATTGCTCACCAGGCCCAGGCATACGCATCGTTGCGTGGATCGGCGCCGGCATGCAGCACACCGGTTTTCGGATCGATGACGATCACCGCCATTTCGCTCATCGACCACGGACCATTCACTCGCAGCTTGTGCCCTTTGGCGATCAGCGCCTGCTGCACTTTCTCGCCGATACGCGACTCGACCCCGAGGTCACCCGGGTACATCGTGTGCGGGAATGGCGACGCCGGGAAACTGCGCGTCGACCAGCGTGGGGCTTCGATTGCCTGCTGGACGTTCATACCGAAATCGACCATGTTCAGAAGGGTTTGAACTGTGCGCATCAGTTGATCGTCAGCGCCGGGACTTCCCATCAATCCGTAGGGCTGGCCATCCTTCATGATGAGCGTGGTTGCCAATGTGCTGCGTGGACGTTTGCCTGGGGCGAGGGCGTTGGCCTCTCCAGGAACTAACGAATAGTAATCGCCTCGGCAATTGAAGATAAAGCCCAAGTCGGCCATCACAACGCCCGTTCCCCAGCCGCTGTGAAGGCTGGGCATGAAGCCGATCATGTTCCGATTGCTGTCGATAACGGCAAGATAGCTTGTATCGCCGTCGTGGCTGGCGTTGCCGTCGAGGTTGATAGTCGGGTCCTGGAACAACGCCGCTTGCGATCCCTTCATGAATTTCTCCGGATTCCCCGGACGCAGCTCTAGTGATGCGTTATTCGGATCGATTAGTTTTCTCCGCTCCGCCGCATATTGCTTCGAGAGCAGTCCCTCGAAGGGGATCTTGATGAAGTCCATGTCGCCGAGGAACTTCTCGCGATCGGCAAATGCAAGCTTGAGCGCTTCGGCGGTGGTATGAATGTATTCGGCGCTGTTGTGTCCCATCGCCCTGAGATCGTAGCCTTCGAGCATGTTTAACAGAATCAACTCGGCAGGACCCTGGGTGTTCGACATGTTTTTATAGACACGATACCCGCGGTAGTCCGTCGAGACCGGCGTTTCCACTTTGGCCGTGTAGTTCGCGAAATCTTCGTATCTGAACAATCCGCCGTTTTCTTCAGAAAATTTGGCCATCGTTTGTGCAATGTCGCCCTTGTAGAAACGGTCCCTGGCCGCTTTCAACGCCGCATGACGTCCTTTGCTCGTATTTTGCCTTTCCGTTTCGACCAGTTTGCGCAACGTTCGAGCGAGATCGGGATTCTTGAAGAGTTCGCCTTCCGTGTAGCGTTTGGATTGATAAACCTTCTTGCTGGTCGGATACTTCGCGAGTTTGCTGGACGCGAGGCTACGCGCGAGATTGGCAGGAAGCGGGAACCCGTTCTCAGCGATATCGATGGCTTGCTCGAGGACCTTCTCAAAGCTCATCGTGCCCCAGCGGTCGAGCAGAATGTACCAGGCGTCGACGGTGCCGGGGATCGATCCCGAAAGAAGACCGTCGTTGGTGGGAATTTTGCCGCCGTTGTTCTTGTTGTACCACTCGATGGTTGCAAGTTTCGGTGCTGGTGCTTCGGCGTTGATGGAATACGGTTGCTTGGTTTTTGCATCGTAAATGAGGATCTCGGCGTCGCTGCCGATACCGTTACTGGCCGGATCGACGAGCGCCAGGACTGCTTGACCTGCAACTGCCGCGTCAAAGGCGTTCCCCCCGGCACGCAGGATGTTTTCAGCGGCGCGCGTGGCTTCCGGTTTCATCGAAGACACAGCGGCGTGCGCGCCTCGAATCACCGGCCGCATCGTTCCGCCGGTTTGCTGCTCGTCCGGATCAGACGGGCGCGCTGTCCGTTGCGTCTCTTGAGCACCCGTTTGGAACACATATACGATTGCCGCCAACAACGCTAATGCTGGTATACGCCGTGCGCTTTTCATGGCCTCACCTCAAATGAAGATGCGCATAGCATATCCGACAGCCGGCGTAGACGGCTACCCTTGAATCGATGCGCGGCGTTGTGAGTCGCGCGTGTTAGAATCCGGCGTTCAGACAGCCAGAATGGTTAATAACGACTGCTGTGCGAAGGACGCGTCGAAATGGGGGGTTGCATGAGAACGCTCTGCGCTATGGCCATGTTGAGCTCAGTGGTGCTGTGGGGTGCACAGGGCCAGCCACAGATCATGGTTGAGTGGAACCATACCGGATCCGCGCCGTCTCAGACAAAGTATTCAGCGGCGGCGGATATCAGTCCGTCGAATGTCGGCCGGCTGGACCTTGCGTGGCAATGGCGGCCCAAGGAAGTGCCGCTACCGGATCAGACCCAGCCCGGGAATTTTCAGGCGACACCGCTCATGGTCGACAACGTCCTATATTTGAGCACGCCGTTCAACCGCGTCGTGGCTCTAAATGCGGAAACAGGCAATGAACTCTGGACCTTCGACCCGAAGGCCTACCTGGACGGCCCGGGGCTTAACCTCTATTACCAACATCGCGGGGTCGCGTTCTGGCATGAGGGCAACGAGTCGCGCGTCTTCATGAACAGCCACGACCGTCTCTTCTCGGTCGACACCAGAACGGGTGAGTTGGTAACTCGTTTTGGGCAGGGCGGCTACGCAATGCTGAGGGAAGGACTGAGAAACCACGACAACAAGACCGAGATGCGGCAGAGCTCGCCTCCGGTGATTTACAAGAACCTGGTGATTGTCGGGAGCAGCATCCCGGATCGCTTGCAGTACAAAGGCGATCCTCCCGGTACGATTCAGGCCTTCGACGTGCGAACCGGAAAACGCGTCTGGGTTTTTTACACGATCCCGCAGCCTGGTGAATTTGGGAACGAGACCTGGGAAAACGATTCGTGGGCGGTGACGGGACATGTGAATGTCTGGGGACCCATGACTCTCGACGAAACGCGCGGATTACTGTATGTGCCGACGAGCACGCCAAGCAGTGACTACTATGGAGGACGACGGCCGGGCGCCAATCTGTTTGCGGAAACGTTGTTGTGCCTGGACGCGGCGACAGGCAATCGGAAATGGCATTTCCAGGCGGTGCACCATGGGCTGTGGGATTACGATTTTCCGGCCCCTCCGAATCTCGTGACGATCACTGTTGACGGCCGAAGGATCGACGCGGTGGCGCAAGTGTCGAAACAAGGGTTCACCTATGTCTTCGATCGCGTGACGGGTCAGCCCGTGTGGCCAATCCAAGAGCGGCCGGTAGATACGTCAACGGACGTGCCCGGTGAGAAGCCCTGGCCGACCCAGCCATTCCCGGCCAAGCCTCCTGCCTTCACTCCACAGGGAGTCACCCTGGAGGATGCGAACGATCTGACGCCAGAAATCAAGGCTCTTGCACTCGAACACATGAAAAAGTTTCGGATCGGCCCGATATTTACACCGCCGAGCTTACGAGGCACGCTCATGCGGCCATCCAACACAGGCGGGGCGAATTGGGGCGGCGCTGCCTTCGACCCGGAAACGGGCGTCTTGTACGTGAAAACGTCCAACTATGTCTACATCAATCAAGTGTGCAAGAACGATGGGAGCGATCCTCGCATCGATGGTGAATACCATAACTACTGCACCGGGATAGTTGATACGCCCACAAGCCCGCTCGGCCCGATTCCCATCACCAAGCCGCCATACGCCGAGTTGGTTGCGATCGATCTCAATAAGGGGGAGATCGCATGGCGCGTGCCCTTCGGTGAGGGAAATCCGGCGATTCGCACACACTCGCTGTTGAAGGGGATTACGCTCCCGGCTCGGTTGGGGACTCCCGGCAATGCGGGATCTATAGTGACGAAGGGCGGCTTGGTCTTCGTCGGAAGCGGCGACCCTTATCTATACGCTTTCGACAAGACGACTGGCCGCGAGCTGTCGCGCGTGCCGACCCCGTTTCCAGTTAGCGCCACTCCCATGACGTACAAAACGAAATCGGGCCGGCAGTTCGTGGTCGTTGCGACCGGCTCCGGCGCGAACACCGCCCTCGTGGCCTTCGCGCTTCGCGCGCGGTCGGCCGCGCATTCCCCTCCGCGCAGAGCTCGCAGAGGAGGGGAGGCGCGACAGCTTAATAGAAGCTGGCGCGCCGGGCGCGAAGCGCGAGCCCGATAGGGCGAAGCCTCAATTAGTGGTCAGTTCGGCGAAACGTTGCGCCGGTCTGACCACCGTGGATGCGCTCCTCTCATACGTTTTCAACCTCATCGTCAGGACGTGGTCAAGAACGACCTCAGTTCGGCCAGCGTTTCTTCCGGCACCTCTTCTGCGATAAAGTGGCCGCTGCCGAGAGCCCTGCCTTTCGCCTGTACAGCTTTCTGTTTCCAGAAGTCAATGGCATTGCGAAAAGCCGGAGGACGATTCCCTCGTTCGGCCCACAAGGACAGAACCGGACACGCAATTTTCTTGTTCCAATCGGCCTCGTCGATTTCCAGATCGATGCTGGCGCTGGCGCGGTAGTCCTCGCAGGTGGCGTGAATGGTGGCTGGATCGCGGAAGCAGCGCAAGTATTCCGCAAAAGCTTCCGGCGTGATGGCTCCCGGGGACCTCTCAAACCGGCTGCGCA
>Ga0209237_1001046_pt1 | contig 16238 bp, 14 predicted proteins | sample GraSoi013_1_40cm_2_FD_185820 | JGI IMG/M metagenome (GOLD analysis project Ga0209237, IMG submission 185820) | Grasslands soil microbial communities from the Angelo Coastal Reserve, California, USA - Sample 10_02_2013_1_40cm (SPAdes) (version 2) | ecosystem: Environmental > Terrestrial > Soil >... | reverse complement strand
GCACCCAGAGCGACACCAACCCATACCGGTGCGAAGCGCCTAATCCCAGACGAAACGCGCATCGGCGTTGGAGGTGACTGGCCTGAGCCTTTCGTAACTGTGTCGCCGGGAAAAGCGTTTCGTCGTCTATGAGGCTGCCCGTCGCACTAGCGGCAGTTTCCATGATTGCTTTGTCTAGCGCGTGCGCGTCATCAAGCACCCCGGGCCCCTCGCCTCAGGCGAGTAGTAGCGTGATCCCAAGCTCTGCCGCTGTCAGCTGGCCGAGCCCGACAGCACCCCGAGTAGCGCTCGGCGCCGTCGCGGATCTTGCCGTGAGCTCTCAGGCCGTGTACGCGCTGTACACGCCAGCCGGCACACAGGGAAAGCTGGCCGGCGCCATGAACACAATGCTGGCGCGCATCGACCGAGGTTCTGGCACCGTCCGTAAAGCCGGTCCATTTCCAGGCGCCCTACGGATCGCTGTCGGCGCCGGATCGGTTTGGCTCGGTGGCGGAAATCAATTCCCGGGCGCTCGGTACCAAGGGGCGATCGATGTTGTGCGCCTCGACCCGGAGAGCCTGCACCAGCTCGCGTCGATAGCGCTTCCGGCCGAGTTAGCTCAGCGTGCACTTGTCGCTGAAATCGCCGGCACTGCGGATCAGGTCTGGATGGCATATGGGACGCAGCTCTACCAGCTTGATTCGACGACTGGAGCGGTCCAGAGCAAGCAGTCGCTCGCTGGGATTGCAGCGAGCATCGCCATCGATTCCACGACCGGCCGCCTCTATGTCGGTTCGGACGGGGCAGCCACTCAAACCCAAGCGACGATTACCGAATGGGACACTCCGACCCTGCGCAGGCGAGCCTTAGCCCCGACCGGCGGGGCTGGTCTCGGAGGGCCCCAGGTCGCTGCCGCAGGAAATGACGTCTGGGTAGCGTTCGCGACCGGGATGCTCGGTCAGGTCGAGCACCGGCGTGCGTCTGATCTGACTCTGGTGCCCATGGCACAGCATCAATACACAAATTCGGTCCGCGTCTACGTCGCCGGCGGCTTCGTATGGACGACAGACGGCATGGCCAACGAGCTTGCCTGCCTTGATCCGATGACTGGTGCGCCTCGCGCCAGCACCACCCTCAACCTCGGCGGGGTGGTCGCGGGAGACAGCGTCGGCCCTACCTCGGTGAGGTGAATGGCGTTGACTCATTGGTCCCTGCCCAGAAGTGCCATCTGGCATCGTGATCAGTAGGTTCCGGCTCTCGAAGATCGTTGTTGCCGTGGTGTTGATCGTCGCTGGCGCCGCGTGGGGTACCTCGGCAGGTCGGCCTGTCGTCACCCGCGCCGAAACCGTCGTTGAACACGCCTTCGTCGCAGCCCTCATCCCCGCCGTGGGTCATGCCGACGCCGGCGGACGCGCGGGGCCGCGAAGTCCCCGCGCCCAACCCCTTGATCAGGGAGTCACGATCGCGATGAAGACTTCCTCGTCCAGCGAGCCACCTCCCGGGACTCCATCACCCACGAAGATCGGAATCACTGTGTCTGCCGTCGACACCTGCCAGTTGTAGTCGCCTATGAAGTTGTTGTTCGACGCGTCGAAGGGAGTTGTGGTCACCTGTTGGTTCGTGAAGGAGACACCTGCGTCAGTCGACGCGCCGCAGGTGGTGAAGAGGAGAGCGTTTCCCGGCGCGTAGCTCCGGTCCTGGTAGCAGACGTCAACGCGACCGTTGGGGGCGATGGTGACGAAGGGGAAAAACTGGTCGGACGCTGTCGCGTCGGTGTTCACCCGTGTGATCCCCTGCACCGTGAAGCTGCCGCCGCCGTCGTCGTGAACCCGCATGACCTTCACGTCAGCATCGCCGGCGCTGTAGTCGGCGTAGTTGACATAGATCTGATTGGTATTGCGATCGGCCGCCACCCACAGGTTGTTGTCAGAGCGCCATGGTGCGTTCGGCAGCGGGTCCGGAAGCGGCGTGATCTCGGTCAGGAGCTGGGGCTGGGAGAATGTCAGGCCGCCATCGGCTGACTTCGCGATGTAGATGCGATTCCAGTCCGACAGGTTGTGGTTGGCGAAGGCTCCGAACGTAACGTAAACGGTGGACGGGTCCTTGCCTGACGCCGCGAACGAGTCCTGGAAGGTGGCGTTTCCCGCCCGATCGCTGATCGAGACTGGAGACAACCAGGTCTGGCCGCCGTCGGTGCTTCGTGAGAAGAGGATCACAGGCTTGCCGGCGGCGGTGAACCTGGTCTCTGTCAAGTAGAGGTGGCCGTTCGCGGGGTTCGTGGTGAGGAACTGGTGATCCTCGAACCTGCTGACCGACCTGCCGGGCCCGGCCTCGCCGTTGAACACGGCTACCGGTGTGCCCCACGTCACGCCGCCGTCGGTCGACCTGGAGACGAAAACCGCCCCCGCGGAGCCCAGGCTCTTGGGGAAGAGGTTGAATGCGAGGCACGTGTAATACGCGTTTCCGTTCTTGTCAAAAGTGACACTGGGGTCGGTGCCCCGGTCGAAAGCACCCCCGCTCCCCAGCTGAATCCCCGGAACCACGCCGATGACGGGCCAGTGTTGACCTCCGTCAGAGGAAACCCCGAAACCACAGGTGCGGTCGCCCGACGATATCCAACCCGCGAGGACGTTGTTCGGGTTGGTGGGATTGATTGCGATCGACGTCTCGGCGTCGCGGTCGGCGTCCGATGTGACCTGGACCACCTGAGCGCCGGTCGCTCGCGCGACCAGGGGCGGCAAAAGGGCCAGCGTAAGGATCACCAGGAGCGAAAGGCGAATTGTCCGCTTGGTTATCATGGGCACCCTCCCCTACCGAGCCGAATCTTCTCGGAGGTTTGTACCGCGATGCGGAATCGCTGTCAAATCGGCATCAGCGGCGACGGCACGACGTCCTACCCGGCTGACCGCGGACGCCGTTGTTTGGGCGTCTTCATGTACCACTCCGTGAAGGAGCGACAGCGACCCGCCTCGTCAAACTCGAGGGCCGCAAAACACAACAAGGAGAGACATTGTGAAGAACGGAAACGGTATGTCTTACGTGCCAAGTCGGACTTCAACTCCGATTGCTTTATACGTCAGCCTCAGGGTTGCTGTCATCTTCAATCTCCATTGTCTGTCGGCCGTGCTCTTGATTGATTTGTAACCATTACCGCGGATTTACACCACCCTACGGGAGATGAGCATGGCGCTGTCTGGGTCATCTCGAGTAGAAGGGTGCTCGGTGTGATCGCATAGGCGGCCGCACCGAGGTCGTGCGCCGCGACGTGTGCGACGACCGCCGCCTGGCCGCGCGGTCAACGGGGCCGAACGAACGCGCGGCGCGCCTTCTCGACCTCCGCGCCGACGGCACAACCGCTCACATGATCATTGACCAGGCCCATTGACTGTATGAAGGAGTAAACGGTGGTTGGACCGACGAAGCTCCAACCTCGCTTTCGTAGGTCGTTGCTCATCGCGAGCGCCTCGGGAGACGTCTTGATCTCTAAGAGCTCAGAACGCGATAGGAACCGACGTCGCGGTTCCGGCTCGAATCGCCAGACGTAGGCCGCGAAAGAGCCGAACTCCGCAACCAGGTCGGGCATCCGCCGGGCGTTGTTGACGGTCGCCTCGATCTTGGCGCGGTTGCGAATGATGCTCGTGTCGTTCATCAGGCGGGCAATGTCGCGGGGGTTAAATCGTGCAACGGCTGCCGGTTCGAAATTGCGATAAGCGGCGCGAAAGTTCTCACGCTTGCGCAGAATGATGAGCCACGACAGGCCAGACTGGAACCCGTCCAGCGAGAGCTTTTCGAACAGCTCGCGGTCTTTGGCGACGGGTCGGCCCCACTCCAGGTCGTGATAACGCCGGTAAAGGTCATCCGAATCTGACCACCAGCATCGGGCCACTCCATCGGGCCCGACGCTGATGCCGGATGGAGCATCCATGACGTTATGACGTCAGCTCGTTCGGCTTTGCCTTCACGTCGCTGCTGAACCTCTGGCCCGGATCCCTAGGGGAAGCCTCACGAGCGCGACGTCCTTGAGCACATTGAATCCGCTTCTGCCTGTCAACGCGGCGGTTCATGCCCGGCGAGCGACTTCGGCTCGGGCCGAGATCCATAGGGTGTGCGGCTGGTCGCGCTCGCCATGCAACTCGAGCATGCCGTGGACCAAGTCCTCCACCGTGCCGCCCTTCTTCGCCACGGTGGTGAAGTCACGCAGGTACCGCTGGCTGGCCGCTAGGTTTTCTGGTCGGTCCGCTGCCCCTACGCTCTTGTGACCGGCGACGACGGTCTTCGCGTTCAAGGCGGCGACGGTGTCGATGCTGGCGACCCAGGCCTCGCGCTTCGCCTCATCGGCCTCGTACATCATCATGTGCACGTTGTTGTAGACCACATCGCCGCAGACAACTGCGTCGGCAGACGGCACGTGAAAGATCGTCGAACCCTCGATGTCACCCTGGCCAACGTGGATCAGGTTGGCGACATGACCATCGACCAGGATCTCGTCAGTGTTGAGCACCTCCGGCACCACGGGCGTCTCTGAGAGTTCGCCCGGGAAGCGCGACGTCCAATACTTGCTCCTCTTGTTGAACTCCACCTCCCAAGCGGCGCGAGCTGCAACCTCCGGAGCCGCGTACCCGCGAGCCGCGGGGAAGTGCTGGAGAAGCCGCGCGAGGCCGAGCCAGTGGTCCGAGTGGCCATGGGTGATGTAGACGCCCGTAATCTTCTTGCCGAAGCGCTTCGCCCACGCGGCGATCTGGTCCGCGTTCTCGAAGGTCAGTAGAGCGTCGATGAGGATGCCCTCGGTGGGCCCGGAGATCAGCGTGCTGCTGGAGGGCGCCCACGTCGCGACTTCACCCTCGCCGAGCTGATCGGGAGAGATGTACGGCCGCATCGGGGCGACGTAGACGTCAATCGAAAGCGGTGCAGCGGCGCCTGCTTCGTCCATCGGCCTGGGCTCAGCCGCCGGCGCCTTTCGCCTTTTGCAGCTCGGCGATCTGTGCACGCGCCGCGTCGATAAGCTCCCCGTTGGTGTTGGCGTGTCCCGCAAGGCCCCACCCGCCCTCAATCGCCTCGGTAAGGAGCACCCAGGTCCTCGCCGTGAGTGACGGATCGCCGGCGGCAGACGCGACCAGGTCGGTGAACTGGCGGACCACGGCGAGCTGCTTGTCCCGGTTTAGCGCCCCCGCGTTGGTGAGCACCTGCACCCGCACGTAATTGCCATCTCCCTCCACGTTTGAGAGCGCGCCGTCCGGAAGGTCGTGGATGAATGCCGCAGTGTTCTTGCGGAACATCGGGATGTCTGGAACCTGTTCGATCTTCATCAGCGTGGAGGCCAGGTCGCGCGCGAGGGCCTTTGGATTTGCAAACGTGCCGCTTGTTGCATAGACGTCGATCATCGGCATGGGTTCTTCTCCTGTTCCTACTTGACGGCGGCAGGCGCGTTCGCCGCGGCCTCGATCAATCTCACCACCTCGGCGGGATGGGACGCCATCGCCAGGTGGCCAGCGCTCACCTCGACCGTGTTGGCCCCCATCCGCTTAGCGAACATGCGCTCGACATCGGGCGGGATCGCCTCGTCTTTGGTGGCGACGAGATACCAGGAGGGAAGCGACTTCCACGCGGGCACTCCCATCACGTCCTCAAAGGTGCTCATCGACAGGCCCTGCTGTACGGCATACATGACCTTCGCGCGCGTCTTCTCGACGCCAGAGGCGAAGTGGACGACGAAGTCCTCCTCGGGTATCCAGGCGAAAGCCTGCTCATCGACGAGCAGATGTGCGAGCGACGGCGTCGGAGGGCCCCCACTCAGCAGTCCGCCAAGCGATTCGCCCTTCTCGAGGCCGAATGCGGCGACGTAGACGAGCGCCACGACGTTCGGCGCATCTGTGCCCAGCGCGGTCATGACCTGCCCGCCATAGGAGTGGCCGGCAACGATGGTCGGGCCCTTCTGTCGCCGGAGGACCTGGCGCAGGCGGGCGACGTCAGCGGCGAGAGATGTCTCCGGAAACTGCGGCGCGGTGACCGTGAAACCTGCCGCCTGCAAGGATTCGATCACATCGCTCCAGCTCGAACCGTCCGCCCAGGCGCCGTGGACCAGTACAACGTTCGGTTTGTCACTCATGCTGAACATCGTCAGCGCGATATCGGCCGCTTCGCATGAGTCAACCGACTCGTTTCTTAATCGCCCACCCGGTCGGCAAACGCGTCGTGTAGCTGGGCGCGCGCGGTGATCTCCAGCTTCGGAAATATTCGATACAGGTGGCCACCGATGGTTCGCGGTGACAGGAAGAGGCGTTCTGCGATCTGACGGTTCGACAAGCCTTCGGCGGCCAGCTGAGCGATCTGGCGCTCCTGCGCCGTCAGGCGATCGCGAAGATCGGGCGTACGCCGCCCAACCTTCTCTCCAGTAGCGCGCAACTCCTGCCGCGCTCGCCGGCTCCAGGCCGCTGCGCCCAGAGCATCGAAGAGAGCCACGCTCTCCCTCAGCGGCGATCGCGATTCGGTGCTGCGCCGTCGCCGTCGCAGCCAGCGACCAAGAGAGAGCAGTGTCCGGGCTCGAAGGAATGGATAGCCGGTCAAGTCCTGGGCGAGAGCCGCGGTGAACAAAGGCTCTGCGTGATCGTCCGCGGCCAGGAGTGGCCTTGCGCAAGCCAGGTTGAGTCGGAGGATCGGCGGGTCTGAATGCCCGGAGATCGCTTCGAGGTCCGCGATCACGTCAGTGAGGTGGCTCGTCTGTCCGCTGCCAGCGGCGGCTTCGACCAGGTCCAGCAAGGCCGGCCAGCGCATGAAGCGATGGAACGCCGAGTCGCTCTCGTCGAAAACGGGCCACAGGTGTTGGAAAGCGTCCCTTTGCCGCCCATCGCCGATAGCTGCGGCGCCGCGCGCAAGGTGTGCGGTCGCGAGCAGCGGCCCACCCTTCATGGCAAGCAGCGCCCGCTCTGGTTCGGCAAGAACCGATTCGAGGTCCGGCTCGGTTCCGCGCAAGGCGGTCGCCAGACCGCCGATCAGTTCTGCGGTGAGCCCGTACTGAGGCTGTCCTGTGTCCCGCGCGAGGCCGGTTGCCTCGTGTGCTGCCGCGGCGGCAGCCGGCCACTCGCCGGCGTGGATCGCGGCCCACGCGTAGTGCACGAGAGCTTGCGTCAGAGGGACCAACCGCACCTGCTCACGGAGGCCGTCGATCGCGGAAGCCAAGAACCGTACTCCGCTCGCGAAATTACCGGCCTTCTCGGCGGCGATCCCCACATACATGGCTCCGATTGGGTCAGTCATCTCGTGGAGACGCAGTTGCGAGACTCGTTTCAGAATGGCCGGCCCTGTCTCTTCGGGATGGGCAAGACCGATCACCGCCAGCACCCTCGGGTCATCGTCTGGCGTCCCCATGGCCAGGGCGGCCTCCACGAGGTACTCCCGGGTCCTGGTCTTGGCACGCGTCCACCAGCACCGATGGGCGATCGGCACCAACGACCGCAACGCCATGTCGGCGTCGCCGGCGTCGCGCAGCTGTTGGGCGATCGTGACGAAGGTCTTGGCCGCACCCGACTCGAACCAGACGCTGCCACTGCTGATTTGGCGGAACCAGTCAAGGCGGGCCTGGTCGCGTGCACCAAGATCGAATGCCTTCGCCTCATCGACCAGCCGCCGAGCGCTGTCGACGAGACCGAGCTCGTACGCAATCTCTGCGGCGGCCACAAGACGCGCTCCCTTCCTTGACGAGTCCGCAGTCAAAGCGGCGGCGCGCTCGAGGGCCGCGCCCGCTACCGTAACCGCGCCACGCGCGGCGGCCAGGCGGGCGTGCTGCTCGAGCGCGGAGGCAATGTTCTCGTCGGGTTTCCGGGCAGCCATGGCGCGGTGCCAGAGCCGGCGCTCAGGGTCGGCGACGACCTCGGCGAGAGCCCTGTACATCTCAAGAACCTCCTGGGCCGAGGCCGCCTGACGGACAGCCGAACGGATCAGGGGGTGTCGGAAGCGGACCCCGTCGTCGAAGATCTCGACCAGGTCCGCGTCGACAGCAGGCTGCAGGGATTCAATGCTCGCTTGGCTGGATCGCGCGATCTCATCCAGCGATGCCCGGCTGTCTAGCGCCGCCGCAAGGAGGGCGGGCCGGCTGTGAGGGGCAAGGTCGCCAAGCCTGCTTGCGAACGCACGATCGAGCCGGCCCGTCAACGTCGTGGAGGGCGGCGCAAGCTGCTCGCCGGATTGCCGCATGCTGCGCGGAAGCTCAGCGAGCGCCAGGGGGTTTCCCGACGATTCCGCGAGCACCCTTGCGCGCAAGACGGGATGCAGCTCCGGCGCCGTGCGATCCAGCAAGCGTGCGGCCGCCGATGCGCTCAAACGCGCGAGGTCGAGGGCTGGTAGGCGAGCATCGTCCAGCGGTGTCGAATGCCCGCTTCTGATCGCCGCCACAAGTGCAACGTGCTCGGCTTCCAGCCGGCGGCCGATGAAAGCAATGACGCCCAGGGTGGAACGGTCCAGCCACTGCGCGTCGTCGACGATCAGGACCACGGGTACGGAGTCAGCCACTTCGCAGATGAGCTGGAAAGCCGCCACCGCAACGCGGAACGAATCAGGCTTGAGGTTGAGGCCCAGGCCGAGGGCCGCCTCGAGCTGTTGCCGCTGTGACTCGGGCAACTGGGCCAGCGCCCCGATGACCGGACGCAGGAGCTGGTGCAGGCCCGCAAAAGGCAACTCGGCTTCCGATTCAACTCCGACGGTGACCAGCGGTCGGGCACCCTGCGCTTCCGCTCGCCGGCGCACTCGTTGGAGGAGCGCCGACTTTCCGATGCCGGCCTCGCCCCGGACCACAACCGCTCCCCCGCCGTCGGCGAGGCGATCTACCAGCGCGTCCAGGACTGCGGACTCCTGCTCGCGCTCGATCAGCTCGGGGCCGGCGTCGACCACTGGCGCCGCGCTCATCGAGCGAGTATGAGCGCTACAAATTCTTCAGTTCAGTCAATGCCCCAGCTCACGATTCGCTCGGGTGTGATCCGCACCCAGGGCTGATCTGATGCCACGGGGCCACCTCCACCATCCTGCAGCACCGCACGCCCCCTGACCTCGATGCCCCGCGGCGTCCACGGCGTGACGCTGACGAGGTCGTCGATGACAAGGGCGACTCGGGGATTGGCGCGGATGTCCCGGTACTTCTTGGTCTTGCCGAAATTGCGGCCGCCAACTTCAATTGCGGCCCCGTCAGCCGAGACTTTGAAACCGACCGGCATGACATGCGGCTGGCCGCCTGAGTCCGCCGTGGCGATACGCGCGAGGCGCTGGCTGCGGAGGTAGTCGATTTCCTTTTCTGTGAAGGTGGCCATTTTTTCGATCTTCTCATTCCTCCTTGAGCAGGCGCTCGGTGAGGACGATCTGGACCACTTCCTGCACCGTTGCCGACCGGCCCCAGTCGCGCTGGAGCTCAACTGCCAGAGCCACCCAGCTGGTCGGCCTTGCACCGGCCTGAATCACGCGCTCCAGGCCAGCGCGGTGGGCTTCAACGGAAGTGCCGCCGATCGCGTCGACGACCGGATAGACCTCATAGCCCTCCCGCATCGCGTCGAGCGCGGGAAACGCCATGCAGATTTCGGTCCAGAGGGCGCAGATGATGAGCTTGCGCCGGCCCGTCCCGCGAACCGCGCTGAGGAAGTCGGGGTCTTCCCATGCGTTGGTCGTCGTTCGGTCGATGGGCGGGCTGTCCGCGAGCACCTCAGCCAGCGGTGGCAACGTTGGCTTCCCGCGGCCGGTCCTGACGTTGATGGTCGAATGCACGATCGGAAGGCCAAACAGCTTGGCGACCTTCGCCGTTGAGACGACGTTTTTGAGCAGCACATCCCGATCCATTGACCGGACACCCGACAGCTGGCTCGGCTGATAGTCGATCACGGCCAGGGCTGAGTTCTTCGGCGTCAACAGATGATCGCCCAGCTGATCACGAATCGCGACGGTAGTAGGAGCGGTGGCTGCCATTGCTTCTTCTCCCTTCTTCGTTGTACTCATGCAAGCGAAGTTAGGGAAGCCGGCGCCCATCCGCTTCTGGCGAGCGACTGTTCTTCGTGTCGACGGCCCGCCTTGATGACCTAAGGCCAAGGCCGGAATGACTTAAACCCCAGGCTCGCGTATTTTCATTTGCGTGGCGGCGGGGTTGATCGGGCGTGATGCCGAGCTTGCTCAACTCGAGGCTGCCCTCGCGGGAGCGGCGGAGCACGGTGCCGCGCTGCTGGTGATCGGCGAGGCCGGCATCGGGAAGACATCTCTCTTAGACACAGCAGCCAGGCAGGCACGCGACCGTGGCTATCGAGTGCTCGCGATAACTGGTCTCGAGTCCGAGGCTCAGCTTCCTTACGCCGGCCTCCACCAGCTTCTACAACCTGTCCTGGAGTCAGCCGCTAGCCTTCCAGTCCCGCAAAGGACCGCACTGCTCACTGCGTTGGGGATGCGAGCGGGAACGCCGCCTGAGATGTTCCTGGTCGCCCTTGCCACCCTGAATCTGATCGACGGAGTCGGCGACGCGAGGCCGATCGTCCTTGTCGCCGATGACGTGCAGTGGCTGGATCCTCCGACAATCGCGGTCCTCACCTTTATCGCCCGGCGTCTCGAGTCAACCCACATCCTGCTCGTCATGGCTTTGCGCGAGGGATTCCAGAGCCCGGTTCTATCTGCGCAACTACCGGAGATTCGCATTGGACCTCTTAGCGAGGCCGCCGCGAGAGAACTGCTCGGCGGGGTAGCACCGGAGCTCGACCATCAGACCCGTCGGCTTGTCCTCGAAGAGGCACTTGGCAACCCGCTCGCGCTGCTCGAGCTGCCGCGTGCTTTCAGGCATCAGGGAACCGACGGCCGCGAGGGCGCCCTCAGGAGCCTGCCGCTGACGGAACGGCTCGAGCGCACGTTCTCAGCCCAGGCTGCCCGGTTGCCGGCGCAAACACAGACCGCGCTTCTGTTCGCCGCTCTGGACAAGGACCCCAGTGTCAGTGATGTCCTGTCCGCGACGCGTAGACAGGTCGAGGCAGAGGTCACTGTGGAAGTTCTCGAGCCTGCAATCGAAGAGGACCTGATAGCCACCGCAGGCTCCACGGTTCGGTTTCGCCATCCGCTGATCCGTTCTGCGTTGGACCAATCGGCAACAGCTGCTCAGCGGCGTAACGCGCACCTCCTGCTCGCTGAGGTCGCTGCGGACCCTGATCGCCGCGCCTGGCATCGCGCCAAATCGGTGCTGGGTGCGGACGAAGGCGCCGCCAAGGACCTCGAGGCGGTCGCTGCGCGGGCTCAGGACCGCGGCGCGACATCGACCGCACTCGGCGCCCTCGAGCTTGCCGCTTCCCTGACTCCGAATGAATCGGCGCGCGCCCGCCGCCTGCTGGCTGCCGCCGAGCTGGCATTCCAGGTGGGCGACAAACCGGCCGTCGGTAGGCTTCTCGATGCCGCCGCCACCCTCCAGCTCACATCCCATGACGTTGCGCGCATGACCTGGCTGCGCGAGATCTTCAACGACGGTGCGCCAGGCGATCCCGACGCTGTCGGTCGTTTGGTGCGGGTAGCGCGCGACGCAGCCGCTGGAGGCGACCGCAACCTCGCGCTCAATCTTCTGCAGGGGGCCGCGCTGCGCTGCTGGTGGGCGGATCCCGGTGCTGAAGCAAAGACTCTCGTAGCCGAGGCCGTCGAGCAGATCGCAGCCGACGATCTGGATCCGCGCGCACTCGAAATCCTGGCCCTGACCGCGCCAATCGACACGTCAGCTCGAATTGGGCCGCGGGTTCGCGAGGCCGCCCGGATCGACGACGGGGATCCTTCTCGGACCCAGCTCCTGGCTTTTGCAGCGTACGCAGTGGGTGATATCCCCCAGGCAATCGAGCTAATGGATCGCGCGTCTCCTACCTTGCGTGCACAGGGGCGCCTCGGCCTGCTGGCTCAGCTGCTCGTGGTGCGCGGGTGGGCGGGACTCAATGCCGGCCACTTCAGCGACGCGATTCGCGCCATGGAGGAAGGAAACAGCCTCGCGATCGAGACCGGTCAGCCGATCTGGGCCGCGATCAGCCGGATCGGACGTGCGGTCTTGCTTGGCCTACAGGGCGATGAGAGGGCTGCCGAAAAGCTCATCGCCGAGGCGGAAGGCGATTTGGGTGCGCAGCGCCTATCGCTGCTGCTTGCCAAGAGCGAGTTTGCCCGCGGCGTCATCGCCACGACGGCGGGACGTCAGTCGGATGCCGTCGATCACTTTTCGCGCATGTTCCTTCCGGATGGGCCGGCGTTCCATGAGCTCGTGGCCCATGCCGCAGCACCACTCGTGATCAACTGCGCGGTTCGGGCTGGAAGGCTCGACGACGCGCGCCGCCTGATGGACAAGCTCGAGGCGATGGCCGAGCGAACGACGGCGCCCCTGGTGCGGATCGGCGTCCGCCTCGGTCGCGCGCTTCTCGCAAACGAATCGGAAGCGGAAAACCTGTACGAGAAAGCGCTCGATTCAGATCCGAAGTGGCCGTTCCATTACGCGCGATTGGAGATGGCATTTGGAGCCTGGCTGCGACGACGGCGCCGCATCACCGAATCAAGGCCGCATCTGAGGTCGGCGAGGGACGCGTTCGACGCGCTGGGACTGCAGCCCTGGGCGGACAAAGCCCGAGCCGAGCTGCGAGCCTCCGGCGAACGGAACGCCGAACCGGCCCCGAAAACGCCACAACCGCTCACGCCGCAGGAGCTGCAGATCGCGCAGATGGCGGCAGCCGGCCTTTCCAACCGCGAGATCGCCGACCGCCTGTTCCTTTCGCACCGCACGGTCGGTGCCCACCTGTATCGCGTTTTCCCGAAACTCGGCATCGTTTCGCGCTCAGAGCTCACTCAGGCTCTTGGATCGATCGAGCCGGCTCTCACGCGGTAAGCGGCGGGTTCGCCCCCTATTACAGATGGCTCCCCCGCCGCACGATCAATGGCGAAGAACCGCTACGACTTCTGCGCGAGCCACGGAGGGGTGTAAGCGCCAACCCCGTAGACGAAGGCGAGCAGGTCGTCCGCAGCCCATTCCTCGGCGATCTTTCCGTCTGCCACGCGGTAGACGTCGACCGCATCCCACTTGACGTGTCTGCCCGAGGCGGGAATCCCGAGGAGGTTGCCCTTGTGTGTTCCCTCGACTACCGCGCGCACGGACACGATGTCCCGCTCCGCGATAATGTCCTGCTCTACGTTGCGCAGGTCTGGGAGGGCGGACACGATCGCGCTGATCAGCCCGGCGAAGTTCTCACGACCCTCGACTGTTCCCAGGGTGCCGCCGTGCCACTTGATGTCGGGCGTCATGTAGTCCGCCGCTCGATCGGCTTGATGCTGGTTGAACGCCGCTTCGATGAACGCGCGAACGATCCGCTTGTTTTCCTCCAGGTTGTTCTGAGCCGTCATCTCGCCCTCCTTTGCTTGTGTCGTTTTGGTGCTCATGCGGGCAAGTTACGTTGGCCAGTCGATTCTTGGCTTCCGACAGACGACTACTTCTTTGCCGGCGGCTCTAAGTGGATGACTTACTCGCCGGACCGCGATGACTTAGGGGGAGCTCCTCGAAATCTGTGATCCAGCGACTCGACTGAGCACAATGGCGTAGAAAATCCCGTCCAGGACCAGACTCGTGAGGGGACCCACCAATGTGAACAGAGTCTGGATACCCTGGAGAGTTGGTCGTCTCGTCAGGCCATAAACGGCATCAGCTCCATTGGCATTGTCACAAAGGGCCGCATCATGTCGCGGTCCTCGTGCTCGAGGATGTGACAGTGGTACATGTACCGGCCGCTGTAGTTGGTGAAGCGGACGGCGATCTCTACCACCTCGTTCGGGTTGACGCGCACGGTGTCCTTGAGTCCGCGCTCGTTGTCGTCGATCGTGTGGTCCAGCTGGTCGGCTGGGTCGTGTTCGAGGGTGACCGCAGCTGTAATCGCTAGGTCTTCGGTGCCCCCTTCGGCGATCTCGTAGCGGATTGGGCGGCGCGACAGGATCTGAAATGGGTCGAGGTGGACGTGGATCGGGTGGGTATCGCGAGTGAGGTTTATGAGCTGCCAGACCTCGTACTCGCCGAGCACCGGGAAGAACGTCGTCACGTCCTCGAAGTGCGCCGCAACAGCGCGATACCGCGTTGTCCTGCCATCGTGGGTGACGGTCAACAGACCGGTGCTGTCCGAATCCATTACCGGTGCGAGCTCGCGCATGGTAAGCATGTTCGGCTCGCCTTTGAGCTCGCGCTCGACGAGCGCAATCGCCCGGCGCTTCGCGTCCGCCAGTTCCTCGAGTGAGGGCACGCCGTAATCGATCGCGAGTGCGGCCGGGAAGACCCGGCGCTGGGCCGAGCCCGCGACCACCCTGAAGCGCATCACCTCTGGATGCGGGAGCAGCCCGGCGACATCGGCCGCTGTCTCGGCTCGAGTCGCAGCGAACCGAGCGCCGTCGAAGGGAGCCTTTGCCGTGTTGAACAACGTCAGCACGCTTCCCGGCGCGAGGTCGGAGAAATCAACCAAAAGGTCGGCGCGCTCGGCCGAAGCGAGCACCAGGCCATCCGAGGGCATGCGGGTTGGGGCGCGGAGCAGCCCGTGGTCCGTTCCGATCTGCGTGATCCGATCGAGGTCGGGATCACCGTTGCGGACCAGGACCAATCGGTAGGTGCGCGCGTTAGAGGCGTTGATCACGCGCAAGCGATAGACGGCTGGCTGCACGTCAAGGGCCGGCCAGACCTTGCCGTTGACGACGGTGAATGGTGCGAAAGCCTCCAAAGTCTCGGGGTCGGTCTTGTGAATAAGGCGGCCGGTCAGCCTGCCATGTTCGTCGAGGTCGAAGTTGCGGTCCTGAATCAACAGCGGTACCTCGAACGGCGACCCCTCTGGCAGACCCAGCTCGCGCTCGCGCTCGTCGCGCACGATCCACAGCCCAGCGAGCCCGGCGTAGACGTCGAACCTGGTGATGCCCATGACGTGGTCGTGGTACCAGAGCAACGCCGCACGCTGATCCATTGGGTAGTGGAAGACGGCGGATTGACCGGGGGCAAGGAGGTTCTCAGCCCACCCGTCGTAAACGGCTGGGGTCAGGCCACCATGCAGGTGCACGACCGCGTGGCCGGTCAGCGCTGCTGCGTTCCGGTCTGCGGTTCCACCGCTGAGTCCGGGGACGCACTGCACCGGCACGCCTCGCGCGTCTGCGTGCGTTGGGGCACTGGTCACCACGAGCGGGAAGGGGCCCTCGAGCTCGTTTCGCCACTCGACGGCGACCGGGTGTCCCCGCTCGGCCTCGATCGTCGGGCCGGGGACCATCCCCTCGTAGCCCCAAATCTTCGATACCGGCATGTCGCGGTGGAAGCGGTGCTCTCCCATCCGCATACGCACAACGAGACCGCCGTGATGCTCCTCCGCGATCAGACGCTGCGGCAGAGGCAGAGCATCGATGAACGGCGTGAGTTGCGGAACCAGCGTTCGTGTCATCTGTCTGATTGTGCCGCTTGACGGCGGCCGCCGGCGGCACTGCAAACGATCTAGTGATGTCTTGGCTACGGGATGCTGACAACGGCCATCGGAATATCGACAAGTGAGCAACGGAATCGAGTAGTGAGCTGCTCCTACCCGTGAGCTAACGAGAGCTTCGATTCCCGACGTCGTGCGCGCGGATTACTACATGAACTACTACATCAGGCGCCCTTCGCGGGCACCATCGAGACGAATCGCGCACGGCTGAAAACCGTGATGCCCTCCAGTTCGAGCCGAATTCAGGCTGGCGAAGGCGAAATGGAGTTCAGTTGATTGGTCGGGGGCCCGGGATTTGAACCCGGGGCCTCACGGTCCCGAACCGTCTTGATTGCATGTCCTCGGGTGTCCCGGCGGCTCCGCAAGGGCCCTCCTGATCTGAAATGCCGCCTCCTTTGGTGTCCTCGTGTGACCCCCTAGTGCCGTCTGGTGCCGGGAATGCGTGATACGGCTGTGATCCGGCTGGCCGCCAGATCAGACCACCAAAGCGTCATGGCCGCGGCCCAATTGAATGACGTTCTGACTGAGTTTGTCGTGAGAGTCCGGCGCCTGAACTCGGTGTAGAGGGGCGGCTTCCGGTCCCGCAGCGCGTCCGCGTGCTCGATGAACATGGTTCGGGCCTCTCGCAGAAAACTCCCATCACGCTTCCCTCAAAGTCGGATAGCTGATCACGCTCAGGCCACGAGCGCCGCGACGGCTCGCGTACCGGTGGTCGCGATCGGCTGGAAACCAAAGGGAATCGCCCGGCCTCAGGAACTGCTCTTGATCAATCGGGCCGATCTCGAGCGTGCCGGCGATACACAG
>Ga0209237_1001043_pt1 | contig 16255 bp, 17 predicted proteins | sample GraSoi013_1_40cm_2_FD_185820 | JGI IMG/M metagenome (GOLD analysis project Ga0209237, IMG submission 185820) | Grasslands soil microbial communities from the Angelo Coastal Reserve, California, USA - Sample 10_02_2013_1_40cm (SPAdes) (version 2) | ecosystem: Environmental > Terrestrial > Soil >... | reverse complement strand
ACAACGTTTTCCCAGCTCTAGCTGTAGACCCGCTAAGTGGAAGCCTCTACGCCGGCTGGTCAGACGCGCACCATGTATTCATCTCGAAATCAACAGACCAGGGCCAGACCTGGACCAGTCCAATACCCGTGAACACGTCCCCCGCGAACACAGCGGTCTTTCCATGGATCGCAGCCCGCGGCAATACAGTTGACTACGTGTACTATGGGACTAGTTCTTCGAGCAAAGATGACCCAACAGCCATCTGGAACGTGTACATGGCACAAAGCACCGACAGCGGCTCCCATTTCTCACAGAGCACAGTCACAGCCCATCCAAACCACGTAGGCGTCATATGCACAAACGGCACCGGTTGCGCACGCGGCACCCGGAACCTACTCGACCTCTTCCAGGACGCGATCGACCCGCTCAACGGGCTGGCCGCGATAATCTACACCGATGATACCTTGACAACCCAGGCTGACGGTTCCCCACTACCTCAGGTCTCAGTTGCATTCCAAACCGCCTAGACTCGAACAAAAGCCTGTCATTAAACTCCTTTTTTTTCTCAGCCTAGATTTCTAGGCTTCAGCCTAGCAAAGCAAAAGGGTCAATCATTCTACTTTTTCTAGTTACAATCAGTTGACAAAATCACTCGTAGCCGCTCTCCTGTTCAAATCGTTGAGTGAAATACAGGACCCGGTGGTCAAAGCGGCGAGGAAATACGGCCATGAAGGCAAACAACGCAACGAGAGTCCTGGTCAAGGAAGGCTCAACAAGCCTCACTAGGAGGCATGCGAGAGCCCCCGAATCCTTCACGACCGTACGCTTCGAAGAAACAAAGCGCGCTGCAACAGTAGCCTACGGAACCTTCTGGTACATTATGTCCAGAAGATTCTGCTAAGCGAGTCTCGCCCACATCAGGCGCTATCAACTCGTCCAACGCAGATACAAAAAATCGACGACCAGGACAACCCCCCTCTTTGTCTTAGAGACAATTACTCCTGCGAGTCGGGGCGAATCAGGATTCCAGGACTGGATCATAGCAGTCTTTTGAAAGCGTAGTGGATACCTGTGGATTTATTCTTACATCTATTTCGTTCTATATCGAAGAACATCTCCCACCGCCGTGGACTGACGCTCTGCGCTTGTTAAACTGGGTTGTACAGTTCGTTCAAATCCGTTGGGTTAAGTCGGAGCCTTCCGGTTCCCTAAGGGTAGGAAATTTCGATGGCTATTCCAAGAATATTGGTAGTGGCTCTTCTGCTCTCCTTTGTTCCGCCACCACGTTCGCCGTGATCGCCACGCACTCTTCGCAAGCACCATTGGCAAGTTCGACCAAGCTGAGTTCGTTCTCCAACGCAGTGTCTGGCAACGCAACAGCGATCGACAGTGATCCAACGCCCCAGGTCCCGCCCAACCAGGTGTTGCCAGCGATCGCAACCGAGGCTACAGCTGAATCAACGAGTGTCCACGCAGATGTGTCGGTCTCAGCGAAAATAGCGAATCAGAATGATGCTGTGGTGCAATTCAACATTACGAGCGTCACGCTAAAGATCGGCTCTACAACCTACACTGGTTCTAACGGAACCGGAATCTTCAATCAACACAGCCTGGTGGTCGTTGTACATGCAACGGTCACTTCAGGCAGCACCTCTGGAATGCTGATCCTCATCGGACACGCGAGCACTTCTCTGACAACCAATGGGAGCACAACAGTGACCTTCTCGTCGCCACAGAGCAAGCTTGCATCCAGTGATTTCTTGAGCCTGAAAGGGACACTGACGGTCAGCTAGTCGCCGAATAACGGACATCCTCCCCTACTCCTCCTTTTTTTTCGCAGTCTTAAGTTTGGCTCTGTATCATCCTCAACAGGACGGAGTTGTGATGGTGGGGCTGGCAGGATTTGAACCTGCGATTTCGTGGGTTCCTGGCGCGACGATTCGCTCCCAAGCCACGCGGCCTGTCCGGACGCATTGAGGATATTGTCCTCTAGACCTGGCTAGCCGACAGCCCCTCGATCTCCCGCCCCAGAGTGCGGTATCGCTTTAGCTCTTTTCTTTCGGAATCCAACTCGTCGACTCTTTTGTTTCTAACAAGAAAAGTGAAACTGACCCATCCATCCAAGCATGACTTTTGCTTAGTAGGAAGCAGGGTGAATCGATCTTCCCCGTCGGTTCGGGCTCTTCGGAGGCATGTTAGTTTTATACTGGGACCTCTCTACCTAATATCTAACAAGCGAAGGGATTCGGTACAAAATAATCACACGGTTACGAAACATGGCCGTCGACAAAAAAGTCCTAAAGACATGCGTCGTCTGCAAACGCAAATTCCTAGGCTGGTTCTCCGAGAAATACTGCAGCGACGACTGCCGAATAGAAGGTACACGATTAAAGAACAGAAACCGCCAACGGAAAGGCAGGAAAGTTCTCGACCTCCGCGAAGGAGCCATCAGCCAACAACTAGGAGAACTAGGCCTTGGCGATACCCAATACCCAATGTACAATCACGAACTCGTTACGACGATGTACGCGAATCTAAGCCTCTATCATGGTCGAGATGGCAAACGACACGTCAGATCCTACTACGACCTCTTGCGAGAGATCGCCAAACTGAACGGTGGAGACACGAGCAAGATACTCTCCAGGCTCGCACCGCGCGAACAAAACTAACCGCTCAGACCTTCACTGCGCCAGACGTCGCAGGTCCTGAACCTTACCGAGAAACGTTCCATCAAAGAGATACGCTTCCCCGTTTTCGAAATCCACTGCTCCTGAGCGCAAGACTGGTCCCATGTATTCCTTGTAGAGCTCAGTCCATCCTTCTTGGTAGCTCTTGTTGATGGGTTGTCCTCCCAAGTAGTCGTTGAATGAGGGCATGATGATACATTCAGCATCTGCAACCGAGACCCCGAATTTTTTCTTCACCTCTGCAGTGGCGTTGCCCTCAAACTTCGTATCTTCACGTTTCAAGACCCCTTCAGCGAGCTTGTTCCCATCACTCTTGGCCCTAACCCACGCCTGCCTTGTGATCCGGAACCCCAATGGGTCCTTGAAAACCACCACAGGATGCAAGTGACCCATAACTAGGAATTTACAACCGAGGAGCGGTGGCGCCGGCCAGGCGTGACCATGGAATAATCCGACAGAATCCCAGAGAACCATCCCATTGGACTTGTTGATCTTGACAGAGGGAGGCGTCAACGGCTCTAGGTTACCATCGTGGTTTCCAGGCACAACCTCAACATCGGGTATGATTTCTACAAGGCTGTCGAAGAACTCCGGGACATACTTCCATTCTTCAAGCTCAACTTTCGAAACCGCATGCTTCACGTCGCCCAGTAGCACCAAGAGCTTAGGGTGGGTCTCTACTAAGATCTTTCTCAGTTTTTCGAGTAGCCGTGGCACTTGGGAGGGCACATGTATTCCTTGGTGCGCCAAGGTCACCTCCCAGCCGAGATGGAGGTCGGCGATGACTAAGACCCTCTCCCCGTTGTGCTCTAGGAGGAGAGCTGGCTGGTCGGCCACTGGTTTGACGGTAACTTCGTCCGCCACTGATATGCCCGCTAGTTCGAAATCGCTCGCCTCCAATGAAAAGGTATTCTTAGCCCAAGACCTCTATACGAGTAGGGAACCGGTTCGCCACCAACTGTAAACGAAAACAGGATCCTCAAAGACGCCTGCCAGGAGATAGGTCAGGCCAAGATCTTCTCCGAGGACCAGAAGCAGAACCTGACGACCGTATTTCAGAAAAGATTCCAGCAAGCCCTAGTCCTAGTTGAAGGAGGAAAGGTTCGGAAGTACCAGTTCTCACCGAGCGGCCGAACAGTCTGGGTAGTGACAGGTCGCGGTCGAGACTATCAAGTACTCCCTGACAGCTTGTTCTGCACTTGCGACGACTACTACTTCCGGGTGATGGAGCGCAAGAAACAACTATGCTATCACATCATCGCTCAACAGCTCTCCGTAGCCATGAGCAGGCACAATGCGATCGAGATGACTGACTCCCGCTACCCAGAGATTACCTCCAAACTTACCACGATCTCTTCACGCGAGTAATCTCAAGGTTTTAGTAGCCGTTTCCGAAGTTGTGCGAGAACGTATCGCGTGAGCCGAAATGTCTTACAGCCTTCCACCGGAACAGGAGTTTGCGCTGCTGCAGCTCCTGCTCTACATCTTCAGCTTTGCCACCCTCGTTCTAATCTTCCTCTATATCGCAGCCGAACGCCCAGGCGAAGGAAAGAAGAAGGCCGAAGAGGAAGAAGAATAAATCGTCCCATAGATGAATATTAGTGCAGTAGATGCGGAACTCGGCATTCTCAACCCTCAAACCCCCAGTCCTACAGAGGCTGGAGAAAGAAGGCTTCCTAGAAGCCAGCCCCATCCAAGAACTAGCGATCCCCGCGATTCTAAGCGGCGAAAACGTTCTACTGATCGCTCCAACAGGAACCGGCAAGACGCTCGCCGCCATTCTCCCCGTACTTGATAGGCTCATCGAAGCCAGAGCGGAAGGAAAGTCTCGGGGAATCTCAGTCCTCTACGTGACCCCGCTCCGGGCTCTCAACCGAGACCTTCTCCGCCGACTTGAAGAGATGGGAAACGATCTTGACATCAAAATCCAGGTCCGACACGGAGACACACCGATCAGCGCGAGATCTCGACAAGCGAAGAGCCCTCCGGACGTTATGATCACAACTCCTGAGACTCTCCAAGCCATTCTGATCGGGAAGAGGATGAAAGAACACCTTCGATCGGTCCGATGGGTCGTCGTAGACGAAGTCCATGAACTTGCGACAGACGAGAGAGGCGTCCAGCTATCTTTCGCCCTAGAACGACTCCTAGAACTAACCGGCGTCGAATTTCAGCGAATCGGCCTATCCGCCACGATTGGCGAGCCTGAACGCATAGGCCAATTCCTAGTCGGATCGGGACGAAGGGTCACGGTACTTCGCTCCGATGAGACGAGAGGTCTTCAGATCAGCGTCCGATCCGTTCATCCCAGCTCAGGAGACCAGAAAGAATCCGTCAACCTAGGCTTACCAGCGTCGACCGTTTCTAGGGCTCGCATGATACTAGGGATCATTCAATCCCACAAATCAACCCTAGTGTTCACAAACACACGGGAACATGCAGAGGCGTTAGCCGCCCAGATTCAAGCAATAGGGGCCGGGGTCGCTGTCCGAGTACACCACGGGTCCCTGTCGAGAGAGTTGCGAGAAGAAGCGGAGAAGGAATTTCAGGAAGGCAAACTGAAAGCGCTGATCTGTACAAGCTCTCTCGAGCTAGGAATCGACATTGGAAGCGTTGACTTCATCATCCAATACACCTCGCCACGAGAGACGACCCGGCTGGTCCAGCGAGTCGGTCGTAGCGGACACACCTTAGGCGGAACCTCCCGCGGAGTCATTCTGACCATCAACACAGATGACATACTGGAATCTGCGGTTCTGATTCAACGAGCCAGAGAAGGAAGGCTGGAACCGCCGATAATCCACGAGAAAGCCTACGATGTCCTCGCCCATCAGATAATCGGTCTCCTACTCCAGAAAGGTCGAATGACGATAGAGGAAATCAGCGAGGTCGTTCATCGCTCCTACCCATTCCGCGAACTGGATCCAACGGAACTCGGCCGTGTTATCGCGCAGCTCGATGAGCTGCGCTTGTTGAGAAAGTTCGATCAGTTTCTGACCGCTCGTAATCCTAAGGCGATTCAGTACTATTTCACGAACCTCTCAGTTATACCAGACGTTCAGAAGTACACAGTATTCGACTTTTTTCGAAAGAGGCGCATCGGAAGTCTTGACCAGGATTTTGTCGCACGGAGATGCGCGAGTGGGACAGAGTTCATTCTGCATGGCCAGACCTGGCGGGTGCTCTCCGTTGACGAGGAACAGTATCACGTCGAAGTGGAGCCGGCCCCTCCAAGCCTGACCGCTATTCCAGGATGGGAGGGAGACATGATTCCTGTCCAGATCGACGTTGCCGAGGAAGTTGGACGTTCCCGAAGAGTCCTATCTGACGGAATTGTACCTGAGGGCTTTCTTGAGAAGGGTGAGATTGACCGAGTTGAATCTACTCTCTCTGCTCAGAAGCGTCAGGCTCCGATTCCATCCGATCAACTGGCTCTCGTCGAAAGTTTCGAGAACAGTGCAGTAATCCATTCCTGCTTCGGAAACCTAGTCAACGAGACTCTCGCCACAGCGATGGCTGCCCTATTCGGGTCCCGCCTTGGGTCAAATATAGGAACGCAGGTCGACCAATATCGGTTCGCCCTAATCTTTCCTCGTCCTGTCAGCGCCTTGTTGGTTGCGGAAGAGTTCAGGAAGCTTTCACCTGACGACATGGAGAAGATTGTCCGAGACACCATCGATGCCTCGGACCTTTTCGCCTGGAGGCACTGGCACGTTCTACGCCGGCTCGGCGCAGTGAGCCGAGAAGCAGAGTACAAAGCTCGCCAGGCAAGGCTCTTGGTTGACATCTTCAAGACATCAATAGCCAATGATGAAGCGCGGAGAGAACTCTTCACAGAGAAGCTGGATGTCAAAGGCGCCAGAAGAGTTCTTGAAAGGATTGGATCGGGCGAGATCACGATCGAAACTATCCAGGATGTTGGTCAGTGCACTCCGTTTGCCCTTCCTATCCTTGACAGGATCGTCCCGCACGGTCTACTCAGACCCGCAGTCGAGGAGGCTTCTATCATCGAAGTCGTGAAGAGCAGATTGCTATCCACCAATCTTCGACTTCTTTGCATGAACTGCGGAGACTGGGATAGTATCCGTGGAGTTGATACGCTCCGAGAAGTAATACGGTGTCCAAAATGCCGATCATCTTTGATCGCTGCGACATACCGGAGCAACGATGCACTGGGCCCGATAATCAAAAAGAAAAAGAGAGGAAGCAAGTTAAGTCCTGAGGACGAGAAGGAGTGGATGACAGGGTGGCGGTCCGCGGGGCTGATTCAGAATTATGGAAAGAGAGCGGGCATAGTTTTGGCAGCTAGAGGTGTGGGACCCACTACTGCGACTCGAATTCTGAGAAACCGGTTGGCGAGAGAAGATGACTTATACCTGAGTGTTCTAAGGGCGGAGCGAGAGTTCGAGCGTACCCGAATGTTCTGGGACTAGAACCTGCATGACAGAGTCTTCTGGCGATCTCCTCAATCAAATACTATCAAAAAACCCCGGGATGTCCAGAGAAGAACTCCTCTCGCTTATCGAGCGCAAGAAACAGGAATCGCATGGCCTCTTGTCGGACGAAGGGGCAGTACGGCTTCTCGCACAGCAGCTTGCGGGTCTATCGGGAGAAGGAGTTAACATTTCAGACCAACGAATTTCAAGCGTCCAAGCAGGACTATCAGACGCGACCATCTCAGGAGAGATTCTTTCGGTAAGCCAGTTGCGCGAGTTTCAGCGGTCCGACGGGTCTGTCGGCAAACTTGTAAGAGTCAAACTGAAAGATGGTTCCGGACAGATCACCTGCGTCCTGTGGGACTCGACAGCAGAAATCGTAGAAAAAGAACAACTCGGAGATGGGTCCAGGCTCCGTCTTGCGCATGGCTACACTAGGTTGGGACTTGCAGGGGAAGTCGAGTTTCACCTCGGATCTCGAAGCAACATCGAAGTCCTGAGCAGAACCTCTCCTACAGGACCCTCGCTTGGCTCCGCCGGGTCCGAAGAGAGGGTACCAGCAAGCATCTCTCCCGAAACCGTGAGAGTTCGTATCAGAAAGCTGCAGAAGAGCAGAGGGGAGAATGGACCTGCATGGGCCTTGTGCGAGAACGAAGATGGTCTGACGATGGCGAAGTTCTGGGATGATAATATGGAGACCGTTCTTTCCATGGGCGAAGGAAGCGTAATAACGATCAAAAATCCGTGGATGACAGAGAGGAATGGTATGGTCTACTTGAACGCTGGAGCAAGATCCTCAATAACCAAGGAGACGCATGTCGATATCGAGTCTCCCCCTCCTGTCACGATTGCATCGATCAAACCTGGTCCCAAGCTGTACACTACCCGCGGAGTAGTCGTTGAGCGAACTGATCCCCGGGAGATCGAGACAAGGGAAGGTAGGAGAACAAGGGTCTCAAATATTAGGGTGGAAGACGGTACTGGTAAGATTAGGGTCGCCCTCTGGGATAATCATGCCCAATTTGTGGAAAGTCTAAGGATGGGAGACGCCATAAGATTGACGGGGATTAAGGCCCGGGAATCATCGAACGGAGAGCTGGAAGCGTCGACCGTGTTTCTAACCCAGATCGAGAAATCATAGAGATTTTTGCTGAAAGCCCATGATGGCGCTAAGAGTAGGAAAGGACCCTTTCGACTACATCAATGAGGTCAAAGTCGAGAAGTCTCGCCAGTCGATGAAACGCCGACTCCAAGAGTACCATCCCAATGCTAGCTCGATCGACACTCTTGAAAGGGTCGATGAGAAACATCACTTGATAGTTTTCTCAGCAGACTGGTGCTCTGACTGTATCGCGTATATTCCCGGCCTCGCAAAGTCGTTGATAATGGCAAAGAACAATATGCTGCAGGCCCGCGTCGTGGACTATGACGCCTACCGGGACATGGCTGAAGAATTCCATATCCGAGCAATCCCCACAATAATCGTTTACGACAAGAACTGGAAAGAAATTGGAAGATTCGTGGAGACCCCGAAAAAATTCGGTACCGTCGAAGAAGAGCTCTGCGCTATCCTAGGATCAAAAGGCGCAGCCAAGGTCTAGGCAATCCGGGACGCGATCGCTGGGGAAACCTCGTGCGACACCGTTAAATGAGGATGTCAAGAAATCTCGGCACGGTTAACGTGAGATTTCGACGACGCTATCTTGCGGTCCCGATATTCTTGATGGTGGTGGCTGCGCTCCTCATCGTCCGGTTTAATGCTGCAGGTCCGTCCGCTCCTCAGCGAGTAGCCTCGCCCCCGTCACCCCAATGTCGGAAGGGTAATCCTTTGGAGGGAGTATCAAATCCTCTTCGCTTGCGGGTCATATCAAACTGCGAGGTTGCGGGCGGAATAGTAAAGTCTGTTACTATCCAGGACGACGGCAACTGGCGAATCGATGTTAGCCTTAGTCCTCAGTATGGGAAGCTGCTCGACGTTGGAAATGTCAACCACCAGAACGGTTGGCTAGTGTTGGAGCTGATTTCCCGAGACCAACCCACGATCTCGGTTCCTCTCGTCGGCAAGCAGATCATCTTCGTGGGGCCATTGGTCTATGACTCTGAGAACTATTGGAACGCCATCTACCCGGTCTGGTCGATTCAAGACGACTAGATTGTTTCTTCAATCGCGATCCTTCTATTTTAAGAGGTAGAGTTTTCACGGTCTCTCAATCGGCCGACCGCGAGAATTCGCTAGCCTTCTCAGGACATACTCAGGATCGTAGTCCCGAGACTTCATTCTAGACTAGTCGTGATATCAGTAGTATCAATCCGATCGAGTATGCTGCTGTCCTGTGCATCTTCAACAGCAGCCGGGCATTCTTCGTCAGTTCCGTGCTGTAGTCTTTCTCGTTTGTCAGCACGGCCATGTGGTGCATTTCGACCACTGTTATTCCGAGGAAGACCGCCAAGCCCACGCCCAACAGGTCTATTCGCGTTCCTTGAATGTAGTAGCTGGCCAGGACAGGCATGAAACCCCAGGCTATACCAAAACCAGGATAGGTGTGAAGCCACTTGGGCTTCTCGATGGGATAGAAGAGGGCGAAGAATCCTCCCAGGATCACAAACACTAGGAACCATAGGGAGTAGAGGAGTGACATGTAGACTCCCACGGCCATACCAGCTAGGACCGTGAGAACGCCGACAGTCCTAATCGCTCCCCGGTTCATCTTTGGGAAGTAGGGAAGGTACTTGTCTTTGCTCGCAGTTATGTCAATATAGTGTGCTCCGATGACGAGGCCGAAGAATCCTGCCAGCATCGTCAATAGATAACGGTCAAGGTGAAACTCGGGAGCCAGCGTCGACGCGACCGTGACCCAAGAGAAGAGGACCATGCTGAATGGCCAGCGTAGACCGAACCACCAGACATTCTTCCTCCAAACTCCGACAAGATCAGGTTCCACAAGGGGAAGAGCCGTTTCGCTCATAGCCATGCTTTTTCTCTCGGCATATTTAGGAGGTTATCGTTCATGTCTGTGTCTCGTTCGCCCACTCCAAACGGAGAAACGGTACGTTCGGGTAGACCCGAACACAACGATGGAATGTACTGGATCAAGATTCCTATATGCACGCCGAGAAAAGCCAGTCCCTGCAGTATACAGCGTACGCTAGTTCACGGACTCTGATCGCCAAAATCGCCCATTTTCAGCCCTGATCTTGAAATTGGGAGGGGTGTCTTAGATTTCCCTCTAATCGTTCGGGATGCACCCGATGAAATCCCATTATCCGCCCTAGCACCCAAGCCCAGTCTAAGCCCTGAATCACGAGACTCACCCAGAATCCATGCCAGACAGCAAGTGACCTCTCCAGACTGGGGGGTCTAAGCGAACCACGCCTCGCGACGCAAGAGAGTCGGGGTCCAAGCGGCTGTATCGGGAGAATACAGACAAGTCGGATCACGGACCAAGCTGCATCGAGATAATCGGACAATCCTCCCCGGGGGAATCAGCTCTACAGGACGCGCACTCTGTTGGTCGCAACGAGGGCGAAAGCATTTCTTTAACGTGTATGCGGACGAGCCGAATGATTCCCGCTTGAGTAGGCCCCAAACTAGGCTAGTTGACGAGCTATTTGCCCTCGACTCCCGCATCCGGTACGTCGCTCTCTTGGACCGGAACAGCAAACTCCTAGAATCTAGGATGCGGTCAAACGTGATGAGTCTGACACCTGAAACCTACGATCGGAAGTTCATGGCAAGCGTCCCGCCGATGATCCTTGACACGCTGTCCCAGCTAGAAAACCAGTGCGGACCTCTCGCCCACATCTCGATCCAATACCAGAAAGTCGACCTAGTCATCTTCCCGCACAACAATCAGATTGTCGCAATCAGCCTAGAACCCGGCCCCCTTGAGCCGATACTGCGCAAACTCAGGGACAGCCTCAACCTACACATCCACCTCTAAGAGGCACCTTAGACCCTGAGCCTCCTCGCAAGATTTGCGAAATACGTTCTGAGGCTCTCAATGGTAGAGCCTGTTCAGAAAACAGACAAAAGTCTGAAGACACAGTTTCCACCACGCCAAGAACCTGGCCCAAGACGACCTGACTAAATCCGAACAATTATCTGGCCATTCAGAGATAGAGTCAGAAGAGCCCGTGAAACGTTAAACAAGAACACAAGACCCCACATCCGCCATGGCAATGCAACCGAGAGAATCCTACCAGCGAGTCTTCGAGCTCCTACAAGCACACCACGAATGGTTTTCCGGAGCCCTCCCACTAATAGCCAGCGAGAACATCCCCAGCCCCGCGGTCAAAGAAGCCATCCTCTCCGACTTTGGAAACCGGTACGCAGAAGGCTGGACAGGCGAGAGAGTATACGCCGGCTGCCGATACATAGACCAAGTAGAACAAATCTGCATAGACCTCGCCAAGCAATTATTCCAGGTCGACTTCGCAGACGTCCGGCCAATCTCCGGAGTCTGTGCCAACCTAGTTGCTTACACCACATTCACGACTCCAGGAGACACTATGATGGCGCTAGCAATCCCAGCCGGCGGCCACATCAGCATGGGAAAGAAAGAGTTCGGAGGAACCGCAGGCTCAGTACGCGGCCTAAACGTCGAATACTTCCCCTTCGATACAGAAGAGATGAACATCGACATCGACGCCACAGAGAAGAAGATCAAGAAACTAGCAGCCGAAGGAAAAAAACCCACACTCGCCATGTTCGGCGGCTCCGTTCTACCCTTCCCTCATCCCATCAAGGAACTCGTTCCCATACTCCAAGAACATGGAGCGAAAAGCTGCTACGACGCAGCCCACGTAGCAGGCCTAGTCGCAGGACACCAGTTCCAGGACCCAATGCACGAAGGCGCCGACGCCATGACCTGCAGCACCCACAAGACACTTCCCGGACCCCAAGGCGGACTGATACTCTCGCGTCCAGAAAACGCCGAGAAGATCAAGAAGGCAACTTTCCCAGGCAACGTCAGCAACCACCACCTCCACCACCTCGCCGGCAAAGCGATAATGTTTGCAGAGATGCTCGCCTACGGAAGAGAATACGCAGCCCAGATCGTCAAAAACAGCAAAGCCCTCGCTCAAGCCCTCCACGAGCTCGGATTCAAAGTCCTCGGCGAGAAGAAAGGCTTCACAAAATCCCACCTCTTAGTCGCTGACATAACTAAGTACGGCGATGGAAAGACTATCGAGAAAAAACTGGAAGACGCCAACATCATCCTCAACCGCAACCTCCTACCCTACGACATCAAAGAAGGAAGACACTTTGAAGCTCCAGGAGGAATAAGATGTGGTGTATCCGAGGTCACGAGGCTCGGAATGAAAGAATCAGAGATGAAGGAGATAGCCCAGCTAATGTATCGAGTGGTCGTCAAAGGTGATGATCCAACAAAGGTCGGCAAGAACGTAAATGAATTCCGAAAAGAGTTCACGAGAGTACAATACGCTTTCGAGTCAACTAGAGACGCTTACGAATACATCCAGCTACGATAGCCACGCCACCCTTAATACAGACCATTAGTCCCGAGCACAGGAAGCAGGAAACTTCAGTTGAGCAAGCGGGAAAAGAGACGCCGAGACGAGGCACCCATGCCAGCGGCGAGCGCCGGACTCTTGCGCTTTTTCGAAGAAGACACACCAGGAATAAAACTGAGTCCCCAACTCGTCGTCATATCCGGCGTAGGACTAGTAGCCCTCGCCCTCATCGCGTACTTCCTCCTACCTGTAACATGACCTGCCAGCCATTCTTCCTAGAACGCTAGTAGTCCTCAAACAATTTTCTCTGATTGATCATAGGAACGGCCCTTGCGTCAAGCCCAAGCTCAGACTTGACCGTTCGCCTCAATTCCTCAGCAAACCCGGTAAAAATGTACACCTCCTCAGGTTGACACGCTTTGATAAACGATACCAGCTGCTCGAAATCGGCATGACTGCTCAACGGAAAGGCCGCGTTGCGCCCTGTCATCGAGAGAGCCCAGCCCGTGGCAAAGGCCCTCGCCGCTTTCCTACCGATACTCCTCCGATCCCCTGGAGTTGTAATGTAGACGCACGGATCTCTCTCCAAGATCTTACTGCCATCTTCAGAGTTTGAGGCCAACCAATTCAGCGAGTGCCCACCTTTCCGATAAGCTTCGTTCACGCCATCAAGACGCGGATTGACGACGACAGGTAGGTGCGTGTAGACGTTGAAGAGGCGAATCATCTCTTGCGCCTTGCCGGCAGCATAGACGTGGAGGCATGGAACGCAACCTTGCTTGATCATCTCCACGGCCCACTCAACGACCCCTGCATAGATCGTCTCTCGAGACGGAAAACGGTAGATCGGCGATCCATACGTCGCCTCTATTACGAGAACGTCGCATCGGTGAGGCTCGGCCGCTTTTGTTGTCAACGTATCAACGCAGTTAATGTCACCCGTGTACAAGATGGAACTCATCGGTGTATGAACAAGAAACTGGGCAGACCCCAACATGTGTCCCGCGTTTAGTGCTCTAATTTCGACACCATCAACTGAGACCTTGCGATTCAAATCGATCGCGGTAAAATTGGAAATCGCGTGTCTGTTCAGAGCAATGTGAATATTTTTCGTCTCAACGGTTGACTGTTTCAGTCCCTTATGTCCAAACCCGCGAGTGTGATCGCTGTGGGCATGAGAAACGAGAACCCTAGCATTATCCGGGACCTTCCGAAGCTTGACCGGATCCATCACGATAGTAACGCCGGAGGTAGCGACCAATAGCCCGTCGAGCCAAGCTACCCTATCGCCGCGCGCCTGGCTTTCCCTCCGAAATCGACTCCAGCCTTTGAATCGCGTCAAGGTGCAAGAAAGTATCGCCCTTGGGTTCCCGGTTCACGATTTGAGGAATTGGACTAACAACTGTAGATCGGAGAATCACCGCTTCAGACTCAGTCAACCAGACTCCGGGTGGCTCGTGCGAGACGACTGCAAGCAGTCCCTCATAGCCAAAATCGCGGTTAATCACTGCTAGCACTCTCTTCCCCACCAGCCTCTCCAACATGTGAAAAATTGTCGGATTTATTGAGGACATGTGAAGCGGATCGCGACTCCGGAGAGACGCTGACTCCCACATTCAGTGCCTTAAAAGCAGCGGACAACGGATGGAAACTAGAACGAACGCGCCACGAGGGAGTCCTTTCGTCAATGCCTCTCGGTTTGGCAAGGTTAATCTTGCAGGAACGAGCCCGTTACAAACAATTGACACTGAGGTCACCATGTCAAAGACACTTCCCGAGACTGAAGTTGACGATGGTTTCGAAGATGAAGAGCCAGCTCCGAATATTGTGCGGATTGGCAAGAAACCGACGATGAATTACGTGGTTGCCTGTGTGACCTTGTTCAATACGGGTGTTCCCGAAGTTATGGTGAGGGCTCGTGGTCAGTCTATTAACAAGGCTGTTGAGACGGTTGAGATGCTCAGGAGAGCTTTTTTCAAAAACGTCCAGATTCACTTGGTGGATATTGGGACCGAGGAGGTTGAGCGAGAGGACGGTTCGATTGCGAGTCTCTCCACGATCGAGATTACTCTAGGAAACTGACGCGCGCGTCACGCCGGATTTTCTGCGCAATCTTATTAGTGGAAGAGACGTGAGCACGTCGCCATCAATGCCAGCTGCGAAATATCCGAAGATTGTGGTAACTCCTCCGGGTCCGAAAGCCCGTGCCTTGATCAAAGAGGACGAGTCTCTGATCTCGCCTTCTCTCGTGAGATTCTACCCGCTCGCGGCCGAATCGGGCCAGGGTTGCATTGTGAAGGATGTTGATGGAAACGAGTTTATTGATTTCAACTCTGGCTTGGTCTGTCTCGCAGTAGGGCATTCCCACCCGAAAGTCGTTGATGCGATCAAGTCTCAAGCGGAGAAACTGATTCACTATTCGTGGACAGATTTCTATTATGAGAAGGTCGTTCAAGTTTCGGAAGAATTGGTCAAGATAACGCCGGGGAACTTCCGGAAGAAAGTGTTCCTGAGCAATAGCGGCACAGAGGCAATTGAAGCTGCGATGAAACTTGCCAAGTGGCATTCGCGAAAGCACGCTTTTCTCAGCTTCACAGGCGCGTTCCACGGGAGGACGTTGGGAGCGCTGAGTCTTACCGCGAGCAAGCCTGTGCAGCGGAGACACTTCTTCCCGATGGTTCCCGGCGACACTCACGTTCCATTCGCGTACTGCTATAGGTGCCCGTTCAAGATGACTTACCCAGAGTGCGACATGTACTGCGTCGACTTCATCCAGGAACAGGTCCTGGACAAGTATCTCCCGCCGGAAGATGTTGCCGCGTTCTTTATCGAACCGATCCAGGGAGAGGGGGGATACGTTGTTCCTCCTCCTGAATACTTCAAGCGGTTGCGGAAGGTGCTGGACAAGAATGGAATTCTCATGGTTGACGATGAGGTGCAGGCTGGGATGGGTAGGACTGGACGCTGGTTCGGGATCGAGCACTGGGGTGTCGAGCCTGATGTTCTCTGTACGTCGAAGGCGTTGGCGTCGGGTATGCCGATTGGTGCGACTGTTGCAAACTCTGATCTGATGGATTGGGAGGGTGGATCGCATGCGAACACGTTCGGTGGGAACCCGGTGTCTTGTGCCGCGGCCATAGAGGTCATCCATGCGATTAGAGACGAGCACCTCTTGGAGAACGCGACGAGACAGGGGGACTATATGGTTAAGCGGTTGAAGGAGATGCAGGAGAAGTACGATATCATCGGCGATGTTCGAGGGAAAGGGCTGATGATCGGCGCTGAGATCGTGAAGGATCCTAAGACGAAGGAGTCTGGGGACAGCGAGGCTCACGAGATTATGATGAAATCTTTCCGGCGGGGTCTTGCTATGATCACGGCTGGTCACTCGACTCTCCGCATCGCTCCTCCCCTGATAATAACTAGGGAGCTTGTGGATTCTGGACTTGAGATTTTAGAGGGCGCGGTAAAGGAAGTAGCGAAATCAGGCAAGTAAGAGCGTTTTTTCGGTCCTGCAGATATTCTGTTTCAGCTCTTCTCGGCGACCGGGTATCGGCTCCGAGCGTGTGAAGGAAGTGCTAGGGACCTATTGAGGGTCTCTTTCTAGGAAAGTCACTCTTGCGTCGCGAGGGTCGGTCGCTAAGACCTCCTATTTTCTAGAATCATCCGCTGTCT
>Ga0209237_1001041_pt1 | contig 16273 bp, 18 predicted proteins | sample GraSoi013_1_40cm_2_FD_185820 | JGI IMG/M metagenome (GOLD analysis project Ga0209237, IMG submission 185820) | Grasslands soil microbial communities from the Angelo Coastal Reserve, California, USA - Sample 10_02_2013_1_40cm (SPAdes) (version 2) | ecosystem: Environmental > Terrestrial > Soil >... | reverse complement strand
CCCACATGGGCTCGAGGGCCTCCGCCGGGCCGTGCACCGGTCCGCGGTGCCCGTCGTGGCCATCGGCGGGATCGGGATCGATAGCGCTCGCCAGGTCGCCGCCGCCGGCGCGCGCTGTATCGCCGCCATCGCGCACCTCTGCAATGCCACCGATCCCGAAGCAGCCACGCGCGCGATGGCGGAGGCGTTCAAGCGGTGAGACCGGTCATCGGCATCACTCCCGACGTCGGCCAGTCCAACGCCCGTCCGGGTCGGCCGGCGACGGCGCAGTACGAGCTCAAACAGGCCTACGCGGATGCGGTGCTCGCGGCGGGCGGGCTGCCCATCGTGCTGCCGTACAGCGAAGACGCCTCCGCGCCGCAGGAGGCGCTCGATCTCTGCGACGGTCTGGTGATCACCGGAGGGGCGTTCGACATTCCCGCCGAGCTCTATGGAGCGCAGGCGGGCGCGCGGATGGGTCCCTTGAAACCCGGCCGGACGGCGTTCGAACAGCGTGTCCTGCGCGCGGCGCTGGCGGCTGACGTGCCCGTGCTCGGCGTCTGCGGCGGCATGCAGCTGCTCGCGGTCGAGCTGGGCGGCACGCTGTTCCAGGACATCCGCGACGAGGTGCCAGGCGCGCTCGATCACGAGCAGCGCAACGACCCGCGCGAGCCGGGGCACAAGGCGCGCATCGTCGCCGGCTCGGAGCTGGCGTCGGTCGTCGGCAAGAGCGAGATCGAGGTGAACTCGACCCATCATCAGGCAGTGAAGGACGCGGGTCGGGCCCGCGTTTGCGCCATCGCGCCGGATCAGATCGTCGAGGCCATCGAGCTGCCCGACCAGTTCGCGCTCGGCGTGCAGTGGCACCCCGAGCTCCTCGCGGGAAGCGAGCACCTGGCGCTGTACCGGGCCCTGGTCGATCGAGCTCGGCGGTGAGCGCGCCGGCCGTCCTGGTGCTGGCGGGGCTCGATCCGAGCGGAGGCGCGGGGCTTCTCGCCGACGCAGAGACGCTGCGCGCGATGGGAGCGCGTCCTCTGTGCGTGGCGACCGCGCTGACAGTGCAGACGACGCGGGCGGCGCGGCGCTTCCAACCGGTGGACCCTTCGCTGATCGCCGATGCGATCCGAGCGCTCCTCGAGGAAGAGGATGTGCGCGCGATCAAGGTGGGCATGGTGGGCGATGCGGCGAACGCGCGCGCCATCCGCGCCCTGCTGCCCGCTGGGATTCCGGCAGTGGTCGACCCCGTCCTCGCGGCGTCCAGCGGCGTACCGCTCTTCTCCGGACCTCCGCGGGAGCTGCTCGAGCTCGCCCGCGGCGCAATCCTCACCCCGAACGTGGCGGAAGCAGAAGCCCTTTTGGGCGGGTCCGCGGACGCCGGAAAGCTACTCGAGCGGGGCCCGCTGGCCGTGCTCCTGAAGGGCGGACATCTGGCCGGAGAGCCCGTGGACGTGCTCGCGACGGCCTCGGGGATCGAGCAGTTCGCGGCGCCGCGGATCCCCGCCGAAGCGCGCGGCACCGGCTGCCGGCTCGCGAGCGCCATCGCCGCGGGACTCGCTCGCGGAGACCCGCTGCGCGACGCGGTGATCGCCGCTCGGTGGCACGTCCGCGAGTACCTTCAGGAGCGCGTTCCAGTTTGACGGCGCAGGGGCGGCTGCGTGTTACACTGGACGCGTGGGAGGAAGCTCAATGCGCATGCGCAGGTACGCCCCGATCCTCATCCTGGCGCTCGCCGGCTGCGGGCCGTGCGGATACAACCGCATCGTCACCGAAGAGCAGCAGGTGGAGGCTGCCTGGAGCCAGGTGGAGAACCAGCTCCAGCGCCGCGCCGACCTGATCCCGAACCTGGTCGAGACGGTGAAGGGGTACGCGCGGCACGAGAAAGGCGTCTTCGACGACATCGCCAACGCGCGCGCGGCGATGATGGGCGCTTCCTCCCGCGCGGAGAAGATCCAGGCGGCGAACCAGTTCGAGGGCGCGATCAGCAAGCTGCTCTCGATCAGCGAAGCGTACCCGCAGCTGAAGGCCGATACGACCTACCAGCGGTTGATGGACGAGCTGGCAGGCACCGAGAACCGCCTGGCGGTGGAACGCAAGCGCTACAACGAGGCGGTCCAGCAGTACAACTCGGACATCCGCCGCATCCCGGGCGCATGGTGGGCGAAGATCGGCGGCTTCACGCCGAAGGAGTACTTCAAGGCGGAGAGCGGGGCGCGCGCCGTTCCCAAGGTCTCGTTCCAGTAGGGGATGGCGATGCGCACCAGTGGAATCCTGACCATCGGAGGAGCCTTCGTCGCCATCCTGGGCGGCGCATTCGCGCTGCTGATGCTCAGGGCGTTCTTCGTGGACAAGGGGCAGGGGTTCGTGGACCTCTCGGGCCTGGTGGTCGGCGGGGTGGTGGCGGCCGTCGGGCTCGCGCTGGTAGCGGCGGGCCGCAAGCGGGCGCGGATCGAGCAACAGAGCGACGACCTGCACTTCTCCGAGGCGGCGCTCGCGCTGGCGAAGAAGAACAACGGACAGATCCAGGTGGACCAGGTCGCGAAAGCGAGCGGGCTGTCGCGCGAGGAGGCGACCGCGCGGATGCGGCAGCTGACCGGGCGCGGATTGTTCGACCTGGATTTCGACGCGAACGGGCAGATGGTCTGGAAGCTCTCTCCTGACGCGGGTCGCGCGCAGCTCGCAGAGATCGCCGGCCGCGGCGGATGATTCTCCGGAGCGCCGCCGCTCTCCTCCTGCTCGCTCTGGGCTGCGCTCATCGTGCGGCGGCGCCGGGCGCGACGGTACAGGCGGAAGGGGATTCGGGCGGCGCGCGGGAACCACAGCGCTACATCAGCGCGAGGGCCTACCATCATTACCTGGACGCCCTGCTGGCGAAGAACGCGGACGACCTGGTCACCGCGGCCGAGGAGCTGCGCGAGGCGCTTCTCTACGATCCGGAGTCCGCCTACCTCCATGCGGTGCTCGCGGACGTGCTGATCAAGCAGGCCCGCATCGCCGATGCGGACGCCGAGCTCGCCTCCGCGCTCTCGCTCGATCCGCGCCACGGCCCAGCCCATCTGCTCAGCGGCCGGATTGCGGTCTCGCGCAACCAGCCCATGCAGGCCCGCGACCATTTCCAGGCGGCCATCGAGGCCCAGCCGGACGATCCCGACGCTTACCGCGAGCTGGTGCGGCTGCTGCTCTCGACGGGAGACGTTGCGGCGGCCCAGGCGGTGGCGGAGAGGCTGGGCGAGCGGGTGCAGCCTGCGCAGGGCGCCGCCGACGAGGACGACGACGCTCTCGTCGCCGCGGACCGACTGCGGGAGCAGGCGGCGGCCGTCTTCGTGGAGATGGGTCGCTGGTGGGCACAACACGGCGACGAGCGGGCCGCCGAGCGCGCATTCGCGCAGGCGCGGAGCGCATCTCCGGCCGATCCGGAGGCGCTGATCGCGGAAGCGACATTCCTGGAAGCGAGGCGCAAGTACGCGGACGCGCGCGAGCGATACCTGCGCCTGCTGGCCCAGCGCCCGGAGTCGCCGGAAGTGATCGCCGCGCTGGCGCGGGTCGCCCTCGCGGAGGGCGACGTCGAAGCGGTCGCCGCGCACGCCCGCAAGCTGCTCGCCCTCGCCGCGAACCTCGAGCCTTCGGACGGCGCCAGCGGCGATCGCGAGGACGAGCGGCGCGACGTTTCCGTGGCCCTGCTGCGCGTCGCGGTCCCCCTGCTCGGCGCCCACCGCAGCGCCGACGCGCAGCTCGCGCTCGAAGGCGCGCTGCGCCTGTACCCGGATCATCCCGAGCTCTCGTTCTACCGGGCTCTGGCGCTGGTCCAGCGCGGGCGCCCGCACGAAGGTGCGCTCGCGTTCGAGGCGGTGGAGCGGTCGCTGAGGGCGCGGGGAGAGGACCCGCCTTCGCCGGCGTTCCTCGGGATCGAGCCGGATGCTCTTCTGCTCGACGCGCAGGTGCAAAGCGCGCTGGCCCGGGGCAGGGCCGGAGAGGCGCCTGAATCAACCCGGCGGCTGCGCGCTCTCTTCGCGGAGCATCCGGCGGAAGAGGGCGTGGCGCTCGCCCTGCTCGAGGCCTTCGATCGCGCGGGAAAGGCGGCCGAGGCGGAGCAGGTCCTCGCCGCCTCCGTGCGCGCGCATCCGGAGGCGGGCGCGCTCCTCTACCCGCTCGGGAGCGCGCAGGATCGCGCGGGGATGCGGCAAAAGGCGCTCTCCACCATGCGCAAAGTGCTCGCTGTGCAGCCGCAGCACGCCGGTGCGCTGAATTACATTGGATATACTTTGACGGAGCGCGGGAAGCTCGCCGATCTGCGCGAAGCGGAGGATCTGCTGGCGCGGGCCGTGGAGCTGCGGCCCGACGATGGGGCGATCGCCGATTCCTACGGGTTCTGTCTGCTCAAGCTCGGCCGGGCCTCGGAAGCCCTGGCGGAGCTGCGCCGCGCGGACCGGCTCACGCCGCGAGACCCGGTCATTCTCAGCCACCTCGGAGATGCGCTGCTGGCCGCCGGCAAGAAGGAGGAAGCGCTCTCCGCGTTTCGTCGCGCGTTGGCGCTGCTCCTGCCCGGATCGAAGCGGCGGCCGTTGGCCGCGGAGGCGCAGGCGATGATCGATCCGCCCGATCGCGCCGACCGCGACGGGCCCCGGGTGCGTGCGGAAATCGAGAAAAAGCTGAAGGCGCTGGCGCCTTGACTGCGCGTCCGCGCCGTGGTCTTTCCCGGCGCGCGAAGGAGGCGGCCCAGCGTGGCGGACCAGAGGACGGACGAGGGTTTCTTCAGCGCGCGCGACGGCGTCCGGCTCTTCTGGCATACCGAGCGCGCCACCGATCCGGCCGGACACGTCGCGCTCGTCCACGGTTACGCCGAACACCTCGGACGGCACGCCGAGATCATGCGCGCCCTGGTGGAGGGGCGATACACCGTCCACCTCCTCGACTGCCGCGGTCATGGCCAGAGCGGCGGAAAGCGCGTCCACGTCGATCGCTTCGACGAGTACGTCTCGGACCTCGAAGTCTTTCTCGCCCGCGTCAAGGAGCAGGCGGGGGCGATACCCATGTTTCTTCTCGGCCACAGCCACGGAGCCCTGATCGCGGCGCGCTATCTCCTCGATCGGCCGGACGCCGTACGCGGCGTCGTGCTGGCGTCGCCGTACTTCCGGCTGAAGCTGCAGGTCTCACCGCTCAAGATCCTGGCGGGCAAGCTGCTCAGCCGCGTGCTGCCGAGCCTGCCGATGCGCAACGAGCTGAAGGCCGAGCAGCTCACGCGGGACGTGCGGATCCAGAACGCCACCCGCGCGGATCCGCTCTACCAGCAGATCGCCACGCCGCGCTGGTACACCGAGAGCTCCGCGGCGCAGGAGACGGTCCTGCGGCGCGCCACCGAGTTCATCACTCCCTTCCTCTTGCTCTTCGGCGCGGCCGATGCGGTGGCCGACCCGGCGGGCGGACGGGAATTCTTCGAGCACGCCACCTCCAAGGACAAGCTGTACAAGCAGTACGACGGGCTCTTGCACGAGCTCTTCCACGAGCCCGAGCGGGACCTGGTGTTCAGGGACGTGGTGGGGTGGCTCGACGAGCGGGCGCGAGGCGCCTCGACGCGGGTGGCGGGCACGAGATGAGCGAGCGGAATCGCCTGCTCGAGCTGCTCACCGAGCTCGCCTACGAGAGACGGAAAGTCGTCCTCTCCTCCGGAAAGGAGAGCGACTTCTACATCGACACCAAGCAGGCTTCGCTGACCGCGGAGGGCCACTACCTGGTGGGCCGGCTGGTGCTCGCGGAGATCCGCGGCCACTTCGCCGGCGCGCAGGCCGTGGGCGGGATGACGCTGGGCGCCGATCCCATCGCGAGCGCGGTCTCGCTGACGAGCTGGCTGCAGGCCAGCCCGCTCCCGGCGTTCTACGTGCGCAAGGAGCCAAAGGGACACGGCACCAACCAGTGGATCGAAGGCAAGAAAGGGTTGCCTTCGCCCGCCCAGGTGGTGGTCGTCGAGGACGTGGTGACCACCGGCGCCTCGACGCTGAAGGCGATCGAGCGCTGCCGCAGCGAAGGACTGCACGTGCTCGGCGTGGTGGCCCTGGTCGATCGCGAGGAGGGCGGGCGCGAGGCGGTGGAGAAGGCGGGCGTCGAGCTGCGCTCGCTTTTCCGGCGGAGCGATTTTCCGTGAGGCGTTTGCTTGCGTTCGCGATCATTGCGCTCGCCACCGCCTGCCGGTCGTTGCCATTTCCCGACCCGGAGCTCCACGGTGAGTACGGCAAGGCGCTGAAGAAGTGGACCCGCCAGTTGGCGCTCTACAGCGGGCTGGAGACGCGCGCGTTCGTGCGCATGGTCTACTTGTCGCCGGACTTCGTCGACTCGCAGGCGAAGGAGATCTCGCGCATGCGAGCCGAGATGCCGGACAAGGCCGCGGAGACGGCGGCCAAGCTCCATGAGCAGTACCGGCAACCCAGCTTCTTCGCGGTGGTGTACATCCCGGACCGCACCGCGAACGACTGGAACGAACCCGGGTCGGTCTGGCGCCTGGCGCTGAACATGGGGCTCGGCGAGCGCGCAGCGGAAAAAGTCCAGCGCTTCGAAGTTCCGTTCAACGCCGAGTTGCGCGCCCTCTATCCCTATCTCGACGAGTACTCCGTCGGGTACCTGATCAAGTTCCCCGATCCAGTCGCTTCCATCCCGGCCAATACCCCTGCGGCGCAGCGGTTCACCCCCACCGAGGCGCAGCTCATCGTGGCCAGCGCGCTCGGGAAGATGCTCTTCCGCTGGAGGCTGGACGGCGGTCCGGAGGAACCACCCACGGCGGAGCCGGGTCCGGAGCAAAAGCCGGTCACTACGCCCAAGCCGTAGGCGCGGGGGAGTGGTTCACCCGGCTGAACTGGTTCATCCGGTTGAACTGGTTCATCCGGTTGAACTGAACGTTCATTCGTGAACTCGCCCCGGACGTGTCGGGGCGTACCGGTAGCCGGACACTCCCGGGCACCACGCTCGAGCGGCCCCTACCCGCTGAGACGAGCCCACCCTCCGGTTGCCGTCGCTACCGGACGGCTACCGCGGCCAGGCGGATGGCGCGGGTCTCCCCCGCACGAGAACCGTGTCCCGCGGCGGCACGTCCCCCGTCCAGCTGAGCGTGTAGTGCAGGCCGCGGCTCTCCTTCCGCTCTTGCGCGCAGGCGACGATCAGCCGCGCCACCTCCGCGAGATTGCGCAACTCCAGCATGTCCCGATCGACCAGGTACCCCCAGTAGTACTCCTGGATCTCCCCGGCGAGGTTGTCGAGGCGCCTCTGCGCGCGCGCCAGCCGCTTGTCCGTGCGGACGATGCCCACGTAGTTCCACATCAGGTGCCGGATCTCGTCCCAGTTCTGCTTCACGATCACGCCCTCGTCTGGCGGGACCGCCCCGCCCGGGTCCCAATCCGGCACCGGTGGGGGCCGCGGCGACTCTGCCGCGATCCCGCGCGCGGTGTCCGCCGCCCGATGGCCGAAGACGAGCCCCTCGAGCAAGGAGTTCGATGCCAGCCGATTCGCTCCGTGCACACCGGTGCACGCCACCTCGCCCGCGGCGAGCAGACCGGGCAGCGTCGTGCGCGCCTGCAGATCCGTGCAGACGCCGCCGCAGACGTAGTGCGCCGCGGGGACCACCGGGATGGCCGCCACCGCCATGTCGAATCCGAAGGCGAGGCAGGTCGTATAGATGTGGGGGAAGTGCTCGACCAGGAACGCCTTCCCCAGGTGCGTCATGTCGAGGAACGCGGAGTCGTCGCCGCGGCGCTTCAGCTCGCTGTCGATGCTGCGCGCCACCACGTCGCGCGGCGCCAGTTCTTTGCGCGAGTCGTAGCGCTCCATGAACGCCTCGCCCGCCTTGTTCCGGAGGATGCCGCCCTCGCCGCGCAAGGCCTCCGAGATGAGGAAGTTCTTCGCCTCCGGGTGGTAGAGGCAGGTCGGATGGAACTGGATGAACTCGAGATTGGCCACCGCCGCGCCCGCTCGGTGCGCCATCGCCAGACCGTCGCCCGTGGCGACGTCGGGATTGGTCGTATAGAGGTAGACCTTGCCCGCTCCGCCGGTCGCGAGCACGACCGCTTTGGCGACGAAGCTGTGCACGTGTCCCGACCTGGTATCGAGCGCGTAGGCGCCGACCACGCGCTCGGACGAGGCGCCGAGCTTCGAGGCGAGGATGAGCTCGATGGCGTGGTGATCCTCGAAGAACTGCACTCCCGCCGCAGCGGCGGCGCCGAGCAGGGTGCGCTCGACTTCCATCCCGGTGAGGTCGGCGGCGTGCACCACGCGACGCTGGGAATGCCCGCCTTCGCGGGTCAGGTGGTACCCGAAGGGCGAGGCGTCGCGCGTGAACTCCGCCCCGAGCTCGATCAGCTCGCGCACGCGCGTCGGTCCCTCGGTGACGGTGACCCGCACCGCTTCCTCGCGGCACAGTCCCCCGCCGGCGACGAGCGTGTCGTGGATGTGCTGGTCGAAGCTGTCCTGCGGGCCAAACACGGCCGCGATGCCTCCCTGGGCGTACGCGGTGTTGCTCTCCGATCGGCTTCGCTTTGCGAGCAGAGCCACAGACCCGTGCCTGGCTGCCTGCACGGCGAAGGAAAGCCCAGCAATTCCGGAGCCGAGGACGAGGTAGTCGACCTGGTGGCGCATGTCGGACATCTATCAGAAAGCGGGCGCGTGAAGATTTGCCCCCCGGGATGGCGAGGGGTTATCGTCCACTCTGAATATGGTGCGGGCACTCCTGGTTTCGGCGCTCCTCGCGCTGCCCGTGGCAGCGCGGGCCCCGTTGCATACATGGACGGACAAGGAGGGAGTTCTCCACGTGGAGGACGTGCCTCCGCCGCCGCCTCAAGCCCGTAGTGCACCGCGCAAATCGCCGCCCGCCGCCCAGGTCAGCATTCCCGCGCCCAAGCGCGGCGAGCGCTGGTGGGAGAGGCGGTCCGATGCGCCTCCGGACGAGATCGACCGCGCCGCCGCGCTCTACAACATCCCGGCGGAGCTGGTGCGCGCGGTGATCTGGGCGGAGAGCGCGGGCGACGCGGCCGCCGTCTCGCGCGCGGGCGCCATCGGGCTCATGCAGCTGATGCCGCATACCGCCGGCACCATGTATGTGGAGGATCCGGTCGATCCGGCCCAGAACATCATGGGCGGGACCCGCTACATCCGCTGGCTGGCGAACCAGTTCAACGGAGACTTGCTGCTGACGCTCGCGGCCTACAACGCGGGGCCGGAGGCAGTGCGCAAGTACGGCGGCGTGCCGCCGTTCGATGAGACGCGTCAGTACGTGCGGCGCGTCGTGACCTACTACCAGCAGCTGCGGGCGGAGACGCGCAAGAGGGTGGTCGCCGAGGCGGCGAAGTGATCGATCCGCGCAACCGCGCGGCGGGCGCCATCTTCGACGAGGACGACTCCGATCTCGCCGAGAACCAGGAATTCGATCGCGCGCTCTCTGCGGGCACGGAGGCCCTCTCGCAGGGCAATCCCGCCGATGCGCGCGTCGCGCTGGAGAAGGCGCTGCGCTACAAGCCGCGCAACCAGCGGGCGCGCAACCTGCTCGGGCTTTCGCTGTTCAAGATCGGCGAGCTGGCCAGGGCGGAGGAGATCTACCGTTCGCTGATCGAGGACCACCCCTCGGATCCGACGCTGCGCGTGAACCTCGGGTTGGTGTTCCTCAAGCAGAACGCGTCGGCCGATGCCGTGCGCTGCTTCGAGACCGCGCTCGATCTCGCCCCGGACCACCAGAAGGCGCAGAACTATCTCGGGCTGGCGCTGGCGCAGAAAGGTGAACTGGCGCGCGCGCGCGAGTGGTTTCTCAAGGCCGGCAACGACGCGATGGCCGACCGGATGGCGCAGGCGTTGCAGCAAAGCCCCATCCGGGCCGTCGCCGAAAGCGCCTCGGAGGCGCTCGCCAGCGAGCAGCCGTTCACGCCGGCGATCGAGGAGAAGGCGTCAGGGAAGAAGGGCGACACGCTGGAGACGGCGAAGCCTGCCAGCCCGGCGCGCGCGCCGGACAGGGCGAGTTGGGTCGCGACCACGCCCGGCACGGCTGCCGCTCCACCGGTCGCACCGGAAGTCGCCCGGACTGCCCGCGGAACGGTGGTCGCCAACGCGCCGGAGCCGTCGGAACCTCCCGCTACTTCGCCGGCCGAAGCGGAGCCGTCCTCGACTCCGCCGCCGTCGATGTCGCAGTACACCTCGGCGAAGAGGCTCGCCGTTCCCGATCCGGCCGGCGGTTTCGCTATCGGCCCGTCGGAGGTGCTGATCCACGTGCGCGGCGACATGCTCACGAGGCTCGATGGTCTCGTCGCTTCCTGGGGTTCGGTGACCATGAAGACGGAGCTGAAGCGCTTCCGCGGCAAAGCGACGGACAAGCCTTTCGGCGAGGGGCCGCGTCGGATGCTGCGCGCGAGCGGGGAAGGGCGGTACGTGATCGCGCGCGAGGGCCGCTGCTTCACCGCGCTGGAGCTGGACGACGAGGCTGCGTACTTTCGTGAAGAGGTGCTGTTCGCGTTCGAGGAGTCGATCCTGTTCGAGAACGGCCGCGTGCCCTCCAAGTCGGGCGCCGATCTGCACCTCGTGCACTTGCGCGGCCGCGGCAGGCTCCTCCTCGTGAGCCACGGCGTTCCCCAGGCGGTCGAGGTGCACAAGGGGGAGGCCCTGCGCATCCCGATGGACCAGCTCGTCGGCTGGCACGGCCCTCTCATCCAGCCGCGCCTCGTCTCCATGGTCGAGGAAGCGCCGGAGCTCGGCGTCGCGCTCGAGCTGGCCGGCGAAGGCCGCGCGCTCCTCGACGTCCCGCACGCCAGGTGAAGATGACGCGCCGCGAGCGCCTGCGCGACGAGCTGCTCAACGCGCCCAATCTGATCACGCTGGCGCGGATCGCGCTGGTCCCCGTGTTCCTGTACTTGCTCTATTACGAGACCCGCCGGAACAGCTTCCTCGCCGCTGCCATCTATGCGGTGTGCGCGCTCACCGACTGGTTCGACGGCTGGCTGGCGCGAGTCTCGGACAAGGTGACGACGCTGGGGAAGTTCCTCGATCCGCTCTCGGACAAAGTGATCGTGCTCTCCGCGCTGGTGATGCTGGTGCGGCTCGGCCGGGTCGCGGTGTGGGTGGTGGTGATCATCGTGGCGCGGGAATTCCTCATCTCCGGGCTGCGCGCGATCGCGGCGTCGGAGGGGCTGGTAATCTCTGCGTCGCAGGGCGGGAAGTGGAAGACGTCGCTGCAGCTCTGCGGGATCATCTGCCTGATGCTGCACTACCACTTCGCGATCGATTACTTTTTCGGGACGGTGGTGACGGACTTCCAGGCGGTCGGCAGCGTCATTTTGTATCTCTCGTTGTTCCCCTCCATCGCTTCTGCAGTCGACTATGTGCGCGCTTTCTACACTCTTGACACGGGGGAACAGCGAGGCTAATCCAGCCTTCGTTTCGCGGAACTAGCTCAGCTGGTAGAGCGTCGCCTTGCCAAGGCGAAGGTCGCCGGTTCGAACCCGGTGTTCCGCTCCAAATCGCCCGGATTCCGCGCACTTGGTGGATCCGGGCTTTTCATGGCCTTCGCCTTTCATGGCGACGCCGCCCGTTCACAACGGTTGCGGGGGGTAGTGGCTCTTCGAGGAGAACCGGCCCATTGGCGGATCGTTCCGATGCCATTCCCTGGCAGTCTGGAACAAGGATGGAACATCTGCCTCCGCCTAAACGAACGTCCTCGTCTGCGCTCAGGCTGCTGGCGATCCGCAGAAGTGGAAAGCCGCTCGAAAACTGCTCGCGGCGCACTCGAAGATCAACCGCCGTGTTTTCGACCCAGGTACTCCAGGAATACTTCGTCGCAGTGACGCGAACCGGTCTGGCGGCAGAGATCTCGCAACAGCACGTGGCGACCTACGCGCAAAGCCAACGTCGTCCAGGTGACCACGGAGTTGATCCTCGCCGCGATCGATCTCCATCGATTGCACAGTTGTCCTCTGGGACGCCCTGATCGTGCGGTCGGCTCGTGCTGCCGGGTGCAGCGTCGTCTTCAGCGAGGACATGAAGCACGGCCAGAGCTACGACGGCGTGGTGATCAAGAATCCGTTCTCGCGTTGATCCTGGCGGGAAAGACCCTGTTCATCGGGATGGCGTCGCAACGCCGGCGTACTGCTCGTCGGTGACCTTCTCCATCCAGTCGACGACCTTGCCGTTGAGGTGTTCCTGAACGGCGAGGTGGGTCATCGCGGTCGTCGGAGACGCGCCGTGCCAGTGCCGTTTGCCGGGCGGGATCCACACTACGTCGCCCGGCCGGATCTCCTCGATGGGCCCGCCTTCGATCTGCACCCGGCCGATGCCGGCAGTCACGATCAGCGTCTGACCGAGCGGATGCGTGTGCCACGCGCTTCGAGCGCCGGGCTCGAACGTCACGTACGCCCCGGATGCGCGCGTCGACTCCTTCGCTTGGAAGAGCGGATCGATGCGCACCGATCCGGTGAAGTATTCGGCGGGGCCCTTCTGCGAAGGCTGCGTGCCGACCCGGGCAATGGAAAGGGAAACCACCGTTGCTGCGGCGACCATGTTCATGACCGTCCTTTCGACTCGGCGGGCCGGTCATAGGCCGGCTTCTTGTAGAGCTTGTCCCGGTTCGGCAGGATCTCGGGCATGTACACTTTTGCGTCCCAGTCCTCGGGCCTGACCTCTTCGATCGCGACTGAAATGTTTTCTTCGCGGACGTTTGCGATCGCGACGAGATCCTTCACGATAGCGCTGGCGAGCTGGGTCTTCTGCTGCTCCGTTCGCCCGGGCGCGATTTTCACTGTCACATGCGGCATTCGTTCCTCCTTTTGGATTCACTTCTTCGCGAACAGCTCTTTGGCGCGCGTCGCGGCCGACATCGCGCTCGGCCACCCGGTGTAGAACGCGAGGTGGGTGATGAGCTCGATGAGCTCTTCCTCCGTCACGCCGTTCTCGATCGCGCGCGGGAAGTGGAAGTTCATCTGCTCTGTCTTGCCGGTCGCGACGAGCGCCGCGCAAGTGATCAGGCTGCGGTCGCGCTTCGAGAGCTGTGGGCGCTCCCAGACGTCGCCGAACAGCACCTTCTCGGTGATCTCGACGAGCTTCGGGGCGAAGTCAGCAAGCGGATTCTTCGTGCTCATGTGCGTTCCTCCTCAAACCGCGGCATGACCTTGACCGTCGCGGAGCGGGCGCGTGCGCCGATCATCGGGCGGAGATACGGGCTGCCCTCGTACTTCGCGCGGTAGGCGTCATCGATGCGGTCGTTGAGCGGGCCGGCGACGGGCTCGAAGGTCACTTCCTTCGTCGCGCCGGCGGCGATGATCCGCCCCGCCTTTTGACGTAACGCAGCCTGGTACAACGCGAGTCCTGCCCGTTGTACGCGCGCGCGTAGAGCGCGCCATCGACCGCGACGGACCAGATCCAGGTCGGGGTGCCGTGCGTGACGCCATTCTCGCGGAACGGTGCGATGTGCAGGTCGTCGGCCTCGGCAATCTTGCGCAGTTCGTCTTTCGGCCATGTGGCCATCGTGGGGACCTCCTTGAGTGCCGTCATGGACGCAGCAGCGTCTTGATCGCGCGGCGTTCGTCCATCGCGCGGTAGCCCTCCGCCACCTTCTCGAGCGGGAGCGTCAAGTCGAAGACCTTGCCGGGGTTGATCTTCCCGCCCCACACCAGGTCGATCAGGTGAGGCAGGTAGCGGCGCACCGGGGCCGGACCACCGTGGAGGTGGACGTGCGCGAAGAACAGCTCCTGCCCGTCGAGCGCGACCCCGTGCGGAACGCCGACGTAGCCGATGTACCCGCCCGCCCGGGTCGAGCGGATCGCCTGCATCATCGACTCCTGCGTGCCGACGCACTCCAGCACCGCGTCGGCGCCGATTCCGTTGGTCAACTCCTTGATGCGGGCGACGCCCTCGTCACCGCGTTCGGTCACGATGTCGGTCGCGCCGAACTCGCGGGCGAGCTTCTGCCGCGATTCGTGACGGCTCATCGCGATGATCCGCCCGGCGCCCATCTGCCTGGCGGAGAGGACGCCGAGGAGGCCGACCGCGCCGTCCCCGACGACTGCGACCGTGTTGCCCGGTTTCACGTTGGCCGCGTCAGCGGCGAACCACCCGGTGCCCATGACGTCGGAGAGAGTCAGCAGGCTCGGGATCAACTCTGCCGACGGAGCCTCCCGGGTGGCGACCAGCGTTCCGTCGGCGAGCGGCACGCGCAGCCAGTCCGCCTGCGCACCGCCGACGAACTCGCGATGCTGGCAGGACGAGTGGTAGCCGGCCTGGCAGTTGGGACACGTGTTGTCGCAGGCGAAGAACGAGCCGATGACGAACTGGCCCGGCTTGATCTTCGTGACGGCGCGGCCGACCTCCTCGACGATGCCGCAGTACTCGTGCCCTATGGGGGTCGGCTGGGTGAGCTTGTTGATGCCGCGATAGTCCCAGAGGTCGGACCCGCACACGCAGGTTGCCGACATCCGGACGATGGCATCCGTCGGCTTCAGGATCTTCGGGTCGTCGCGCTGCCCGAAGCGCACGTCCCTCGGGCCATATAGGACAGCTCCTCGCATGTTCATCTCATTGCGCCAGGAAGATGCGCGCCGGTCACGCGAAGCACTAGAGGGAATCAAGCTGACGGGCTGTTCAACCAGGCTTGACAATCCCCCTCACGGGAAGGAGTGCTCCATGCATGCGCACGGCTCCTTTCCAGCAGCTGCAGGCATTCCTCGCCGTGGCGCGGCACCGCAGCTTCAGCGGCGCGGCGCGCGATCTCGGCGTCTCCCGATCAGCGGTGAGCCAGGCGGTGCGGCAGCTCGAGGAGCAGCTGCACGTCGTGCTCCTCGTCCGTACGACGCGCAGCGTGTCTCTCACGGATCCAGGCAAGCGACTCGTTGAGGGCGCAGGCCCGGCGTTAGGACAGGCGCTAGCCACCTTGACAGAGATTTCCGCTCAACCCGGAGAGACTGTAGGGCGGGTGCGGCTGACGGTACCGCGAGTGGCGCTGCCGTTCGTCATCGCCCCAGTGCTTCCCGCTTTCCGTGCGCATCATCCGCGCATCGAAGTCGAGGTCGCCGTCGAGGATCGCCTCGTGGACATCGTGGCGGAAGGCTATGACGCTGGCGTGCGGCTCAGCGAGATCATCGAGCGCGACATGGTGCAGGTTCGCCTCACCGACCCGTTCCGGTTCGTGGTCGTGGGCGCTCCCGAATACCTCAAGCGCCACGGAGTGCCCGAGCGGCCGCAAGATCTTCTCCGCCACGAGTGCATCACGTTCCGATCGCAGACGACCAGCGCGCTCTACGCCTGGGAGCTCGAACGGGGTCGCAAGAACTATCGCGTGCCGGTTCGCGGCGGCGTCGTCACCAACGATGGCCTGCTGGCCGTGTCGCTTGCGGAGCAGGGCCTTGGGCTGGCTTACGCGCCAGAGCCGGCGGCTATCGAGCAACTGCGTGCTGGACGCCTGAAGACGGTGCTGGAGGCCTACGCGCCGACGGTGCCCGGCTTCTTCCTCTACTTCCCGAGCCGGTCACAGCGTTCCGCGCCGCTGCGCCTCTTCGTCGAGGCGGCCAAAGAATTCTCCCTTCGCAAATTGAAGGGCGCTTGACGCAACCAGGTTCACTGTCAAGCCTGGCTTAATGGCCCGTCCGTTCGACGACATCTAGTCCGTGACCGCGACCGCGCGCATCCTTGCCCGGCGTCAGTCGAACTCGTTTCAACCAACCGCCAGGGCGGATCGAATGGAAGGCCAATATGAGCAACGCGACACCAACGAACTTGTCCTACGAAGGTAAGGTGACCGGCGCCGGTCAGGGCATTGGGCTCGCGACCGCGCAAGCTTTCGCTGCCGCGGGCGCGGCAGTGGTTATGGCAGATGTCAATGAAGCTGCGGCACGGTCTGCTGCAGAGCAACTGCTCGCCGCAGGTCACAAAGCGATGGCGGTTCGCTGCGACGTGGCCGATGAAGCGCAGGTCAAGGCCATGCTCGACAAGACGGTGTCCACCTTCGGTCGGCTGGATGCGGCGTTCAACAATGCCGGCGTGCAGACTCCTCCCGTGGAGACCGCCGACTCCAGCGGCGACGAATTCAATCGCACCATCGCAATCAATCTCCGCGGCGTCTGGAGCTGCATGAAATACGAGCTGCGTCAGATGCGCGCCCAAGGAAGTGGCGCGATCGTCAACTGCTCCTCGCTCGGCGGGCTCGTGGGCCTTCCGGGCCGAGCCATCTATCACGCGTCGAAGCACGGGGTGATCGGGCTGACGAAGAGCGCTGCGCTCGAATATGCAACCAGGGGCATCCGCATCAACGCCGTGTGCCCGGGGACCATCGAAACGCCGATGGTCGCAGCCA
>Ga0209237_1001038_pt1 | contig 16279 bp, 17 predicted proteins | sample GraSoi013_1_40cm_2_FD_185820 | JGI IMG/M metagenome (GOLD analysis project Ga0209237, IMG submission 185820) | Grasslands soil microbial communities from the Angelo Coastal Reserve, California, USA - Sample 10_02_2013_1_40cm (SPAdes) (version 2) | ecosystem: Environmental > Terrestrial > Soil >... | reverse complement strand
GGCTGTAGACAAGCTAGTTTGATTAAGGATAGCGAAGGTACATGAACTAAGTTTTTAAGATACAGATTCGAGCCTAACAGTCGAAGCCTCTTGAAGTTTAGCAGGAGAGCGGGGCTGGCGAGGGTTACCATGGTCGGAATTGTTGTTGTGGTCTTGGCAGTCGCTGGTGTTGCTGCGTATTACCTTAGCACTCCTGCGGGTCCCTCTACTTCTAGCAGTTCGTCTTCTACATCAGTAGTTAGCCAAACGATAGTTAGTCCCACGACTACGACTAGCGCCGCTGCACCTTACAAGATCGCAGTGGTCGCAAGCGGACCTTCCACCGCCTACTTCGCCGAGTTCTTCTTTGCTGGCGTAAAGCAGGCAGCTGACGCACTGAGCACTCCTCAGCAGCCCATTTCGGTCGTTGCTGCGTATAACGTTCCTTCATCCCAAATCATATCCGTGAGCCAAAGTTACGCTTCGCAGGGATACAAGATGCTCATCTTTTACGTTGACTACTTCGCGAATTACTACGATGTAGCAAAGGCTGTTCCGGGCGTGCTTTTCGTTGACGAATATGCGACTCCAAACGGATACAACAGTACAACTTTCAACTACAAGAACCCTGCGAGCAATATTTACACCTACAATCAAACAAATGTTGTTGGCTGGGCCGTAGACCTTAATGGTGCATATTACGTCGCGGGTGTCGCCGGAGCCTTGGTGACCCAAACTCACAAACTTGCGTACGACGCGGCGTTCAACATCCCCGCATTGGCTGGCTGGTACAACAATTATGCCGCGGGTGTGCACTCGGTGAATCCTAGCATTCCCGTGTACTATGGCTTCACCAACGACTGGACCGACCCAACGAAAGGAGCCGCGCTAGCCGATTCACTGATAGCCCGTGGGAGCGATGTGCTAGCGACAGCGGGAGACACACAGACTATCGGGGCCGCCAAAGAGGCAATTGCAAAAGGGACATACGGAATGGGCTATCCAGTTAACTTCAATAATTTCTCTGCTAGGTGGATGCTCGGCAGCGTCTATTTCAATGCGACAGGAGAGGCAATGACCATTATCCATGATGCGTTGACTAACAAGATCCAAGGTCATTACTATGACCTGGATATGGCTCACAACGGGATAGCTTTCGTTCTGAATCCGGCATTGGTGAGTTCCGGAGTTGTTACTGCAGATATTCTCGCAAAGATAAACGCGGCCACCCAAGCTGTCGTTGGCTACTCAGTTACCATAACGCAGATTCCTACCTTCCCAGCACAACCTCCATAGGCGTCTGACCCGAGTCGAAGGGTTAGTGAGTCGTTCACTAGCAACTCTCCTTTTTGTTATAGGGTTCGAACAGATGCCCCAGATGCCATTGCGAAGGTACGTAGATCTCAGGGGACTGAACGAGGAGCTCAACGATCGAGGGGTCCACTCTAAGCAAAGATAAGGGTTGGATATACGCAGGATGAAAGTCAAGTATCTTAACTACTCCAAGACCACGGACAGTTTGCTCCGGCACAAGGCTCACTGTCTGATACTCCTTCCAGGTGGTCGTCTTCTCGATAGGATTGATGGCAAAGTACCCTTTGTAGTAACCCCCATACAAGTACTGCTTGAATTGGGGATCTTGCATGAAAGTATCATCAAGTCGAACGTATCCTTGCTCCCCCAGCGAGAGATTGCAGGAGTCTGCTAACTCTGGATGTCTATCTCTGAATCGCTTCATCGTAACAAGTCCAACAGAGAGAGCGCCCTCCCGAGCCACTGGCCCTAGCGCCGCGCTATTGTCAGGCGCGGTGAAAGAATAGAGTGGAACTTCTCCTGTATTGAAGATGAAAGTGTCACCTGACTTGACTGGAATATCACCCATCATCCCCGTGAACTGGATTGTTACAGAAGCCGCGCTGCTCTGTTCGCTGATTATGCCGGCACTCGTCGCATCCATGTTATTCAATTCGCTTCCGAAATTCTGAGCTAGGAAGCCAAAACCTTCGCGAACATATCTTCTCTTGCCGTAGTAGACAGGGTTTGTCGGGTCGTTTTCCGGATAGTACAAGTCCAGGAGTTGACCTTGTGCTTGGACCGGGCCTTCACTGAGCCTTAGGTCGGCCATCCTGACCAGTCGAGCGTCACCGTCCTGAACGCGGGCGATGAACGGAAAGGTGAACAGTGCGTTGGCGTGCGCGTGTATCCAGAGAAGATTCGGGTATTCCCGAGCAAGCGTCGCTGTGCTTGGGTCGGTGAGTTCATCCGCGACAACGGCCGCCGCTGCTGTCGATATCCTGTCGCCCACAAATGCTTTCGTGCCTGACGACAGCGAGTTCCAGGAATCAACAACCTTAGAAACTACACTCGACGGCAGCTGAAGATAGTTAACGGCATAAGCGACCCTGTCACCGTCGTCTCCGTACTTCGCAGCTTCGGCGGCAAGTTCCTTCTGCTCGAGCGAGGTAACATACCTTCGAAGTGGGAAGTTTGGTCCAAGATAGCCAGACGAGTCTAGAACCGCGTAACTAACGAATGCGGCGATTGATGTTCCAAGAATCTTCAGCGCCTGTCTCCTGGTGTACCGTTTGGGTGTAGGCGCGCTCCCGGACACAATTCCAGACACGACGTGGACATCTTACTATAGATTTTCCCGACCTTGGTCAGAATCTTGCAGATTAAACCTGACGGAGCCTCCGGCACGGAGTGTTTCCTCCGTTGGTGCCCGGTGCGCGGCGTAGACGAGTTTCCTGAAAACTTCCAATAGGTTGCTTCGAGAATAAGCGTGTGGCTCTCCTCTTCTTCAGGCGTCAAAATACTTCCAAGGTTGATTCGCCCCCCGTTCTTACGGTTTGGATAAAAGGTCTTTGAGGTCGCCTCGAAACCATTAGGCCGGGGTCCATGCCCGAGGTTCCACCCTCGCCCTCTGCGCCATTATTGAAAGACGGTTCTTCGATGTTTGCTAGATTCCGCCAACCCTTATTATTCGTGCGAAGGTCCCCTTTGTGAAGGTACCTGCTGCGAGTTGAAGAGAGGATTCATTGGCCTGGGGCTCAATACGGGGATGCCCGCCCTCGATATAGTCAAGTGGAGCAAGAGGGGCGAACGTAACGGTTTTGACTCGATCTGGCTCTCTGAAGACCCTTACTACAGGGACTCTCTTCCATTGATGAGCGTGATTGCGGAGAATACCAGGAGAGTTAGGATAGCCACGTGCATTGTCAATATCTACACGAAGCATCCAGTCTACATGGCGATGGCTGCAGCGACTGTTGACGAAATCTCGGAGGGCAGGCTGGTGCTCGGGGTGGGCAGAGGGGTGAAGTCGCTCATAGAAGGCGAACTTCATATCAGCTACGGTTCGCCTCTGCAATACACGAAGGAATACTTGGTCTCACTCCGAAAGCTTCTCGCAGGGAAGAAAGTAACACTGGAGGGGGAGGGCGTCAATATGACAAACGCGCAACTTCACTTCGTCCCATTGAGGTCGGAGATTCCGATCCTCCTAGCTGCTATGGGACCAAAGATGCTCAACCTAGCGGCTGAGTACGGAGACGGTGCTATGTTGAACTCCTGTACGTCGGTCAAGCAGGCGAAACACTCGGCAGAGATTGTCAGCTCGTCCTCGCGAGGTTCTATAAAGAGGGAGTTGGTCTGTGCGCTCTGGGTCAGTGTAGACGAAGACGTCGACAAATCCTACGACGGCGTGAGAATGTCAGTCGCCTTCCTCCTCTCCATACCCACATTCGGCGAGGTGTTCCTGAAAGAGGGCGGGTTTCAGCCATACATGCTCGAAGACCTCCGCAGAACCTTCCGCTGGGATAGGAAGGTGGGAGACCCGATGTGGCATCTCGGTCAGGCAGACGCTAGCAAGGTCAAGGAGCTGGTTGATGACAGAATAGTTGACGCGCTGACAGTATGTGGCCCAGTCGAGGATTGCAGGAGGAGGATTCGTGACTATCACGACGTCGGTGTCACCACCGCAGTTGTAAACCCTATGACATCCAAGACGTTCGCGAAGTCGGAGGAACTCGTTGGATAGGGCGGACTCGAGGTCACTATCACGTTCTTGCCGACTGCAATCGAATCTTCTATTGATAAGCCTGAGCGTCGTTCCCCGTATGAAGACCTCGATCTAGCAAGAACGATTAAGGCTGTGTGCCTAAATGAGATGGGGTTTTAGAAACAGACTTGAACTATCAAGCCAAGGAGCTGAGGAACATAGTCGCCGGAGCTGCACTCCTCGGCGCCGGTGGTGGCGGGTCCCCGGTCCAAGGTAATGCCGTTGTAAGTCAGATAATAGACGCGAGGAAAAAGATTGAGGTCGTCGATCCCAGGAAGGTTCCAGACGATGCACTGGTCGCCGTCGTCGCCGGCATGGGCGCTCCTTCTGCCTCGAAGAGGGGCTGGAGGAACGAGCACCTTCCAGCAATCGAGATGTTCAACAAGAACTACTCACGGAAGATTGATTACCTTCTGCCCTTCGAAATCGGGGCAGGGAATTCGGCTGTCCCGCTCCACGGAGCTGCTTTCACCGATACGCCCGTCGTTGACGGCGACGGTGCAGGGAGGGCGGTACCCGAACTGCAGTTGACAACTTTCGATATCTACGGCGTTCCGATTTCACCTATGAGTGTTGCGAGCGCAGATGGAGAAGGCGGCATGATCTTTGCAAAGACCGCTCTAGCGGCTGAGAAGATATCCAGAGCGATGACGCAGGTCTTCGGGAACAACTCGGGTATAGTTCTCTACCCAATGATGGGTTCCACCCTGAAGAAGGTCGTCATCCCAGACACGTATGCTCTGTGCGAGAAGGCAGGCAGCATAATCAACAGACTGAAACCCTCTGGAGAGAAGATATCCGAGAAACTACAACAAGAGCTAGGTATGACTGAGCTAGGAAGAGGCGTCGTAGCCAAGAAAGTTACCGAGACGAGGGGTGGCTTCGATTATGGCCACTCTGACGTGAAGGGTAAGAAGGACACTCTAAGGGTACTCTTCAAGAACGAGAACATAATCGCACTGAAAAATGGCAATATCATCACAATGTTTCCCGACCTAATCTGTTGGCTTTCTGAGGATGGGGACTCGCTGACAAACACTGACATGGAGGAGGGCCGTCGGGTGATAATCCTCGGTTTGGCAGCTCACAACCTGATGAGGACAGAGAAAGCCCAGAGGGCGTTCAAGCCCCTGTATGTCGAGCAAGGGCGCAACGAGGATTACCAGCCTCTCGAGAGACTAATCTGATAGACGCCTCGTACCGATAAGGCGTCGAAGGTAAAAGAAGAGTCGCTTCGTGCGATGACATTCGCGGTTCTTCTCCTTCCCTAGAGCTTCTTCACAGGATTCCTCAGCACTCCAATCTTCTCTATCTCTATCTCGACCAAGTCATCATCTTGCAGCCTGAACTGGTCAGCAGGCACGAGCGATGTTCCCGTCATGAGCAATGTGAATGTCCTCAGGACATTGTCCCTCTTGAGGAATTCTGTGAGCTCACCAACTCGTCGGTTGAGTTGGGACGTATTCACCCTGCCTTCGAAAGCGACTGTGCCAGCCCTGAGGATTCGCATTTCAATCTGTAGTGAATGCGGGTTTGTAATCTCGTCTGATGTAGTTACGACGGGCCCAACCGCACAAGACCCTTTGTATATCTTGGCCTGGGGCAGATAAAGCGGGTTTTCGCCCTCGATGTCTCTCGAGGAAACATCGTTACCGATTGTGTACCCAGCGATGCTCGCATCCCCGTCTAGGACCAACGTAAGCTCAGGTTCTGGGACTGTCCACTCGCTGTCGCTCCTAATACAAACCTCTTCCCCCGGGCCCCTGCACCTTAGCCCACTGTCCTTGAAGAAGACCTCCGGCCTGGGGGCGCTGTAGACATAGTCATACAATCCCTTCATCTTGGTCTCCCTCTCCCTCGCCTCCTTACTCCTGACGTATGTGACTCCCGCTCCCCAAACCTCAGTAGGCACGACTGGGATTCTCAGAAGCTTCTCATCATATTTTGTTCTGCTGGCGTCGTTGACCTTACTCGTGACCAATTCTGAAAGTGTCACCTGCTGCTTCAACGCCTCGACATGGGCACTTTCCATGTCGTGGAACATTTTCGCATCAACGGAAGTCATGTCGTAGAATTCGTTTTCTTCAACGACACCGAACGAAACACCTTTCGCCGTTTGGAATCGGCAGAGTTTCATCCCGTTCACGTCATATCCCTCTGCCAAATTAAGGTGTTCACCCCCTGCGGTACGAATCCGAGGGATCGCGGAAAGGAGCGAAGAGCATAAATGGTTCGGAGCGCTGGCGCCTCCTAGCACATGGTGGTGGGGCACACCATCCATCTCAGGGTCAGATACGAGGAAACAGACACGATGCAGGTCGTCCACTACTCCAAGTACCTCGTATACTTCGAGGCAGGAAGAATCGAACTTCTGAGGTCCCTTGGCTTGGTCTACAGGGAGCTTGAGAGGGATGGACTGCTAATACCCGTCGTGAAGGCTGTTGCGGAATACCACGCTCCCGCAAGATTCGACGACGAGATCATGGTCAGAACCTGGATAAGCAAAGTCGGGACCAGCAGCATCAGGTTCGACAACGAAATTACCAGGCTACCTGAGAACGAGCTTTTGTGCGCCGGCCACACGGTGCACGTGCTGGTAGACAAAGGCGGGAAGCCCATCAAGGTTCCTCAAGAGATTAGGAAAAGGCTCTCCCGGACAAAGTAGGAAGATTTGCTGACGCTGCTTGTGCACAGAGAGGTTGACGGCCGGAGACTGGACATGGTTTTCATGCCACTTAGGGGAAGCCCGTTGGTCGAGGAAGGATGGTACGAGGTTTCCTTCCCATTCTACTATCCCAGAGAACTAGAAAATGATAGATTGCAAGGCTGAGGTAGCGTTGACCGAAGGAGTGTGCTGTTGTCGGCGACCTTCCCTAGACTGACCGTCGAGGCATGGCTAAGCACGGATAGCGCGGCAGACTAGGGGGTCGTACCTTCTATCCTCTGTCGGGGAAAGCTGAGAGAGTCTCAGACTCGCAAAGGTCGTGGGTTCAAATCCCACCGGGCCCATTAACCCGCCTTCGCAATTATCCTTACACACGCCTAAAGCCACGCAGAATTTGGGTATGAGGAATTGACGCTGAAAGCGAGAGTGGTACTTCGCCGCTCCAAGTACGGGCTTGTTACCGTCGAATTACCTTCTACATCAGTAAGGCATTTTGGTACAAGACGTCAAGTTCGTGTGGAAGGTCAAATCAACGGCTTGGTTGTAAAGACTGTTGCGTTTCCGACGGGCAGCAGGAGACATTTCGTGTTCATTAACCAGAGAATATGCCGGATTCTTGGAGTTAGTGCCGGTGCCGCCGTTTCAGTCTCCTTCAGACGCCGTGCGCCTCCCGTACTGATTCTGGAGCCTAGGGAGTTGACCGAGGCGATAGGGGAGAATGAGGTCACGGCTAAGGCATGGCACGCTCTCTCTTCTACAGCTCGAACAATAGCTTCAACATGGATAGCCCAAGCGAAAAATCCCCAGGTTCGCAGATGGAGAGTGTCGAATGTCTTAAGCAGAGCAGTCCGTCACTACGAGGAGAGAGGCCCATTCTATCCCACCGACCGCGAGAGGTCACGTCTTGGAATGCCCAAAAAGCGAGCAAAATCCATGTAGGAAACTCCTTGTCAGGAATCCACTTCCTGAACCCATTTGGGAGCGGACCCGTCCTGGCCCAGATTGCTGTGCGGTCGCCGAGCACCTGCCTTTAGGTTCAAATCCCACCGGGCCCATTATTCCCGTTTAGTCTCCTCGATAAGGAAAAAGAACCCATATGGACGCGAGCCCCACCGGGCCCGCTATCATTGATACTGGGTCCTGTTTTTCAGAAACAGCATGGGATGCTACTACGCTCTTGAAACATCTCGGCGATGGGCTCCCGACACTCCACGCGGCTTGGCTTTTTGAGCCGAGAGTCGATGAATTCTGCCGTTGTCCCACGAAGATATCTTTGTCGGTGTGATTTCGATATAGGCCCTCTTTTCTTGCTTCCTTTCCTGGACCCACCATGTCGGCATCTCAGACGCCCTCCATTGCTGCTCTCTGTACTTCATCCGCATGATCTTCTCTATCCTGTCGATGAGCTTCTGTTCCGTCACCACTCCACTTCTTCCCCAAATGACCACGCCTCGCAACTCAACGTATCTCCTCCCCGCGTCCAGAGCACAACAAGCCTTGCCCGCCTTGGCTAACCTCGTCTTCATTTTGTAATCCTGCGTCCTGAGATAGAGCTTCTTGTCTAGGACGCAGAACCATACGGGTGTGACGTGCGGATAGCCGTTCTCCATCGGGAAAGCGACGTAGAGCGTCTCCCTCGAGTCCACGAATCGCCAGACCTCGTCCTCGGGAATCGCCGTATACTGTCTGTTGGCCCGCCTGTATTCAAGCGCCGTCAGGTCGGTTCATCCCGCGTTTCTACCGCCTCTGTTCGCATCAGATCCTGCTCCTGCAGTGGGTGGCTATTTCTGTCGAGCTCAGGTGCGAACAAAGTGGGTTATCTTCTTGGCCATAGGGCTGGAAGGGTCAGGATTTCTCCTTTTGACTTCTTGCTTCGCGAGCCGGAAACGATACCCGGGCGCAAACGTGACAACTGGACCTTGTTTGTGTCAATGCTTTCTTAAGTGCGATAACCCTGTCCACCTCGGAGACTTCAGTGCGATAGTCGTACTTCTTTGCCAATACTCCTAGAAAGACACTCCTCCCTTGCGTCTGAAAGAGCCTTCTGCCTTGTCATGGGAATCCTGAGAGAAGGATAAGGTAGATTCTTACCTGAAATTCGCTGCTAATTTACTTAGGCTTCAGAAGAATAAGACTTTCAGTTTGGCCGGGGGCATTCGGTTCACAACGCACTCGTGACTCTGACATTCGTAACCTTGCTGTTGAGCGGAGTGAGCTTTGCAGTACGTACTGCACGTGCCGTCAGCGGCTCCGGAGGAATAACCGTTTACGCGCATAGGATTCCGGCAGATTATTGGGAGCCCTGCTTTGCGGCGAATTGTACCGCGGGAACAGGCCCCGGGACGACGATGTACTTCGAATTGCATGATTCCTCCGGAAATCTCGTCCAGGATGGATTTGCGGACGAGTCTGGGTACACATTCTCCGGTCTCAATGCAAGCGCCACTTACTACGTCTACGCGACAGACTGCCAGAGCTGTCATGGCTCGCTGCACGACGTGGTATTTCAGCACTGGGGAGATAACAGCACCGTAATGCCGATCGCAGCAATGGCGGGAGCGAGCCTAGATGCATCGTACTCCTGCACAAACAACTGCGTGTGAGTCGAGGAACCCGGGTGGTCTCTCCGAAACTCGCAATCTGGGGAGGCGATGTGTACACCGTCTCTTAATCCAACTCTCAGGTCGGTGCCTCTCATCGCTAAGAGGTAGTTACTCGGCCTCGTCCCTTCGACATGCCCCACGCCATCAGGACGCATCCCATGGCAATCCACAATCCGTCGACAATTCGGATCGGCTGAAAGGAAGGGTTTCCTTGCAACTGCGGAATGTAGACGGCAAGCCCAATCGCAAGTGGAACGCCGCTCCATCTGGGGAGGGAACCAGACTTCCAAACCGCGGATGCGACGACGATCGCCGCGACTCCAACCAACAGCAGGCCCGATATGGCAAATATGATTCCTGGTCCAAAACGAACCGAATTTACTAAGTCGAGTATGGCGGGGTTATTCTGGTTGAGAGCTTCTTGGCCTATGACTTGCAGGCTGAAAGCCTCGGCCCCAAAAAATGGCAGTGTCATCCCTGCTCCGATCCAACTCAACACGAGTGCCCAGAACGCGCGACGCTCCGCCCGTGTTTCTTGCAAACGGATATACACGCCCAGAAATCCCAGCGTCAGCAGCACAAAAGCCCCCATTCCCAGCGCGTGGGATAGGACCCAAGAAGTGGAAGCGAACGCTTGTGCACCTCGCAAAGACGACTCGTCGGAGAAAGGTCGGACCACAGGAAACAGAACAAAAAGTGCCCCTGAAAGGGCCAGGGCGACAGCTCCCAGGCGAATCCGAAATGCGTTCTTGGATTCCTGCGTCATTGCTGTCCGACCTCCCTGGCCTGAAACTCAGGCGACTCAGTAACCACGGGGAGACGAGGCTATTCAGGCTTATATATCAGAGCAACCCTCGAACGGTTATCTTCAATTCATCGTCATCTCGATTCAGCAGTGAAAAGACTGCCTGATTGTGTGACTGCGATTGTTGAGCAAGGGATAGAGAAATTGAATAGCTTCAATAAGATGGAACCGTGCTCCCGGCTACTGAAAGTGGTAGATTCCGCCGGGTATCAGCGCCCTCCCGTCCATAAGCGAGCCTTCAGAGGATACGGATCCAGGCTCAGAATCAACACAGAGCAGATGGGGGAGAAGGTAGCAATGTATCTATCTTCCGGCTGGACACTCTCCCAGTGGAGTACGGCTTGGTGATCCCCGATGGGTAAGAGAAAGGTGCTAAGCGAAGCAAATCTGAAGGAACTCGTCAAGCCTGAGCAGGGCGAATTTCTCGGCAGAGTGCTCAAGCTGACGGGAGGCGACCTAGTCATCGTGAAGTGTGCCGACGGTCAAACCCGCGTCTGCAGAATCAGAGGGAAGCTCAAGCGAAGGATGTGGATACGGGAGAACGACATCGTTCTGGTGTCTCCCTGGGATTTCGATAACAGAAAGGCAGACATACTCTGGCGTTACATAAGGGCCCACGCGGACTGGCTCGAGGCCAACAACTATCTCAAGAATATCTGACGCCCAAAAATCAGTGTCTAGATAGCGATCACAAGGCGTTCGTTCTCTCCTCCCCCAGAGCTCAAATCTGGAGCTCGTGTTGGGTCTCAAGTGCTGCTGAAAGCCCAATGGCAGGATTGGTTGACTTGTTGACTTGAGAACCCTTTTAACGAAAGAATCCTGATTTTCGCGATGCATGGCGTTCTGCGCCCATTGCGGACGTGAGCTTCCCGCGGGCGCAATCTTCTGCCCCAGCTGTGGAACTGCGGTAACCCCCCAGCAACGGCAGGAGACTGAACTCGATAGGCTGACGAAGGACTCGGGAACTCAGGACTACTGGCTGAGACGCGTCTTTGCGTTTGTCATAGACTTGTTGGTCGTCAGCGTCGTTGAGTTCTTTATCGCCACAGTCGTCTTCTTCCCCATCTTTCTGGCAACAGGCGCCTTCTTTCCGCTCGCGAGTCTCGGGTTCTTCCTTAACCTGCTCTCCCCTCTGAGCTTGCTTCTGTCGGGCTTCACGGCCTTGGTATTACTGACCTACTTCACCCTTGCAGAACTGGCATATCAGAAGACGTTCGGAAAGGCGCTTCTCGGTCTCGTTGTGGTTACCACCGACGGAACTCCCCTCAACATCGGGAGGGCGTTGGTTCGCAACGTCAGCAAGATTTACTGGCTTTTACTGTTGCTGGACCTCGTGGGTGGGTTCATCACTCCCCTGCCGGCAGGGCAGAAATTCTCCGACCATCTGGTCAACACGAATGTCCTCCTCGCGAGGGGCTGGAGAGGGGCTTCGCCGGAGGAGACGGGACCTATGAAATCTGTTTCTCGTTGAGGAAGAGATTCGTGACCATCTTGACCCCGGCCTTGCTCAGAGTGTTGTGTGCGTAGCACATTCTTTCGGCCTCCCTGGAGAGATCCAGTATTGTCTCCCTCGATGCTTCGCTGGATATCCTGAGGTCGTACATGATCTCCTTGAACGACCCGCCCAAGACCCGGTCGAAGTGGCCGCGGGCGGCGATTGTGAGGTCGTCGATCGGGACGTCTCTCGCGATCGCGAGGACCGCATACTGGTTCATCAGGCAAGATGCCGCACCCGCGATGAAATAAGCGAGGGGATTTGGTCCCTCGTCCGTTCCTCCTCTCTCTGGGGGCTCGTCGATCGTGAACCTAAAGTGCCTCTTGCGCGCCTCGAACTTCAGATGCTTCACCCGCCTTATGTCCACCCGCTCCGCCCCGAAGAGAAACTCCCTGTCGGAGGCCTCGAAGCGTTTCTTCACGTGCTCCCTGATAATACCGATCAGCTGTTCGTCTTTCATCATCGAATTCGCACACCCACGATGTTATTTATCAGTTGAAGTGGGTCTGCGTTCTCGCCATTCCCCGACTGCCGCCGTGATCAAACCAGCCAGCGCCACCACGACGCCCTGAAGGTTCAGCCCAAAGGCGAAGAAGATGGCCGAGAACCCGACCAAGAAGATTCCGAGGTGGAAGACCTTCTCTGCGGAGTTGATTGTGAAGACGTCCTCGACTACCCGGTCTCCATACCTTAGAAGAAGCATCACTAGGATGATGAAAGAAGCTGCTGCGACCAGGGAGACGTAGGTCAATTCGGAGTAATAATCCCCGAAGGTCAGGAGTAGTCCGACCTCGTCACCGATGAATCCCGCTCCCAGGCCGTACACGGTGGCGTAGACCCTGGAGAGCTTCCCGCTGGGCCGCGCGATTCCGAGCCAGCCCGCGATTGCTATGAGGGCGAGGCCGTACCAAAAATGATGGAAGTGTATACCCTGTTGTATCACCACAATCTGAGGGTTCAGCGTCGCGAAGGTCCTTGAGCCGAGGAAGCTTGACACGAAAGCTATGGTCGCGAGGAAAGAAAGACCGTGGCGGAAACCCTCCCTTGAAGGCAGTGTCATGGAGTCGCCCGTTAGATGGTTATCCCGATGGCAACCCTGATAAAGGAACCCAAGAGGTACAGAACGAGCGTCGTCCCGAACATTATTCCCAGTATCTCGAGGAAGTCCCTCGAGAAGCCCTTCCCCGATATCACAGAGCTGTAGTATGTGATCGAAGCCACTATGATCACGGCCAAAACCAGGGAGGCGCTCAGGGCTACGACCTGGCTCGGAGTCAGGAAGTAGGGAGTGGCCAGGATGACCGCCGTGATGAAGTACGACACCCCGGTGTAGACGGCCGAGAGGCGAGCCGAGCCGGTAAAGCCCTGCTTCGCTTGAGCGAATGCCGCCGAGGACATGGCTAAGGAGGCGGCAGCCCCCGCAACTACCCCCGCGAGACCCGATATCTCGGTCGAGTTGTAGATGCCGAGGGAACCGGCGTGTATTCCCGTTATCTCCACTAGGGCGTCGGCCAGCCCCAGCACGACGAAGGAGATGTAGTGAACAGACGAAGTCTCGATCTTTTGCCCGAACTCCTTCTCGTGCTCTTGCTCGTCTCTCAGCATCTCGTCGAAGGCTTCCCTGTCCTGGGGTGGAATCAGTTCTGCGACGGCCCTATACCGCTTGATCACGCTGGCCTCGTGCCTGTCCAGGTAGCGCACGGCGAAGGTAAGCCCAAAGAGGACCCTCAGGAGGACGATCAAGTCGACACGAAGTGAGTTCGCCATTACCTGGAATTCCGGGACATACCTCTTCCAGAATTTGTAGTGCTTGTACTCAGTGGCGGAGAGGCCCGCGAGTATCTCCGAGAAACGCTTGTTCTTCGCGATTCGGGGGTCGGAGAGTCGCTTGTAGGTCAGGTGGTCGAGGTACTCGTCGGTGCACCCGACCCGCGCAACCTCTAGGAGCTGCTGCGACCCAGATTCGCTCATCTCATCTTCCGACCCGCGGATACCCACCCCTTATTTGGGTTCTACAAATAGTGTAAAACGGTGATACGGTTGGACAGGAGATTTAGGCTCGGGTCGTTTATACCGCGGAAGACGAGGTTTCCTTCGAGGTGCGAACACACTGACGATAGCATACTGCGTGAAGTGCAGGACGCAACGCGAGATGACGAATGCGCGGAACACCACCTTCAAGAACGGAAAGAAGGCTCTGACGGGTGTCTGTGGCGTCTGTAGCACCAAGCTATTCAGGATCGGGGGCTAGTGAGGCCAGAGGGCCTCGGCTACCCGCTCTCCTCCTTTATTCCATCCAGTGCTCGATGCTGGCCTGCTTGGTGGACATGATCCTCAACCCTGAGATTCTCACGCCCACGAGCCTTACCTTCTTCTTCCCCGAGCTGAACCGCGATAGCAGGAGGAGGGCTTCCCTGCGAATGACCCCCTTATCCTGAGTGCTGGCCACCAGCCTCGTCTCGCGAGTGTGGGTCTCGAAACCCTGGAACCTGATCTTGATGCCCACGCTCTTGAAGCTCAACCTCGCGTCTGTCGCTCGGCTCGCGAGTTCATCTGCCATCGCCTCAACCATCCGCTCTATCACGTCCCAGTTGGTGGTATCCTCCTCGAGGGTGCGCTCGGTGCTCAGCGACCTTGAAGGCTGCTCGCGTATCTCCCCCCGCTCGACGCCGTTCGCGACCTGCAACAACCAGCGGGCCGTCTTTCCCAGCCTTCGTCCGAGCTGAACCTCGTCATCCTTCTGGAGGTCCCCGATCGTAGTGATTCCGAGGCTCTGAAGGAGGAGCTCGGTCTTCCTCCCGACTCCCGTGATTCTCCCGATGGGGAGCGGAGCGAGGAATTCCTTGGTTCTGCCACGCGGGATGAGGGTGACACGGTCCGGCTTGTTGATATCTGTCGTTATCTTCGCCGCTGACTTGTTCTCGGCGATTCCGACCGAACAGGTGAGACCCGTCTTCTCCTTCAGTTCATGCCTCATCCTCTCGACGAGGGAGAGGGCGGCCGCCGGAGTCTTGACCTGGTCGGAGACGTCGAGGAAGGCTTCGTCGATGCTTACCTGCTCGAACTTGTCAGCGAAGCGACGGACTACCCCCATCACCTTCGTCGACAGACTGACGTAGTAGTCGAAGTCCGGCCTCAGGTAGACGGCTCCCGGGCACAGGGCCCAGGCACGGGATATCGGCATTCCCGACCTGACCCCGTAACCTCTCGCCACGTAGTTGCAGGCGACCACGACGCCGCGCCCCTTCCCTTCTCTGGGGTCGGCGCCGACGATTACCGGTTTGTCGGCCAACCCGGGATTTCGCTGAACCTCTGCCGAGGCGTAGAAAGAATCCATGTCGACGTGCAGGATGAACCTGTTGCCCGGGGATTCCTCCAAGAGGGTGGGGTTGGACAAACCCTTCCTCGGGAGGGTCGGCTTCCTTAAGGGTTGTCGACTGAGGCTACTCCAGGTAGAAGGCCGGCTTTAGCGGCAGAGCGTCTTTCGCCCGCTTTCCCGGGTCGTGAATCCCCTGCTGCCCCGCTTTCATTACCTCTACGCGGACACCGAGCTCCCTCGCCAGGAAGTCTGAGGCTTCTCTAAGCAACTGGTACTCGTCGAAGTCGGGCTGCGAGACGAACATTGAAACAAGCTCCTCCCCGGCCTCATACTGCAGCTTGACGACACGTTCCGGAGCGATCCCCAAGCTCGCGAACCTCTTTACCGCCCCGCCCAGGCTCTCTTTCCTCGCCCTCGCCTTCGCCACCTCGACGAAGTAGCTCCTCGCGTCGTCTGAGGCTACGTAGACATTCAGCTTCTGCCTCGGCTGCTTCACGATCTTAAGCAGGTTGCGTGCGTCATCCAGCACCCTTCTGAGGACCAGCTCCGAGAGCTCGGCCGCGTCGTCTCTCGGGAAGTCCTTCGGCGACGGCCAGTCCGCTGTGCAGACCAACCCCTTCCCTCCGAGCGCCCGGTTGAGCTCCTCGGAGACGAAAGGAATGAACGGAGAGAGCATCCTGACCCAGGCGGAAAAGACCTCCGTCAGGGTCTGGCGCCTAGGCTTCTCGGTGCGGTGAAGGTACCACCTCAGGTCGTTCCAGACATCCAAGAGGGCGGCCGAGATTGCCCGGCGTGTCCTCATCTCCTCCATCGAAGTCGTCACAAGAGCTATGCGACGGTTCATCGTCGAGGTCAGCCACCTGTCGAGGTGGTCGGGGGCTCTCCTGACCGCAATGTTCAGGTTCTTCTCGACGAAAGAGATGAGGGAGTCGACCTTCGCCTTCGTGTCCTCGGCGTTCTTCGCCCGCCAGTCTGTATCCTCCATTCCGTCTCCAGCTAGGACGACACTTGCCCGAACGGCGTCGGCGCCAAACTTCTCCAGCGCGTCCTTCCAGGTGACGAAGACTCCATGCGTCTTGCTCATCCTCTGCCCCTCTATCTGGATCATCCCGTTGACGCTGAACCCCCTGGGCCAGAGCTTCTCCCCGAACATCGCCTCGTGATGGAAGGCGAAGAAGGTGAGGTGGTTCGGTATCAGCTCCTTCCCAGAGTTCCTGAGGTCGACGGGGTACCAGTAGAGGAACTCCGCCCTCATCTCCCTCAACAGCGTCTCGGACATCTTGGCTGCCTTCGCCAGGTTGGCCGCGGCGCCCCTCCCCAGGAGGACGAAGTCCAGAACCTCGGGAGACAGGT
>Ga0209237_1001036_pt1 | contig 16281 bp, 14 predicted proteins | sample GraSoi013_1_40cm_2_FD_185820 | JGI IMG/M metagenome (GOLD analysis project Ga0209237, IMG submission 185820) | Grasslands soil microbial communities from the Angelo Coastal Reserve, California, USA - Sample 10_02_2013_1_40cm (SPAdes) (version 2) | ecosystem: Environmental > Terrestrial > Soil >... | reverse complement strand
ATCGTCCCAGCCGGTCTGGCGACCGCCGAAGGGGCAGGAAGGACCGGCCGCGAGCTTCTGACCGCACTCGTCGCCGGCTACGAGGTGCAGTGCCGGTGCGCGCGCGATTTCATTCCGTCGACCCCGGCGCACGGCTTTCGCGCCAGCCCGGTCTACGGGATTCTCGGCTGCGCCGCGACGACGGCGAGGCTGTTCGGACTCGATGCGCAAGGGACCACCCATGCCATTGCCCTGGCCGCGAGCTTTGCGGGGAGCCTCATCGAGGGCCAGCGCACCGGCGCGCGCGACGCGGACTTCGCCGAGGCGCAGGCGGCCCGAAGCGGGATGTGGGCGGCCAGCCTCGCCGCCCAGGGCTTTCAGGGGGCGCCGACGGCGCTGGAAGGCGACGGCGGGTTCTACTACGCGTTTACGGGAAGTAACAAGGGGGATCTGGCCTACACCTTCACCGGGCCGCCCAAGGCCGACCTCGACGAGATCGTGGCGGATCTCGGCCGGCGCTGGGAAGTCCTCGACGTCAAGTTCAAGATCTATCCGACCCCGGGCTTCAATCAGCCGGTCGTCTGGCTCGCGGGCGAGATGACGGCGCGATACAAGCTCGCCGCCGACGAGATCGAGCACATCACGCTCGAGATGAATTATCTGGAGACGCTCTATCCGTCGCCCAGGTTCCCTCGCCCCCCGGCCCCCGACGGCAGCGGATTCGGACGGACGGCCTATATGCTGGCGTACACGGTGATCGCCGGCGACTATCCCGTGCTGGAACGCAACGTCGAGGACCCGCGCGACGCGGGCGCCTCGAGCGGCGCGGAGCTCGCGGCGCGCGTGGCCGCGCTCCAGCGGCGCGTCGAGATCATCGGCGCGGTCGGCCGCGAGTGCTTCGCGCCGCGCTTGACGTTCGCGCTGCGGGACGGCCGGCGCGTCACCGGGGAATACCACGGGCGCGAGCTGATGTGGGACTTCGCGCGGGACGCCGAGGTGCTCCGGCGCTTCGTGCCCGGCTTACCGATCTCGACGCCGCGCTACGACCGATTCGTGGCCGCCGTGGCCGGACTGGACAAGGCCCCGTCGGTCGACGAGGTCGTCCGGCTCACGTTGCCCGAGTAGCGTCGAGGTGTGGTCGGCCGCCGTCGGCTACTTCAAGACCGCGTCGGCCATGCGTGACAGTGCCGTCCCCATCTCCGACTCGGTCTTGACCACGGGCGGCCGCACGATGACCCGGTTGGCGCCCGCATCGTGGAAGCGTCTCAGGAGGTCACGGTCGGCAGGCTGGCCGTGGACGGAGATGGTGATCTTCGACGGATCGCGTCCCGCGTCCTTCGCCAGCCGATCGAGCGTCGCGCGGCCCTCGCGAAGCTTCTCCGGCGTGACCCGGTTCGGCAGCCAGCCGTCGCCCCAGGCGATGATGCGCTCCAGGATGTTCTTCGCCGAGCCACCCAGGAGCACCGGCGGGTGCGGCTTCTGCAGGGGCTTGGGGAACGACTTCACGAGCGGGAAGTCGTAGTACTTGCCGTGGAACTCGGCCGCGGGCTTCGTCCACAGCTCTTTCATGGCCAGGATCGACTCCCGCGTCTGGGTCCAGCGATGATCGAAGTCGCCTCCCATGATCTGGGTCTCTTCCCGGAGCCAGCCCGCCCCGATGCCGAACAGAAACCGCCCGCCGCTGAAGAGGTCGAGCGTGGAGATCTCCTTGGCCAGGAGCAGCGGGTGGCGCTCCGGGACGAGCACGATCCCGGTCCCGAGCTTGATCGTCTTCGTGGCGCCCGACGCGCGCGCCAGCGCGACGAAGGGATCGACGAAGTGCGAGTAGCTCTCCGGGATGACGCCGTCCTCCGAGCCCGGAAAGCGGCTCGTGGAGTGCACCGGAATGAACGGATGCTCGGCGCACCAGAACGACTCGAAGCCGAGCTCTTCCGCCTTTTTGGCCATGAACCCGACGTCGACGTGATACGCGGGCAGCGGAACCGAGATGCCGATATTCATGGCCGCCATCAGCGAAGCGCCTGGCGCAGCGAAGCCGCGACGTGGGAGATGGCGCGGTTGCCGGTGTCGATGAGCCGGCCCATGGGCATGAAGCCGTGGATCATCCCGCCGTAGCAGACGTAGTCCACCCGCACACCCGCGTCCGTGAGCCGCGCCGCGTAGGCCGCGCCCTCGTCACGCAGCGGATCGAACCCCGCGGTGACGACGAGCGCCGGCGGGAGCCCTGCGAGCGATGTGGCGCGCAGCGGCGAGGCGCGCCAGTCTTGGGCCTCGCCTTGTGACTTCAAGTAGTGATTCGTGAACCACCGCATGCTCTCGCGCGTGAGGAGATATCCCTCGGCGAAATCGCGATACGACTGTGACTCGGCGCTGACGTCGGTCACCGGATAGACGAGAACTTGGAGTGCGATGGCCGGCGCGCCTGCCTCGCGCGCCAGCAGAGCGACCACCGCGGCGAGGTTGCCGCCCGCACTGTCGCCGGCGACAGCAAGGCGTTGGGCGTCGACGCCGAGCTCGCTGCCGTGCGCGGCGACCCAGCGCGTCGCCGCCCAGGCGTCGTCCACGGCCGCGGGGAACTTGTGCTCGGGCGCCAGGCGGTAGTCGACGGCGACGACCGTGATCCCCGCCTCGGCCGTGAGCTGTCGGCACTGCACGTCGTGCGTGTCGAGGTCGCCGATCACCCAGCCGCCGCCGTGGAAGAAGACAAGCCCCGGGAGCGGCGCGCCGGCGGCCACACCGGCCGGACGATAGACGCGCAGCGGGATCGGCCCGCCGGGTCCGTCGGCCACGAGGTTCCTGACCGCGCCGATCTCCGGCGGCGTCGGGGTGGACGCCGGGCGTGTCTCGCGGAACAGCTGGCGGGCGTCCTTGGGTGACAGCGTGTGATAGGCCGGGCGCCCCGACTTGATGACGAGGTTGATCACTTCCTGGGCCTGGGGATCGAGGGCCATGGCACTCTCCTTCGCTGGGTATGGCGAGAGACTAGAACACGTCGTCGCGGCGGCCGGTCTCGAAGTCGAGCGTGCGCTCGGCGAGGGCGGCCTCGTCGAGCAGGCCCTTGTCGGCCAGCAGGCGCTCGAAGGCGTGGAGCCAGCGCTCGTAGTAGCTCGAGGACTCGCCCTCGCGCTCCGCGTGCGCGATCTCGGCGATGAGCTGGGCCTGGAACTCGCGCCAGGCGAAGCAGGCTTCGTGACTCATCGCCACGGTCATGCCGAAGATGCGGCCCTGCCACGCCTCGTCGAAGACCAGCTCGCCGTTCTTCCTCGGCAACGCCGCCTGGCCGGACATGTCGGCGATCTCGCGGCTCGGGACGGGGTCCATCGAACTCCCCTCCGATCAGCGGGCCGCGGGGGCCGGGACGACCGCCACGCCGATCATCGCGTCACGCGTGACCAGCTCCGCGAGCGCGGCCTCGCTCAGGCGTTCGGTGCCGGGGGGCCGTTGCGGAAGAACCAGGTACCGGAGCTCGGCGCTCGAGTCCCAGATCCGGATCTCCACGCTCTCGGGCAGGTCGACGCCGAACTCGCGCAACACCACGCGCGGCTCCCGTACCGCGCGGGAGCGGTACTCGAACGACTTGTACCAGACTGGCGGGAGCCCGATGAGAGCGTGCGGATAGCAGGAGCAGAGCGTGCAGACGACGAGGTTGTGGACGCCGGGCGTGTTCTCGACCACCTGGAGGTCGACCCCGCCGAAGCCAAGCTCTTCGATGGCCGCCGTCCCGTCGGCGAGGAGCCGCTGGCGGTACGCCGGATCGACCCAGGCGCGGGCGACGACCTTGGCGCCGTTGTGCGGCCCGATGTCCTGCTCGTAGGCGCCGACGATGCGGTCGACGGCCTCGCTCGAGACGAGCTTCTTCTCGATGAGCAGCGACTCGAGGGCGCGGACCCGGAGCGAGAGGACGGATTCCGGCTCGCGGTGATGGTGTCCGTGTTCGTCGTGGGCGCGGCTCATGACGTGCTCCTTGCGGGAGCGGCCGGCTCGAGATAGCGCTCCCAGAGGTCGAGGTGGACCGGCGCGCACGGCTCGGCCGAGCCGCCCCACAGCTCGGCGGCGTCGAAGCGAACGCTGTAGAGCGCGTGGGGTTGCTCGCCCTGCCCATGGGCGTTGGTGTCCGGGAATATATAGGACCCGTGCACGCGGTCGATGACGCCGTGCTTGCCGCGCGCGTAGCGGGGCAGCCGAGTATGTCCCACCGGCGCGTCGTTGCGCGTGAGGACACGATCTCCTGTCGCGAAGCGCGGCGGAGGTCCGGGCTGGCGGTAGTGGGGACGCTCCTTCGTGACCCGCAGCATGCGCTCGAGCAGCTTGGGGTCCGAGTGCGGCGGCGCCGGGTCGGTTCCGCTGGCGAGCTGGGCCATGCGGCGCTCGAGCTCCTCGCGCGTGATCACGCCCTTCTCGACGAGCAGCCGCACGTTACCGTCGAGCCAACGCTCGTAGTAGCTCGAGCCCAGATAGTCGATCGGCGCCATCCGCTCGATGGCGTGGCGGCTCTCGTCGATGTTGAAGAGGTGCCTGTACGGCCGAAGCCGTGCATGCCGCCCATATCGTGGATGCCGTTCATGTCATCTGGGCTCGGAGGGCACTTTGCAACGCGAGGGTGCCCCTGTCAAGAAAGCGGCGCCAGGAGTAGCCGCGCCAGCTCGTCCGGCTGGCTGAGCATCGGATAGTGGCCGGTGTCGAGCTCGTGCCAGACGGCTTTCAGCCGCTCGGCCGTGCGGCGCTGGTGCGTCTCGGGTGGATTCATGGCGCGGCGACAGCGGATGACGATCGCGGGCCACGCCTGGTTCCAGAAGCTCCCGAGCTCCACAGGCGCCTCGAGCGCAGCCACCGGATGCGGCGTGTAACGCGCCAGGGCCCAGGCGCGCGTGCCGGAATCGAGGTCCGCGAACAGCCGTTTCTCCGCGTCGGCCCGCGCGGGTCCGGTCGTGATCGCGGTGGTCTCGTTGGCGGCCGCGCGTTTCACGATATCGCCGACCTTCTCTCCAGACATCAACGCCAGCGCGTCGACGAAGACGAGCCGGGCGATGCGGTCGCGGGCCAGCTCGGCGGCCTTGCAGATCACCATGCCTCCTGAGCTCGTCCCCACGAGGACCACCTGCGTGAGATCCTCGTAGAACAGGAGCTGCGCGATTTCCTGAGCGTGCGTGGCGGCGGTGATGCCGGGACGTACCAGATGGTGGCGCTCGGCACAGCCGTCGAGCGTCGGCGCGTAGACGCGGTGTCCGGAGGCCCGCAGGCGATCCACGACCGGCTTCCAGATCCAGCCCCCCTGATACGCGCCGTGAACGAGCACATACGTCGCCATGATCGCTCCTTATATAGGATATAGGTCCCCGCCCCGGGACGGCGAAGCAGCGACCCGCAGTGTACACGGTGGGGGGCTCTCTGCGATACTCGCCCCGGCGCGCAACCAGAGGGGTGGGGCACGGGCGAGACATGAAGGAGGAGGGGCATATGAGACTGGTAGGGAAGGTTGCACTCATCACCGGCGGTGCGAGCGGGATGGGCCAGAGCGAGGCGGTGATCTTCGCGCGGGAAGGCGCGCGGGTCATGGTTGCCGACGTGCTCGAGTTCGAGGCGCGCCAGGTGGTCGAGAAGATCGCCGCGGCCGGCGGCCAGGCGCGGTTCGTGAAGCTCGACGTCACGAGCGAAGCGGATTGGCAGGCGGCGGTCAAGGCGACCGTGACGGCCTTCGGGAAGCTCGAGCTTCTGGTGAACAACGCGGGGATCAGCGGCACGTTCGATCCGGACACGACCAGCACGGCGGCCTGGGACACCCTCATGAACGTGAACGCGAAGGGTGTCTTTCTGGGCATGAAGCACGCGGTGCCCGCGATGCGCGAAGCGGGCGGCGGCGCCATCGTCAACATCTCGTCGATCTCGGGCTTCGTGGGCCAGGATCGAATCCACATGGGATACAACGCGTCGAAAGGGGCCGTGCGAATCATGACCAAGTCGGCCGCCGTGCAGTACGCGCAGCACGGCATTCGGGTCAACTCGGTGCACCCCGGCATCATGCCGCCGATGCGGACCTCCAAAGCATCGGCGGACCCGGCCTGGCGTGAGAAGTCGCTCAGGGCGGTGCCGATGAAGCGAGAAGGACGCGTGGAAGAAGTCGCTCACGCCGTGCTGTTCCTGGCCTCGGACGAGGCGTCGTACATCACCGGGACCGAGCTGGTCGTCGACGGCGGCTATCTGGCGGTGTGAGGCGAGGCCGAAGGAGCGGGCCATGGCGGAGGCGGAGTTCGACCGAGCGAAGGCGAAGGCGTTCACGCAGCTCATGGTCCGCCACCTCGAGGGCGCCGCCGTTTCCATCATGATCGAGGTCGGCCGCCGCGTCGGCCTCTTCGAGGCGATGGCGACGCTGGGCGCGGTGACCAGCGCCGAGGTCGCCGAGAAGACCGGTCTCAGCGAGCGTTACGTCCGAGAGTGGCTGGCGGCCATGGTCTGCGGCGGCATCGTCGAGTACGCCGCCACCGAACGCACCTATCGGCTACCCCGAGAGCACGCCGCCGGTCTCACCGGCGTTTCCAGCCGGAATCTCACCGGCATGGCGGAGATGTTCCCGCTGATGAACCGGGTCATCCCGGACGTCGCCGAGGCGTTCCGCACGGGCCGCGGCGTGCCGTACAGTGCCTACCAGCCGGATTTCACGGGCCTCATGGACCGGCGAAGCCGTCCCCGGTTCGATGAGCTCCTGTTCAGCGCCTACCTCGCGAAGCCGGAAGGCCTCGTCCCGCGCCTCGAAGCCGGCATCCGCGTCGCCGACGTGGGCTGCGGCACGGGGTACTGCATCGCGCAGATGGCCCGGCGCTTCCCGAAGAGCACCTTTGTCGGCTACGACATCTCGTCAGAAGGGATCAGCGAGGCCCGCGCCGCGGCGCACGGGCTGGCCAACGCGTCGTTCGTCATCCAGGACATCACGCGGCTCGAATCCGCCGCGCCCTTCGAGCTGATCACCGCGTTCGACGCGATCCACGACCAGGCCGATCCCGCCGGCGTGCTCCGGCGTGTCCGCGCCGCGCTGTCGCCGGGCGGCACTTTTCTGATGCTCGACGTCTGGGCCTCCAGCGAGCTCGCCGACAACGTCGGCGTCCCGATGGCGCCGTATCTCTACACCATGAGCACCATGCACTGCATGAGCGTGTCGCTCGCCGGCGGCGGTCCCGGGCTCGGCACGGCGTGGGGCCACCAGGTCGCGACCCGGATGCTGCACGAGGCCGGCTTCACCGATGTGAAGCTGTTCGAGCGGGTCGATCCCGCCAACTCGCTCTACGTCGCGCGCCGCGCTGCAGCCTCCTGATCCGCGATGGGTGAGCGCTTGTTCGGCGCGCGTGTGCGCCGGCGCGAGGACGCGCGACTGATCACGGGCCGCGGGCGCTACGTCGCCGACGTGGCACATCCGGGCCTGCTGCACGTCGCGGTCCAGCGGAGCCCCCACGCGCACGCGCGCATTGTGCGCGTCGACTCCGCGCAAGCGCTCCGTCGGCCCGGGGTGGTCCGCGTCCTCGTGCCATCGGACGTCGCCGCGCTCGGGCGGCTGCCGCTGCTCGTCCCGCACTCGAGCCTGGTGGCGCCGGCCTGTCCCGAGATCCTGCCCCAGGAGATCGTCTCGTACGCCGGGCAGGCGGTGGCTCTCCTCGTCGCGGAGAGCGCCGCCCAGGCCGAGGATGCGCTCGACTCGCTGCGCGTCGAGTACGAGCCGTTGCCGGCCGTGACCTCGCTCGACGATGCGCTCCGGCCCGACGGGCCGCGCGTGCATCCCGGCGGCAACGTGGCCTCGCGATTCACCCAGCGTGTCGGCGACCCGGCGGGCGCGCTCGCGCGGGCCGAGGTGGTGCTGCGCGAGCGCTTTCACGTGCACCGCGGCGCCGGCATGGCTATGGAGACGCGAGCGATCGCGGCCCGCTGGGATAGTGAACTCGGCCAGGTCACCGTGTGGTCGACGACGCAAGCGCCCCAGATCCTGCGCCGCCTGCTCGCGCGCTACCTCAGACTTCCCGAGCACGCCGTGCGCGTCGTCACCCAGGACATCGGCGGCGGATTCGGCCCCAAGGCGATCGTCTACGCCGAGGACATCCTGGTGCCGTTCCTGGCGCGCGCCCACGGGCGGCCCGTGCAGTTCGTCGAGACGCGCCGCGAGCATCTCCTGGCGGTCACCCAGGAGCGCGACCAGTGGCACGACGTCGAGCTCGGCCTCACGCGCGAGGGCCGGATCGTGGCGGTCCGCGACGCGTTCGTCCACGACTGCGGCGCCTTCGTCTCGTGGGGCATCATCGTGCCGATCCTCACCTCGGTCAGCGTGCCCGGCCCCTACCGGGTTCCGAACTACGAGGTGGCACTCACGGCCCTCTACACCAACCGCGTGCCGGTCACCCCGGTGCGCGGCGCCGGCCGGCCCCAGGCGGTGTTCGTGATGGAGCGGATGCTGGACCTGGCGGCCGCGCGCCTCGGGCTCGACCGGGTCCTGCTCCGCACGCGCAACCTGATCCAGCCCGACGAATTTCCGTACGACGTCGGCCTGATCTCCCGCGACAACAGTCCCCGCCGCTACGACAGCGGGAACTACCCGGAGTGCCTGCGGCGAGTCGCCGAAGCCGTGGGCGCGGACGGCTTCGCAGCGGAGCGCGAGCAGGCGCGCGCCGCCGGGCGGGCGATCGGCCTTGGATTCGCGCTCTTCGTCGAGGACACGGGGCTCGGCCCGTACGAGGGCGTCAGGGTGCGCGTTGATCCGGTCGGCCGGGTGTTCGTGTTTTCCGGCACGTCGAGCCAGGGGCAAGCCCACGAAACCACGCTGGCCCAGATCGTCGCCGACGAGCTCTCGGTGCCGCTCGAGCTAGTCACCGTGATCCCGGGTGATACGGCCGGCATCCCGTACGGAGTCGGCACGTTCGCGAGCCGGGTCGGCGTGCTCGCCAGCACCTCGGCGGCCCACGCCGCCGCCGAGGTGCGAAAGAAAGCGCTCGCGGTTGCCGCCGACCATCTCGAGGCGGCGCCGGAGGATCTCGTGCTCGATGACGGCCGCATCACCGTGCGCGGGACGCCGGGGCGCGGGCTCGCGCTCGGCGACGTGGCGGCCATCGCGACGGCGCCGCGGCCCGGCTATGCGCTGCCCGGCGGGATGGACCCCGGGCTCGAAGCCACGGGCTACGTCCACGTCCTGCAGTCGACGTATTCGAACGGCGCGCACGCCGCGGTCGTCGAGGTCGACCCGGAGACCGGCACGGTGCGCATCCTGAAATACGTCGCCGTGGACGACTGCGGCACGATGATCAACCCGATGGTGGTCGAGGGCCAGATCCACGGCGGCATCGCCCACGGCATTGGCAACGCCTTGCTCGAGGAAATCGTCTACGACGGAGCCGGACAGCTCGTGACGGGCACGTTGATGGACTACGCGCTGCCGCGGGCGACCGATGTGCCTCGCCTCGAGGTCCACCACGTGGTCACGCCCTCACCACTCAACCCGCTGGGCGTCAAGGGCGCGGGGGAGGGCGGGACCTTACCGGCGCCTGCCGCGATCGCCAACGCGGTGGCGGACGCGCTCCGCCCGCTTGGTGTCGAGGTGACGGAGATGCCGCTGACGCGCGAGCGCCTCTGGCGCCGGGTGCGCGCGGCGGCGTCACGCCCTCGCTGATCTGACTAAAATCGCCCGCCCGGGATGGGCCGGGCGTCACGCCTTTCGGAGGAAGTCGAAGTCGCAGCCGTGCTCGGCCTGGAGCACGTGGTCCATGTAGAGCTTTCCGTAGCCACGGACGGGAGGCGGCGCCGGGCGCGGGAGAGCCGCGCGCCGCCGCGCGAGCTCCGTGGCCTCGACCAGGAGGTCGAGGCGTCGTTCGGTGACACTCAAGCGGATGCGGTCGCCGTTGCGCACCAGCGCGAGCGGCCCGCCGACGGCCGCCTCCGGCGAGACGTGCAGGACGATCGTGCCGTAGGCCGTCCCGCTCATGCGGGCGTCGGAGATCCGCACCATGTCCTTGACGCCGGCGCGCGCGAGCTGCACGGGGATCGGCAGGTACCCGGCTTCGGGCATCGCGTAGCCGCTCTTCGGTCCGGCGTTCTGGAGCACGAGGAAGTCGTCGGGCCGCACGTCGAGATCCGGTGCGTCGATCCGCGCCGAGAGATCGTCGAGCGAGGTGAAGACCACCGCCCGTCCTTCGCGCTCGAAGAGCGCCGGGTCGGCGGCCGAGCGCTTGATGATCGCGCCACCGGGCGCCAGGCTGCCGAAGAGCGCCGCGAGACCGCCGACCTTCTGGTAGGGATCGGCGAGCGGGCGCACGACGTCGCGGTCCACCCACGTGCCTTCCGTGGCGAGTCGCTCGCCGAGCGTCTCGCCCGTCACGGTGAGGCAGTCGAGGTGGAGCAGCGGTGAAAGCTCGCGCAGCACGGCGCCGAGTCCGCCGGCCGCGTTCAGGTCCGACATGTAGTGCTGTCCGGTCGGCTTCAGATCTACGAGGACCGGGGTCTCGTCGCTCAGTGCGTTGAGGCGCCGCAACGAGACCTCGACGCCCACGCGCCCGGCCACCGCGGTGAGATGAATGAGCGCGTTGGTCGAGCCGCCGATGGCGAGAAGCACGCGGAGCGCGTTCTCGACCGAGCGCGCCGTGATGATCTGGCTCGGCCGGAGGCGCGTCGCCGCCAGCGTCACCGCCTGCTGCCCACTCGCCTCGGCCGCGCGGAGGCGGTCGGCGTGGACCGCCGGAATCGCGGCCGTCCCCGGCAGCGCCATTCCCAGGGCCTCCGCGATCGAGGCCATCGTGCTGGCGGTGCCCATCACGGCGCAGGTGCCCGCCGTCGTAGCCAGGTTCTCCTCGATCCGCTCGATCTCCGCTGCGGTGACCCCGCCCGCGCGGTACTTGGCCCAGAACTGCCGGCAATCCGTGCACGCGCCGAGGCGCTCACCACGATAGGCCATCGGCAGCATCGGCCCCGCCAGGAGCTGGACCGCGGGCACGTCGGCGGAGGCCGCACCCATGAGCTGGGCCGGCACCGTCTTGTCGCAGCCGCCGACCAGCACGACGGCGTCCATCGGCTGGGCGCGGATCATCTCCTCGACGTCCATCGCCATGAGGTTCCGGAACATCATGCTCGTCGGGGCGAGGAACACCTCGCCGAGCGAGATCGTCGGGAAATCGATGGGGAGGCCGCCAGCGGCCAGCACGCCACGCTTGACCGCCTCGATCAGCTCCGGGAAGTGCCGATGGCAATTGTTGAAGCCGCTCGCCGACTGCGCGATGCCGATCACCGGCCGCGCCAGCATCGCCTTCGAGTAGCCCATCGACGTCGCGAACGAGCGGCGCAGGTAGAGCGCAAAGTCGGCGTCGCCGTAATTGGTGAGGCCTCGTGCGAGGCCGTGCGGGTTGTCCGGCGTCGTCATATCGCTGGATCTCGTGAGAGACGGTTCACGTCGCTCCCAGCCGTACGCCCGGGCGTAACCCCGCGCTTTTGGCAAACGCCCCCGCGTTGAGTTTCTGACCACCCTCGGGCCGCACGCGGGTCACCTGGATCTGGCCGCCGGTCGCGGCGACCGTCAACCCCGCGTCATCGACGGCGATCACTTCTCCGGGCCGACCGGGTGTGGCGCCCACGAGCTTGTTGGCGTCGAGGAGCTGCACGGTCGTTGCCTCATACGTGGTCCACGCACCCGGTTGTGGATCCGCACCGCGGATGAGGTTCCAGATGGCCTGAATGGGCTTCTGCCAGTCGATCTGGACCTGTTCCTTCTTGCACCACCCTTCGTACGTCGCCTGGGACTCGTCCTGAACGATTCTCGGCGCCGTGCCGAGGCGCACCAGATCGACGGCCTCGAGCAGCGCCGCGACCCCAAGCGGATAGAGCCTCTCGAAATAGAGGCTGCCCAGGGTGTCGCTGTCCTGGATCTCGACGTCCTTTTGCAGCAAGATCGGCCCCGTATCCAGACCCTGGTCGGGCCAGAAGATGCTCAGCCCGGTCCGCGTCTCGCCCATCATGATCGGCCAGTTGATGGAGCTGGGGCCGCGGTGGCGAGGGAGCAGAGAGGGGTGGTACTGGATGGTGCCGAGCGTGGGCTGATTCAGCACCTCCTCGGGCACGATGAGCGTGACGTAGGCCATCACGCAGAGATCCGCCTTGAGTCGCGCGAATTCCTCCCACACCTCTGGCTTGTTGCGAAAGGATCGCGGCTGATAGACCGGGAGACCACGGGCGAGCGCGGCCTCCTTCAGGGGATCGACCCGCCCTCCCCCCTGGGCCGGCTCAGGGGCACAGTAGACGCCGACGACGTTTTCCCGGCGCTCCAGCAGGGCGTCCAGCACGCTCTTGCCGAACGCCTGCTGCCCATGGACAACGATGCGCATGATGTCATCCTCCGAGAGCGTAGGTAGATGGGAGTCTACAGGAGGGCAAGCTCCGGCACACCTTCGCTTCCAGGCTCGTCGCCGCTGGGGTAGACTTGCGAACGGTCCAGGAGCTTTGCGGGTGGCGCGCGCACCTGTCACCGGACCACTAGGCTGCTGCCGTCGAGACGATCGTATCGGTGCCCACCGTGGTTGCTCCGGTGGTGGTGAGCATTCTAGAACTTGGACAAGACTTGGGGTGACAATTGGTGCGGAGGGGTGGCCGAGCCCGGTTGAAGGCGTCCGACTCGAAATCGGATAGGGGCCCAGAAGGTCCCTCGGGGGTTCAAATCCTCTCCCCTCCGCCAATTTTTCTCGATGCATGGAGGGGTGACCGAGCGGCCGAAGGTGCGGCACTGGAAATGCCGTGCATGGGTAACCCCTGTGCCCCGGGTTCGAATCCCGGCCCCTCCGCCAGAATCTACGGTTGGCCGTGCTAGACGGGGAGTTAGCGGTGCCCTGTAACCCGCAATCCGCTTCAGCGGGGTTGAATTCCCTCTCGAGGGCGGACCGTGTTGAGTGAGCTTCACGGGGCGGCGTCGAAGGTTGGGCCCCACGCAACGGGAATCGTCGAACCCCGCCAGGCCCGGAAGGGAGCAACGGTAAGGCGACCCTCTCGTGTGCCGTGGGAGTACCTGACTGGAGCAGGCTCCGGGGAGAGATCGCAGGACGGGACGTTCGAAGGAGGGTGCACGGTCATTGTATCGGAGCTTGAGTCCGGCGTGAACCGAGGGTGGCGAGTGAGAGGTACGGGTGGCTCCGCTCGTCGAGTCGACCCGTGAGCTATCAACCCATGAGCTATCAGGTCTTGGCGAGGAAGTGGCGGCCGCAGACGTTCGCGGCGGTCGTCGGCCAGGACACGATCACGCGGACGCTCCGGAACGCGCTCGCCTCGGGGCGCATCGCCCACGCATATCTCTTCGCCGGCCCGCGGGGCATCGGCAAGACGACCACAGCACGCCTGCTCGCACGCGCGCTGCTCTGTGCCGACCGGTCCGGCCCCGAGCCGTGCGGCAAGTGCGCGCTGTGCACCGAGGGCCAGGCCGGGACGCTCGTGGACGTGATCGAGATCGACGGGGCGTCCAACCGGGGCATCGAGGAGATCCGGACGCTCCGCGAGAACGTGAAGTACATGCCGGCGCGCGGGCGCTACAAGGTCTACATCATCGACGAGGTCCACCAACTGACCGAGGCCGCCTTCAACGCGTTGCTGAAGACCCTGGAAGAGCCGCCGCCACACATCGTCTTCGTGCTCGCCACGACCGACCCCCGCGAGATTCCGGCGACCGTGCTCTCGCGGGTGCAGCGCTTCGACTTCCGGCCGATCGCGCCCGAGACGCTCCGGACGTCGCTCGAGCACATCCTGACCCAGGAGAAGATCCCGTTCGAGCCGGCGGCGCTGCCGGTCATCGTGCGGGCCGCGGAGGGTTCGCTCCGCGACGCGCTCTCGCTGCTCGACACGGCGATCGCCTACGGCGACGGCCGGCTCGAGGCGGAGACCACCGCGAAGCTGCTGGGCGCGTCGGCGCCGGTGGCAGTGCGGGCCTTCGCAGCGGCGGTGGTCGGGCACGACACGGCGGCGGCGCTCGAGGCGATCGATCGCGCGGCGCGCGATGGCGAGGATCTCCTGGCATTCACGCGCGACGTCATCGAGCTGCTGCGCCTCACGCTCGTGCTGAAGGCCGCGCCGAACGCGAAGCCGGCCGACCTCACCCACACCGAGGGCAATGAGCTGCGCAAGCTCGGGGAGACGGCGAGCCTCGACGAGCTCCTCTACGTGCTCCGCGCCTTCCTCGAGGCCGACGCGCTCCTGCGCGAGTCGCCGCACCCGCGCGTCGAGCTGGAGATCGCGACGGTGCGCGCCACCCGGCGGCCGGTGCCCCAGGCGCTCGACGACGTGTTGCGACGCGTCGACGAGGCGCAGCGCGAGATCCGGCAGCACGCGCTGGCGACGCCGGCGCCGACCCCGGCGGCCGCGCAGACGAGCCTCCTGCCGGGCACGGAGTCCGCGGCGCCACGGGCGGAGCTGCGGCGGCCCCCGGCGCCGGCGTCCGGCGGAGTGCCGCCCGCGCGTCCGGCTTCGCCGGCACCGGCGCCCGCACCGGTACACGTCCCGTCATCCGCGCCGGCGCCGCCCGCGGTTCCGGCGGCCGGCGCGGCTCTGGTGGCCGACACGGAACTGACGACGGCCTGGGAGCGGGTGGTGGACGAAGTGATGAAGACGAGGCCGACGCTCGCGGCCGTGCTGACGCAGGCGCGGCCGAGCGGCGTGAGCGATCGCGAGCTGACGATCGTCCTGCTCGGGAACCACTTCCACCGTGAGATGCTCGCGGACGCCGCGAACCGCGAGCTCGTCGTGCAGGCGGTGCGGCGCTGTGTGGCCGGAGCCGAGCGGGTCAACGTGGTGTCGGGCGGCGAGACCACCGGCGCCATCGCGACGCATCCCGCGGTGCAGGCAGCGATCGCCGAATTTCAGGGCGAGGTGGTCGCGGTGCGGCCGCGCCTGCCGGAAGGAGAAGGCCCGTGAAGGGGTTCGGGAACATGATGAAGGAAGCCCAGAAACTGCAGGCGCAGATGGCGGCCCTGCAGGAAGAGGTCGGAAAGAAGAAGGTGGAGGCCACCGCCGGCGGCGGCATGGTGACGGTCGAGGCGAACGGCAAGCAGGAGCTCACCGCGGTCAAGATCGATCCCGAGGTCGTCAACAGGGACGACGTCCAGATGCTCGAGGACCTGGTGCTGGCCGCGTGCAACGAGGCGCTCAGGAAATCGCGCGAGCTCGTCCAGCAGGAGCTCGGCAAGCTGACCGGCGGTCTCAAGATCCCCGGTCTCGGCATGTAGGGCCGGGCCTCGTTGGCGTATTACCCCGAGCCCGTCGCCCGGCTGATCGAAGCCTTCCAGCGCCTGCCTGGCATCGGGCCCAAGACGGCCCAGCGGCTGACGTTCTTCCTGCTCAAGCGCCCCGTCGCGGAAGTCCGCGAGCTGTCCGAGTCGCTCATCGCCGTGAAGGAGCGCATCGTCTACTGTGGGACCTGCTTCAACGTCACCGACCAGGATCTCTGCGGCATCTGCGCGGACCCCGCGCGCGACGGGCGCCTGCTGTGCGTCGTCGAGGAGCCGAACGATCTCCTCGCGATGGAGCGCACGGGCGAGTATCGGGGCCGATATCACGTGCTCCTGGGCGCGCTCTCACCGCTCGACGGTATCGGCCCGGACGACCTGAAGGTGCGGGAGTTACTGGCGCGGCTCGAGGCGAGTGCGCCCGGCGAGGTCATCCTGGCCACCAACCCGAACTTGGAAGGCGAAGCGACGGCGCTGTATCTGGCGAAGCTGCTGCGCCCGCTCGGCGTGCGTATCACGCGGATCGCGCGCGGCCTTCCCGTCGGCGGCGATCTCGAATACGCCGACCAGGTGACCCTCTCGAAGGCCCTCGAGGGAAGACGCGAGATCAGCTAGAAAAAACCGGCCCGGGCCAGGAGACCCGGGCCGGCGCCCGCGCATCGCACGGGCTCGAAGCGTAACCCCCTCAGCGCGTTGACGGCCGGGGGAGTCTGAGGGGGGGTCGCCCCCCTCAGCTTCCTAGAAATCTCCGTGAGGCATCGGCGGCATGGCCGCCGGCTTCTCCTCCGGCAGATCCGTGATCAACGCCTCGGTGGTGAGCAGCAGCGACGCGACCGATGCCGCGTTCTGCAGCGCGACCCGTTCGACCTTGGTCGGGTCGATGATGCCGGCCTGTAACATGTCGACGTACTCCATGCTCTCAGCGTCGTAACCGCGGTTCGGGGCCGTCTCGCTCTTCACCTTCTCGACGATCACGCTGCCCTCAGCGCCCGCGTTCTCGACGATCTGGCGGATGGGCTCCTCGAGCGCCCGCTTGACGATCATGGCGCCGACCTTCTCGTCGCCCGAGAGCTTGAGGCCGTCGATC
>Ga0209237_1001035_pt1 | contig 16291 bp, 14 predicted proteins | sample GraSoi013_1_40cm_2_FD_185820 | JGI IMG/M metagenome (GOLD analysis project Ga0209237, IMG submission 185820) | Grasslands soil microbial communities from the Angelo Coastal Reserve, California, USA - Sample 10_02_2013_1_40cm (SPAdes) (version 2) | ecosystem: Environmental > Terrestrial > Soil >... | reverse complement strand
CTGCGATCTTGTAAGGTGCAGCGGCGCTAGTCGTAGTCGGGGGGCTAACTATCGTTTGGCTAACTACTGATGTCGAAGACGAACTGCTAGAAGTAGAGGGACCCGCAGGAGTGCTTAGGTAATACGCAGCAACACCAGCGACTGCCAAGACCACAACAACAATTCCGACCATAGGAACCCTCGCCAGCCCCGCTCTCCTGCTAAACTTCAAGAGGCTTCGACTGTTAGGCTCGAATCTGTATCTTAAAAACTTAGTTCATGTACCTTCGCTATCCTTAATCAAACTAGCTTGTCTACAGCCAACAGGTTTGCGTTCAAGTTGGTTCAGCGAAGTCCGAATGAGCCTCGTTTGCACGGTTGGAAAGCGGAGGCATCATGGAATTCATGTGAAAAAGGGGAGACAACTCAATTCGCTGCTGCGGACGTGATGAAAGCATCCGTTAGAAGGACGAGTCTGTACCAATTCGCACAAACTGGTCGTGCCAATTCCTTCGGCTCATCTCTGTTTCTCAGCATCTGAACAGCTTAAATCAGAGCCCAGCAAAAATGCTGGTGTTGCAAGTTTCCAACATCGTCGAGGAGGGACGAGATCTAGTAAAGCGATTTGGAGACTTGACCGCTGTCGACCACGTATCCGTGTCTGTTCGTCGTGGTGAGATAGGTGTTCTTCTAGGTGAGAACGGTGCGGGGAAGAGCACCTACCTAAAGATGTTGAACGGTTACTTGAAGCCCAACAGCGGAACAATCTATTACGAGGGGCAAGAGATAAAGTTCGGTTCCGCCCGACACGCTGTGAAGAAGAATATTCACACCATTTATCAGAATTTTTCCCTTATCGACCTCTTTACGGTCAAAGAGAATCTCAGTCTGGTCTTTCCGGACAAGTCCGCTGGTGAATTGAAGGACATGATAAATAGGTACGGTAAGAACGTAGACCTAGACACCAGGGTGGCTCTCTTGCCTGCGGGTGTTAAGCAAAGGCTCGAGATCACAAGGGCATTGGAAAGCGATGCGAAGGTTCTATTGCTGGACGAACCAACGTCAGTCCTCGCCTACGAAGAGAGAGATAAGCTGTTTAGGGATCTGGCCAAGCTGGGGCAAGAAAGAGGACTTGCAATTCTGATCACAACCCACAAGCTACAGGACGTCATGGACTACTGCCACAGGGTCACAGTACTGAAGGCGGGTCGACTCGTCTTGGAGAAGTCGGTCAGTGAAACCTCGCTCAAGGAGTTAGCAGTCGCCATGTTCGGGGCTTCTGAGGAACTCGAGGAATCTGCAGCTGCCGGAACGGGTCTCAACGAAGCAGACAAGACTTTGGAGGTGAAAGATCTATCCGTACGTGGCGACAATGTTCCGTTGGCCGTTCGAAATGTGACCTTCTCGATGTATAGGGGAGAGATCCTCGGCATAATCGGCATTGCGGGGAATGGACAGCTTGAACTGGCAGATGCGGTATACGGTCTTCGTAAATCAGTAATGGGAAAGATAACGCCTGGTGCCTCAATATCAAAGAAAGGACGCAAGCTAAGAATCGCAAGGGTCGCCTTCACTACGGATGACCCCATACAAGTTGGATTAGCTCTAGACCTTTCGGTGAAGGACAATTTTGGCATCAGCGTAGCAGACCAATTGTCGAATGGGCCATTTGTCAAATGGGATGCGCTTGAACAATTCGCCATTACGGCAATCGAAAGGTTCGAGATAAAGTGCAATTCGCCGGAGCAGCTACTACGGGAACTCTCGGGTGGGAATATCCAGAAAGTGCTTGTGGCGCGAGAATTTGGCAGAGATGTCGATGTCTTGATTGCAGTTCACCCCGCCAAAGGACTCGACCTTCATACCACGTATCTCGTTTACAAGCAGATCTTCGAGATTAAACGAGGGGGTGTATCCGTATTGCTCGTCGCGGAGGATGTAGACGAGGTAATCTACATAGCCGACCGCATTGGAGTAATGTACGAGGGGCAGTTATCCGAGGTCAAGCCCAAGCAAGAATGGACAAGGCAGGCAATAGGGTCGTTAATGACAGGCGCCCAGGTGAAGGGAGGAACACAGATCGTCGCTTGAAGACCATACAGAAGCGCGAAGTCTGGCGAAGAAGGACAAGGGATGCACTACTATCCACAGTGATCGTGTTGATTTCAGTTCTGGTTGGTGCGTTGCTTGTCTACAGTATCGGACGGAGCCCATTCGCAGCCTACGCTACGATTTTTACTTCGACGTTTGGAAGTTCAAGCAGTCTACTCTACACATTATCTCAGAGTGCTCCACTGATTCTCGTGTCTCTTGGCCTCGTGCTTGCATTCAAAGGTTCGTTTTGGAACGGAGGGGGAGAAGGTCAGATGCTGCTCGGCGGAATGACTGGAGTCATGGCTACCTACCTTGCGCATCTCAACAACGCCCCGGCGACGCTCTTCGTAGGTTTTGCGGCTGCGTTCATCGTCTCTGGTGCATGGGCATCGATTAGCGGCCTCTTGAAGGTCTTTTTCGGCGTGGATGACATAGTTTCGACGCTCCTTCTCTCGGCTAGTGCGGCTTTTGTGGTCTTCTATTTGGTCAGGGTGCCCTTCAGGTCCCCAACCTCGCAAAATGCCGCGGTTCTTGGCTCCGTCAACGTACCGAACGACGCGGTATTTCCCAGTTTCTTCGGAATAAATGGTGTCTTCCCATTTGCGGTCGTATGTGCAGTCGTCCTTTATTTTGTTCTGACACGAATGAAGTTCGGCTTCAAGCTCCGAGTGCTGGGTAACAGTCGAAACACAGCGATCGCCTATTTCGGAAAGGGCACGGTAGATCGATTGTTCGTCTTGGTGACGTTCTTGAGCGGTGGTTTCATCGGTATGGGTGGGATGGCCATGGTGAGCGCATTCACGTTCAACATCGTCGCGGGAGCTTCTGGGGGAGCCTATTCTGCGGGTGGGTTCACAAATAGCTACGGCTTCATTGGAATAGCAATAGTCTTCCTTGCAGGGTTAGACCCCCTAGCTGTGATACCCGCTTCCATATTCTTCGTCGCCCTAGTAATCGGAGGGCTCGGTCTGCTCGTTCTGATGGCCATACCGTCTGCGTTGACGATTACGATTAGCGGAGTGACCATCCTCTTCGTCTCGGCGCGTTTGCCCGTAATGCAGAGGCTGAGAACACTCCTGAGGCGAAAAGTAGTTGGCGTTTGACCTAGGCTTCTACACCACCCTTGTTGGGACCACGATCTTTCTGTCCGCTCCCATCGCCTTCGCATTTCTTGGCGTCATGTGGGGCGAGCTTTCGGGAGTTTTCGTCTTCGGAATCGAAGGGGAGATGTTGCTGGGCGCCGTCGCGGGCTTCCTGGGGACCCTCGCGACCGGAAACATCGCAATTGGGTTGGGGATGGGACTGCTCACTGGAATTGCAATTGGACTGTTAAGCGGGTTTTTCGAAGTGACCCTAGGGGCAGATCAGATCATCTTTGCCATCGGGCTTCTGGTAATAGGACCGTCTCTCTCAAGCTACCTATACGGAAGCTATCTTGGCGGCCTTGGATTGTCCGCATTCTCGTTGTCCATCCAGACTTTCCAGAACGTGGCGATACCGTACCTGTCAAACATTCCGTTGATTGGCCAGTTCTTCAATCAACCGATTATCGTCTACCTAATGTACATTCTCGTCGTGCTGACGCATATCTTCTTTTATCACACGAATCTGGGACTCAAGATCAGGGCTGTGGGAATGAACCCTCTTGCAGCTGACTCGATGGCTGTAAACGTCTATCTTGTCCGATATCTTTCCCTAGTCATTAGTGCGATTTTTGCGGCGCTGGGCGGAATGACAATGATAATGGCCCAGACAGGTTTTTACTCCGATAATGTAACTGCTGGTCGTGGATTGATTGCAATCGCGCTCGTACGTGTGGGCAATTGGAGAACTCAACTTACATTTGCAGCCACGCTCGTGGTGGGTCTTCTTTTGTCATTGGTGGCGGACCTGCAGGGACTTTTCTCCGGTGGCGGGGTGATTTCGACTACTTTTCCATACGAGATCTTTGCCACGTTACCTTACATTTTCGCGATAGCCGTCATCGGGGTTTCGTATAAGTGGACGCGTAGCAACCAGCCTGCGTCAATTGGCAGGCCATACAAACGCGACTAGCGCTCGGTCCCCCTACGCGAATGATGGGATGACCTCATCACAGAGCAACTTCAGCGAGGAGAAGGTGTTGCTCGCCGGCCGGACATCGAAGAGAATCGTGTCCACCCCGATCGAAGTGTATTCCTTGATCCTAGATATACAGTGCTCCGGCGTCCCGACCAGACCGTAGTCTATCGTATCAGCAAAGAATCTGAGTGTCTTGTCGAACTTGCCCCTGTCCATGTACTCCTCCGCGCGCCTCAGGGCCACTTCTTTATCGTTTGCCACCATTGCAAGGAGGGGGACGCATATTCTCAGTTCATCCATACCTCTCCCTCCGGCATCGGCCAACAACAGCTTGAGATGCCTGATTTGCTCCCTAACTTCGTTCGGATGCGCGTTCGTCGCGTTTATCCAACCGTCGCCATGCTTGGCTACTGCCCTCAGTATGAGTTCAGAGAAGCCCCCGAACCAGATGGGCGGGTGAGGCTTGCTGACCGGTTTCGGGGCGACGCAGGCCGCTCTTAGCGTGAAGTACTTGCCGCTGTAGTTCACTTCATCTGACGTCCACAGAAGCTTCACGACTTCGACAGCCTCGTTCATCTTCTCGAACCTCGCCTCCCTCTCCTCGAAGGGAACGCCTTGCATTACGAACTCCTTCTTGTTCCATCCCGCACCTGCGCCAAGGATTACCCTTCCGGCGGAGAGTATGTCGACGTTGGCAACTACCTTTGCGAGCATTGCTGGATTTCTGAGGGTCATCGGCGTGACCTCGGTCCCCAGCATCACTCTCTTCGTCATGGTGGCAAGAGATGCGAGTGTCGTCCAGGCTTCCAGTGGCTCGTCGATCATCGACTTTCCCTCGCTTGCTTCTATTTCATTGGCCGGCAATCGGAAGTGGTCTTCAATCCAGATTGAGTCGATCGGGGATTCTTCCAAGGTGCGAGCGGCCTCCCTGAGAAAGTCAACCCTGTTGGGACCAAGTCTGCCATGGAGAGGAACTGCCGCACCGAAGCTTATCTTCAAACTAAAGCAACTGCAAAGGCAGCTATTTCTTCATTTTGCCGGAAGGAGCACCAAGGTCTCAGGCAGGGACCAGTCGGGAGAGTTGGTGTGAAGAAGGTCATTTCCGAACGGATTAAAATAGTTGTAACAACGTCTCGGTTCTACCATGACCAGGGATAGCTGGGAAACAGACGAAAGGAAAAGGGTTCTCTCACTTGTCAGGGCCGTTCCTGCGGCGATCGCTGCAAAGGATGTCAAGACAATACTCGAGGTCTACGATACGAATAATCCGAAGTTCTGCACTTTCGAGGACGACCCGCATTACCTAGAGAGGGTCGATGGAGAGGGGTTCAGGAAGTTCTTAGGCGGGTTGGGCGAGGTCGACTCCGCCTCGATTGACAGAGAAGACGTACGTGTAGACTTCCTTGGCAGGGCGGTCGCTGTTGTCACGGGAATGGACGTGTGGGAGACGAAACAGAGTTCAAAGATTACAAAAGGGAGAAGCAGATTCACCATTGTCCTCTGGAAGAAGGGAATGTGGAAAGTGATTCACGAGCACTTCACGAGACTGGAGTGACTGATGACAATGGGGCGAGATGACATAGGAGTTGGGTTCACTGGCGGACCGTACAGTGCCAAGCGGGTTGCAGAGTTAGCCCAGCTGGCGGAGAAGGAAGGATTCTCCTCCGTCTGGTGTGCCGAGGACTACTATCTTCGAGACGCAATCTCAAACATCTCTTGCGTGGCCTACGTGACAAGGGAGGTGAAGATCAGCACAGGGGTCATCAACCCTTTCAGCCGAAACCCGGTCTTGATAGCAGAGACGATTGCAACACTCAACGAGCTTTCAGGGGGAAGAATCAGACTCGCGCTCGGTACGGGAGTGCAACCCCTGATTGAGAACATGGGGATCAAGTTCAGTCATCCGCTCCAAGCGATGGCCGAGTCCGTCGAGATCGTGAGAAGATTGCTCACAGGAGAGAAGCTGGACTATGCAGGCAAGATCTTCTCGTCGAAGGGTGTCAAGCTTGGTGAAAACCCTTACTTCTCGCTTCTCGTCAGCGACCTCAAGGTGTCGCCCGTTCCAATCTACCTAGCAGCGATTGGACCGAGGATGCTGGAGTTGGGAGGAAGAATTGGGGACGGGGTTCTTTTCACAGCTGGCTTCGCCGTGGAGAACGTCAAGTGGGCTGTGCCGCTCGTGAGAGCTGGCGCTCGAAAGGCAGGGAGGGTGGAGAGGGACCCGGTAATCGGGACGTACATACTCGCTGGCGTAGGGGCGGCGAGCAGGGCCCTCAAGGGGTTCCTGGCCTTCGACGCCGCCTATGCTAGACCGGAGAACCTGGTCGCTGCTGGAATCGCGGAGAAGGACGTGCAGAACATTCGCAACACTCTGAAGAAGAAGGGGATGTCCGAGGCGGCCGACCTGGTAACCCCAAAAATAATAGACAGGTTTGCTGCATGCGGGACGAAGGGGGAGATACAGGCGAAGGTGGAAGAGTTCCGGGCCGCTGGTGTCTCGGAGCCCGTGCTGCTTCCGATGGGTACGGACGCCGCCGAGCTAATCCACAGCTTGTCCTAGCCCGCCATCGAGGCTAGCTCGTCTATTGCCTCCAGGACTCTCTCCGGTCTCAATGGGATTCTCCTGATTCTCGCTCCCACGGCGTCGAATACTGCGTTTGCTATCGCTCCTGCGGGTGGAACTATGTTTGCCTCCCCGACTCCCTTCGCACCGTAGGGGCCACTCCCATAGTGGCCTTCGACTATTATCGGCTCGACCAAGGGGACGTCCACTATCGTCGGCAGCTTGTAGTCTCCGAAATTGGGATTCACCGTTGACCCGGCTTCATCGTGAATAATCTCCTCGTAGAGGGCGTAACCTATCCCCTGGACCACTCCTCCCTGAATCTGCCCTTCAGCACCAAGAGGGTTGATACAACGGCCGAGATCCTGGGCAGCGACATAGCGCGTCACCCGCACCTTGCCTGTCAGGGTGCTGACCTCGACCTCCGCGATGTGGGCCACAAATGTCGAGTCGTGCAGAGAGGGCACAAAAAAGTATCCTTCCAGGGAGTTCTTGTCGTATTCGGGGAAGTCCTTCACGAAGAAACCCCTTCCGACGATTGGTCCTCCAGCATCGAATTGGGCTCTCCCCACCAGGTCGGAGAACTTTATCGAGTTGTTTGACTCCATCGAGTGAGCGATGCCATCCTTCAGTCTGATTCTGCTCTTGTCAACCTTGAGGACGTAGGATGCAGCGTTTAGTATCTGTTCCTTGGCGTCTCTAGCTGCCATCAAGACGGCATTCCCTCCACCAAACGTCGTTCTGCTCCCCTGCGCGCCACCGTCCCAGGGAGCGAAGTCGGTATCCCCGCTCTGGATGATTACGTCCTTCAAATTCACGCCAAGTTCCTCGGCAGCTATCATGGCGAGCCCTGTCTGTGCACCCGACCCAGTGTCCTGGGTGCCTGTGATTAGAACTACCTTTCCGTCCTCGTTTAGCTTGATGTAGGCAGCGCTCGCGTGAATTCCGACTGACGGGATCAGACCGACGGCGATTCCAATTCCATGCTTGAGATTCGGGTCGGCACGTCCCCTCGGTTTTGACCTGAACTCATCATAGCCAGCCTGTTCAGCAACGCGCATTAGGGCGTCCTTCAATCCAACACCCCTCATGACCTGCCCGGTGGGGCCGAGGTCGCCGTCCTCCCACACGTTTCTTAGCCTGAATTCAAGTGGGTCTATTCCTGCCTTCTTCGCCAGCATGTCTACATGCGATTCTACTGCGAACGCTGTTTCCATAGTTCCCGGAGCTCTGAAGGCGCCGGACGGCTGCTTGTTCGTGTGTACGCTGATTCCCTCGGTCTCCACGTTTGGAATGTTGTAAGGACCTATGAGTGCGAAGGAGGCGATATTTGCGTACACGGCGCCGTCGGAGGCGTAAGCTCCTGTGTCGACGACCGCCCTCCCTTGCCTGGCTGTGATTCGCCCGTCCTTGACAGCGCTCTTGATCCAGAAATGAAGGGGCGGCCTTGGCGTCCCGGCAACAAATTCCTCTTCCCTTGTCAGGACAATTCGGACCGGCCTCCCAGTCTTCTTGGAGAGCATCACGCAGAAAGGCTCAAGGTGTGCAGAGAGTTTGGCACCGAACCCGCCTCCTGTGTGAGTCGCAAAGAGCCGGATCTGGCTCACAGGAACGCCGAGGATTTCCGCGAGCGAGTTTCTTGTCCAGTAGGGGCTTTGAGTGGAAGTCCAGACCCTAATCCTGCGTGTGCTCTGGTCAAACTCTGCAGTCGTTGCTCGGGGCTCTATGTAGGACTGGTGGACCTGCTGAGTGTGGTATTCTTCCTCAAGTACGAAGTCTGCGGTTTCGAACGCCTTCTTGACGTTTCCCCTGTGAACTCTAGTGTACGATGCTACGTTCCTCGACTTGTAGGGTGGAGACCCCGCGGGGGCTACGCCAGGGTGGAGGGGAAAGCTCTCGTCCTCTAGTGCTTCCTCTACGCTCAGAACGTTGGGGAGCGCCTCGTACTCGACCTCAATCTCGGCCAGCGCTTTCTCTGCTATTTCGAGTGTGTCTGCCGCGAGCGCGCACAGCGGTTGTCCCTGGTAGACTACCTTTTCCTTGGGGAGAAGGGTCTGATCCCTGACCGCGAAGCCGTATGTCATGTCGGGGAAGTCCTTCGCTGCGACGACCGCTCTAACACCCGGATAGAGCTCTGCCTTGGAGACGTCCAGCCTTACTATCCGCGCATGGGCAAGGGTACTCCTGAATATCTTCCCGTATAGCATGTTTGGAAGATGGATATCGGTTCCGAAGACAGCCGAGCCGGAGACCTTCAGGTTTGCATCGTAGCGTGCCTGCCTCGACCCAATGACGTTGTACTTCTCCTCGACCCTCTCTTCCTGCACCATCCTCGTTTCGGTTTCCAACTCGCTCATAACCCGCCCCTCGGTGCCAGACATTGAAGTTTTTCTCGATATACGTATATAGTTATTGGGCCATTCGAGTGCTTCTCGGTAAGAACACATGGGTGGATTGCGCCCCAACTATTACTTGAAGCCGCAAACCCCTGCCGAGGTCACTTCGATCTTGCGCCAGTACAAAGAGGACGCGCTCGTCATAGGCGGTGGAACCGAGATCTACGAGCTCTCTGAAAGAGGTTTCCTGACCGATATCAAGGCGCTAATCGACCTTTCGAAGCTGGGGCTCAACAAGATCAGGACACACGATGGAGAGGTCTCACTCGGCGCAAGCGTAACCCTTTCTCAGCTTGAAAGCCAGAAGGACCTCTATCGCGATGGAACACTTGGATGTCTGCCTGACGCGCTACGCGACCTGGGGCCACCCCAGGTCAGGAATGTGGCGACTGTGGGTGGGGCCGTCACCGCCTGCATACCCTTCTTCGACCTGCCCACCGCGCTCGCTAGTCTCGACTCGGCTGTCGAGGTGAACGGAGAGGGGAGTTCGCGGAGGATTCCAATCCTATCGTTTCAGAAGGACTACCTCCAGCCTGACCTGAACGAGGGTGAGTTCGTAACAAGGATACTAGTTCCGAGGCAGGACAAGGGGACGAGGAGCGCCTTCGTCAAGTTCGTCGCTAACGCAGGCGACTGGTCACTGGTCAACTGCTCCTGCGCGGTGCGGGTCTCAGCCGGAAGGGTCGCCGCGGCCAGGTTGGTCTTTGGCGCGGTCTCAAACAAGCCGTTTTCCGCTGAGAAAACAGCCTCGACGCTCGTGGGGAAGGAGCTGACGGAAGAGACGCTGGACTCGGCGGCTGACACGCTTGAAAAGGAGTTGGTGGATCCCACGTCCGACGGTAAGGCGTCCGGTAATTACAGAAGAAGGCTGGCCAAAATTCTCCTCAGGGAGACTGTGAAGAGGGCAGCGTCGAGGGGGACGAGGTGATATTCGAAGTTGAAGATTAGTGTCACACTCAATGGGCAGCAGCGTGACGTAGAGATTGAGTCAGGTGAGATGCTCAACTTCACCGTCAGGGAGAGGTTGGGCCTTACTGGAACCAAGAGGGGGTGTGACAGCGGCGGATGTGGGGCCTGCACTGTCTTGGTGGACAATAAGCCGGTCTACTCTTGCATGATGTTTGCGGCTAAGGTCGATGGGTCAGAGCTGATTACAATCGAGGGACTGCAGAAGGATGGACAGCTCGACCCGGTCCAAAAGGCATACGTTGACCTCTACGCTCTTCAGTGTGGGTATTGCACCCCGGGGTTCATTATGCTGACGAAGGCGCTTCTCGACACAAACCCGCACCCGAGCGAGGAGGAGGTAAGAGAGGCTCTGGTCGGGAACCTCTGCAGGTGCACAGGGTATACGAAAATAGTTGAAGCTGTCATGTCCTTGAGCAGAGAGCGACGCTGATTCGGACCTTGATGCTCAGCGCTCTGCGAAGAAGAGACGAGCTACTTACCAGGCGCAAGTAGGACTTTGGCGTGGGCGGCCGCACCCACCGATTGTTCCAGGAAAGCTTCTTGCCCCTCGGCGAGAGGCCTGGAAGATAACCAATCGCCATCGAAATCTAGGAACTTCGCCTCGATCAGAGAGACTGCTCTGACGAAGTCGTCATCGGTGTAAGCGAACGAGCCTGCTATTTCGATCTCCGCACGAACTACGAGATTCCCGGGTATGCTTGTGGTCTCATCATGAAGCCCTACCAAGACGACTCTACCTCCGCGACGGACGACAGAGATGCAGTGTTTGCGGGTTTCGTCAGAGCCAACGGCGTCGATGACACAGTCGATGCCATCGTGAACCACACTCCTCACCGTTTCTTGGACGTCATCAGTCGGTGGGTTGACAGTAAGTGTCGCACCCCAACTGGTGGCGCTCTTCAACCTCGCTGGATTCGTGTCAACGACGATGCACTCCCCTGCCCCTGCAGTCTTGAGTAACTTGGCTATCAAGAGACCAATCGCCCCCGCTCCAATGACCGCCACTGAGTCTCCGACTCCGACACGCGATCGTCTCGCGGCCCTGACTGCCGTGGCAAGCGGCTCCACCAATGCTCCTCCAACCTCCTCCGTGACTGCGTAGCAGCACTTGGCTGGAACAACCACATTATCAGCGAAACCGCCCGGAAAATCAATGCCGATGACCTTCCTGTTGAGGCACAACTGCCTTTGGCCGCGCTTGCAATGTTGACACACGTCACAGGACATGATCGGGTTGGCTGTGACTAATTCTCCCTCCATGTCTCCGGGAACTTTTTCGCCCACCCTTACTACAACTCCAGAGAACTCATGCCCCATCACCAGCGGCGGTTTCCGAAGTTCGTTCCTACCAAGGAAGCCGGCAATGTCAGAACCACAGATTCCGGCGCGTCTAACTTCCAACACGACCCAGCCCTCCCGTGGCATAGGCTCTTCCACATCCCTGATTCGCATTACCTTGTTTGCTTCCCAAACAAGCGACTTCATGCCGCCTCGTACGCTCTAAGCGTATAAAAACTGAAAAACTTGTAAGGGGAGTTGCTTCCAATGAAGGATGGCCTGATTAGGAATGTTCATATTTCATCAGGCGAGACAGACAACAGACGCAATGCGGCAGACAAAGAAGAGGTGGTGAGAAGAATCCACGAGGTAGGCGCCATCGGTATAATCAGAGTTGACTCGGGTCCCGGGCGCGGATACGCGGTCCAAGTCTTCGTCTGAATAGGCGTTCTTGCTCCCTCCGAAATCGACTCTCTCAACGTATGTGAGTTATTGAGGGAGTCAAACGGGGCTCCCTTTTGTTAGCCAAAGCGGGCCTAGAACCCGAAGACCAAGCTGGATTGATGATTTGATCGGGAGAAGATTGCCGCGACCGGCAGGGCAAATTAGGTACAGCGGTGGGCCGAATTCAACTAGCCGACGGAACCCCACATTTGTAACGGATGCGGGCCCGGTGGGATTTGAACCCACGACCTTTGCGAGTTTGACTCTCTACAGCTTTCCCGACAGAGGATAGAAGGTACGACCCCCTACGGTCTGCCGCGCTATCCGTGTTTCGCTCATTGTGATCTGCGCTACGGGCCCAACGGGCTGCCCTCCTCCAATTCAACATAAGTATTTGCAGCCGAATCTAATGGCATCCATAAGTCAGGATGACTGGTTCCACTAAGGTACTCAACAACTAGACCTGCACACCTTTGCAATATTTGCAGTGTCCTTTACAATTCTCGGGGCATTCGCATCGAGGATTGCCCTGAGGAAGGACTGACGCCTACGGCGCGGGCTGCCAATTCATTCGAAGGGTTTTAATTTGTTATAGAGAAATCGCAGGTTCTTGCCGTCTCCGCAGGAGAGGCTCTTCGGCACGAACGGCGTCCGCTTTCAACCTGGGATATCTCACGACCTCGACTTCGTCATAAAGCTGAGTGAGGCGATCGGCACCTACTTCGGCGACGGCGACCTCCTCGTCGGGCGGGACGGACGACTCTCGAGTAACGCCCTCTCCTATGCGACCGTGTCTGGTCTGATGAGTTCAGGCAGAAACGTCGGCGAGGCGGCGGGGGTGGTTCCCACTCCCGCGATGCAGTATGCGGTGAAGACGCAGGGGTTCAGGGGCGGGGTGATGATTACCGCCTCCCACAACCCGCCAGAGTACAACGGCCTCAAGGTGGTCGGGCGTGATGGTGTGGAGATACCCAGGCTGGACGAACAGAGGATCGAGAAAATCTTCTTCGACGACGCCGAGACGAAAGCGGACTGGAAGGCGGTCGGGGTGGCCAGAGAGGAACCCTCCGTGGTGAAGAACTACATCGACGGCGTCCTGTCGAAGGTCAACACAAAACTCATCGCGAAACGAAATTTCTCCGTGGTCATGGACCTGGGCAACGGTGCGCAGTGCGTTGCCGCCCCTTACATCGTCGAGTCGATGGGCTGCAAGCTGATAACCCTGAACTCGGTCTTGGACGGAAGCTTCCCGGGGAGGGGACCGGAGCCAACTCCGGAGACCCTGGGGGACCTCTCCGCGGTAGTCAAGTCGATAGGCGCAGACTTGGGGGTTGCATACGACGGGGACGGGGACCGGGCGATCTTCTGCGACGAGCAGGGAAGCATCCTCTGGGGTGACCAGTCGGGCTGCCTGCTAGCTGACTACGTTCTTGAGCGAGCCCCCGGCGGGGTGCTAGTCACACCAGTGAGCTCGACCCAAGCAGCGGAAGCGATTGCGAAGAAGAGAAACGCGAGGGTCTTCAGGACGAGGGTAGGCAGCGTCGACGTTTCGAGGACGATAATCGAAAGAAACGCCACCTTCGGGTTTGAGGAGAACGGAGGTTGCATCTACCCCCCGCACATATCGGTCCGGGACGGCGCGATGACCACCGCTCTGATGCTGGAATGCCTCGCGGCGAGAGGGATGTCCTTCTCACGAGCCATCTCATACTGGATTCCACGATTTCAACAGACGAAGGCCAAGGTCGAGGTCGACCCCCGGAAGGTCGACCTGGTAATGAAGAAGGTCGAGCGGGACACCCGCGGCAGGGTGGAGAAGGTGGACGGGCTGAAGTTCTGGCTCGACGAGCGCTCGTGGGTCCTCATTCGACCGAGCGGGACGGAGCCCATCGTGAGGATTTTTGCAGAGGCGGAGACGAAGGAGAAGGCCGAGTCCATACTCAAGAAATTCCTCAAGATCGTGAAGGCAGCTTCAGCTTAGGTGCACCCATCCTCGGTCCTCAACCTTTCTCTCCCCGCCCCCAGTCGTCAGACGGACACCTCCTCCCTCCGTCGTCTCCCCGATGAGAAGAAGCTCTTCCCCCAGGGAGCGGGCCGCCCGTGCCGCCTTCGAGAGTGCCTTCTCCCTCATCGAACCGACAATCTCGTACTCCTCCCCGCCGTACAGGACAAGCTCCTCCGCAGAGTACCCGTTCATCTTCGCAAAACTCTCCAGCCCCTTCGCGAGGGGTAAGCGAGTGAGTGTGATTCCCACCCCACCCATCCTGGCGATGGAGTGCAGGCAGGTCGCCAAACCATCGCTCGAATCGACCGAGGCTGTCAGGTACCTCGAGATTGCGACCCCGAGCTCAAGCCTCGGAGTGGGCTTCAACACCCTCCCAACCGCGACCTCCCTGAACCCAGGCTCAGCCTTCGCCCCCTCGAGCAGGATCTTCAACCCCGCAGACGACAGACCGAATTCACCGGTGGTAAGGACTAGTTCTCCGGCCTTCGCCCCACCCCTGGGAGTGATAGCCGCACCGAACCCGAGCATCGTGCAGTCTATTACGAGGTCGTCTGCCTCGTTCGTGTCTCCTCCCACGAGCCTGACCTTCCATTCGCGCTCCGCGTCGGCGAAGCCCTCCGCGAGGCCCGTCACCTCCATCTCCGAGGTCCCTCTGGGTAGACCCAGGGAGATTAGGAAGGAGTCCGGCGCGACTCCCTTCGCGGCGAAATCACTAACACACGATGCGACCGCCTTCCGGGCGGCCTGCCGGTACGTCATCCCCTTTGGAACATCCGTCTTTCCCACCAGCATATCGGACTTCACCACCAACTTCTCCCCCTTCACGGGAGTGACCGCGACATCGTCCCCGATCGCCGAGTAGCCTCGCGGAAGCCTGCCTAGCCGCCTTTTGATTATCTCGATTACTTCGAGCTCGTTGGGCGTGCTAGCGGCTCAGCTCCTGGAGCTTCTTCGAGAACGATTTTACAATATCCTGCGATTCCTTCTCGGAGGCTGCCTCTGCCGAGATTCTGATCGAGTCCTCCGTCCCCGACGGCCTGAGGAGCACCCAGGACCTGCGGGAGAGCCATATCTTCACGCCATCGACCGTCTCCGCCTCCGGGTACTTCCTCTGCAGTCTCTTGATCCCAGCGAGGGCCTTCTTGCGCGGGGCCTTCAAGGCTGTCCTCGTCTGGTGGTAGCTCTTCACCTCGTCGTAGGCCCTCGAACCCTTCCGGGCGAGCGCCTTGATTATGGTTATCGCCGCGAGCATCGAGTCCCTGCAATAGTTGAACGAGGTGTCTATGAGCCCTCCGCTGCTCCCCTCCCCTCCCAGGGTTGATCCCACCTCGGCCATCGATTGGATTACGTTAGCCTCTCCCACCTTCGACCTCGAGACCTTGCCGCCGAAACCCTTTACGAGCTCGTCGACAGCCTGCGTCGTGTCGACCGAGACGACCACCTTCTTGGTCTTCATCGTCGGAAGAATCTGAGCCAACGCGAGGGTGAGCATGAAGTCGCCGCTTCTCTTCCTCCCCTCGGAATCGAGTATGACGAGCCTGTCGCCGTCACAGTCGAATGCGAGGCCGATGTCGCATTCCTTTCTGTTCACGACCTTCTGGAGGAGGGTGAGAGGGTCGGAGACCGGGTCGATCGTTCGGTTGAAGACTCCCGGCGTATCATTGAGCGAAGTGACCTCGCAGCCCAACCTCGCAAGGATAGAGGGCGCGTGCACTATCGCGGCACCCCCGCCGAGGTCGAGGGCTACCTTGACTCCCTCAGCGCTTCGTTCGCCGAACCTGTCCAGCAGGTCGTCATCGTATCTGGAGTGAGACCTGGCTCTAACCATCCGCTCGCCAGGGTCATGGCTGCTGCCGTCGCCACTAAAGATGTAGGAGAGCTGCCCTTCGTCAATCATTCTCCCGTTCACTATGAACTTTATTCCGTTCCATTCCGGCTCGTTGTGCGACGCGGTGATCATCACGGCCGGTTTCCCTAATCTCAGACTTTCCCTGAAGAGGGCCGGTGTCGAGATCACCCCGTAGTCTGTTACGTCGGACCCGCTGGCGAGGAGTCTGCCAACTACGCTCCGCCTGATGACGTCCCCGGTGCGGCGTGTATCTCTCGCGAGAAGGACCTCGCCAGACTTCGTTAGGGAAGCGAAATTCCTCACCCACCCGACCAGGTCGGCCAAAGCGAAGTCCTGATTCAGGATTCCCCGGATTCCGCTTATCGAGGCCACGACCAAACCATTTCGACCCGAGTTAGAGAAAGGGGTCCATTCAGTAAAGTCTTTTTGATTCTCGTTCTTTTGATAGCCGAACCGAATTTCCTGTTAGTCTTGCGCGTGAGGGGCTTCAGAACGAGAAGGCAAGTCCACGTAGGAGAGCACAGGTTCTCGGACGTCTTCACGGGACTCGACGACTCACCGACCCTTCTTAGAGTATTCGGCACGAAGACCAGCATGTCAAAGATAACTCGGCATCTGAAACTCAAGGTAGAGGGTTTCGATTGGGGTCTCTG
>Ga0209237_1001034_pt1 | contig 16302 bp, 17 predicted proteins | sample GraSoi013_1_40cm_2_FD_185820 | JGI IMG/M metagenome (GOLD analysis project Ga0209237, IMG submission 185820) | Grasslands soil microbial communities from the Angelo Coastal Reserve, California, USA - Sample 10_02_2013_1_40cm (SPAdes) (version 2) | ecosystem: Environmental > Terrestrial > Soil >... | reverse complement strand
CCCAACGAGTGGAGAATCGGAAGGAGACTATATTTCATCTTTCGAAACGGGGAAATTCTACGGTTGTTTCTAGCGGAGAAGCCTAACATTTGTGCCTTGAGGATTCTCTTCGATAAGTCGAAACAAGGGGATGCACCTTCCCCCGGCCTTCTCAATCTTCACAAGAGCTCTCGGGGAAAACTTGAACGCTGCAACCGTAAGCTTCTCTTTCGGGATACCCGACCCGAGAACCTTTCCAGGTACTACGATCACGTCTCCTGCTTTGGCTAGTCTCGATACTTGTCCGAGGTTGAGGACGATTCTGGTTCTTCGCGATTTGCCCAAGAAACTCGCGACTGTTAGCCAGAGAGGAGCTTGGTGTTGCCTGCCAGCACGTTTGAGATAACTTATCGTATTGAGCATCTCAGGGTTTGTAGGTCGATGGTCTCGCATTGAATGGTCCTCTTGGCAGGGAAGCGTTTCATCTTGAATCGGTACCAATAAAGCCTTTGGAGATCAGACTTGTGTTTTGGACCGAATCGACATTGACGTAAGACTAGCTTATCGTCTGGACCTTGAGAATCTCCGTCTTGCCAGACGGGCCCTTAGGGTCCCCAGCAATTATGACGATTCTATCGCCCTTTTTCGCAAGTTTCAATCGAACTACTGATCTCTCGGCCTCGTGGAAAATCTCCTCGCTTGTGCTGAACTCCGTGGTGAGCAGGGTTTGAACTCTCCAGGAGAGCAATAGTTGTCGTTGTACTTCTGGATGAGATGTTAGGGCAACGATCGGGAGCGGAGGCCGATACTTGGAGACGAGACGCGCGGTCCTGCCTGTGCGAGTGGGTGCGACGATCGCGGAGGCCGAGACTTGCAAGGCGGTCTCGCAAGCTCCCAGTGCTAACGCGTCGGCCTGACCATGCTCGTACCATGCTCGACGTTGAGGCGAGATCTCCTTTGGAAGGAATCGCTCCGTCTCTTCAGCTACGCGTCCTAGAATCCGAACTGCTTCCACAGAATATTTGCCGATTGCGGTCTCTTCGGAGAGCATTACGGCGTCGGTGCCGTCGATGATAGCGTTCGCCACATCCGTAACTTCGGCCCTAGTCGGCGTCGGAGAGGAGACCATCGATTCCAACATCTGGGTTGCGGTGATCACAGGTTTTCCGAACCTGTTGCTCTCGTGGATGATTCTCTTCTGTATTATCGGGACAAGTTCGAGTTTGAGTTCTACCCCTAGGTCGCCTCGTGCAACCATGACCCCGTCCGCTTCCTGGACGATCTCCTCGAGATTATCGACTGCTTCCCGCTTCTCTATCTTCGCAACAACAAATATCTCATGGCCGTTGGTCTCGGCAACCTTTCTCGCCGCCTTTATGTCGTCGACTTTCTGGACAAAGGACACCGCGATAATGTCGACCTTGTTTTCCACGCCGAACTTGATGTGTTCCTTATCATCACTCGTTATGGCCGGGACCCGGATTCTAAGCCTCGGGAGATTGACTCCCTTTCCCGAAGTCAGATCGCCACCATTGATCACGCGTCCTTCGACCTCGTCTCTCCTGGTTCGTAGGACCTCGATCCTGATGGTCCCATCCGCGAGGAATATCGTATCGCCTTTCTTGACTGCCTTGGGAAGGTCCGGATATGCGATTGGTATCTTCGATTTGGCGTTGGTTGGCTTGGTTGTCAGGCTGATCCTGTCGAGCCTTTGAAGGTGAAGAGGTTCGCTTGCGAGTTTGCCTACTCGCAGCTTTGGTCCAGGCAGGTCTTGCAGAATGGCTACAGGGCGGTGGAGATGTTCGCTGACCTGTCGAATCGTTTTGATGATGCGAACGTGTTGATCGTAGGTTCCATGTGAGAAGTTGATGCGTGCAACATCCATTCCCGATTGGATCAGTTGAGTTAACACTCTGGAGGAATCTGACGCAGGGCCGATGGTGCAGACTATCTTGGTAGCTATGGTGCTCGCTCTAGTTGTCAGCGTGCTCGCGACCCGTTGCTAGTCCGATCCTATTATTCATAACACATTCCTTGGGGGCTAGGGTCGTCATCTTCAAGTCTCCCACGTCCCCTAGTTCGCTGGAATCAAGAAAGGGGGGATCGAGGTGTCTCTGGAACCGATACCCTTGGCTGCCGGAGAATCCGAGGAAAAAATCGTTACGTTTTCGCGAGGTAGCAGTGTCTTCTCGAGGATTGCTTATTGGGCCGCGACCAGAACTTCGAATGGTTCGGGCTCTTCGGTGATGGTTCGTGTTGGTTTGGCGAATGTGTAGACTAGGGCGCAGCCTTTTTCGTCTATTCGGAGCTCGACGGCACCGGTTGGTGCGCCCATAATGTCTAGAAGTTCTGCGACGTCTTTGGGAACGCGGAGGTATGCTGATTGTTTGATGACTAACGGTTTCACGCTCTGGGTCAAGTCACATCTTCCAAACAAGTAATGGTCGCGGGGTCGAGATTGGCGTTCCGGAACCATGTATCCGTTGCAAGTGGGAGCTGCGGATTGAAGGGTGTGCGTGTTCGTGTCTGTTCCACCGATAGTCCGGAGTATTGTCGTTGGGCTTGGCAGCCTTTGCCCTTAGGCGGTATCCTGCATCTGAAACTCGCCCATTATCAGCCCTGATCTCGAATCTGAAGCATCACGAGATTTTCCTTCGAAAATCGTTCGGGAATCGCGTGATAAAGCAAGCAAATGCTGTTTCATCTAAGCTCAGACTGTACTTTGATCAGCTGGACTCGCCCACTATCGGGGCCGGACAGGAGATCTTCCATGAAAAAAGGGGGGTATGTTTCAATGGTTTTGCGTGGCATGAGCGGTCGGCGCGGCAAATCCGAAGGGAAGAAAACTGGCAATTTGTCCACCGTGACCTTGATTCCGTCAGCAGTCAGAGAACCCCAGCCGCTTTTCGCGCCCATCAGGAAGGAATCATTCACTACTCGTTTGATGCAACTGGAAGCTACTGTTTCCCCTCTTGCCTGGTAACGTGTAGCTTTAGTTGAGTGATATGCTCTCGTCGCTTGCTCGAACTGATTCCGAGAATATGCTAGCTAGACCGGTGACTCGACTTAGTGAAGATACTTGCGGTTCAATCTTTCAAAGGTGGGACTGGGAAAAGCACTGTCAGTGCCAATCTCGCGGTCACGCTCGCACGATTGGGCAAGAGAGTTGCCGTGATCGACCTGGACCTTGAAGGACCCGGTTTGCACGTGATTTTCGGAATATCTGATGGAGAGATACGGGCGACAATAAACGATGTTCTGCAGAGTTCCATCCCTGTCAACGATGCTGTCCTTGATCTAACCCCTCGACTGGGCATCGAATCTGGCTGTCTTCTCTTCTGTCCTGCAGGACACAGGCTCGAAGAGATTCTCAAAATGGTTGACACTGGCTTCAACCTCAGTCGCTTCAAAGCCGTTCTCAATACTCTAGCTACTGAATACCAGCTTGACTATCTTCTAATCGACAGCCACCCTGGAATTGAAAAGGACACAATCGTATCGATGGCGGTCTGCGACGTGGTCGTCCTCTTGTCCCGGGTTGATCACCAGGACATGTTCGGTAGCGGAGTAATGAATGAAGTCGCGAGCCAGCTGAGGAAACCCGTGGTTTTGATACTCAACATGATACCGAGTAGCGTAGGAGACAAGGAGTCCAAGAAGATCGGAGAGAAAATAGCAGGCCTCTTCAACCTCCAAGTCCTAACAGCCCTCCCGTTCAACTCTGATGTCTTTGAAAATCTCAGCAGAGGAGTATTCGTTCTAGAACACCAGAAAGATCCACTCACCAAGAGATTCACAGAGCTCGCTGAGAACATGATAGGCATTATCGACCGAGCCTTGGAGAGTGGAGAAGACTATGGCCACGGATCGACTCCTCAGCCTATCAGCTAGATCCGTTTAGCAGCCACCGAATCACTCCATCGTTATCGCGGAATTCTAGTCGCTTTCCAGTTAGGAAAAATGTTTGCCGATCACAGCGCCAAATTGAATTACTAGGGTTTCGACAGGTTTCTCGGCTCTTTACAAACGTTGTTGCAACTTCACTGGACCGAGCTAAAATTTAATCGTGTCCAGTAGATTCATGTCAACTTTCCAAATCTTCTATAACCCCCCGCAGTTCCCTTAACCCGGCCTCACCTTGAGCTACCAGATGGCAGACGAGTATTTCCAGCGTATACACCAGATAATGTCCCTACTTGACGACGAGAATGTCGAGATTATTGGCGCGATGAAGAAGTTCGGGCCTCGAAACCTACAGTCCATTGCCCGGAAATCCGGGGTTCCATACCCAACTGTCTACACACGCGTCAACAAGCTCGGAACCCAGGGATTGCTCGACACGTGGACCTATCCCAACCTTGCGAAGATCGGATTAGCCCGATCAATGGTTCTACTGACCCCGACCCCAGGTCGAGAGGTTATGGCCAGCGAAGCCCTGAAGATTCCAGGCTACTGGCTCTGGATCGCAAGATGCACGGGCGAGTGCAACGGATACTACTCACAGCACGCCGTTCCGGTCGAAAACAGACAGGACTTTGTCCAGTACTTGGATCAAATCGTCTCATCAGGCCTCGCCGCAAGCTACAGGATCTTCTGGCTAGGCGACTACCACTCCCACATTCCCAACTTCGAATACTACGATTTCAAGAAGAGAGCCTGGAGATTCGACTGGCCAGCATGGCTCAGCATGTTTACGAAAGGCAAGACGCAGAATGTCCCTGAGGAGAAGGAGTCATCGAAGGATGACTTTGACAAGAACGACCTGCTGATTCTCAAAGAACTAATGAAGGATGCTCGAAAGAAGCTCTCCGAACTCTCGCAGATGATCGGCATGACGCTTCCAGCAGCCAAATATAGATTCGACAACCTCGCCCGGCGGGGATTCCTACAAGACTATGTCATACAAGTCCTGCCCTACCCACCGGAGATATCAGACCTCTACGAGGTTCGATTGGACTTCGGTGAACACAAGGCGATGATGGCAAAAGAGAACTTGTTCAAACGTCTACCATTCGTCTTGAACTACTCACGAATCAATGGGACCAACTCGATAACGATCAGAGTCTACCTCCCTCGAACAGAAGTTAACAATCTCTTGACCTTGCTCTCAGCTCTCGTCAGAGGAGGCGCAATAGATCGCTTCTCCTACATGCTTCTAGATCCCATGACCATACAGGCACAGACGTTCCACTACAAGGCTTTCGACGACAAGTCAGGATGGCACTATGACAATCACGAATACCTTGCAGCTCTCCGCAAGCTTGCATCATCCCTAGACAAGGCGGAACCTCCCCCTGTGACCTTCCAACCATCTAAAGGCCTGACTGTTACGATGATGTAGCAGCGCTTTCGGTGGAATCAATTAGGTCTAAAGACCAGCTCAGCTTTAGAATCTAGGGTACTGTCAGCTCTTCGGTTGCTGTTGAGTGGCAGCTTCGGTCATCTCTAACCGTTATGTTCAAGGAATGACCCACCCCACATCAGGGGCGTTCGTCGTATGAGCTTGTTACGTAGGGATGAGGGGAGTGACTCCGACCACGTGACAAGTCGAAACTGGGTTATCAAGTTGGTTGGCCACCGTAAAATCCATGCCTTGCAATGGGCCAAGCTACCACGCTACTGGCGTGAGGGGGCGGTTGAGGTTCGACCGTTCCCTGCCAAGAAGAGACCACTTGTCTCTGAGGCGCAAGGGCTCTCAGGTGAAGCAGTGAAGGGGAACCCGCCGACGACGGTAATCCCCGGAGTCGATGAGAGCAAGTCATGTCAACAACCGAAGACTTGACAGAACCGAATCTAGCTATTGGAAGCTCAGGATGGGGGAACTTCGGAAGGTCACTTGAATATCTTCCTCCTTGTCGAAAGCGGCTGACACTTTCCTTAGCTGCTCGAAGTATTCCAAGTTGTCGTACTGCCAACCTGTGTTATCCTCGTAGAATTCGTACGAGAAGGTTTGTGCCCGGATGGTCATTGGGTCGAGCATTACATATGTGAACCCCGCGAGAACCCCCGTACGCGAAAGTGCGGAGAGCATCGTGAGAAGGTTGTTCATCTCAGTCCTAGGAAGATACATTCTGACGGCGATCGAATTGGAACCTTCCACTCTAGACAGTGTCCTTACAATAGGAAGGGCGCTCAAAACTCTCTCGCCGTGGCCCAAACCTTCCCTTGTCTTGAAATCCAGCACCATTTCGTAGAGGTCGGAGATTTCAGGAGCGAAAGGCAACATGTCGATGACGTATTCGCGGATGAATCCAGATCGCTCTAGATTGTCGAAGCGATACTTGACGGCAGGGACTGTCATATCGAGCAGGCGCGCCAGTTGGGTCAGTTTTGTTCGACCGTCCTTGACAAGCTCTTTCAAAATGATCAGATCTTTCTTGTCGAAGCCTCCACTGAGTTGAGTCTCCTTGCGCAGAGTATGAAGAGGCTTTGCCGCCAGTTCCTGGAGCCATCTTGGCCAGTCGAACGTCCATGTCTTTTTCATAGCGTCATAATGACTGAAGTCCGGGAGCGGCGATATTGCCTCCCCTAACCACAAGACGCGATATTTGGTCGCGATTCCGGAAGCGACGATTTTCTCAAGGTATTGCTCAAAATCCCAACGTTTCCCGAAAGGGATCGCGTGAGTCGAGTAGTAACCATTGCACTCCCCCATACAACGAATGAGCCTCAACCAATAGCCCGGAATCCGAAGAGCTTCCGGCGCCAGAAGTTCCCTGCCTGGCTTCGTGGTAAGTAGGACCATCGCTCTAACCAGGCCTAGTTTGGCATAGTTGGGATGGATCCATGTTCTGAGAAGCCCCTCCTTTTCCAGTCTCGATACTCTCGCGTGGACAGTCGGCCGAGGAATCCTTGTTTTGTCAGCTATGAGCTGGAGGTTTCTGAGACCATACTTCTTCATCGCCGTCGCGATCTTGACATTCCCGGGGTCTAAGAAGGAGACAAAGCGATTGATCCTCTCCAAGTATTCTTGGGGGGCGATCTGGCTCAAATACGGTCGAAAGAAAATAGGGAACGGTCGGAACTTTTCAAGGTTTTGCTTACATGGGAATCGTATTTGGAGTTGGGGGACTTTCATCGCCTCGATGGGGCAGTAGACTCACCTCACATAGTAAGGGATAACTCTTTAACTTATGTTATTCTGAGGGAGCTTTGTCGAGCGGAATCTTAACAATGTGCCGAGGTAGATTTATCTCCGCTCATATGATGTCCAGATGCGGGGTAAGGGCGTGATTGGAGAGTAAGGTTGAGGAGGAAAGGGCGGCCTCCCCGGACAAGGTCAGGCTGTTTCTCGGACGGTATCCTGAATACGAGAAGACCCTTCGGCTGGCCGTTGCTCATGAGGAATCAACGGGGTCCTCGGACGGTCAAGGGTGGCAGTGGCACGATGTCGATACGCATCCAACCAAGCTAATTCGGCTTGTAACTGAGGGAATTGCTAAGATAAGTCTCAGGTCAAGACAGGCGACTTACTACCTTCTCAGGGAAAGGGGCACCGTGAAAAGGAGCCTCAAGGAGATCCGCTGATCCGAGCCTCTTCTCGAAGTTGCAAACCTGACGAGAAAGAAGGTAACTGCTGGTTTTTCCCCCGAGGGGGAGGTATCGGGCGAATAGGTATCAAGGGCTTAGTCGATTCCTGTCTCTAGGAAACATGGTAGTTTCCCTGATGTTTTCTCTACCAGTCATTTTCATGGTCAACCTCTCCAGTCCAATGGACCAGCCGGCGTGAGGAGGGGCACCGTATCTGAAAGAGTCGATGTAGAACTTGAAGTTCTCAGGGTTCAGCCCCTTGGACTTGAGCTGCTGAATCAGAAGAGCGGGCACGTGTATGCGTTGTGTTCCAGACGCGATTTCCAGCCCCCGATAGATTAGGTCGAATGCTTGGGAAGTCTTGCCATCTTCGTTGGGCATTGCGTAGAATGCCTTCTGTTCCGATGGCCAGCCAACGATGAAGAATGCTTCCTCCTTCAGAAGCTGGGACAGTCTCTTCTCCTGTGTTTTGGAGAAGTCATTTCCTATCTGAATGTCTTCGCCATCCTCGCGTAGCAGCTTGATTGCGTCTCCGTATTGAACTCGCTTCAGTGGCAAGTGCAGTGGTTCGAGTTTCTGACCGATTTTCTCCAGCTCCTCGTTGCATAATACAATTATCTTGTTGATGCATTCGGCGAGAAATTCTTCAAGGACCTTCATGACGTCCTCGTCTGTTGAGAATGCTTGTTCGATGTCCATCTGTCGGACCTCGTTAAGATGGGTGGGCTGTTCGAACTTTTCCGCCCTAAATACGGGTAGAACAGTGAATACCTTCTCGAAGGATATCGCGCACATTTGCTTGTAGAGCTGGGGTGACTGGGCGAGGTAGGCGTCTTTCTCGAAATATTTGAGGGAGAAGAGTTCGGCTCCACCTTCACTTGCCGAGGCTATGATTACTGGTGGTTGTATCTCCACATAGTGTCGAGTAGTGAAGAATTCTCGGAAGGTTTGGAGGATCTTGGATTGGATCTTGAAGATGGCGTTGGATTCTTCGCTTCGGAAGTCTAGGAATCTCCAGTTGAGCCTAGTTTCCAGTAGCGTGTTCTGGACGCCCCTTGGGTCGAGGGGTAGAGGTGTCTCCGCCCGGTTTACTACCTCTAGCTGTTCGGGGATGACTTCGATGCCTTTCTTGGCGATATTGCTCGACACGACCTTGCCTTTGACGAGGATCACGTCTTCCTGGTGGAGTGTGCCGATCTCCTTGACAATGTCAGGGCTGACCTTTGCCTTAGGCGCGGTCACTTGAACGATTCCGCTCATGTCGCGGAGGAGGATGAAGGAGATTCCCCCGAGCACCCTAACGTCGTGGACCCAGCCGGCCAGGACGACATCCTTGTCCAGGTGCTCTTTCAGCTGGGAAGTCAGGGTTGTCCGCTTGAGAAGGGAGAATTGGGTGGGTGGGCTGTTAGGCAGGGTTGTTCAGCTTGGAAACGAACAGTCTGCTTGTTCTTTTAGGGCTTCTTTTTGTACCAACTCCTAACATCGGACCGAAGGCGTTCCCGATATTGCTCCCAATTGTCTTGGTGGTGCTTGACGGCGCTAGCGGTAGGATCGGCACCACGAAGTCGCCTCTGGAAGTAGCTTCTACACCGAACCTCGATGCCCTGGCGGGGAAAGCTAGCATGGGACGCATTTACACCGTCGGAGAAGGTATCGCTCCCGAGAGTGACGCTGGCGTTTTCTCACTACTAGGATATGATCCGCTTGAGACCCACCTGTCGCGGGGTGTGGTTGAGGCTCTTGGTGCCGGTGTCGAATTTCACGATGGTGATCTTGCACTCAGGGCTGGCTTTGCGACTGTCCAAAGCGACAAACTTGTGGACAGGAGAGCTGGCAGGAACCTCTCGACACCGGAGGCCAAGGAGCTCGGCGCCGCTCTGAACAAGGACTTGCGGCTCAAGTCAGGCGTGCGGTTTGTTTTCAAGCCGACTGTAGGCCATAGAGCAGTGGTCGTCCTCGGTTCTGATAGTCGTCGGTTCTCTTCGAACATATCCAACTTTGATCCGGCCTACGTCAGGAAGGGCAACATTAGCTTGGCTCAGCCCGGAGTGAAGGAGTATGATATTCCACGATGCGAGCCGCTGGACGACTCTGACGAGGCCATTGTGACTGCGGCCCTGGTCAACGAGTTCGGCTTCAAAGCTAGAAGCATTCTAGATAATCATCCGGTAAACGAGGCGAGAAGGAAAAAGGGGATGGTCCCGGCGAATTTCGTGCTGATGCGGGACGCAGGAACCTCCAAGCCGCAAGTCCAGGGATTTCAGGCGAAGTGGGGTTTGGACCCTTTGATGATTGCGGATCTTCCGGCTGAGCTCGGGATTGGACGATTGCTCGGAATAGATGTTAGGGAGCTCGCGCCTGAGACACGACCGGACGATTATCGTAAACGCGCTGAGCTTGTCTTGGATTCTGTCGGAAAGTATGGTTTTGTCTATGTTCACCTGAAGGGTCCTGACGAGCCAGGGCATGATGGATTGTTCGATCTGAAGAGGGAGAGGATTCAGGAGATTGACAAGGGGTTCTTCTCCATCTTGTCCAAATCGGCTGGATTGAAAGATCTCATTGTAGCGGTTACCTGTGATCACTCAACGCCTGTGGAGGACAAGGGGCATAGTGACGATCCTGTCCCGGTGCTTGTGATAGGTGGGAAGATTAAGCCAGACGGGTCCCTCCGGTTCACGGAGAGAGATGCGGTGAAAGGGTCATTGGGGACTTTGAAAAAGGGCAGAATGCTTCTAGAGCGTCTGAGGCAGGTTGCTTCGTAGATTCGTTTAACCGATGACGATTCCCAGTAGCTGTCGGATTAGAGTTCCGGCTATGTAGAGGGCGAGAGTTGCTGCTAGTATGATTCCGGCGATTTCCGCGAATTGTCTCTTGAATTTTCTCGCTGATATTACAGTATCGTAGTAGGTCATCATGGCGACGAGCGCTACTCCGACGATGAGTGATGTTCCGAGCGCGGTGGCCATTGAGCTTGTGAGGAAGTATGGTAAGGCGAGGAAGATCGCCGTGAACATGTATGATACCCCGGTGTAGATTGCGCTCCATTTGGCTGATCCCTCGAAACCTTGTTTGGCTTGGGCGTAGGCGGCGGACGCCATAGCTACGGATGCGGCCATTCCGGCGACAACGCCTGCTATTCCTGCGAGCTCTGTCCGGTTGTATATTCCGAGGGAGCCTGCGTGTATTCCGGATATCTCGACGACCGCGTCGGCGAGGCCGAGGACGATGAAGCTCATGTACTTGACTCGTCCCTCGTGGACTTCGCCCATCAAGTAGCTTTCTTGGTGTTCCTCTTCTTCCATCATGGCTTCGAACCGTGCCTTGTCTGCTGGTGGGATATTCTTCAGCATCTGCCGATATCGTTCGTGGAGAGCGTCCTCATGCCTCTCCAGGAATTTCATGGTGAAGGTTAGGCCGAGGGTGAGGCGAAGGAGGAGGGTGAAATAGATCTTCAGCCTGTTTGTCTTGATCGCCGTGTCGTGCGTGTATGCTTTCCAGAATTCGTAGTGGGATTGCTCGCCGCGGGCGAGATCTTCAAGGGCTTTCTTGAACGACTGGTTCTTCTCATGCCGGCTGAGCATCTGGTAGACAGCGCCGTCCGTGTGTTCGTCCCTTGCGGACTTGGCTGCTAGCTTGACCAGGTCGGGGCTAAGGGTCTCTTGCAACTGTGAGCGCATCATACGGCAGGTTGGCTCTGGTATTTAGTTAGCCCTACGGGAGGAACGGCGGCCACGAAGGGCGGTGCGCAGGAAAATCGACCACCCCCGGGGGTCGAGAAAAGCATGCTTATTTTTGGAAAGAGAATCGTTACGGAAAGGTAGTTTCCCGGGAAAAGAGTTGTTGGGAATTCTCCTGTTTCCTTTGACATCCACGAACGGTTGAGCCGATTTTGGCGCTTGAAGGGTAGGGAAAGGGTTGAAATCGAATCAGATGGTTTCAATGAGGCATTCAAATAGGATGATTTCGCAAGAAATGATTGGCCTCGAAGGAAGAGACTGGATTCGCCAAGTGCAAGATTTCAGAAAGGGCAAAGACGAGTTCTTCGCAACCAGTCATGAATCTCCACCTGCGCATGGTAAGACGCACTTGCTCAAGATGCTGAGGTACTTCCCGCCAGACCCGAAGTACAGGTTCACACGAGGCTGCACAAGTATGATAATCCGGAAAAAGTCTCGATGACCACGAGCAAGGGAACGAGGCAACAGTTCCGTCGGCTCGGATACTTTGAGTTCGAGATCGAGGGAAGGAAGCTAAATCTTCAAGCCTACAAGTCTGCGGAACGGGAGAGCAACGAGCTTTTCATTCCTTTCAAAGATTGGACTTCAGGAAAGGAGAGCTACAGTGCTGCGAGATATCTCGACATCGAAGAAACCGCTGATGATAACTATGTGATCGACTTCAACTACGCTTACAACCCGTATTGTGCGTACAGTGACGACTACGTCTGTCCTCTCCCTCCAAAAGAGAACTGGCTAGAAGTAAAGGTACTTGCCGGAGAGATGACTATCATGGTTGATGCGTATTGTCGGACGTGGCTGCTGCTTGGCGGCCGGGACGATTCTTTGCGAGAGGTTCTCCTATTCTCTTAAGCAGTTGCTATTTCGACGGTCTTGGCCATAGCCAGGATTTGCTCCCGGTTCGGCTCGTTCTTGTGCATTTCATGGGCATGTTGTTTGAAGTGAGTCACTAGTTCATCGTCCGTGTCGGCACGTACTCGGAAGGAACATACGCTGCAAGCGATTTCCTTCGCCATACCTACCGGGTTTCAAAAAGAGAGTTATCAATTTAACATTTTTCACTCAGCTTTTTCAGGCATTAGTGTCCGAAAAATGGCTATGCAACATGACCGTCGCTCGAGGCACGTTTCTGGGATTAACTCCAGTATGCCCAGTGGCTATTGTTCTTCTGCTGTCCGCCCGGCCGAGTTTCCAGGGAAGCCTAACGAGTAAGCTTCGCCATGTACTGTGGAGCCTTTTCCCTGTTTGACCTTCTCGCCGTCAACCGGTTGTGATAATCCTCAACTGATGCGACTAAGCCCTTCTTACCTGAATACCCTGCGATCCACTTCTGGATACACTCTTTCCTGTCGAAGATATGCGTTGATTCACATTCTATCCAGATCCTGCCCGATTTTGTGGGGCATTTCAACAACGTGAATTATGGCATCTTGAGGGTCCAAGCTGTCAATTTTGCCATTAGCGATCACGAGCTGCGTTCGGTTCTGGCAGATGGGACACTGCGCCTCCCCTTCCAAATTGGCCTCAAGTCCGTTGAGCAAGATGTCAGCTCCACAGTGAACGTATTCCTCGATCCCTCCCTCCCAGTGTAACTTGCATAGAGTGGGAGTTGGGGAGAAGCCAACAGTCACAGGCCTATTGTCAGAATTTTTCGTCGGCACTCTTAGCTTACCTCTCCAGAGTCTGACGCCTGCTTCGGTGTCGTCGCGTCTTCTCTTCCTACTCGGAGCAGCAGCTGAGCTTGTCGAGATTTTTCCTGAAGGATAAGGCTACCAGCTTTGTTGACTCGGCTAAGGTTGGGAATACGTGAACTGTATCAATGAGGTCGTCGATTGTCAGTCTGTATTTGACCGCTAGAACCCCTTCATGAATTATGTCTGCCGCGTTGTCCGCTAGAATGTGAACTCCCAAGACTCTTCCGGTTCTTGCCTCGGCGACCATTTTGATCAATCCTCTCGTCTCTCTGATGGTTATGGCCTTTGGGACCTTCGACATCTCAACTGTCCTGCACGCACACTCGTACCCTCCTTCCTCAGCCTCCTTCTCTGTAAGGCCTACCGATGCAACTTGGGGAGAAGTAAAAACTGCTCTTGGAACCGGGAGGAAGTCTATCTTTCTGTGTGTTCCTTGCAAAGCATTCTCTGCTGCCGTGGCTCCTTCTTTTGCCGCGATGGTCTCCAACATCGGTTCGCCTATCACATCTCCGGCAGCCCAGACATTGTTAGAAGTCGTGTGCATCTCTCGATTCACCTTTACGGCACCGTCCTGGCTGAGTTTCACGCCAACGACTTCCAGTCCTAGGTCCCTAGTGTTGGGCGCTCTACCGGTTGCCATTAGAAGCTCATCCCCGTGCACCTCGAACTCTTTCCCACTAGCCTCGGCGACTACAATCTTTTCTCCATTCTTCCCACCAACTCGTTTCACCTGAACGCCTGTCTTGATCTTGATCCCTTCCTTTTCCAAGTATTGGCGTAGAGCATCGGATATTGATGGCTCCTCTTCAGGAATTATTCGATCGCTACGCTGAAGGACAGTCACCTTCGTGCCCATGTGGACGTACATCTGCGCAAACTCGAGGCCTAAAGCACGACCCCCGAGTATCACCATAGAGTCGGGTCTATCTCTGAGACTGAGCGCCTCCACGCTCGTCAGGTATTCTACACTGTCGATTCCCGGTATCTGGGGGATTCGTGGTGAGGAGCCGGAGGCTACTATGAACTTCCTCCCGTCAACACTTATTCCATCAACTTTGACCCGAGTCTTTGAGACGAACCTCGCCTTTCCACGAAAGAGTTTGGTGGATGGCAGTGACCTCAGAACGTCTGAATATTTTTCTTTCCTGAGGCCTCTCACGATCTGGTCCTTCTGCTCTATGACCTTTCTGAATTCTAGAGTTGTTCGTCCCGGTCTAATCCCTGGGAAGTCGCGGTTAGTGTCGTAGTATCGAAGCTCTCCCGCGCGAAGAAGGTTCTTGCTGGGGACGCAGCCCACGTTTACGCAGGTCCCGCCTATCGTTCCCTTTTCGACCATTGCGACTTTAGAGTCATGTTCTCCTGCTTTGAGAGCGGCGGCGAAGGCCGCGGACCCGCTCCCAATTATGACAAGGTCAAACATCGAGCTACTCTTCTCCGAGGATTCTGCATGCGACGAGATGATGCTTGTACCGTTCCACGTGTTTCTCCATTAGCTGTAGCATCGGACGAACGGTCTTGTCGTCTAGAGCGTAGATTCTGTTCCTTCCGTCCTGCTCCCCGTTGACGAAGCCGCAGTCCGCAAGGCACTTCAGGTTGTGGGATACACGGCTCTGTTCGAACCCTAGTTTCTCGCAGATCTCTCCCACGGAGAAAGGCTTCTCTTTGAGGAGAGAAATGATCGCAAACCTCGTCTCATTTGCTATGGCCCGAAGCAACAATTTGTGTGACACGTAATCAGCCTCGGTGCTTCCAATTGTGACAAGCTTGGTCCTCGACATCTTAGATTCGATCCTAATATGATAGACTCGTCATATGTCAATCTTGTCATGTTTGTACCCGACGAAACATCCGTCTCGTTAAACACCTGACTATCGCTAAATCGAGACTTTAACAAGTCATAGGGAAATGTGCAACTCGAAAGGAACAGTCTCTCTATTCAACAAGCAAAAATAACAAGCATGTTGCCCTCTCATGTTTGGAGTGGGGCAAACGTGACAGGAGCGAATAAGCCCGCGGAACCGAATGCTCGGCTACTGGACGGGAAGGGGAGCCGAAACTGGGTGGTTAGGAATGTTAGTTGGCTAAAGTCGTTCATCAGGGTTATTCTGGGAATCGTCTGGTTGATCGATGGCTACCTCAAGTTCTCGCCGGGACTGGTCGACTCGTTCCCCGCTCTGATCAAGTCAGAGGGCCAACCGGCTTGGCTTCAGCCCTGGTTCAACTTTTGGTCCAGTGTCACATCAGCCAACGCGGCCCCGTTCGTTTACAGTATCGGGACGTTGGAGGTGGCTCTTGGCGCGGCCTTAGTCTTGGGTTTCATGCGAAAGATCGTCTACCTCAGCGGAATGTTTTTCAGTCTACTGATCTGGGCGATTCCCGAAGGCTTCGGAGGACCATACGGCCCAGCATCCACCGATATAGGAACAGGAGTCATCTACAGTTTCCTATTCCTTTCGCTAATTATCATAAACACAATTTCCGGCCCTAGCAAATACTCCCTCGACTTCTTACTAGAACAGAAAATTCCATTCTGGAAACGAGTTGCTGAATTCGGTTAGGGAGAAAGACACACGGCCTGGGGCATGTACGATGTTGACCACAATCAGAAACCAATCTTTCAAGATCAATTATGACATAAGTTATAACATGGGCGTCAATCGTCCCGTACCTCGTGCCATGGAATGATTGACTACGCACAGCTCCTACTGCTAGGCGCCATAGCAGGCTTTACAATCTTTCTCGGCCTCCCCCTAGCAATTCTCCAAAATGTGAGCCCTCGCAAGAAAGGCTTCCTCAACGCCTTATCCATCGGCATCCTACTGTTCCTCGTCATCGATGTCTTCAGCCACGCCTGGAACACTGCGACATGTGTTGCATCGAGCGCTTTTACAGGAAACGCCGCATCATGCGTCGCGTCAAGCACGGTAGCGGTAAATTGGTCCGTTGCTGACGCCGCGACCGATCTAATTGCTGTCTTCGGTGGACTGGCCTTGGGACTCTTGGGGCTCGTCGCCTATGAAGCGAGGTACATGGCCAAGGCCCCTCCTATCGTCAAGGCGCGTTTGGAGAATGGCCCCGGGATATCTCAGCTGAGTGCGACCGAACAGGCTCAACAGATCCGGATTCTTCAGGAACATCATCCATACAGGCTTGCGATGATGATCGCGATCGGCATAGGGGCCCACAATTTCAGCGAAGGGCTAGCAGTCGGCCAGTCGTACGCCGCGGGATCCGTTGGGCTAGCTTTACTCCTCATAGTTGGTTTTGGCGCTCACAACACTACGGAGGGTTTCGGGATAGCGGGTCCATTATCCGGACTCATTAAACGGCCTACAGCGCGTTTCTTGGCCGTGGCGGGG